>SKEL01000100.1_pt1 | contig 92300 bp, 85 predicted proteins | sample 4826741 | NCBI WGS metagenome assembly SKEL01 (sample SAMN11008810, study PRJNA524170) | human gut metagenome | biome: Human fecal sample; material: Feces; isolation source: fecal sample from pouch patient p33 | host: Homo sapiens | place: Israel: Tel-Aviv | collected 2016-03-22
GAATCTACATATACCCGGCTCCTTTTCATCCTATCTTTGCCCGAAACTTAAAACACAAATATCATGATTCAAAACTCTATCTCCGACAATCGTATCGTCTGGCTCGACGTCATCCGCTGTGTTGCAATCTTAGTGGTAATGATGTCCATTTGTCCTGTCATGTGCGGCAAAGGCTGCACTCTTCCTGACGGTGATATTTTATCCGTTAATCTGCCTCTGCTCTTCCAGTTTTCGTCCGGATCATTGGTTCCATTCTCTTTCCAGGAACTCTTTTCCTCAATCGTCCGGATACTTTTTCTCGCCGTAGATCCACTCAAATTGCCGATCACTGCCGGTATTTTTAACAGGAAAAACAGCAGAACAGAGACCCCAAACATCACTCCGCAGAGAACCGCTGCTATCACAAAAATATAGCGATACATCTCATATGTCATTCTTGTTCCCCCCTATTCTCCGACCGAATCCAGTTTTTTTTGCGTTTCACGAATCGCATCCTGCAGCTTTTGTATGTCTTCACTGATCACAGATTCCTGTACCGCTCCCGCTTCTTCGGATATGGAATTCAACACCTGTTGCAATTCCTCCGCTGTTGCAACCTCAAGGAACTGCACCGCACGTTCATTGATCATACGGTTAATCTCATTCCAGACCTGAAGCTTTGCATCTACACTTCCAAATTCATCCGCCTTATCCTTCAGTTCTCCAACCATTTCCCACAATCTTCCATATTCCTCATACATTTTTTCTGTCTGTTTCACTTTGGCACCGTTATACTGATTGATTAGCTCCATACAGTCCGCAATATCACAGTATATTCCAGCAATCGGATAGTCCTCCTTCGAGACTTCCGCAAACCATTTTTCCGCATTTACATATCTGTCATAGTCCGTATTAACATCATAATAAAACATGAAAGATTCCCCAAATTGATAACACACTTCCTCATATCCTTTGGGATTGCTGTTTTTTAATTTTCCCAATACATCTACGCTGTCATAAAACCCCTTTGCGTTTTTTTGATCCAGACCAAGACGCAGCTGCTGCAGTGTCTGCCCTTCTTCTCTTGTCAGCACAAAGTCATTTATGAGCAGGTCATTCAGACCAAGGTAAGCATCCGTCCTTACCGGATCCGTCAATATCGCTTCATAATAATCTTCCGCATTCTCCGCACGCTTCAGGATGATGTCATAATTTTCACTTTTTTTATTTTCCGCAGAAATATATCCCCATATGGATACGGCCGCACAAATGACCATCAGGGAAACACTCGATGCAAATGCGGTCAGCTTCCTTTTTTGCTTTTTCCGGAACACATCATCAATCTCATCATAATGTTCCAGTGCATACATCAGTTCTGCACAGGATTGATATCGATCCTGCGGGTTTCGCTGGGTACATTTTAAAATAATCTGCTCCAATCCGCCGGAAAGCGACGGATTGATCTCACGGATAGGTCGGATTTCGTAAGGCGGCTCACAGGGATTCATCCCGGTCACCAGATGATACAGCGTAGCGCCCAGACAATAAATGTCCGTCCTTGCATCCGTCTGTCCCATTCCTCCGAACTGCTCCGGTGCAGCATACCCCACAGTTCCCAGACAGGTGGTATCTGCGAGGTTTTTTTCTTTAAATTCTCTTGCCGTTCCAAAGTCAATAAGCGTCACATTCCCGTCCGGCTTAAGCATCACGTTTGCCGGCTTCATGTCCCGGTATATGATTGCCGGTGTTCTGGTATGCAGATAACCAAGCACATCACAAAGCTGCTTTGCCCACTCAATCACATGTTCCTGCGGCTGCGCTCCATATTCTTCCAGCGCTCTGCTCAAAGGATTTCCCTGTATGTAGTCCATCACAATCAGGAATGTACTCTCATCCTCGATCACATCCACGATACTGGGCAGACTCGGATGGCTCAGCTTCTTCAGCATGTCCGTTTCCGCAACAAGGCTTTGTTTCACCACTTCAAAATCCTTGACGCCATCTTTGCGGACTTCCTTAATCGCCCATTGTTTATTTGCTTTTTCATTCATTGCAAGATAAACAACACTCATTCCGCCTTGTCCGACTTTATTTAAAATTTTGTATTTACCATCGACAAGCGTTCCTATTTCCAGCATGCCCATCCTCCCTAAAACGTCCGTACCAGCGCAACTGAAATATTGTCCCGCTCACCGCGCATTTTGTTTTTTTCCACCAATTCTGTCGCACAGCATTGCATCTTGTGTTCGTCCAAAAGTTTCTCCGGCTGTAAGCCTTCCCCAATCTCCTCCGGCGTTATTTCATGCCGAAAGCCATCGGAGCAAAGCATATAGACGGCATCTCTCTGCACTTCACCGAAAAACATATCCGGATATACCTCTTCGGAAGCTCCCACACACTGCAGCAATACATTGCGCCGTTCATCCATTTTCGCCTGCTCTTCTGTCATGTTTCCGCATGCTACTTCGCGTGCCACAAATGTCTGGTCTGCTGTCAGCTGTCTTATCCCGTTCTTAATCTCATAGGCACGCGAATCCCCGACATTTAGTATGTAATATCTCGATTGTGTCAAAAGCATCACTACTACTGTGGTTCCAAGTCGGACTCCCTGTCTGGCTCCGTATGATTTAATCTTCTCATTCTGTTGTGTGATAATTTTCTCCCACTGGGTTTGTATCTCAGAATCCATAATTTGCGTTTGCATACATAAACTCGGCAGTTCCTTTACCACCCACTCATGAAACGCCTTCACAACCGTTGCACTTGCCACTTCTCCGCTTGAAAGACCTCCCATTCCATCGCACAGCACAGCAAATACCATTCTGCCTGCCGGTGTACGAATCACTTTCATACTGAGGCTATCCTGATTTGTCTTTTTCGTTGTGCCAATATCCGTTGTCGCTGAAATAATAAAGTTCACGCCCGCACCTTCCGCCTTTCCGTCTGCTTTTTTAATCCTTTATTCATGAAAGACAAATTCTTCATTTGCCAGCCGTATTTTATCTCCTTCGGATAAAACAACTTCCTCGTTGCTCCTGATCATCACACCATTTACATAGGTATGATTTGTGGAATTTGTATCCAGAATAAAGCACCGTCCTTCCCTTGTGATAATGTTGGCATGGCTCCGGCTGACCGCTGTATTATCTCCAATAAAATAATCCACATAACTTTTTTCTTTTCCGATACGGAATACCGGTTTACTTAATGATATTTTTTCGCTGTTCTTTTCGCGGATCAGATAAGGCATATTCTCATTTCCCTGCATATGCACTTCCGACAATACTGTCGTCTCTCCCATTCCGCCGCCTAATACCGTTGTCTCTCCAAAATCCGCCCGGTGCTCAACAATCTTTCCCTGTTGCATCATCGGTGCCGCAGGCTGTGATGTCATTCCGTTTGGTCCGGCGGTTGAACTTGCCGGGCCTGCGGTATTCTGCGGCGCACTCGCCATTCTGTTCTGCAGCATTCCGTTTGCCGGCATATTTCCCGGCATCATATTACGGTTATTGGCCACATTCCCCGGCGCACCCGGAACTGCATATTGCTGCGGCTGCACTGCTCCCGTTGTACCTGCCGGATTCTTTCTGACCTCCTGCTTCTTTCCTTTTTCTTTTCCTGTCTTCTTTTCCTGCTTTTTCTGTTCCTTCTGGCTCTTATACAAAGCCGCATTTTCCTTGTTATAATGCTGCATCAGATAAAACCAGGACATCTCCTTTTTCTGTGCATTTATACCACTCGCCGGAGCAGCCTGTACCGGCTGATTCTGCGCCTGCGGTTTCTGCGCCTGCATCACCGGCTGCCCGGACTGCGGTACCTGTGGCTGCGGTCGATATGTATTTCCCGGAGCAGCCTGCGGCTGATTCTGCCGTGGCTGTGCCTGTCCCTGCGATGTCTGTGGCTGTGTCTGTACCTGTGATGCCTGCGGCTGCATATTTTCCTGTCTTGCCGGTGTCTGCACATTCCCCTGTATCATTGGTGCTGCCTCCACCGAAAGCTTTTTCAAGAACTCCGAAAAAGCTTCTATAGAAAAGGAAGTTTCCTTATTTAAATAGTTAATCATCTGAACAAAATAATCGTTGTTTTCTTCTGGGTTCAGACTCACAGAGAACAACAACTCTTTAAAAAAAAGTTTCATATCCGGCAACTGCGTTTGTTCCTCAATAACTGGAAGACATATCATAACCGTTGTCTCCCCCGCAGTATCTGCAAAAATATAATTTGTATCAAACAAAATAGATCTCACATCGATCATGTATTCTTCTGCATCACTTACCGCTGCTGCAATTCCAGTAAGCAATCCCAGAAGCTGTTTTTTATTGACCGGACTCATCAACATCTGCTGTACAGAGATTCTGGTTGTCACATTATACTTAATATATTTTTCCTGATCCTGCTGTGTATAAACAACCGGCGCAAAGTTCTTGATACTGTTATTCGTAAGCATTCCAAGCGTCAATGCGTCTACCTGCTCATCCGACCCAACTGGATACACAAGATATGTGCCATTTCCCTGATTTTCAAAATAAAATTTACTCATTTCTGTCACTCCAGATTCTTCCATAATTTGGAGCAGGTCGTCTGTCTCACATTCACAGGATCCATGCCCCAGACATTCATGTCGTACTCTAATTCATAATTTAAAACGATATACAGCGTATCATCGGCTACATAAGATTCCGAAAAATCCAATCCGTCTAATCCGTCTACTACTTTTACATTCTTTAAAAATTCATCTGCAGCAGCTTCGTCCCCACCGGTCAGATATCCGACAAAACGTTTCTTTATCACATCCTGGTCAACAATCGCTCCCTCATGACAGCTTGTGTAAGACGCATAATCATCGCTATCAAATACTCTTTCCAAAAGAGTATTGAGAAAATCTCCTACAGACGCCAAACCGTTATTTCCAAGTTTTTCTGCAGAATACTCGTCCACAGACAGACTTTGCGATGTCTGTAGAAGCGTGTGTGCAGTTGCATTCTGCGCCATATACATTTTAAAAAACCCCGCTAAAAACAACATTAACACTAAAAATACAAGCACTGAGACACAAGCTTCCAGTGTGATGGCTCCCTCTTCTCTTCCTCTTCTCATATCAATACCCCCTGTACTGCTCCCGGGTAATCTCAAACAGGGAGGAATCTATCAATGCAGGCAGCATCTGCTTTACCTTGACATCCGCTTCTGTATGAACATAGGTATAGCTGTTTCTCAGGTCAAATGTATAAGCTGCGCCCTTCTTCTGATAATAGTAGAGTGTTTCTGTTTGTATCAGATTTCCAATGCGCGACAATTGTTTTTCTTTACTTGTAAATAAACACATTAAAATATAGCAATAATCTCGATAACCTAGCTTCTTTAATCCCTTTTTATAATCATCCAAAGCTTTTTCTACTGCCGTAGGTGTCTGTGATTGTTCATTCCGCTGTGGATGTTCATACTGATACAATGTTTCCTGATAATCATATCCATCAACCGTAGCATTAAAAGCGTTCACCAGTCCATCTTTTAATGCATTTTTCTGATCCGTTGTTAAATTAATACTTGATGCTAATTCCCGAATATATTTAGGCAAACCAGTTGGGGTTAAATATACTTCGCTCTTTATAAAATCAACTTCTCTGCCATTCACTAGGATAACCGTATCGGCGAGCGGCTCAAGTAATATCTCCATTACCATTACTAGCGGATAAGCTATAGTTGACGCTGTTGCTAACATCTCAACTTCGGAATTTGTACATATCACAGGAATATTTAACAATAATCTCACAATATATATTGCTAAAAACGTTATTAACTGATTTGCTATCTCACTGCTTTGACCAAAAAGAACATACTCGAGTTCCGCTCCATAAAAAGTAATATCATCTCCATTCTGTGAAACGAATGCTTGAATCTCATCAACCAATGCAGCAATCGTCCCGATTCCCTGCATATGCTGTATCATATTTGCCTGCGGAAGCGAATTGCTGTCGAGTACATATCCATTCATACATTGAAATCCCTGATAGTCTGTTCTACAGGGAATATTCCCTGCTGCGTATGTTGCAATCACCAGTCTCTCATAGAAATTTTGCAGAAAATTCCTTACTAGCTGTTTAATGGCAGAAAATAGTTCATAGGCTTGCGTAAATATACCTTTCAGTTCGTTCCATGATATATTTGACAAAAAGTTTTTAGCCCGACTCTGTAATGCTCCAATCTTTATTATAATTTGAAGCAGATCATTCTCCGACTGTCCCTGCATTGAACGAACAATCTGCTCTCCTGGGAGCCCACCGAACTGATTATCGTAATATTCTAAATCTAAATTTCCAGACAATTCCGGCTTAAAAAAAACATCCAGATTAGAGACACCTTCCGCAAATGATATAAGACCTTTTACTAAATCCACAAGCGAGCCTTCTTCCAGCTTTTCACGGTTGGCTAATATATATCCATCTATACTCTCAGCACTAACATATCCACTGATTTGAACATTATAATATTCACTTCCAATTTCAACTGTATCCGCCCCCACACTTGCTATACTGTATTCATTTACAGCCTCTTGCAACGCATCAAAAGATCCTTTTATCTGTTCTAATTCCGCATCCGAACAGCCGGATGTTCTTTGTGTCCATTCTGTATTGGCATTTCTCAACCCCTCATTTACCGCCTTTGTTACTCCCCCATTCAGCGCATTCTCTTGTATCGCTGTTTCAAGTGACGCTCTGTAATCTAACGCATGTTGATATGTGGTATTATCTTCGTTGATATTTGCATTCTCCATTTCCTGTATCGTTGCATTTACTCCATTTAAATCAGCCTGCAATTCTGACTTTCTTGCATTAAATTCCTGTAACGTTTGTGCTCCACTAAGAATATCATTCTCTATATTGGTCATCAGTTGATTACACGTCGCCATTTTTGTTTTATAATTTGTATAATTCTCCGAGATTTGTTCCAAAACATCACAATACTCATTTTTTGCTGTCTCTGCCTGCGACACTAAAGTTGCAATATTGCGATCATATTCTGCTGCCCCTTCTGGATCTTCCTCCTCATCCGGGCGTCCCTCCCGTTTTGCCGCAATCAGCGCATTCACGCTTTCAGAAAATGCGGTATATTTATCCTCATATGAAACTTTTAACTCTTCAAACTTGTCTGCGTATTCTTTTAGGTCTCCAGCCGCCTCTTCTATATTTATCATAGAATCCACAGCATCTGCGCCTTTCGTGATTATATTAAAAATTCCATTTAAACTCTTTATTTTTTCAAACTGTCTTACAAAATCGTTAATATTTAAACCATTCGCTGCCAAATAAACCCCACCGTTTAATTCTTCGTATTCCATGATCTGTGCTTCTAATACAGAAGCATCTACAAATGAATACATTCCTTCTGCATTGACCGACTGCAAGTCAATGCTGTCTCCCATGACAGAACTATTCTGTATTAAATACTGGTTATACAATGCATCAATATCATTTTCCTGAGACATTGCCAATAGCCCCCATCTCTTATGCAAATAGGAATCATAATTTGCCAGCGTTGCTGTAGAAGATACGCCCATTGCTTCATCTAGTATAGATACCGCACTATTGTATCTTCCGGCTTCAACCAAACACATTGCTATCGTTAAAAAAGGCGTCATCAATACTGCTAAAAATAATGAAATAGCTCCTCTTATCCCTGAAATGAATTTTACTTTTTTAAATCTGTAATATTTACTCATCCGACTTTTCCCCATTCAGTCCTTTAATCTGTAATATCATGAATCAGTTTCATCATTTTATTTATGGCTCCCACCAGACTGCTTCCCAATATGTCCAGACTGCATTGTTTTCCTGCAAAATCCACTGTATCGATATAATCAATCAGATCCAGACATTCTGCACTTGCAGTCGTTTCATAGTGTGCAATACTGTCAAATCCAAAATAACTTAATGCTTCCCCAAACGGAACTGTATATTCCCCTGTAATGGTGACTTCAATATGACGTCTGGCCAAAGTGTCCTCTTTTACCTGGACAGCTACTTCCGGCTGTGTTACCGCCTTTGTGTATGTGGTTTTTTGCAGACGGTCCTGTGAATATTCAAAGCTTTTGGTTTCGGCTTCACGCTCCAGACTATCGTCGCCAAACCAATATCGAAACCGCGATATTCCTGTAATCTGGTCCACACTCACATACGGATCCGCAAGATCCGAATCAGCTAATTTATACGTCGCTGCTGCTTTGGCCGCTGTCTCGTTCGCAATCGTCTGCACATTCCACGCCTGAAACAACACCGAAAAAATAGCCAGCAGGAAAAAAAGCAGAAATACCGTGATCGTATATACAATCAATCCTTCCAGCATCACCTCACCAGACTCATTCACATGTGCCTTCTTTTTCATAAGCAACCCCTTTACTCAAAAACGAATCTCATCATCTGATAGGTGCCCTCCGCAGCACTTACCATACATGTTTCATCTGAGTTAAAATAATAAGCATCCAGGTAATCAAATCCTATTACCTGTTCATATTTACTGTTTATAAATCCCCAGTGTCCGTTTTCATCACAGATAGCTGCCAGGTGATCAGAGAAACTTTTTGCACCAGCATATTGTGGCTTCACAGCAACATTTCCCTCCGTGTCAACATAGCCCCATTTTCCTCCCTGCTTAAAGGCAATCAATCCGTCATCAATGCAGATGTCAATATCATCACACGAGAAATCTCCAATCTGATTTTCCTCCAAATCATAAATGTGATAAGAGCCGCCCTTTTTCGCCAGAATCACACCACCCTGCGCATAACTGCCATACAGATCGAGCTTGATATCTTCATAACTGTCCGATACCGTCTTTCCGGTATCATCGATCAAAAACCATTTTTCCCCCTGCAAAACGGCAGCTTTATGATTATAAAAACTTCCTGCCTGATCGTATTCTCCGGGCAGATATTTCCCATCTGTATTAAGATATTTCCATTTATCATCCACCTTTACCGGCACATATCCGGATGTCTCTGAGTAATATCCTGCATCCTGTACCGTAATCTCAAATCTTGCCCGCGTTACTTCTTTTTTATCCAAAAGTCTTGTATCAATATCATTCGTATAAATTCCATCACCCTCATCATTGATTAGTCCAATAAACTGATACTGACTGCTGACTTTCTCTCCTTTGCCATCAAGCACCTGCCATTTATCACCGTCACATACCGTGATATAACCGTTCAGGCAAGTTTTAAATTCTGTATAAAGTTGATAATCCAATTTCACTTCATACAACAGCTTCTGATAAACAGCCGTCAGTTCTTCACTTTTTGCTCCGCTGTTCAACGCTTTTTTTGCCGCTGCATATGCCTTGGAATCATTCTTTCCTTCCATATATAATTCAATTTCTGCCTGCCAGAACTCCGCCTGCTTCGGATATGCCACCGTTGCTGCACTCATATCACCGATGTAGCAATTCCGCACATAAGCAGTCGGTTCTTCCGCGTAATACAGGTCATAGATTTCCTTAATTTTCTGATATGTCTTTATATCATCGGAATAACTTAACGACTGCTGATAACGTTCAATTGCCTGTTCATACAAACCATCCTTCAGGCTGTCTTCTGCCGATGCCAGCAAATTTTTATATTCTAAATAGGAATGTATATTTTTTGACCAGAACACACCCCAGCCACCGGCAAGCACGCCGAGCATTCCTAATGTAATCAGTATTTTAGAGCCTTTCATTATCCTCACCAGTCCTTCTTTCTTAGTAAATTGTAAAGAAGAGCATCACTGCATATCCCACATATAAAAACGGTCCAAAAGCCAGATGATCTTTTGCCGTACATTTCTTCAATAAAACCATCCCTGCCGAAAACACTGCACAACAGAGCAGCGCTAACAACAACGTTGAGAAAACAATATTTGTTCCGCACAAGAATCCATGTGCCATCAAAAGTTTGATATCCCCTTTTCCGATTCCTCCTTTGGATGCCTTGTCCGCAATTCCCAATACAACACCGCAGAGCAGCGCTCCCAAAATGGCTCCTGCCAGATCGATCCCTACATTTCCACCCATCAGTGCCTTTATGGCAACAATCACAAGACTGGAAAGTACCATGATTCCCGGTATAAAATTAGGTATAATGCGCATTTTCTCATCAATCACAGCTGCTCCGAGTATCAGAAAATAGCTGATGGTAAGACGCACCTCCTCCGCAATCAGAAAATCTCTGGTCGCAATTCTGCAGCCTTCCAAAACAGACACTGCCACAAGAATCAGACACATTACCACAGTCCGCCAGCCTCTGCGTGTCTCTTTCGCCCCCCGCTTCCGTGCAACCGCTTTCATTGGTAGCATCATTGCCGCTGCCAGAATTCCCCAGCCAATTCCATGTATTACAACATTCACTTTTTATGCTCCTGTCTCTCTTATTTCAATGGATACAGAGAAAACCTGCTTGTCTCTGCAGCAGGTTTTCTCCTTTTTCTTTTAACCTCTTCCACCATTCTGGTTAAAAAAGTCGCCTACGTTCGTGTCAACCCATTCAAGAACCTGATCCTTGAATCCAAGAAATACGCCGGCAAGTGCCAGTGCGATACCAAGAAGTACCAGAATCGATATAAAGTTTGTATCGCCTTCCTCGTGATTCAGGAAAGAGTCAACTCTAATCTTCGCTCCAATCAAAAATGAATCTGCTTTTTCTAACAATTTCATAACTGTTTCCTCCTTTCTCAAAAATATTTATCTATACGCATTGCGCATAAATCAAAATGACATGCTCTGCATCGCTGCCGATACGATAATCATAATAATTCCGGCGAACGTAATTCCAAGCGGAATAATCAATTTCCCGGCAGCAACTTCTCCCTGCTGTAACGCCATCTGCCTCTTGTGTGCCCAGAGTTCACTTGTCTGGGAAACCATAAAATCCGCCAGTTCGCTGTTTCCCTTCTGCATTCCCTGAATCATTGCACTCGTAAACTTTTTAATGCTTGCCGAATCTGATGTGACACCAAACTTATAGATCGCTCCTATGTCCGATTCTCCGTTTTCCATATCCTCGCATGCCTGTTTCATCAATGTATACAGAGTTCCCTCTTTTCCATAGGCAGTGACACGCCATGCCTCCCGCAGTACCATGCCGGAATTGATTAAAAGTGCCAGCTTGGAAACCATATTCGGAAATTCCGCCTCACATGCTTCCCTCCGTTGCTGTACTTTTTCTTTCATTCTGGATAACGACAGATTCCAGAACGCGGCAACAAACAACAATACCAGAATGAGTAAAATCGGAAGCTGTTCCGTTTTCAAAAATCCAGATAGTGAAAAGCCTACGGAAACAACCAGAAGCGTAAGTGACAGGAATTGCGCCCATGCAAGATTTGCATAGTATTCATAGTACCGGTCGCCCCAAAGCAATTTTGCCTGCTTTTTCAGATTCCGCTCCATTTTTCCGCGGAGTTTAAAAATTTTTCCATCATTAAGACTAAATCCGACAACATACAGTTCTTTCAGAAAATACTCACCGCCGTCCAGGCTTTCCACCATATAGCCGTACTGCTTTCCTCTGGCTAAGTTCACAAGAAACAGCACGGTAGTGATCGACGCCAGAAGCAGCATGATAAAATTCAATACCATATCCTCACCCCTTTATATCTACAATTTTTAGCCCGTATTTGTACGCTCCCACAAAAATTCCGATCGCGATCGTATTCACAAACACTCCCATCGGAGTTGCAAAATTAGCCGCAAATGCTTCATTGGTAACTCTCAACAACATAACAACGGCAATCGGCATGATGCTCATGACACTGTGCTGCATCTTATTGGATGTAAGTTTTGTCTCTATTTCATCTGCCACAGCCATTTTTTCGCTGATAATATTGTGTGTCCGGTGTATGATGACTTTCATATCACCACCCTTTCGATAACACACCTCAAATACATCCGCGAAACTTTTGATATCTTCATTGCCGCTTCTGTCTCCAAAATTTCTCATCATATCCTCAATATTGATGTTCTGTGCAATTCCGTTTAAAATTTCCTGCATCTCGACCACAATATAGTCTTTTTTTTCATACTGCATATTCAGATCTTCATATGCCGCCTGAAATGCATTTTGCACATTACTTCCGGATGAAAACGACGCCGTCAGCGACTCCAGCATATCCCGAAACTGTAGTTTCAATTTATTTTTCCGTTTTTCTAAACAATTTTTTATATATACCGGAAATGCAAAATGAACTGCAAATGCACCGACAACCACGAAAAAGATCACATTTGAAATGTATGTTGCCGTGGTCGCCATGCCATCTCTCATAAACAGATTCCCATAAAAGACCATCCCCACGCATCCGCCTATCAGAAAAAACAGGAGACTCACGCCTATCCGCTCTCCTTTTCCCGGAATGTAGACATCATAGTTAAGCATCGGGTTATTGAGCGGGGAATTTATGTACTGTTCTTCCTTCTTCTTCTCTTTTTTCATGCTTTTTAAACCTCGACTTTTATTCCTGCCAGCTGCAGCTTAAAAACATTCTGCATTTTGTTTTTTGTCCGCTTCAGGCTGCCGGACACCTTTTCCAGTGTTGTATTCTCATCCTCCTCAAATACATACAATGGATTGAGCTGAATCTCTCCGTTTTCATATCCGATCACTTCCGTGATCTCCATCGTCTTTCTCGACTTATCGCGAAGTCTGGACAAATGTATGATGATATCAATCGCTGAGGCAATCTGCTGGCGGACTGCGTCAAGCGGCAGACCGTCAGCTCCCTGCAGAACCATCGTCTCCAGTCGGCTTAACATATCCGCGGTACTGTTCGCATGTCCGGTGGACAGTGAACCGTCATGCCCGGTATTCATTGCCTGCAGCATATCCAGTGCTTCCCCGCCGCGGACCTCGCCCACGACAATCCGCTCCGGACGCATACGGAGTGAAGATTTTATCAGATCACGAATCGTAATTTCTCCCGTTCCGGATGCATTGGAATTACGCGTTTCCAGACTGACCAGATTGTCGATACCAACAATCTGCAATTCCGCCGAATCTTCAATGGTAATGACACGCTCGTCCTTCGGAATATAATTAGAAAGCGCATTTAAAAACGTTGTTTTTCCGGATCCCGTACCTCCGCAGATAAAAATATTGTACTTTGCCTGCACCAGCAGTTTTAAAATATCCGCAATTTCAGGAGTGAGTGAACCATACGCAATTAACCGTTCAATTGTCATAGGTGTCTTCGAGAACTTACGAATCGTGACAATGGGACCGCACAACGAAATCGGCGGCAGCACCACATTCACACGCGACCCGTCCGGCAATCTGGTATCACAGATCGGATTTGCCTGATTGACCTCTCTTCCTGCCTGTCCCACAATCCGTTGAATAATGTCCTCCAGATTCTGTTCGCTTTCAAAATGCTTATCCAGCTTATACAAGCGTCCATTCTGCTCAATGAAAATCCGATCCGGTCCGTTAATCATCACCTCTGTAATCGTGTCATCATTGATAATGCTGTCGAGCAGACCAAACCCGCGGATGGCGCCGTAAACCTGTCCCGCAATCGAAATTTTCTGCTGAATGGAACAGTACGCATCACTCATATACTCATTTACAATCTGTTCCACTTTTTCTTCCAGTTCTTCATTGGAGATCTGTGCCAGCTGAAAATGATCCGTTATATACTTTTTTATTTCAAGAACTTTCTTCTGTTCTTCCTCACTCGTCATTTTGCAACTCCTATTTACTATATAACTTTGCAAAGTTAGGAATGTTTATCAGTTGTTCGATTACCTGCTGCGTCGTCGCATGCTCAAAGCGTGGAACACCACCCAGTTCTTCCAGGTCAAGCCCCTGCACAGCCTTGGATATCTTATTGCTGAATTTGTTATAATACAAATATGCCTGGCTCATAAGAACCTCATTTTTCTGCTGCGCCCACAGTCTCATTGTCTGCAGCCCACGTTCCAATTTCATATTGGAAATATCCGTTCCGTCGCTCACAAATACAATTTTGGAAGAATATTCCAATATTTTTTCTACTTTGGGATTCAAATCCAGATCGATATCGGTTATAATACAGTCATATCTGCCGGATGCACACAGTTCATCCAGCAATGTCTTAACATCTGTTTCATCCATTTCCTGTAGATCCAGGGCAACTTTCGGACTGGCATAAAAATAAACACCGGATGCATCCTGTCTTAACGTACTCTCCAGCTTTATATTCAAATTATTCCGCTTGCTTTTGACGGCATATAACACATCGCCGAAATCTGTCTGTCCCTCTCCATGAAAGAAACTGTCTGTCGTTCCGAAACGTTCCAGATTTAAGTACAAAACCCTGGCTCCACGTCTGACTGCATAGATACAGAACGCCGCTGCGACTGTAGAACAGCCCGTTCCTCCCGAAAACGATCCGAATGATATCACTTCCGTTGTATTCTGATGATTGGATGAATATCCGCTGATAACTTTTGTCGTATTTTCCGCATAAAAATCTAAGATTTGCTTATAGAAAGTCTCCGCGCGCTGATATTTGAATATCGTGCGCTGTCCATGTATTTCTTCCGTTTCTGCATTTTCTGCAATATAGGCAAAGCATGTATTTTCGGGAATGTCCGCCACATTCACTTCAAACTGTTCATTCGCAAGAAATACCTCCACTTTTCCCGACTGCACACACTGAAGTGCCACTTTAGGATCGGAAAAGGAATAAAATTCAATACGGTCCGGGTATTTATTTAAAAATACGGTTGATAATCGTTCCAAATAATTTTTGTCTTTGTCTAATAAAGCCAATTTTATCTTCATGTTGTATTCTTCTTTCCCGTCATCTACCAGATGCGACAAAATTTCACAAAAAATTCACTTTTTATTATATTTTCTCCATTTTCCCGTTTCAACGTGTGACACTCTGTGTGACACATTTACATCGTTCATTTGGAACTTTCCTCCCAGATTTGCCGCATTCTTTCCGTTGTAGTTTCTGCATCCAGAAACAGATCATTATCCAGGGCAAATTTTTCAAAGCCGCACAAGGAATCATAGACACTCCATTCTTTTACCAGCAGCAGCTGCTTTTCCTTCTTTTGGCGCCAGATTCCCACCGTTCCGCGTCCGCCGGTAAAAATCCCGATACCGGGTTCCATCGCAAGCTTCGTCTCATCCGCCATATATGCCCGGCATTGTCCTTCCCTGATTTTTGCCAGCCAGTGCCCCACACAGTTTATCCGCTCGTCCTGCGACATTCCGCCGTCCTCACGCGCTCCCCGGCACTCCGTGCCGCAATCCGCACGATCCGGATTCAGATATGCCCGCAATGACCGCTCCGAAAAATAATATTTCCCCACAATGCCCGCTCCCTCCCGGGAATTTCTTGCGTCATCCGAAGACTTTCTCCCAGCCGGGAACAACAGTGCACTCGGAAAATAACCGAATTCCATATATGTTCCATCCATCTGAATATCACGCAGGATGCTTTCATCCGCGCCCTCCATCTCATAATGCATGGCAAGTTTTGCTGCGCTTTTCTTCATATAGTTATACTGCCCCGCAAAAAATTCCGCTGGTGCACTTTTTTGCAGAATCATGCATTCGCTCCGCTCCTTATTGCACAGGAATACACTTTCCCCGGCCAGCACCATATTGGGCAGCAATGTCATCTCGTTGATATGCGACCGGATGTCATCATAATAGTAATAGACATGATACGCTCTGCACTCCGCGGCAAGTGCCAGCACAGAAAAAATGAGCATAATATTTTCGTTATTGTTTCCGTCGCAGTCCAGACAGAGGATATGCTCCAAGATAACGTTTCTTCCTCCAACTGCATGTAATAACAGTTTCAGCATCTCATTCTGATCCGGCTGCATCATCATGCGGATGAAAAGAGGCTCCTCGCCTGCACGCTCACATTCCTTCCGCAGCAGGCTGATGAACGCCTGCTCCACTTCCAGTTTTCCGTGCCGCACGTACTCCGCTTCCTCCTGTGGTTCCTCCGGCATCCCGGTATCGGGAAATGCCGCGGGCAATGCCGGTTCCTTCATACGAAAATCCTTCATTCCTTCCAGTGTCTCTGCGATCTTCCGATACCCCTCATACGTTTTGTCCCCGTAAAGATTTCTGTAATACGCATCCAGCAGTTCTCCCTGCTGCTCCGGCAGCAGCATCATTCCGTCTGCCAGCTTTTGCACCTCTCTGTAATTCTTCGGGACCCGGCTACCGGACATGTATTTCTGTATCAGCGTCCGGTCCATCTGGACATTTGCCGCCAGCTTTTTCACCGAGATATTCTTTTCATTGATAAATGATTTCAACAATTCCGAAAATACTATCATTGTCCACTCTCTTTTTTTCTTTTGTCGTCCAATCAGAGTCCATTATAACAATACTAATGTATTTTGTAAATATACACCGTTCTTTATACACTTGTTAGAAAAGGAGTAAACAGAATGTTGGGGGATCGAATCAAAACCTTACGAACTGCCCGCAATTTGAGTCAAGTTGAGCTTGCCCGAAAACTGAACGTTTCTAAGCAAAGTGTAAGCAACTGGGAGAATAACAACATTCTTCCGTCTGTGGATATTGTGAAAAAACTGGCTTTGTTTTTTTCCTGTTCTACCGATTACCTGCTGGAAATGGAACAGGACCGCATCATGGTGGAATTTACCGATCTGACGCCGGAGCAGAAAGCTCACATTCAGCTGATTATCAATGATATGCGGGCTTTGAACACAAAAAAATAGAGCAGGATTCCTTCTATCGAAATCTCGCTCTATAGTATGTCAGATTCATAACCTACGTTCTTAGTCTTAGAACCGTATGCCTCTTCTTTTTTCTCCTGCCTTAGCACTTAGAACCGCACCAGCTCGGACGGCTCGTCTCTCTTTGCCACATACATCGGGAAATCATCTCCTTTATACGGATTATCTCCCATCGTCACTTCCAGCCGCACCGTCTCGTACGCAAGTTCCGCGTAGTTATTTTCCTTGGACAGATGTCCTAAAAAGACCGTGCCGAAATGATCGTGCAGCACCTCCCCGAGCAGCCGCCCGGAAAGCTCGTTGGACAGGTGTCCCTTTTCTCCGAGAATACGCTGTTTTAACGGATACGGATAGCTTCCGACCTGCAGCATATGTACATCATGATTCGCCTCAAGAAGAAGCACGTCAAGCCCCTTTAACTTCTCCACAATATGGTCGTCATAAATTCCCAGATCCGTCATGACCGCCATAGATTTTCCGGGCTGCTTCATCTTATACGCCACCGGCTCAGCCGCGTCATGCGAGATGGCAATCGGCTCGATCGTCATATCTCCGATCGTAAAATCCTCTCCCGCATGAATCTCATGAAACAGGGCGGGATCGATCATTCCGACGGATTTGGTGTGCAGTATCGCATCGATCGTCCCCGGAGTGGCATACATCGGCAGACCGTAACGTCTCGCGAGGACGCCAAGTCCCGCGATATGATCCACATGCTCATGTGTAATCAGAATTCCCTGCATCTCTTCCGTTTTCAGATCAATCGAATTCAGACCGGATTCAATCCGCTTTCCGCTGATTCCGGCATCCACCAAAACATGGCATTCGTCTGTTCCCACGCAGATACAGTTGCCACTGCTGCCGCTTGCTATACTGCATAATTCCATTTTATTTCTTCCACTCTCTATCTGTTAATTTCCTGCCAGCGAAGCTCGATCTGGTCACCCTCGGAGAGCACTGCCGAATACTGTGCCTGCTGTCCGTTCAGTTTTGTGATGATCGCTCTTCCCGCAGATGCCGTTAAATCAAAATCGTAAAAATCAAAAATATCTACAAAGATGTAGTTCTTCTTTCCGGTCAGGCGTACCGGCTGCTGATTGATAAATACAACCAGTCCCAGATCTGTCTTCTGCGAAGCCTGCTGCGCTTCCCCATCGGACGGCTGCTCTGCGCCGCTCTCTGCTCCTGCGGCATCCGCCTCTGATGACGGTGCCTGTGGCATTCCATGCTCCGCTTTCTCTGAATCTGTACCGTTCTGTGCCTCGTTCTCGGCGGCATCCACTTCCTCCGCCGTCTCAGCCGGGATCTCATCCGCTGTCTGCTCCGTCCCGCCAGCCGCAGCCGTCACAGGCTGCTCCGCGATCGGAAGTTCTGCCGGATCCACCGCCGCTGCTCCAAAGGAAAGCACCACCCAGTCCACGGAAAAGTTCTCGTACACAAGACTCTCCATGGTTGCCACGCGGTTATTCACAAGGATCTCATGATCCATATCCACTTCCACATCCATAAATGCCGCCAGCTGCTCCACGGTATAGAAGCTTCTCGTCTCAACCGCATCGCCCTCTTTGATCTCATAGGACGGCAGTTCCAGACTTCCGTTGACTTCCAGGCACTTCGGACAGCGCACAATCCTGCCGTTGACGACCACCTTCATATCCGAAGAGGAATACTCATCCAGCTGCTCTAAGGTACAAACCGCCGCTTCACCCTGTGTCGACGCTTCGATCACGATGTCGCTGTTCGGCTCCAGCGGGGTGTTGATGTTGACCAGACGGTCATTCATATAGATCTCGGCGGACTCTCCCAGTTCACCTCTGACAATCCGCGGTGTGCCGTTCACGGTAAAATTAAGTTCCTTACCGCGCTTCGGGAACAGTTCCTCATTCGGGAAACCGGCCTGCAGAGCCGCATCCACGATCGTAAGCTTATTGTTGTCATACAGCTTGATCCGCTCCCCGTTAAAGCGCACCATGATAAAGCTGTTTCTCTGATCGTAATAATTTAGGCAGATACCAATCGGCGTGACGAGCAGCGGGTCCTTCTGGATCTCTGTCTGAAGGAACGTCACTTCCTGAAGCACTTCCTCACCGCGCAGCGCCACACGCTCTGCCGGCAGATCAAGCTTCTTGGCAAGCATCTCCGTGTAGCCGTGGATCTTACCGCCACCGCCGACGATAAACGCCGCACTGACGCTCTTGTCTCCGTTCAGCTCCTTGATCTTCGCCGCTACCTCGGTCGTCATTTTATCCACCACCGGCTCCGTCAGCTTCCACACATCCTTCGATGGAATCGTGTGCTCAATCATCATGATGTCCTTATAAGTCACCTGATCTTCCATACCGCTCGAGAGCTTAATCTGCTCCGCCGTGTTGAAATCCACCAGATAACTCTGCACGATCAGCTCGGTGATCTCATCCCCCGCAAGAGGAATCATACCGTATGCGATGATGCTTCCGTCTCTCGTCACGGAAATATCGGATGTTCCCGCACCGATATCCACGAGCGCAATATTCAGGAGTCTGTAATTCTCCGGAATCGCCACATTGATCGCCGCAATAGGCTCCAACGTCATGTTTGCCACGGTCAGTCCCGCCATGCCAACTGCCGCATACAGACCGTCCACAACATCCTCCGGCAGGAACGTCACGATGATGTCCTCGCTGATTCTCTCTGCCTTATGGGATTCCAGACTGGAGAACGGTTCATCATTCAGGAAATACTTCATGACGGAATAACCCACACAGTAAAACTTATAGCGGGTATCGTTCATTTCCTTTAAAATGGACTGCGCCTTTTCTATTCCAAGCAGATCCAGTGTATGAATATCCTCGCCGGTGACGACCGTCTCCTCCGGGAAATCATAGCTGATGTTGGTCGTCACCGTCTTTAACACACGACCTGCGGCTGCAATACACACTTCGGTCAGTTCCTGCCCGATCTGTGACTCCAGCTCCTCCTTCACCTTGGCAATGGTATGCCCCACGCGTCCGATATCGTGGATCTGACCGTCCAGCATGGCACGCGTCTCATGCTCAAGCATATACTGTGCCACCACGACAAATTCATTCTCCGTCTTATAGCCTACGGTTCCCACCACATTTCTCGTTCCAATATCAAGACCAAACACCAGCGGCTGGTCGAATACGCTCGTATCGCTCATCTGCAGTATCTCCTAATCTCTATTTCTTCTCCGAAAGCGCCCTGTCAATCTGCGCAAAAGCCTCCGCCACACTGCCGTTGTTGTCAATCACAACCCTGCAGTGCTCCCGGTAGACTTCCTCCGTCAACTGGCTTGCAAAAATCCGGTCTACCTTTTCCGTGGAATATCCTCTGCTTGCCATCAGGCGTTCTCTGCGAATATCCTCTCTGGTATAAATATACCAGAGTTCGTCACAAATTTCATCATAATGTTCTTCAATCAGAAGCGCTGCCTCCAGCACCAGAAGTTTTCGTTTTCCACCCTGCTTTTCTCTCGCCGCCTCTTTTTCCACATAGACGCGCACCGCCGGGTGTACAATGGCATTCATCTGCCTGCGCTTCGCCTCATCGGAAAAAATGACTGCCGCCAGTTTCCCCCGATCCAGTCCGCCCTGCGGCAGGAAAATATCCTCCGCGCCAAACGTCTCACAGATCCTGTCATAGCACTCCGTCCCGGGAGACATCAGCTCATGGGCAATCTCATCCGCAAGCATCACGCGGGTATCCGGCTTCTTCGCCAGGTATCCCAGTATTTCCGACTTGCCGGCTCCTACACCGCCGGTAATTCCTATAAATCTCATCGTTCCACTGCACCTCTATTTTGCCTGATACCAGTCACTTCCCGCATGCACATCAATCTCAAGCATCACCGACAACTGTGCCGCTCCGTGCATCTCTTCGGCAAGAATCTTCCGCACTTCCTGTTCTTCCTCTGCCGCTGTCTCCACCAGCAGTTCATCGTGCACCGTCAAAATCAGCCGGGATTTTAACCCCTCCGCCAGCAGGCGGTCATGCACCCGGTTCATGGCGATCTTGATAATGTCCGCCGCCGTTCCCTGTATCGGGGAATTCATCGCAATGCGCTCTCCGAACGAACGCTGCATAAAATTACTCGAGGAAAGTTCCGGAATCGGACGTCTTCTTCCGAACATCGTCGTGACATAGCCTTTTTCCTTCGCCTCCGCCACCAGTCCGTCCAGATACCCCTTGATCTTCGGATAGGTCTCAAAATAGCGCTCAATGTACTCCGCCGCCTCCTTCTTCGTGATGGAGAGATCCTGGCTGAGTCCAAAGGAGCTGATTCCGTAGACGATACCGAAATTGACCGCCTTGGCATTGCGGCGCTGCAGATCGGTCACCTCGTCAAACGGGATATGGAATACCTGCGACGCCGTCGTCCGGTGAATATCCTGTGCATTCCGGTATGCCTCGATGAGCTTCTCATCCCCGGACAGATGCGCCAGCACGCGCAGCTCGATCTGCGAATAATCCGCATCCACAAACACAAAACCGGTCTTTGGCAAAAATGCCTTGCGGATCAGTCTTCCCAGTTCAATCCGCATCGGGATGTTCTGGAGATTCGGCTCCGTGCTGCTAAGGCGTCCCGTCGCCGTGATGGTCTGGTTGAATGACGTGTGGATTCTTCCGTCCTCTGCGATATAGTTCACCAGACCGTCCGCATAGGTGGACTTTAGCTTGGTCAGCTGTCTGTACTCCAGAATATCCGCCACAATCGGGTAATCCGGCGCCAGACGGTCCAAAACATCCGCCGCCGTCGAATAACCGGTCTTCGTCTTCTTGCCGTTCGGTAGCGAAAGCTTTTCAAATAAAATCACACCGAGCTGCTTGGGAGAATTGATATTGAATTCCTCCCCAGCTTCCTCATAGATCTTACGCTCGAGTTCGTCAATGCGCACAGCAAGCCTGTCTCCGTACTCCTTTAGTGCCTCCCCGGACGCAATGATTCCCTCTTTTTCCATATCTGCCAGCGTGAAAACAAGCGGCATCTCGATCTCGCGAAACAGCGCATCCATTCCGGTGTCCGCAAGCTCTTTTTCAAGCGGCTCCCTGGTCTTGTATGCAACGTATGCCATATAGCAGATGCACTTTAAAAATTCCTCCGGCTTTTTCTCAGCCGCCTTCTCATACGTGAGCTTCTCTATGAGATCCTTTCTCGACGGAATCATCAGTCCCGCATAATCCTTGGCAATGTCCTCATACGGATATTCATTCTTAATCGGGTTTAAAAGGTAGGCCGCGATCGTGTTGTCGAACAGGTTCTCCTCCGAGATTGTTCCAAGACATTTTTTCTCAAGCATCCCCAGTTCCTTTAACTGCGGCTTTAAGTCAAGTGTCGCATAGGAAGCGGCTGCACTCCCCGCAAACAATTCACGGATCTTACTGCAGGGAAGCGCTTCTGATACCTCCACGTAACAGATTTCCTCCTCACCGCATGCAACTGCAAGTCCGAGAAAATCCGGGATATGACAGCTTCCTGCCGTCTCCTGCTCTCCCGCTTCTTCGCCGGAGTTTTGCATAGCAAAGCTGCCAAACAGATTCATCTGACCGTCAGCCTCCGTGTGGGCGTCATGCGTTTCCTCCTGTGGTACCACATAGAACCCGCATGCTTTTCCACGCAGGGATGCAAAAAATGCTTCTGCCTCCTGCGCCTTTTCTATCTTCTTAAAATGCTCCTCCGCCGTATTCTTCGGTGCTTCCACAGAGAATCTGCCGAGGAGATTCTTAAATTCCAGTCTCTTACACAACAAATAGGCTTCCTCTGTATACAGATCGGAAACCTGTTCTAAATGCGCGTCCGCAAGCTTGTAGGCAATGTCCGCATCGATATCGATCGTCGCCAGCGTCTTGCTCATCTGCGCCATATCATAATGCTCTTTTAAATTCGTGCTTGCTCTCGGCGGCTTTAATTCATCCACATGTGCGTAGGCATTCTCAATACTGCCGTATTTTGCGATGATCGCCGTCGCTGTCTTCTCGCCAATGCCGGGAACTCCCGGAATGTTGTCGGAAGTATCACCCATCAGTGCCTTCACATCAATAAACTCCGTCGGCGTCACCTGATACTTCTCGAGGACTTCCTTCGCGTTGTAGTCCTCAATCTCGGTTCCCGTCCTCTTCGTCTTCGGGATCCGGATCTTGATATGATCTGTTGCAAGCTGCAGAAGATCACGGTCACCGGATACGACCGCAACCTCCACACCTGCCGCCTCACTGCGCTTTGCGATGGTTCCAAGCAGATCATCCGCCTCGTAACCGCCTTTTTCAATGATGGTCACACCCATCGCACGCAGCATCTCTTTCATCAGGGGCACCTGCTGCTTTAACTCTGCCGCCATCGGCTTGCGGGTGCCCTTGTATTCCGCAAACATCTTGTGGCGAAACGTCGGCTCAGACACATCAAACGCAACCGTCAGGTAATCGGGCTGCTCCTCCTCCAGTATCTTGAACATGATATTTAAAAATCCGTATACCGCGTTCGTGTGAAGTCCCTCGGAATTGGTCAGATCCGGGATTCCGAAAAATGCCCGGTTCAAAATACTGTGTCCGTCAATCAATACCAGCTTTTCGCTCATTTCTGTCTCCGTTTCTAGATTGCTCTTGTATACTTCTTCAGCCACTCATTCTCTTCCGGTGTCATGTACGGAGAGAGTGTCTTGTATACCATTGCATGATAGTCATTTAACATCTTCTTCTCACGTCCCGTCATCTCGTCCGGATCAATGGCATCCAGATCAATCGGTGCGTACGTAATATTTTCAAAATTCATGAACTGGCCGTACTCGTTTTTCTCCGCCTTGTGGCATACCAGTTCGTTCTCGGTACGGATACCGTACTTGCCTTCCAGATATACGCCCGGCTCATCCGTCGTGACCATACCCTCTTCCAGCGTGCCGTTATCATGGCGCTCCGGCACCACTCTCCAGCGGAAGCCGTTCGGTCCCTCGTGCACATTCAAAATGTAGCCCACACCGTGTCCGGTACCGCACTTGTAATCAATGCCCATCTGCCAGAGCGGCCCGCGGGATAAAATATCCAGATTCAGTCCGGTGCAGCCGTAGAGGAACTTGGCGTTTGCAAGGTTCATGTTGGAGCGGCATACCGTTGTAAAATGCAGCCGCATCTCGTCTGTGATCGGTCCGAGCGCCATCGTTCTTGTGATGTCGGTCGTTCCCTCGAAATAGTGTCCGCCGGAATCCACCAGCAAAAAGCCTTCCGGCTTTAACTCGGCGTCCGATTCCGGAGTCGCCGCATAGTGCATCATGGCAGCATTCGGTCCGTAAGCGCAGATCGTGTCGAAGCTCAACTCAATAAAGTTATCCTGCTCTCTTCTGCGCGCCTCCAGGTAATCTGAGGCGGAGATCTCCGTCATCGGGATCTTGCCGATGTTGGTCTTCAGCCAGTACATGAACTTGGTAAATGCCACACCGTCCTTCACATGTGCCTTGCGGATATTCTCCACCTCGACCGGATTCTTGACCGCTTTCATGATCTCGGTCGGGTTCGGTTGGTCCACAATGCGGATCTCTTTTTTCAGGCTGCTGGTAATGCGGTAGTTGACCGTATTGCCGTTCATCAGTACGCATGCGTCCGCCGGGATCTCTTTCACATAATCATAGATTGCATCGTAAGGTCTGGTTGTGATGTGATTCTCTTTCAGATATGCTGCAATCTTCTCATCCACAACTTCTTCCTGTAAAAACCAGATGCACTCCTTGTCGGTAAGCACCAGGTAGGACAGGATGACCGGCACGTAATCGATGTCTCCGCCGCGGATGTTTAACAGCCATGCTATATCGTATAAGGAAGTCAGAATATGCACATTGGCTCCCTCTTTTTCCATTACCTTGCGCAGATCTGCGATCTTGTCTGCCGTGCTCTTGCCGGAGTACTTCTCCTCAAGCAAAAACAGCGGTTTCTTAGAAAGCGCCGGGCGATCCTTCCAGATCAGATCAATCAGATCCTCCGTCACGTACAAAGAACCCTTCTTTTTCTCCGCAATGGCGAGAAGCTTTCTGCCCCAGCTTCCGTTCACCACTCTGCCGTCAAATCCGATGCAGCCGCTCTCCGGCAGTTCTTTTTCGACGAACTCATCCACGGTCGGCACACCCTCTTCACCCATGCGGTAGAGGGTCACGGTACTTCCGGCAAGCTGCTTTTCCGCCTGCACGAAATAGCGTCCGTCTGTCCACAGACCTGCCTCTGTCAGGGTAATGACCGCCGTGCCTGCCGATCCGGTGAAACCGGTGATAAACTTTCTGGCTTTAAAATGCTCTCCTACATATTCGGACTCATGAAAATCGGCGGTCGGTACAATATAAATATCGATCTTCCGCTTTTTCATCTCCTCGCGCAATGCGCTTAATCTTTCCTGAATCATAGTATTCTCCATTCCGGAGCGTCTATCCGCTCCATTTTGTTCTAAATATCTGTGTACTCAAAGAACTTTGTATCAATCTCCGGATAAGACCGTTTCAACGAAATCGGTCTTCCGGAACGGTTCAAAAAGCAGTGGGAACTTGTTCCTGTAGTGCGAAGTTCTCCCGTCGCCTTATCCGTCATCCGGTACTCCACTTCCATCTTGATTCCGTTATACTTGGTAATCCGCGGCTCAATGACAACCACATCATCAAAATGAACCATGCTGTGATACTCGCAGGACACCGACAGCACCGGGCTGATGATCTCCATCGCCTCCATCTCCTTATAGGAGAGTCCGATCTGCTCCATCAGATCCATGCGCGCCTCTTCCATCCATTTGATATAGTTGGAATGATGAATGATGCCCATCTGATCCGTCTCGTAATACTTGGCGTGATGCTCATAAGGCCGAATCTTGATCTCATCCACCTGTTTTCCATAGAGTTCGATTTCCTTCTCTGACATCTGAATTCCTTCTTTCCTTGCAATACATAGACCAATGGCGGCTGCTTTACTTCGCCGGGCAGCCCGCTCATTGCCTACGCGTACATTATCCCACATCCCATTTAAAATTTCAATATCCGCAGACAGCGTTCTAAGCTTCCTTCCGTTCGCTGCGACCGGCTTTTGGGCATGTGGCAATTTCCTCTTTTATCTCATTTTATCTCTAATCTTCAAAATATTCTCTGTAGTCATCCTCATTCGAGAAGAGCATGTATTCTCCGTTTACATATCCCATATAGCCTGCCGCTACAACATATCCTTTCATAAAAAATACACTCCTTTCGTCATCTGATAAAAGGAGTGTATCGCATCATGTGTCCAATTCTTTGGACACATCATCCTGTATATTATCCATTAATTGTATCATTAATTGTATTTTTAAACGCTAGATTTTGCTTGCAACTACGATTGCAAACTAGCAATTGCTTTTGCAAAGGCTTATATTTAAGATACCTTTGTTTGATCAGGAAGGAGCTATTATGGCTAAACAATTATCCTTACCTGAACGTTATGTTATTGAGCGAATGCTTCATCAAGACTATTCATTCGCCTCTATTGGAAGAAATCTTGATCGTTCTGCTTCCACTATTGCTCGTGAAGTTTTGCATTATCGATGCTTCACAAGCAGATTCCCTATTATGGGCGAAAACGACTGTATTAACAGACCTAGTTGCCAACGCAACACTCTTTGTCCCGAGATGGGTGTTCATGGTTGTTTTGCATCCAGATGCAAGCGTTGTCCTGAAGGAATCATTTGTACATCTATCTGCAATAATTATGATTCTTTTCAGTGCGATTTACTCGATAAGCCTCCCTATGTCTGTAGCAACTGTAAGATGCAGAAGGGATGCAAAAAGAACAAGGCTTATTACTCTGCGCATAAGGCAAATGCAGCTCATCACAAATCCATAAAAGATGCTCACAGCGGTGTGCGTAAAACACCTAAAGAGCTCCGTGAAATTGCGGAAATCATTGAGCCCCTTATTGCCAAAGGGCAGTCACTAAATCACATTTGTCAGACGCATGCTGATGAACTTGGTGTATCCGAAAGAACCCTGTATAATTACATTGATAAGAATGTATTTAAGATCAGAAATATTGACCTCCCTAAAAAGGTTGTATACAGGGAGCGCAGACCTAAAAGAGTTCTTACCAGGCTTGAATACCAGTACCGTCAAGGACGTACAATTGAAGACTTTAATTCCTTTGTTGAAGCTAATCCGGATGTGCCTATCGTTGAGATGGACACTGTAAAAGGAAGCAGGGAAAAAGGGAATGTTTTCCTTACCATGATTTTTAGGAAGTCCAGCTTCATGCTTATCTTTCTTATGAATGATGGCACTCAGGACAGTGTAATTCAGGTATTTGACACCCTAAGCAACTCTCTTGGCACTGCACTATTTAAGAGACTCTTCGGTGTAATCCTAACAGATAATGGGGTTGAATTTAAAAATCCCAATGCCTTGGAGCATACACGTCCTGGGTTGATTCGCACTCATGTATTCTTCTGTGACCCTCAGGCATCATGGCAAAAGCCTCATGTTGAAAACAATCACAGATTAATAAGAAGAATCATCCCAAAGGGAACAAGTCTGAACAAGCTCAATGTCGAGGACACACGACTTGTTTGCTGTCATATCAACAGTGTCATACGTGACAACCTTGATGGCAAAACACCATTTGATTTAATGGACTCTGCAGATGAAAAAAAGCTATTATCCGCACTTAACCTGTCACCCATTCCACCTGATGAGGTTATTCTGAGTCCAAAACTAATTAAACACTAATCGCAAATCTGTCGGATCAAACAAAGGCCTCATATCTGTAATCGAAGCGGGGTCTCAGTTACTTTTGCAAACCGACTGGCATGCCGTTTATTAGTCATGTTCAGAAATCATGCAAAACAATAGCTTTTAAATCATTATAACCGTTTTAAGCTCGATTTTGGCCTCATTTTAAGGTTTAAGATTTTTAGTGTCAATATGTACTAGCAGTTACTTTTTCATTTAAAGATGTAAACCCATATTTACAGGACAAAAATTGTCGCACGAAGCATAGACCTCTTTGGGGTGATAAGTAATATTACAAGAATACCTGAGGGCAAAAAAGTTTCATAATAAACAGACGGTGGCAAATTCTTTGAAGCAAAATTCACGTATTTCTTCCATGCCGTGGCTGGCATCCCATTCCGTGTCTTGGCCACGTTTGGACTCTCCCGGAGTGTGTCCGACAAGCCACAGACAATGAGCGGACTTTCTAGTGTCCCTAATGGCACCGCTTCACAGACAATATAAAACCGCGCGAACCGAAACTCGTTGGCATCTGCTATTGAAAATAGGGCAGATGCCAATTCAGACAGCGGCTTCGCGCGGTTATGTTTTGTTCATTGGTGCCATAAGGGACACACAAAAGTCCTAAAATTGTCTGTTGGCTTGCGGACACAGTCCGTGGAGTGCTCCAAACTTGGAAAGACACGGATTATCACGGATGCCAGCTGCGACATGGTTAGAAATACCGGATTTTGCGGTCAGAATTTGTCGCCGCATGTTTATCTGGAACTTTTAAGTATCTAGTTCTTGTAATATTACTTATTAGACCAAAGCACGGTATGCTTCGTGCGACACCCCCTTTATCTTTATCTTTATCTTTATCTCTATCTCTATACAATGTTTTTCTGCTATGCGTTATACGCCTTCGCCGTCAAACGCCGGGATGAAGCTCTCTTCTGCCGTCTCCCCCTCCTGAATAAATCCCTGCTCTACCCCCAGTCCGATCGCATAATCGACGACCTCCTCATATTCCTCGTCCGTGACTTTCCGGTTCAGCTCCGGGTAGGCGCTGACATTTTCCAACGGCGTATACTGGTTCATGATGCTCAGATATATCTGATTGCCGTAGGTTTCATACAGGTATTTTATCACCGCCTTAGAGTCCCTGGTACAGCCCGGCAGCAGCAGGTGACGCACGATAACGCCCTGTCTCATCAGAAGTCCCTCCTCGATCGGGTCTTCTGCTTCGTCTCCGTCAAACACGGGTCTCGGGCACTGGCGCACCATCTCCGCAACCGCCGCTTTGGCCACGTCGGCATAATCCGGAGCGTGTGAATATTTTGCACTGAGCGCAGGACTTATATATTTAAAGTCCGGCAGGTAGATATCCACAAGTCCTTCCAGACTTTTGATCGTATCCGCACTCTCATAACTGCTCGTATTGTAAACGACGGGAAGCCGCAGTCCTTCCTTTTTTGCACGGCGCAATGCCTCCGTAATCTGCGGTGCAAAATGTCCCGGCGTCACCAGATTGATATTATTCGCCCCTTTTTCCTGCAGTTCCAGGAATATTTCTGCCAGACGCTCCTTGGTAATCTCCTTTCCTGCCGTCCCGTTTGCGATGCTGCGGTTCTGGCAGAACACACAATGCAGGGCACAGCCGGAGAAAAATACCGCGCCGGAGCCGCTTTCCCCGGAGATGCAGGGTTCCTCCCAGTAATGAAGCGCCGCACGCGCAACCTTCAGCTGTTCGGTCTGTCCGCAGATGCCGCGCTCTCCGCCCGCACGGTCCACTGCGCAGTTTCTAGGACACAATGTACACATTTTCATCTTTCCGTCCGTCTCTTTCTATCTAAATTCAATCTTGATAATCCCGCGTATTTTGGGTATGATAATGTTTGATTTCCGAAATGACCATTTTCGGAACAATCTGACATTGATATATTTACACATAAGGAGTTCGTTATGAATCAGAAAAATTGTATGGTAGCCCAGTCCGGCGGTCCTACCGTTGCGATCAACGCAAGTCTTGCCGGTGTCATTGACGGCGTGTCCGCCTCTTCCATGTACGACACCGTTTACGGCTCGCTCAACGGAATCACCGGTATTTTAAACGATGACCTTCTCAACCTCACGGAGCTTATGGACGGTCATCCGGAATATCTTTCCCGCCTTGCGCAGACACCTGCGATGTACTTAGGCTCCTGCCGCTACAAACTTCCCCATTATCTGGATGATGATTCACCCTATGTCTTCATATTTAAGCAGTTTGAAACTTACCACATTGAAGCGTTTTTCTATATCGGCGGCAATGATTCCATGGACACCGTGTTAAAGCTGTCCGAGTACGGAAAACGCATCGGCAGTTCCGTCCGCATTATCGGCATCCCGAAGACCATCGACAATGATCTCTGCGAGACCGATCACACCCCGGGCTTTGGCTCTGCCGCAAAATACATTGCCTCCTCGCTCTTAGAGATCGCGCACGACACCTTTATCTACGCGGTCAAAAGCGTGACCATCGTTGAGATCATGGGACGCGACGCAGGATGGCTGACCGCTGCCGCGGCACTCGCGCGCAACGGATACAACACCGCCCCGCACTTAATCTATCTTCCGGAAGTCGCTTTCGACCCGGAGGATTTCCTTTTAGACGTCAAGCGTCTCCTTTTCGAGCGCAACAATGTCATCGTCGCAGTGTCCGAGGGCATCCGCGACGCCTCCGGCAATTACATCAGCGCGTCCGAGCAGTCCATCGACACGTTCGGTCACAGTCAGTTAAGCGGCGCCGGCAAGACACTTGAGTTCCTTGTCAAGGAAAAGCTTGGTGTCAAGGTGCGTTCCGTGGAAATCAATGTCCTGCAGCGCTGTGCCGCACATCTGGCTTCCCAGACAGACTTAGACGAATCTTTCGCACTCGGCAAAAAAGCCGTCGCACTCTCCGAGGAGGGTGTGACAGCTTCCATGGTCACCATCGAGCGCACTTCAAACGCACCGTATACCGTGGATTACTCCTATGCGGAAATCCGCCAGATCGCCAACGAGGCAAAGAGCGTTCCGAGAGAGTGGATCAACAGTGCCGGCAACGACATCGAACAGCCTCTGCTCGACTATCTTGCTCCGCTGATTCTTGGCGAATCGCAGGTCTCCTATCACAACGGTCTGCCTGTATACATGGATGTGAGCCACCTGTCTAAGCACTAGACAGGTGCTCCCTATTCCCGGAGCAGAATCTCGATAAATTTACCGATCTCGACCCACGCTTTTCTGGATTCCGGCAGCATCTTTGCTGCCATCTGGAAAATGTGGAACATCCCGTCATAGATACTTAAGCGCACTTTTACGCCCTGTCCTCTCGCCTTCGCGGCGACATCCACAGAATCCGACAACAGCATCTCATACGATCCCACCTGTATCAGCATCGGCGGAAATCCTCTGAAATCGCCAAACATCGGTGATATATATTCATCCATCGGGTCGTGGTCTCCCACATAATCCCGATTGTAGATCAGGCTGTCCCTGGTCTTTCCAAACAGGGGATCCCTCTCGTAGTTGGTATCGTAAGACTCCCCGCTTGCCGTCAGATCCGTCCACGGCGACATGGCAATGATTCCGCACGGAAGCTGTCTGCCGTGATTGATCAGATAGTGGCAGAGTGCCATCGCAAGTCCGCCGCCCGCCGAATCTCCCGCCACAATGATCTGCTCCGAAAACCATCCCTGCGCAAGTAGCCATTCATACGCGCACACGGCATCCTCGAGCGCCGCCGGATACGGATGCTCCGGTGCCACGCGGTAATCCGGCGTGAGCACGCTCATGCCGTGGCTGACCTCATTGTACAATCCGGCAAACATGCGGTATGCATTGCGCATCGCCCCGACATATCCGCCGCCGTGCAGCTGCAAAATGATTTTGTCGCGGTTCGCATTCTCCTTCGACTCTAAAAGCTCCATGGTAAAATGTTCCATCTCGATCGTCTGCATGGTAAAGCATTCCGGACACTTCCACGGAGGTTCCGCCGTTCCGATCTGTTTGCGGAGTTCCCCATTTTTTATCTTTTTCCCAATCAGCAAATCATTCGTCGTATGCGCGATCAGATCCCTCACGACTCTGCCGCGGATACTCGCCTCATTTTCTCTCATTCACTGTACCTCTGTTCTATTTTCCGCTGTCAGAAAACAGCTGCGCCGCCGGACAGCAAAACAGCCGCGTCAGCGGACATGAAATCTTCGCCGCAGTTCCGTCCTTGCCCTCCGGTCTCCTATGATCAGCGTACCCAAAAACAGTGCCGTAGAAAATGCAAACGCCAGCAAGGCAAGAAGCGGCGCCGTCACGATCCCCACCGCATACAAGACCAGCGGGACAACGCTGCAGAGAATCATAAAAATCTGCCACATCATGTAGCTCTGCCAGTTGCGCCGGTTGATGCACATCAGAATGAGAATTCCCGCATCCACTAAAAGAATGGCGGATGGAAGCGCATAGTTGACAGACCAGCCGCGGTACCCCACCACGAAGTCAATCGCCACAACCATCAGGATGGCGATCAGCGTCAACACGATGATCTTGCCCTTGTAGCCGGATTTTCCCAATATGGCATAGCGCAGCACCAGATAGCCGTACAACATCGCCAGCCCCGGAATCGCACTCCAGAACATCTCCGAGTCGCTGAGTACATTCAGATAGATCAAAAGCGCCTCCACAAGAATCGCCACGAACAGATAGATGCGGCTAAGCAACGCCAGACGCCTCGTCATCGTCCGCACATTCGGATACATGTTTTCCACCTCAACCGTCTTCTCCAGCACCGAATGGCAAAGCGGACAGCGCTCCGTCTCGTCTAATATTTCCACATTACATTGCTTGCATCTACTCATAATTTACTCCATTCGTCTCTATCTCAACCGCAATCCCGTCTGCCGCGATTTTTCTGAAAAAACCTCTCTGCACCGACGTGTCGGTCAGATCATAACTGAAACTGAATACCAGCGTATCCCCGTAGGAACAGATCGTTCCCTTTAAGTGCTGCCCTTTGGACATGGCAAGAAACGCATGGAACATCTCCACATAAGGACGATACTCCTCGCTTACGGAGATATTCCCGATATTGGTCACCGTCGCTGTGTTTGCAAGCGCAGAGGTTGTGTATACATAGCGCATCGCCAGATTTTTCAAAAACAGCGGTACGATACGCGCTGCAAGAAGCTTCTCATTGGAGACATTGTAGGAAAAAAGCTTCTCCAGATTCTCCCGGCTGATCTGGCTGCGCAGGCTCTCACTGACACTCTTTAGCACTTCCTCAAATGTATAGATCTCCTTTGTCGGATGAAATTCTGCCGACACCATCACAAAGAAATTCTTCGTCGTGATCGAATTAAAATAAGGGCGCAGATTGACCGGCACCGCAACACGAACCGGACGTTCGGAAGGCATCCCGTGCATGCACTCCGTGTAGACGCTCCAGACATATACCGCCACCAGATACTCATTGATGCTGACTCCGTACGCATGGCAGACTTTCTTCAACTCCGGGATCTTCATGTAGCCGTGCATGACGCCGAACTCTCCCGGCGGCAGCTTTTCTCCCTTTAAAAGATATGCCCGCTTCGTCTGATACCCCTTCTGGGAGCTGTGCTTGTAATTCTTGAGGAAGCTGTCCTCACGGTTCAACGAGGTATCACTGCTCAAGGAATCTCCCACCTTTTCGCGCAGCTTCGGATGTGCCAGCCGCAGATACTGATAGGTCAGCTCCTTGAGAAAATTGATGCCACCCATACCGTCGGTGAGCACATGAAATACTTCGAGATTGATGCGGTATTTATAAAAGGTTACGCGGAACATATAGCTGTGGTTCTTATTCTGCCGGATATAGCGGCACGGAAACGCACTTTCCTCCCGCACACGCGGTGCCGGCTTGCCGTTTTCCTCAAAATAATACCAGAACACGCCCTGGCGCAGCCGCAGATTAAACCCATCAAACTTCGGCAGCACCATATCCAGTGCCTGCTGCAGCAATTCACGGTCCACCAGCTCCGTGAGCGTCACGCTGATGCGGTATACATTGCTCATGCTCTCCCCGGCTATCACCGGAAACAAATGCGCCGTATTGTCCAGACGGTCCCAGCGGATCTCCCTCTGTGCCTCTCTTGCACGGCGTTTTTTCCCTTTTACCTGGACAGCTTCCTTCTGCTCTTCGGCCGCTGTTACCTGATCCTTTTTCTTCATATATTAAATGCTCTTTTCCTGTATAGATTCTGTTGCAATTCTGTCTTACCCGTAGTTCCAATCTTATCATACTTCCTATTGTTTGTCCATGACACCCACGCCCGCCATTCTTTCTAAAAATTTCAGACTTTATCTCTTGCATTTTATTCGTTTTTTTTCTAAAATATCTGTGTGGTATTTGGATATACCAGAAAAGAGAGGCTCACATTATGTTGTTTAAGAAATTAAGTGCTCCTTCTTTAAAGGAGCTTTTTGTTGCAGAATTAGAGGGAATGATATTATCCGGAAAGCTTGAGATAGGCGCAAAACTTCCGCCTGAGCGCGAGCTTGCCGAGTCCATGCAGGTATCGCGCGCCGTCGTCAATTCCGGTCTGGACGAGATGGAGAAAAAGGGATTTCTTGTGGTCAAACCACGAATCGGCACCTTCGTTGCCGACTACCGCAAATACGGTACCGCAGACACCCTGGTCTCCATCATGCAGTACAACGGCGGTATGCTCCGCGACAAGGAAGTGCGCTCCATTCTGGAAGTCCGCATCATGTTCATGAATCTTGCCGCCACGCTCGCCATCGACAATGCGGATGACGCGTCCATCGCCGGGCTCGAGCAGTATGTGACCGCCTTAAAGGCATGCGAAGATCCTGAGGAGGCTGCATCGCTGATCTTTGACTTCAGCCACGAGCTTTCCTTCATCGGCGGCAATTCGCTGCTCCCGCTGTTTTTCGCCTCCTTCAAGGATCTGGTGACAAACCTGTGGGTGCGCTTCGCCAGCAAGTACGGCGCAGCGGCGCTCGCTGAGAGCGCGGAGCAGATTTTCATTCATGTGCGGGATCGCGACAAAGACGCCGCCATCCGCTATATCACGGACTCCACCAACGAAAGTATTGACGGCTGCCGCCAGATCTATACGTAGGCACCGCTTCCGGTCAGAATAAATTTTTGACGTGCTAAGTAATTGAAGGGAGAATCATTCCTTTCCATTTCAGGCGGAATGCATCTGGAAATTCGGATCAAAAAATGTGGCATTTCTAAACAACCGGTTTTTGCATCTGCGATGATCCGTGTTTTTCCAAGTTTTGAGCACTCCACAGAATGTGTCCGCAATCCGCAGACAATTTTAGGACTTTTTTGTGTGTCCCTTATGGGCACCTCTAAACATAACATAACCGCGCGAAGCCGCTGTCTGAGCCGGCATCTGCCCTGTTTTCAATAGCAGATGCCGGCGAGTTCGGTTCGCGCGGTTTTATATTGTCTGTGAAGAGGTGCCCTTAGGGACACCAGAAAGTCCGCTCATTGTCTGCGGTTTGTCGGACACATTCCGTGGATTGTCAAAACGTAGAAGAGACACGGAATCCGATGCAAAAATCCGGTCGGAAGAAATGCACGCATTTTTTTCAACGAATGTTCCATCTGCATTTCCGCCTGAAATCGGTTGGATATGCCTCTTATCCTATTACTTAGCACGTCAAACTAATCTATGACGTCTTTGCAAACTGGCTGTTATACAGCTTCGCATAGAATCCGTTCTTTTCCAGAAGTTCCTCGTGATTTCCCTGCTCAATGATGCTTCCATCCTTCATGACCAGAATGATGTCCGCCTCGCGGATCGTCGAGAGACGGTGTGCCACGATAAAACTGGTGCGTCCCTGCATCATCTTTGCAAACGCATTCTGAATCTTGATCTCAGTACGCGTATCAATCGAGGATGTCGCCTCATCAAGAATCAGCATCGGAGGCAGGCACAGCATGACTCTTGCAATGCATAACAGCTGCTTCTGTCCCTGTGACAGGTTGCCGCCATCCTCTGCGATCACGGTGTCATATCCCTCCGGCAGACGCTTGATAAAGCCGTGTGCATGGGATGCCTTTGCGGCCGCAATGATCTCCTCGTCCGTGGCGTCCGGTTTTCCCATCGCAATGTTGTCCCGGATGCTTCCGCTCCGAAGCCAGGTCTCCTGCAGCACCATACCGTAGTTGTCCCTGAGGCTCTTGCGTGTCAGCTGCTGCAGCGGAATATCGCTGACTTTGATCGTGCCGCTGTTCACATCATAAAAACGCATCAGCAGATTGATCAGCGTCGTCTTGCCGCATCCGGTCGGTCCCACGATCGCCACGCGCTGTCCCGGCTTCACCGACAGATTAAAGTCCTCAATCAGCTTCTGCTCCGGCACATAGGAAAAATAGACGTGGGAAAGCTCGACCTTACCGTTTGCATGCTCTAAGTCTACCGCATCCTCGGCATCCGGCACCTCGGCATCCTCCTCGATCAGTTCAATCACTCTGCCCGCACACGCAAGCGCGTTCTGAAGTTCCGTGATGACGCCCGAAATCTCGTTGAACGGCTTCGTATACTGGTTCGCGTAGGACAGAAGACTCGACAGCTGTCCGACACTGATCCCTCCGGCAATCGCCGAAAAAGCTCCGACAACTCCTACCGTTGCATAGACAAGGCTGTTGACAAAACGCGTCGACGGGTTGGTAATGCTCGAAAAGAAGATCGCCCGCAGAGAATACTTCTGCAGTCTCTCATTGATCTCATCAAACTTCTCGAGTGCCTCATCTTCATGGGAAAATGCCTGCACCACTTTCTGGTTGCCGACCATCTCCTCTATAAACGCGGTCTGCTCTCCTCTTGTCTCCGACTGCAGCTTGAACATGGAAAATGTCTTTTTCGCAATGAAGCTTGCCACAAACAGGGAGACCGGCGTGATGACCACGACCGCCACCGTGATCCGCACGCTGATCGTCAGCATGAAAATCAGTGTTCCGAAGATGGTCACGATACCGGTAAAGAACTGGGTAAATCCCATCAGAAGTCCGTCCGCGAACTGATCGACATCCGCAATGACACGGCTCACAATCTCTCCGTAGGAATGAGCGTCCAGATATTTCAGAGGAAGCTTTTCAATCTTCTCGAACGCCTCCGTCCGGATATCCCGGATCACATTGTAGGTAATTTTATTGTTGCAGGCATTCATCATCCACTGTGCCACTGCCGTCAGTCCGATGATGACCGCCATCTTTCTGAGAATCACAAAGATCCCGGCAAAGTCAACGGCTCCCTTTCCCACAATCCGGTCGACCGCCTGACCGATCAGAATCGGAAGATACAGGGTAAGCGCCACCGTCACCGCCGCGAGAATGATCGATGCTCCCAGGTATCCCCAGTATCGTCTGATGTATCGCAGAACCTTGCGCAGCGTTGATTTTTGATTTTCATTTACCACTTTTTTCATCTTTTCGCCTCTCCCGCCTGCTGTTCTTCTGTCCGCTTAAACTGCGACTCGTAAATCTCGCGGTATACCTCGCAGTCCTTAAGCAGATCCTCGTGTGTTCCAAGTCCTACAATCTCTCCATCGTCCAGCACTACGATCTTGTCCGCCTGCATGATGGACGCCGCACGCTGCGATACGATAAATACCGTCATCTGCCCGTCCATATGTGCGATGGCTTTCCGAAGCGCCGCGTCCGTCGCGAAATCAAGCGCGGATGCGCTGTCGTCCATAATGAGAATCTGCGGCTTCTTCACGAGCGCACGCGCAATCGTAAGGCGCTGTCTCTGTCCGCCAGAAAGGTTTCTGCCGCCCTGCTCGATCTCATAGGAAAGTCCGCCTTCCTTGGCATCCACAAACTCCCTTGCCTGTGCAGTCTCAAGCGCCTCATACATCTCCTCGTCCGTGGCGTCCGAATTGCCCCAGCTTAAGTTCTCACGGATGGTTCCCTTAAAGAGAACCGCCTTCTGCAGAACAACACCAACCTTCGCCCTGAGTTCCTCCAATGTATAATCCCGCACATTCTTCCCGTCGACGAGAACCTCTCCTCTGGTCGCATCGTAAAACCGCGGAATCAGATTCACGACCGAAGATTTTCCGGAACCGGTTCCTCCGATAATACCGATGGTCTCTCCGCGTCTGACCGTAAAATCAATGTCGGAGAGCGCTTCCTCCGATGCGCCCGCATAAGTAAGACCAACCTTGGAAAATACGACGGCATTCTCCGTCGGGATTGTCTCTTTTCCTTCCCTGCCTGCTCCATCCGAAGTGAGACTTCCCGTCTCCGCTGCTGGATGCTCCGTGATCGACGATTCCATGTCTAGCACAGTCTCGATACGGTTCATGCAGGCAATAGATTTGTTGATGTTGATAATCAGGTTGGCCAGCTTGATTAACTCCACTAAGATCTGGGACATGTAGCTCACCAGCGCCACAACCTGTCCCTGCGTAATGTTGCCATTGTCCACGCGGATCGCTCCTACCCATACCAGAACGACGATCGCCCCGTTGATGATAATATAGGTAAGCGGATTCATGAGCGCCGAGATCTTGCCGACATAGAGCTGGATCTTTGTCAGCGCCTCATTGTCTTCGTGGAACTGTGCAATCTCATCCTGCTCCTTGTTGAATGCACGGATGACTCTGCTTCCGGTCAGGTTCTCTCTTGTGATGCCCAGCACTTTATCGAGTGCCGCCTGTACTTTTTTGTACAGCGGAATACTGACCAGCATGATGCCAAACACAACCACCGACAGCAGCGGAATGGTCACAACGAACACGAGCGCCGCTTTCACATCAATCGTGAATGCCATGACCATCGCTCCAAACACGATAAACGGGGAACGCAAGAACAGGCGCAGAACGAGGTTCACCCCGTTCTGCACCTGATTAACATCACTTGTCATTCTTGTAATTAACGTCGACGTTCCGACGGTATCCATCTCGGTAAATGACAGCGTCTCGATATGTTCAAACAGAGCATGTCTTAATCCTGTCGCACAGCCAACCGCCGCTTTCGCTGCAAAATACTGCGCCGTGATCGCACAGACCAGTCCGATCAGCGCCAGAAGGAACAATACCAGACTCATCTTCATAATATATGGACGATCGGCATTTGCCACCCCGGTATCGATGATTGCCGCCATGACAAGCGGGACAATCAATTCAAATGAAGCTTCCAGGAGCTTAAAAAGCGGTCCTAAAATACTTTCTTTTTTATAGTTTCCCAAATACTGCAATAACTTTTTCATGATACTCCTTCGTGTCCTATGCTTTTAAATCTTTCATTTTCTGAAGTCCGATAATCAGCGCACCGCCGATCACGAAAAACAGGATGTTAAAATCATGAAGCGTCATTGCCGGCTGCGGTACCTCCAACGTGGTCGGTCCCATGACAACCGCGTAGATTGATCCTAACATCAGACCGATGATCAGATAGATCGTCTGTGCCCGGAAATGATCTAACGCCTTGCGGATCAGCTTTACCACACCAAAAATACCGACGAGAACGCCGCATCCGAAAATAAACACCGTCGGAAATGCAGCAAAATTCAGATGAAGAATATCTTTGATGGCAGTCACCACCGGCAGATACAGTCCCATGATTAAAAGAAGCGTCGAACCCGAAATTCCCGGCAGCACCATCGCACAGATGGCAATCATTCCGGCAAGGAATACAAACAGGGCAAGCCCCGGCGTCAGATGCTCCAGGCTGACACCCTCTCCGCCGCTGCTCGGATTAAAGTAAGTAATCGCGGTCACGATTGCAACGCCAATCAGCATAAACGGAATGGCAGATTTTTTTGCCGCAAGGCAGTTCTTTTCTTCCCTAAAGATAATCGGAATGGCAAAAATAATAAATCCGATAAACAGGGAACTGATCGCATAGATATGAGCGTCAAACACGCTCGCAAGAATCAGAATGGCGAGAATCATTCCACAGACCCAGCCGGTTCCAAGCCTAATCAGGAAGAACAGAGCTGCTTTCTTTTTCTCCCTGCTTCCGGTTATCAGATCGTCGATAGAATCAATAAACTGGTCATAAAAACCCAACAGGAAAGCGACGGTTCCGCCGGATACGCCAGGTACACTGTCTGCCAGTGCCATGCAAAATCCTCTGATAAACTGCACTAAATACATCCTTTATACCTCATTTTTCTGTTATTTTTCTATTTTATTCACTACAGGTCAAAATCTGTCCAATTAGTGGATATACTGCTCCAGCTTGTGCGACTCGTCTAACACACTGTGAAGCAGATCCTTGGTATTTTCCGCATTGCCGAGATTCTTAACACTGAGATCCGCCGCCTGCACAGAAGAAGCTGTAACTTCCTCCGTCGTTGCGGAGAGCTGCATGATATTCTCCACGATCTGATTGTTCGCCTTGGAGAGGTTGTTTAACATAGTGTCGATCTCACCGATGTCCGTCACAAGCTCATTGACATTCTGGTTCATGGCGCCAAAGCTCTCGGATGCCTGCGCAATCATCTCATCCTGCGCACCCGCCGCCGTCACGGAACGCTCCACCGCATCCGCCGCCGTCTGGGCATTTTCAGAAAGCTGCTCTAAAATGTTGGCAATATTCTCCGTCTCCTGTCTGGTCTTCTCCGCCAGCTGGCGGATCTCGTCTGCAACCACCGCAAAGCCTCTTCCCGCCTCGCCTGCTCTCGCACTCTCGATCGATGCATTGAGTGCCAGAAGGTTGGTCTGACTGGAAATAGAAAAAATGGTATCTGCAATACTTTTGACAGCGCTTGTACGATCCTGGAGTTCTCTCATGGAGGAAGCCACCTCGGAGTTTGTCTGTGCAATAACTGCGGACTGCTTCTTCAGATCATCCATGATTCTGGAACTCTTCTCATTCAGCTCTCCGGACTGCTTCGCCACCTGTACCATCTTCTCTGAACGCTCCAGCGTCGTTCCGATGGAGTCCTGAATATTCTGTGTCATCTCCGTCTGCGTCTGGATATTCTCGGCGGTACTCTGTGTACTGTCCGAAATATCCTTCATGGCACCGTTGACTACCTCGGTGGAACTATTCAGTTCATTGACAATATTCATCGCATTCTCTGTTCCCTTGCGCACCTGATCTGCAACCGCAATGATATCGTCCACCATCTGGCGCTGTGCTGCTTCCTTTTCTGTCAGGCTGCCAATCGTATCGCGGTTGAACTGGTACGCCACGGATACTGTCAGATAAACCACTACCATCATAAGTATAATTGCCAGCGTCGCACACCACTGATCCAGTGCATTCTCGCCCTGGTATGTGTGAAGCGCCAGCGTCTTTGACGCCGTCACAAGAAGATTCACCGCCGATACAGCAATCCCGGAAAAGGCGGCGAACTTTTTATCGTAAAACAGAATACATGCAACCAGCGGAATTGCAGCCATAAAACGCACATAATAATTGTCAAACGCCCATCCCATCACAAACGTAATGACAAGCAGCCCGACCGTCGCAATATAGCGGATCTTCGGATCATCTTTTCTCCGCTGGTATAACACGAGTGTTCCCGCTGTTGCCAGAATAATCAATACCGCGATCATAACGGTATATCCGACTGTGCGGATTCCTCTGAGGCAGGCAATTCCTACCACACAAAGCACACAGAGATAAAACACGATATATCCGATAGCAAGGAAATGATTGGCACGTTTATTCTGTTCCACAGTATCTGCATACAAATGCTTCTGTTCTTTTTTCTCCATAACTTTCACCTTTCTTCTTTCGATAACTCCATATACCATTTCAATATATCATACTTTATCCGGCATGAATAATATTTTTTCAATTTTTATTTCTTTTTTGATGTTTTATCTGTCCCTTTTCCACAGTCTGTGGCAATTTCGCCTCGCAGCATCCACAGGCAGAACAGATTCGGCAGAGCCATCAGGGAATTCAGCAGATCCGATATCCCCCACACAAGCTCCATGGAAAGCACAGCTCCCAGATAAGCGAAAAACATGTACGCCACCTGGTAGACACGCACCCCCTCCTCGCCCCACAGGTAGCGCACCGCGCAGGTTCCGTACACGTTCCAGCCGATGATCGTGGCAAACGCGAACAGCGTCAGAGAGATCGAGAGCATCCACTCACCGCCGACGGGCAATTCCCGGAATGCCACAAAACACATATTTTCCGGTGCCACTCCCCGGTATTCCTGCGGATGGCTTACCATGCTGCCGACCGCCGCAATTCCCGTGATCGCACATAATACCACCGTGTCCCAGAACGGTCCTGTCATGGAGATTAACGCCTGCCGCACAGCCGCCTCCTTCGGGCTGTCAGAGGAGGATGCTGCCGTCGCCGCGACCATCGGAATCGAGCCAAGCCCTGCTTCATTGGTAAACAATCCCCGGGAGACTCCTGTCTGGATGCCAAGAAGCAGCGCTCCGCCGGTGCAGCCGCCCGCCACCGCCTTCGGGCAGACGGCGGATGAGAGAATCAGCATAAGCGTCTCCGGCAGCACCGCCCTGTTTCTTCCTATAATATAGAGACAGCCACCCACATAAAAAGCGCTCATCAGCGGGACGAGCCACATACACACCTTTGCAATCTGGCTGTTTCCCCCGATGATAATAATCCCTGCAAGCACCCCGACCGCCATTCCGACCAGATGCGGCGACACGGTAATCTGATGCTGGAGCGCCGTGCGTATGGAGTATGACTGTACGCTGCTTCCGATACCAAACGATGCCAGCAGCGTACATACAGCAAACGCCGCTGCCAGTTTTCTTTTTTTCAGACGCCGATCCAAAATATACATCGGTCCGCCGGCAAACGTATTGTCTGCCCTGCGCACCCGGTATCTTATGGAGAGATAACATTCCGCATAGCAGGTCGCTATCCCGAATACCCCGGTCAGCCAGCACCAGAATACCGCTCCCGGTCCGCCGATGGCGATGGCTGTGGAAATTCCCACAATGTTACCCGTACCGATCGTCGCTGCAAGCGCCGTCGCCAGCGCCGAATACGGTGTTACCTGATCCTTTTCCTGATTCTTCGTTCCGGTCAGTGACAACCGGATTCCCAACGGGATTTTTTTCTGGATGAAGCCCAGGTGAAATGTGAAATATAGATGTGTTCCGAATAAGAGCGCAAGCATGGGAAATCCCCACAGATATTCCCGCGCCACCGCCACCGCATGCTGCAATAATGCCATAAAAATTCCCCATATACCCTGCATCACAAATATCTGTAAAGTATATGGGGAATCTGTTTTTCCCATGCATTCGATTGTTCTATGCTTCTACCAGATGTGCGATTGCATGTACCAGCTCCTTGATATCATAGTTGGAAGTATTGATACACAGATCATAGTTGAGACGGTCTCCCCAGGTCTGTCCGGTAAAGAACTGATAATAACGCGCCCTGCGCTTATCCACGTCTAAAATATGGCGCTTTAATTCCTTGTCCGTAAAGTGCTCGCTCTCCGGCGCGCGCTTCTTGCAGCGTTCCATCTTGTGCTCCATCTCCGCATAGACAAACAGGCGGAACGGATGCTTCTCGCGCAAAATATAATCGGCGCTTCTTCCGACGATGACACAGTCGGACTTCTCCGCAAATTCCTGAATCAGGCGGCTCTGCTCACGGTAGATCGCATTATTCTGCTCCATGATTGGATCAACTCCCATGTAAAAGCTTCTCCCGATCGTAATCGGATACAACGTCGACGGACCGTTCTCCATCACATGCTGCACATAGCCCTCCGCCAGCTTCGTACGGTCTGCAATCTGACTGATGATCTCATTATCGTAATAGGCAATTCCCAGCTCATCGGACAATCTCTTTCCGATCTCACGTCCGCCGCTGCCAAATTCTCGTCCAATCGTTATAATCCTAGACATTGGTATCTCCTTTCCCCTGTGTGGGGTTTGTTTTTCTATCTAAAACTATAGCATTTCTTCCTGCGGTTCGCAACTGCAAAAGCTGCCGGCGCAGACAATAGCCGATCCCTGCCGCATCATCTGCGCCTGTTTGCCTCTCTGACGCCTTTTTCTTCCCGGCACTTACTTATTCAAGAAACGGTCCCAGGATGCCGTATTGTGTGTGCCGGACACCGCAAGCACATACTCCTCCTCATTGGGCGCATCGATCTCAAATATATAGTTCTCCCCGTCCCGCTTTAACGCATAGAGTGTGCCGTCCGCAAAGGAGCGGATCGTCTCGTTCCACACCGCCTGATCGATCACCTCATCCACGCAGTTTTTCATCAGTACGCCGTTGGCGTCGTAGACCTTGTACCCCTCCCGCACCAGGGACCGAATCACCGGCTCCTCGATCTTTAACACCAGATCGTTCGCGCGCATCTCGCGGATATCCCTGTTGCAGGAATTCTCCGGCAGTATCGTCACGTTTGATAGTGTCATATGGAAAAATCCGCCTGCCAGCTGCACGTCAGCAATGTAGGCTTCTGCAAAAGAAAAATGTTCCAGTTCATCCGTTGTCGTGTATCTCATAGTGTTCCTCCGTATCTCTTCCCTGTTATTTCTCCTCTCCTATTATACAGAGCCGCCTCATTTTTTTCCACCAAAAAGAGTAACATTGCCTATGCTTCCGGCATGGAAATCTTATCGAGAATTCCCGTCAGATGCGCGATCGTCACGCCGTAATTGGTCATCGGAACGCCCTGCTCTCTGGCGCGCTCAATCCGCGACATCACATATTTGCGGTTAAACATGCACGCGCCGCACTGGATGATGAGATCGTAGCCGGAGAGATCTTTTGGGAAGTCCGTCCCGCTCACAATATCCACCGCAAGCGAATCGCCGAAGCGTTTTCTCAACATCCGCGGAATCTTTTCTCTTCCGATGTCCTCCTTCAGCGGCGCATGGGTACAGCACTCCGCGATCAGTACCCTGGAATGGGCGTTCAGCGACTCGATATGCCCTGCCCCCTGCACATAGTACGGCAGATCTCCCTTATACGCTGCAAACAGCACGGAAAAGGACGTGAGCATGCTCTCCGCCGGTTTGTTTTCGTAGACATAGCCAAATACCTGGGAGTCCGTAATGATAAGCTTCGGTGCTTTTTTCAATACCGCAAGCGCCGGGATGAGCTGATCGGTCGTCACGCTCATGACCAGGCATTTCTTATCGAGAAGTTCGCGCAGGGTCTGCACCTGCGGCAGAATCAGCCTTCCCTTGGGTGCCTGGATGTCCTGCGGCATCACAAGAAGCACCAGATCCTCCCGGTCGACCAGTGTCCCGGTGATGAGGCGGCTGCCGTAATTCTCCGGCAGTTTGCGGATCAATGCTTCTTTTAATGCCTCCATGCCCTCTCCCGTCTTGGCGCTGACCGGATATGCCTCCTCACCGGTCTTCCCCCGGATGGCGGCTGCCAGTTTATCCACCTGTGCGTCCGACCGGATGTCCGTTTTCCCCACGACGAAAAGTACCGGCGTCCCGTGCTCTTTCAAAAAGCGGTACCAGTGCATTTCTTCCTCATCAAGCGCCGCGTCACCATTCCCCGCCACAAGGAGCAGTGCAATATCCGTTTTTTCCGCAGCGAGCCGTGTCTTTTCCATGCGGCTTTTGCCCAGCTCGCTCTCATCGCCAAATCCTGCCGTATCTATAATAATGCACGGGCCGAGCGGATGTACTTCCATCGCCTTGTAGACCGGGTCGGTCGTCGTTCCCGCCACATTGGCGACAATGGATACCTCCTGTCCGGTAAAAGCGTTGATGAGTGCGGATTTTCCGCTGTTTGTTTTTCCAAAAATTCCTATGTGCAGACGGCTGCTGCCCGGCGTCTCATTCAATGTCACTGCCATAACTTTCTTTTTCCTTCCTGCATACGAATTTCCCCTTGTCCGTATTACATCCATATCCGGCTTCCAGCGGCTGCCCGATCCCAGCATCGCTTCCGGCTATCAGAAGCGGAAGTCTCTCTTTCCCTCTGCAATATCATGAATGTGCTCGTAGGCGGTCTGCTTTACCTTCGGATTCGGAATCTTCTCAAGCTCACGGTCAATCAGTTCCATACCGATCTTTTTCGTCTCCTCGCCCGCATAATCCTCGAGGTATTCTTTTAAGGTCATGAGCGCGTTCGGATGACAGCAGTTTAAGATCTGCATATTTTTGCAGAGCGCCATAAAACGGTCACCGGTTCTACCCTCGCGGTAGCATGCGGTGCAGAAGCTCGGAATATAGCCCATTTTCATCAGCCAGTTCACGACCTCATCTAAGGTACGCTGATCGCTGACGTCAAACTGCTCGGAATTCTCCTCCTCCGGCTCCGGCTCGGCATAACCGCCGACACTCGTTCTCGATGCACCGCTGATCTGCGATACGCCGAGCGGAAGCACTTTCTCACGCACTGCCTGGCTCTCGCGTGTGGAGATGATCATTCCCGTATACGGCACCGAGATGCGGATGAGCGCACAGATCTTTGCAAAAATATCATCGCTGATACCGTTGTCAAAAGCAGTCGGATCAATGTCATCGGCATGTTTGACACGCGGCACGCTGATCGTGTGCGGTCCGACACCGTGCACGGCTTCCAGATGCTCCGCATGCATCAGAAGTCCGGCAAATTCATAGCGGTACATCTCCAGTCCGAACAGCACGCCGAGTCCGACATCATCGATGCCGCCTTCCATCGCACGATCCATTGCCTCCGTGTGATACGCGTAATCATGCTTCGGTCCGGTCGGATGCAGATTCTCATAGCTCTCCTTATGGTAGGTCTCCTGAAACAGGATGTAGGTTCCGATGCCGGCTTCTTTTAACTTGCGGTAGTTCTCGACCGTCGTTGCCGCAATGTTGACGTTAACACGGCGGATGGCTCCGTTTTTGTGCTTGATGCTGTAGATCGTCTGAATACACTCCAGAATATATTCGATCGGATTGTTCACCGGATCTTCGCCGGCCTCGATTGCCAGACGCTTGTGTCCCATGTCCTGAAGTGCCGTGACTTCCTTCACGATCTCCTCCTGTGTCAGCTTCTTTCTGGCAATGTGCTTGTTTTTTAGGTGATACGGGCAGTATACACAGCCATTCACACAATAGTTGGAAAGATATAACGGTGCAAACAGCACAATACGGTTGCCGTAAAAGTCTTTCTTGATCTGCTGCGCCAGCGCATAGACTTCCTCGATTTTTTCCGGGATCTGACAGGCGAGCAACACCGATGCCTCTCTGTGATTTAGACCCTTGCGCTCTCTCGCTTTTGCGATGATCGCGTCAATCAGCTCCACATTGTCCTTATTCGCATCCGCGTAGGCAAGCGTCTCCCGGATCTCCTCATCGTTGATAAATTCCTCTGCTTTTAATGATTTTGCGTCATACTTGTACATAATTTTTCCTTTCTTTCCGGTTAGTTCATGCTTCCCGGTCAGTGTTTTTATTTTAAACCGCAGGTCGGTAATCCCCGCGGTCGGTAACCACTTCATAGCCGATGTTCTCCATCCGCCTCTGCATGCAGAAACGGCATTCTGCCGCCTCATCTCCGGTACAGATCTTATTGTCGTAAAGCTTATATTTTTCCCGCACGGAAACCGGCGAGAGATTCGGCATCACCACATTGGCACCGGAGAGAATTCCCATTTCCCTTCCCTGCGGATGGATCGTGCCGAGCGCTGTCGTCGCCGGGAGCAGCACATGCGAATTCATCAGCCGCAGGATGGAAAGCAGCCGCAGGGTCATCTCCAACGTCCCCGCAGTCTCCCCGCCAAACGGCGTGTCCTTCTGCGGAATGAACGGTCCGATTCCCACCATGGCAGGCGCGAGTTCCTTAATAAACATCAGGTCTTCATACAGCGTCTCTGTGGTCTGATACGGCGAGCCCACCATAAAGCCGCATCCGGTCTGATAACCGATCTCCTTTAGATCCCACAGACAGCGCATCCGGTTTTTAAGAGACATTTCCTCCGGGTGCAGCTTCCCGTAGTGTACCGCATCCGCCGTCTCGTGCCTGAGCAGATACCGGTCTGCGCCGGCGTCAAAATATGCCTGATAGCTCGCTCTTTCTTTTTCCCCGATCGAGAGTGTCACTGCACAGTCCGGGTATGCCTGCTTGATGGCAGACACCAGACCGCAGATCTTCTCATCTGTAAAATAGGGATCTTCTCCACCCTGCAGCACAAAGGTGCGGAATCCAAGTTCATACCCTGTCGCGCAGCAGGAGAGGATCTGCTCCTCTGTGAGACGGTAGCGCTCGGCACATGCATTGCCCCTGCGGATGCCGCAGTAATAGCAGTCATTTTTACAGTAGTTGGTGAACTCGATCAGCCCGCGGATATAGATCTGTTTTCCGTATACCGACTGTGCCGCCATTCTCGCCTCAGCCTTAAGCTTCTCGACTGTCTCTGTATCTTCTGTTGTAAGCAGACAGTCCAGTTCACCCACCGACAGCATCTTCTCCGTCTTCAGGTGCTCTATGATTTTTTCCTCGTGTGTCATATAAATCTCCATTCCGCAGACGCTTATACATTGGAATAGACGGTCTTTGCCGTGATTCCCGCCAGCCGTCCGATCTTTCCCGACAATGCATTGATGACATCCTGCGGTGCATCGATGGCAACGCTGATAATGTGAACATTTTTTTCCCGGTAAGGGATCCCCATTCTGCCGATGATATGGCTCCCGTATTCGTGCAGCAGATGATTGAGTTGCTCCACGGATTCGGTGCTCTCCACAATGATACCGATAAGTGCAATTCTTGTCTCCATATGTTCTCCTAATAAAAAAACCGTATCTGAAATCTCCTCTCAGATACGGCACTCGCTGGAAATACACGGCAGAACCTGCCCTACAGGGCATGGAATATTCCGCCGGTATCCTATCTACAGCATCTGTTCCGCACGCGCAGACCAGATGCAGACACTTTCATGACCGCCATATCTTCCGCCGCAAGCACTGCTTTTGGCGTCAGAGACTTTTGTTAAGGCAGGGCAGCAAGAACGTATCTCACTGCAATGCTGTTTCAGCGTATCATGAAGTCTGTTCCCGTTCAAGATCTTTCGTTGTATTTTTTGTGAAACAATTCACAATCTTTTCTTTTTCCGGTGGATCAAAAACCGGTTACACGGATACGTCCAGAGCATCGGGATCAGCATTCCGATCACCTTGATTGCCATGTCGCACAGATTCCCCGTCAGATCGTTTTCCCTCGCCCAGGTCGTCATCGCCGATCCAATCCAGCCATTTGCAAAGATTGTGAACAGTACCATGACCGCATAGAGCATCATGCTGACTGCCGGATTGGCGTCCGCCTTAAAAGTAATCTTGCGGTTCAATATAAAGGCAATCGTATAACCCACAGTCGTCGAGATCATATAGGTATACAGATATCCCTTCGACGTAATGCCGATCAGGTTGAGAAAATGCGCGGTTACCGGTTCCGCCGTAAGCGCAGCAAATGCCGTATTTAAAAGCAGCATATGCACCGCCAGCTCAACCACATTGGAACCGCCTCCCGCAAGCAGGAATTTCATAAACTTCCACAGTTCCGCATGTCTGTCGGTCCACGCCGCAAATCCGCTTTTCTCCTGTCGTATCTCACCCATTGTTTTCCCCTTTTCTGCACGGTATTTTTCTTACCGGGCTGCCCTTGTTCTAGCGGGCTGCTTTCCCGGTTTTTCCCGGTTTTCCTCTGTTCTGTCGGGCTGCTTTCCCATCCCTCTACAACAACAAGACAGCCAGCACAATCACCAGCACCAGAAACAACACCGCTTTTAAAATCATTGGAATCGCCGCCTCAAATGTGGCAGGTGCTTTGCTGGTCAGATAGTCAAATACCGGGCGTGACACTTTTTTCCCCACCAGTTCCTCATACGTTCTGGTATAAGTATGGTATTCACACGGCTTTTTTTCGCTCAATACAATACAGCGCACGCCGCGCTTCGTACGGTTGCCGTAGACATTAAATCCCGCGGACGGTGTAAATCCAAGCGCAATGTTCCGGTAACGCCCCACGAAGTTGTTTTTATGATCGTGTCCGACAAATGCCGCAAGCACTTCCCCGCACTCCGAAAGCGCCTCAAATTCCCCGGTATTGACGTCCGGCACCGACGGCGGTTCCAGAAAAATATCCCCGGCGCCGCAGGTTTCTCCCAGCTTATAATATTCGTTCTTATGTGTCCGATAAGCGCGCACCGCACCTTTTTCCCCACGGTCAACAAGCTTTAACACCTCATAATATTCGCGCATCGGGATATGCTGAAATACGATGGACGGCACATACATTCCGTTTTTCTCCCGAAGGTCTTCCCGCTGCTTGCGGTACCACGTAATGATCTTCGGATCAAATGCCTCGTAGCCGCCCTCCCTGGCATCCGTTCCGCTGTCAAACAGATACAGTTCAAACACATCCCTCCCGCTTCCGTCGGATGCCTCGATGGGAATGGCACAGGTTCCGCCCCCGTCAATCCCTTCTGCCTGCTCTCCGATGCAATTCGGAAGTCTTTTGTAAATATGATAGAACTGATCCTGATTGGAAATCCCGACCTGGCAGTCATGATTGCCAAATGTCACTGCAAACGGAATGCCACGCTTTGTCACCGGCTCTAATAATTTTCCAATCGTCTGTGCTACCTCCCGCTCCAGCTCCTCTCCTTTTCCCTTGTAAGTCACACCATAGCCCTTGATCTGATCACCAGTGTAGACGACAAGATCCGGCTGCTCCTCCAGAACCGCCCGCTCCATCAGCGCGATCGTGTCTTTCGATATTGCGGGAATTTCCTGCATATCTGTAATCTGCATGATTTTAAAAGTACCGTCTTTTTGAAATCTCAATTTCATCCTTATTCTCCGTGGTGTAAAAAAGGGAGACTGCGCCCCTGCATGTCTCCCTTGACCTTTTCTTAGTTATCTTCCCAAAAATGCTGTTCCAGATCTGCCGATAATGATGAAATCTCATCGATTTCAGCCGAAATGCTGCGGATGGAATCATTCTGCGACGTGATTGTGTCCGTGATATTCTGGATGGTTGCAGAATTTTCCTCTGAGGTTGCCACCAGCGTCTCGATCTCCTGCTGGATATTTCCAAAGTGTTCCTTCACATGTTCAATGATCTTATATTCTTCATCGACAATCTGGCTCGCCTCATCCGTCGCATCATTGATGTTACTAAAATAATCCATCAATCCGCCGACCAGCTCCACACTCGCGGAAGCAGCATCGGTGCCCGCCGTGATTTCTTTTGAGATCTGCCCGGTCGTATCCGTCAGCCAGGTCAAAATCTCCTGAATGTTGTTCGCCGCCTTGGCACTCTCTTCTGACAGCGCGCGGATCTCATCTGCAACCACCGCAAATCCTCTTCCGTGTTCTCCCGCACGCGCCGCCTCAATAGATGCATTTAACGACAACAGATTCGTCTGGGATGCAATGGAATTGATCTCTCCGAGAATCGATGTGATCCGGTTCATCTCGGTAAGCAGCGAATCGGTCGATTTGCGCGCGGAATCGACGGTCTCCTCCATGGAAAGAATGGAACTCTTTGCCGTCTGTATCGCTCCGTTTCCTTTTTCTACCGCACTCTGCACCTTCTGAAATCCCTGATCCAGAGAAACTGCCAGTTCATGGTTCCGGTTAATCTCTGTTGTTGCCGCATTAATTTTATCCATCACGCTGACAGTTGCATTAGCAGTATCCTCAACCACCTGCCCCATCTGCGATGCCGCCGATTTCACGCTGGAGCTGCCGTCCGCAAGCGCATGCACTGAACTCATACTCTTGTGGATCGTGGTGTTCAGATTCGCTGAAATCGTATTGGCGACTTTCGCATTGTTCTGAACGATGGAAAGCGTCTCTTCCGTTTTCTTCACAACACCCGCACCGCGCTTCGTCGCAAAATAAAGCAGGATCGCTGTTACGATAAACAAAAATATACGCGTCACGACCCCCGCCATCGTGTATTCAATTCCCGCGATGGTCTCGGGGCTGAAAGCCATGAATACGACCGAAATAACGGCAAACGGCACTGCGAAATAGATGATAACCGACTCCATAAAATAGGAAGTTGTCATCGCTAAAAGTACAAAATTCGCCAGATACGGAATCGAATTGCCACCATATACCCACGAATACAACAGCGTACCGATCGCCGGCGGGAATACGATAATCAGCACTTTTTTCACATCGTCAATCGAAAGGTAACATCCGATCGTAGAAATAATTCCCGCAACTACCAGAATTGCAATTCCACGGATTGCAAGCACGGTAAATCCGTATCCCATCAAAGAAACAAGGCTAAGTGCAATAATCGAGCACCAGACAATAACCAAATTCTGCCTGTGCAATTTTTCCATATCATGTTCCCTTCTAAAGAAAACCTATCATCATGTACGCGTCTATTATATCATCTTTTTGCGCTTCTTTCTGCACATCCGAAGTTCCACCGGAACTTCTAATATGAATCCGGTAGGATTCATTATGTCATCTTTTTGCGCTGCTTTCTGCGCACAATATGAACTCGTCAGAGTTCATTATACCGCAAGATCAGATCAAGAACAATATTGTAACTTCAGGCTTTTTCGGTAAATCCTGAGACTGGCGCGATGTTTTCGGTAAATCTCGAACAGACAGCAGTTCCCGCGACCCCAGGGCGGCATAATCTTTTCTTCTTTTTGGGGTCTAGTGCGGCGTTTTCTTTCTCCCAGACCCGGCTATGACTTATTTTTCGGCGTTATGTAAACTTCTTTCTCTCCCGCAAGGGTCTAGCGCGCGAAAATCAGTCTCTCGGACCCGGCTTGTCTTTCTTCCCGGGTCTGGCGCGGCATTTTCTTTCTCCCAGACCCGACCATGACTTGTTTTTGGCGTTATGTAAACTTCTTTTCCTCCCACAAGGGTCTAACGCAAGAAAAATGGGTTCTTGGACCCGTTTTGTCTTCCTGCCCGAGTCTAACGCAAGAAAATATGGGCTCTTGGACCCGTTTTGTCTTCCTGCCCGGGTCCAGCTCTCGAAAATCAATCCCTCGGACCTGACTTTTTCTCCTCTCAGCCCCGTCCAAAGCTCGTTTTTCGTCATTATGTAAACCTTTTTTCACGCGCCACGCATTACAACGTTCCAAACGAATACCCCTGCGTCTGCGCCGCATCGATCAGATCTCCCAGCACCGCCGCATTTGTTGCCGACTCCGCATGCAGCAGATAGATGGCTCCCGGGTGCATCTTATTTTTCATCTTCTGCAGGCTTTCCGCCTGATCCGGCTGGTTGTCCACATCGTAATCCAGATAGGCAAAACTCCAGAACACGCTCTCGTATCCGCAGTTATTTACAACGGCGAGCGACTGCTCACTGAACTTTCCCGCAGGATAGCGGAACAGATTCATCTCATATCCAAAGGTATCTTTGATATACTGGTGATTTCCCATGACCTCTTCCTGCTGCTGTTCCACTGTCAGCGAAGGGATTCCCGCCGACGGGTGCGTCACACTGTGATTGCCGACTACATGCCCCTCGTCAATCATGCGCTGCACCAGTGCCGGTTCCGCCTTTGCATAAGGCTCCGTGACAAAAAAGACGGCATGCACGCCCTTTTCCTTAAGCGTATCCAGAATGGATTCCGTGTAACCGTATTCATATCCCTCATCAAAGGTCAGATAGATGGTCTTTGTGTTCTCTCCAATGAAAAGCGCATGGTAATCCCCATACTTCTGCTGCGCACTGACTGCATCGTTCGGGCGGTTGTCCGCATCGGTGTGGCTTCCCAGCCCCCAGCTCTGCACGGTGGTATCCAGCCCGTCAAGCGCAATCGTCTGCACCGCCGCATTTCCACCTGCAGCACTCTGACCGTCTCCGGTGCTGCTTCCTGTTTGGTCCGCACTCTGACCGTCTCCGGTGTCATTTCCCGTTCCATCCGTGCCCTGATCGTCTCCGGCGCCGTCTCCCGTTCCATCCGTACCTTGACCGTCTCCGGCGCCGCTTCCCGCTTCACCTGTGCCCTGACCGTTTCCATCCGTAACCTTGTTGGCACGGTATGTCTCCGCCGTTGCAAGCACTGCGTCACCGATGGCGGCAGCATACGCATCCAGCTTTTCATCAAAAAGCTGGTTATCGGATGCATCGTTGATAAATCCCATCTCGACGATGCAGGACGGCATGTCCGAATGTACATTGATGTAATAATTGGAGGATTCCCCAGTCTGGGTTCCCTTTTTCACGCCGCGGTTTCTCTGGATTCCCGCCGTATCCAGCGCTTCCATAATGTGGTTTGCGAGGGCATCCGTCTCCTCCGAACCACTCGCCGAGATCCAGGTCTCTACGCCGTTACCCTCGCCGTCATTGCGGTGCAGCGACAGCATATAATCCGCACCGCTCTGGTTGGCAATCCCGCACCGCTCTGACAGGCGCAAAAATGTGTCATCCGTTCTCGTCATAACCACTTTTACATTTTTATCAGCCAAATAAGCTGCCACAGCCTGTGCCAGCTTTAAATTATCATCCTTCTCATAACGCCCCTTATAATCGGAGCCGTTGTCTTTTCCGCCATGTCCGGCATCCACGCACACAATCAGGGGATTCTCCTCTGTTTTCGTCTCCTCCGACCAGATTACCTCTCCCTCAATCTCCTGCGTTGCAGACTGCGTTCCCTGCATCAGGGACAGCCCCCGTCCCAACAGTTCAAACCCTGCGATCACGAGCAGCATTTTCACAATACTGTACTGTATACATACCAGATTCCGAATTCGTCTTTTCTGTCTCTTTGTTACATTCACATCACTTCACTCCTTGGATTCCTACGATTCTATTTTAGTCCTCTTTCCGTGAAAACGCGAATGAATCTTTATGAAGAATTTCTTAATATGAATCCGTCCGGATTCATCGTTCTAAAGTAAAAACTGTGCCAGAGCGTAATTGCTCACATCCTGCCCGCGTTCCGTCAGATAAATCCTCCCCGCGCGTTTTTCGAGCAGTCCTTCCTCCGTAAGATGCAGCAGCACCTCCTGATACACTGCCTCAATCTGTGTTCCAAACGTCTGTGCAAAACGCTCCCTGGAAATTCCCTCCATCATGCGGAGTCCTAAAAACATAAACTCTTCCATCTGCCCTTTTCGTGTAATGCGCTCTGCCGAAGCATGCAGATTCGTGGCCGGAAGCTGTTCCACCCTGCCGGATGCGCCGCTCCCCTGGCTATCCGTTATCTCATTCTCCCAGATACCCTCACGAATATGTCTGGTTTCTTCCAGATACACATACAATTCCCGCGTGTTGCTGTAGCGGATATTCTCCATCAGAGACGACGCGCCAAGCCCCAGTCCCAGATAATTCTCCCGCTCCCAGTAGCCGATATTGTGCCGGCACGCATAACCCGGTTTTGCAAAATTAGAAACCTCATAGTGCACATATCCCGCTTCCGCAAGCACCTGCTCGGTCAGCTTGGTCATCCGGTACACTTCATCCTCCGTCGGCAGCGCCACCGTCTGCATTCCCGCCTGCTGCTTGACCGCGTCAAACTTATACAGATCGTAAAATGGCGTCCCCTTCTCAATGATCAGGGAATAGGCGGAAATATGCTCCGGTTTCAGCCGCAGAAGCTGCTGCAGGGTGCGGACAAAACTCTCTGCCGTCTGTCCCGGAAGAGAACTCATAATATCCACATTGACATTGTCAAATCCGTTTTTGCGCGCCAGCTCGTAAGTCTTCAGGAACTGGTCAAACGTGTGAATCCGCCCGAGAATCTTTAATTCCTCATCCACAGCCGACTGCAGTCCGATGCTGATCCGGTTGATTCCTGCATTCCGGTATACCGCAAACTTGTGATCGGTGACGGTTCCCGGATTGCACTCAATGGATATTTCCGCATCCGACGCCAGACGAAACGACCGGCGAACCGCCGACATGATCTGTGCCATCCATTCCTCTGTGAGCCACGATGGCGTGCCGCCGCCGATATAGACCGTCGATACCAGGTAGTCGCTGCAATGCGGTCCGTAATACGCAATCTCCCGGAGCAGCGCCTCCACGTAGGCTGCCTGCGTTGCCTCGTCCGCCGCAAAGGAAAGGAAATCACAATACTGGCATTTTTTAACGCAAAACGGAATATGAATGTACAATTCCATTGTTTTCTGACTCACTCCACACGCCGCTCCTTTCCCAAAAATATTCCTGACACTGCCATCACTGACGCTGCATTTTCCGATCTGTTCCTTTAATCTTCATCCAGCTTTAAGACGCTCATAAACGCCTCCTGCGGAATCTCTACATTTCCGACCTGACGCATGCGCTTCTTGCCTTCCTTCTGCTTCTCTAAAAGCTTTTTCTTACGTGAAATATCGCCGCCGTAGCACTTTGCAAGCACATCCTTGCGCAGCGCTTTGACTGTCTCACGGGCAATCACCTTGCCGCCGACTGCCGCCTGGATCGGAATCTCAAACAGATGTCTCGGAATCTCTTCCTTTAACTTCTCGCACATCTTTCTGCCCCTGTCGTAAGCGCTGTCCTTAAAGACGATGAACGAGAGCGCATCCACCTGCTCCTTGTTAATCAGGATGTCCAGCTTCACAAGCTCGGAACGCTCATAACCCTTCAGCTCATAGTCGAAGGAAGCGTATCCTCTCGAGCGCGACTTTAAGGCATCAAAGAAATCGTAGATAATCTCATTGAGCGGCAGATCATACTTGATGAGCGCACGGGTCTCCTCCAGATACTCCATACCGTTGTATACACCGCGCCGTTCCTGGCAAAGCGTCATAATCGCGCCGACATACTCGCTCGTCACCATGATCTCCGCCGAAACGACCGGTTCCTCCATATACTCGATCTCGGACGGATCCGGCAGATTAGACGGGTTCGTCAGATCGATCACCTCTCCGTTCGTCTTGTGCACCTTATAGATAACGCCCGGTGCCGTCGTCACGAGATCCAGATGAAACTCTCTCTCCAGACGCTCCTGCACGATCTCCAGATGAAGCAGTCCTAAGAAACCGCAGCGGAATCCGAAGCCCAGCGCCAGCGACGTCTCCGGTTCATACTGCAGCGACGCATCGTTGATCTGCAGCTTCTCCAACGCATCGCGCAGATCCGGATATTTGGCACTGTCCGCCGGATACATGCCGCAGTATACCATCGGATTGACTTTTTTATAACCCGGAAGCGGATCCGCACACGGATGTGCGGCGTTCGTCACCGTATCACCCACGCGGGTATCCCGCACATTTTTGATGCTCGCACAGATGTAGCCGACCATCCCGGCAGACAGTTCGTCACACGGAATGAACTGCCCCGCTCCAAAGTAACCGACCTCGGTAACTTCAGACTGCGCCCCGGTCGCCATCATAAGGATCGGATCGCCGACCCGCACCGTGCCCTCCTTAATCCGGCAGAACACGATGACGCCCTTGTAAGAATCATAGAGTGCGTCAAAGATGAGCGCCTGAAGCGGCGCTTTTGGATCACCGGCCGGCGCCGGAATCTTCTGTACGATCTGTTCTAACACCTGATCGACATTGAGTCCTGTCTTTGCGGAAATGCGCGGCGCATCCTCCGCCTCGATTCCGATGACATCCTCGATCTCCTTTACGACCTCGTCCGGCTGCGCGCTCGGCAGGTCGACCTTGTTGATGACCGGCATCACATCCAGATCATGGTCTAACGCAAGATACACATTCGCAAGGGTCTGTGCCTCCACGCCCTGCGCCGCATCCACGACCAGAATCGCACCGTCGCATGCCGCAAGGCTTCTCGATACCTCGTAGTTAAAATCGACATGTCCCGGAGTATCGATCAGATTAAAAATGTACTCCTCGCCGTCGTTCGCCTTGTAGATAATGCGAACCGCCTGCGACTTGATCGTAATTCCGCGCTCTCTCTCCAGATCCATGTTATCTAACACCTGCGCCTGCATTTCCCTGCTGGTCAAGGTTCCTGTTTTTTCTATAATACGATCGGCAAGTGTAGATTTACCGTGATCGATATGTGCTATGATACAAAAATTTCTGATTTTACTCTGGTCAATCGACATTCATTTCCTCCTGCCCGGTGCGCATCACTTCTGCCCTCCGGCAGCCACACGCATCACTTATCTGCAATATTATAAGGGATAAAACCGGAAAACGTCAAGGGAATCGCGGTTCGCAAAAACCACGCAATTTATTTGCAAACCGCGCATATATGAGCAAAATTTCACAATTTTACACTGGATTTTTCCCCAGAATATGATATGATATCAACGTCGATGTTTATCGGCATGGGTTTTGGTGAATAAACCGAGAAAACCCCCTTCTTAAGCGAAGAACCCTTGCTACGGTGGCTGCAAACACCATAACAGGGGTTCTTCTTATTTTATGTATCATATGATAACTCAGATATCTTTTCCAAAGTCAAGACCGCTCTTCTCGCGCTTCTCTTCCTGCAGTGCAACCAGATCCGCCAGTGTGATATGATCCACGACATCGCTGATCGCCTGGTTCAGCCGCTTCCACACCTCCACGGTAACGCAATCCACTTCGCGTTCGCAGCTTCCTTCCTCCTCCACGCAGGCAACCGGCGCAAGCGATCCCTCCGTCAGACGCAAAATATCGCCAACCGTGTATTCCTCCGGTGCTTTCCGCAGCGAATAACCGCCCTGCGGTCCTCTGGTGCTCCGCACATAACCTGCCTTGTTCAATACGGATATGATCTGCTCAAGATATTTGTCTGAGATCTGCTGTCTTTCCGCAATATCTTTAATGCGCACAATGTTGTTCTCACCGTTCATCGCCAGATCCAGCATCAGGCGCAGCGCATATCTGCCTTTTGTAGAAATTTTCATATTCGTTCACACTAACACCTTTCCTGCTTCTGCCAGTCCAGAAGATCCTGCAATGTCACGTGATCGACCACGTCCCGGATCGCCTTATCGACTTTTTCCCAGAGCATGATCGTCGCGCATTTCTGCTGTTTGGGGCAGGGATTCTCGGCGGTTGCAAGGCACTCGACCGGCGCGAGCGATCCCTCCGTCAGACGCAGAATATCACCGATCACATATTCGTCCAACGGCTTCGTCAGACGGTAGCCGCCCTGAAATCCCCGGCTGCTGGAAACATAGCCCGCCTTGTTCAGAATGGAAATGATCTGCTCTGTATATTTGACGGAAATCTCCTGTCTCGTTGCCATCTCCTTGACCGACACCGGATGCTCCGTGCCGTTGACCGCCAGATCGTACAGTATGTGGATCGCATAGCGTCCCTTTGTCGTAATTTTCATGCTATCGCGCCCCTTTCATCCTGCTGGCTTCACCGAACAGCTCTTCAAAATCCTCTTTTAAGAAGCGGTGATAAAACGCATGTCCCTCGTCGAACTTGACGCAGTACAGATAAGAATCCGGATTGCCGTCCTCAAAGTAGCACACATCATCAAATTCATCGCTTTTGATCTCAATGATACGAGCACTCTTAGAATAGTGCCGGAACAGCTCCCACACCTGCTCTCTCGTCACATCATGTCTGCCGAAGCAGTCAATCAGATCCTTTAAGAACGGATGTGCCACGCCGTGCGCATGCACATACTCCGCACCCGCTGCAGGAATGAGAAAACAGATTCTCCCGCCGCTCGCCCCAGATACCGCCACTTCACCGAGGGTATCCGCCGCATATGCGCCAAATCCATCCAACGCCGCAAGAACCGCCGGCTTGGAGCGGTCAGACAGCTTTAACACATGTCCGATTGACGACGACGGTGAATAGAACCGGATCGTCTCACGCTCATAGCCGAGCTTTAGCTGTTCCTCTAAGATCATGTCGCATAAATATTCTTTTAATGCCGTATAGTCCGCTTCGTCCTGCCGATTCATTCTTAGTAATCTTCCTCTTCCAGACCTTCGCTGATATCGTTCTTCGGCTTCTCAAGACCTTCGATCTTGATGTTATGCTTCTCTGCGTAATCCCAGAGTGCCGCATGAATTGCCTCCTCTGCGAGAAGAGAACAGTGTACCTTTACAGGAGGAAGTCCGTCAAGCGCCTCCATAACTGCCTTGTTCGTGATCTGCAGCGCCTCGTAAATGGTCTTGCCCTTTACAAGCTCCGTTGCCATACTGCTGGTTGCCACAGCAGCGCCGCAGCCGAATGTCTTGAACTTGCAGTCACGGATAACCTGGTTCTCATCAATATCGAGATACATACGCATGATATCGCCGCACTTTGCATTTCCGACGGTGCCGACACCGCTTGCGTCCTCAATCTCTCCTACATTTCTCGGGTGCTGAAAATGATCCATAACCTTTTCACTATACATAACATATACCTGCTTTCTTTTTTATATTATTTGTTTTTCTTGATGAAATCCTCGTACAGCGGAGACATCTCTCTTAAGTGGTTCACAATCTCTTTTAAGTTGTCAACGACGTAGTCCGCATCCTCCATCGTGATCTGGTCGCTGATGGTCAGACGCAGAGAACCGTGTGCAATCTCATGCGGCAGTCCGATTGCCAGAAGTACATGGGACGGATCCAGGGAACCGGATGTACATGCAGAACCGCTGGATGCGCAGATTCTCTTGGAATCCAGAAGAATCAGCATGGACTCTCCCTCCACGAACTGGAAGCTGAAGTTCACGTTGTTCGGCAGACGCTTTACACGGTCTCCGTTTAACTTTGCATACGGAATCTCTTTCTCGATGCGCTCGATCAAATGATCTCTGACTTTGATCTCCTCCGCAGTGCGCTCCTTCATGTTGGCCGTAGCGATCTCTGCTGCCTTTGCAAGACCGATGATACCGGTTACGTTCTCGGTACCTGCTCTTCTGTGGCGCTCCTGTGCTCCGCCATGGATGAAGGATTTGATCTTCACACCTTTTCTGATATATAAGAAACCGATTCCCTTCGGTCCGTTGATCTTGTGACCGCTGGTGCTCATCATATCGATATTCATTGCCTCGACATCGATCGGCACCTGTGTGTATGCCTGTACTGCATCTGTGTGGAACAGTACGCCATGCTCATGTGCGATCTTACCGATCTCAGCAATCGGCTCGATGGTTCCGATCTCGTTGTTCGCGAACATCACGGAGATTAAGATAGTGTCCGGACGGATGGCTGCAGTAAGTTCGTCCAGCTTTACCAGACCGTTCTCATCCACATCCAGATAAGTGATCTCGAAGCCTTTCGTCTCCAGATACTCACAGGTGTGAAGAATCGCATGGTGCTCGATCTTCGTCGTGATGATGTGCTTTCCCTTGGATGCGTAGGCGTCTGCTGTTGCCTTTAACGCCCAGTTGTCTGACTCGGAACCGCCTGCGGTAAAATAGATATTCTCCGGCGTGGTGTTGATGGTCTTTGCAATGACCTCTCTTGCATCTGTGATTGCCTTCTTATTCTCAGAAGAAATGCTGTATATGCTGGATGGATTACCAAACTTCTCTGTAAAGTACGGAAGCATTGCATCAAGCACTTCCGGTTTGACCGGTGTGGTAGCTGCGTTATCCATGTAAATAAGTTTCTTTTCCATATTCTCGTACCATTTCCTTTTTTTATTTCATATCATACCCATATGATATGATTTATACTAGTATCATTTTTTTTATTTGTCAACAGCAAAAATACCTGCGGGAGGTATTGTACTTCATTCTGTACAATTTTGCTTATGTGCGATAAAGAAGTAATAGAAGTGTAAAAAATTTTGCCGTTCCTATCAGACACTTGCGCAGGGTGTCGGATAGGTCGGGCTTATTCTTCGGGCAAGTCAATCTTGCCGACAAAGCTGTAATAAATATCAATGCGCTGGCGGCGTACTTCGTTCTCGTCATATTCACATTCATAGACAACGATTTTCTCCACCATTTCACGCAAGAGGGTGTGGGTCAGTTCCTCGATAGAAAGGTACTTGCGGACAACGTTCATAAACTTTTCAGCGTTTACCGTGGCTTCCTGTGCCTTGTCCAGTTCGCCCTGCAATGCGGCGGCTTTCTCTTTCAGTTCCCGCTGCTCGGCTTCGTAGTCTGCGGACATTTCCATGAAACGCTCATCACTGATTTTCCCGTTTACATTGTCCTCATACAGACGCTTGATGTAGCGGGAAAGTTCTGCAATCCGGCGCTGCACCTGTTCAAGCTGCTTCGTGGCTGCCGCCTGTTTCCTCTTGCCGCCCATTTCATTCTGCTGGATAAGCAGCTTCACGAACCGGGCTTCATGCTTCTGTGCATAGGCGGTCACTTTCCGCAGATTGTCCAGCACACCCGCCGTCAAAAGGTCGGTGCGGATGAAGTGCGCCGTACAGTCGGCGGTGCGCTTCTTATAGCTGCCGCAGATGTAGCAATCCTGCTTTCTCTTGTCGGTCTGATACCGCTGCTGGTACATCACATGACCGCAATCGGCGCAGAACAGCAAGCCGGAGAACAAGCCCACATCATCGTAGCGGTTGGGGCGTTTGCGCTGCTTGCGTAACTCCTGCACCCGTTCCCACGTCTGCAAGTCGATGATTGGCTCATGGTGGTTCTCGAAAATCGCCTGTTTCTCAATGGGATTGTCTACGCTGTGCTTCATCTTGTAGGATGGTTTTTCCGTCTTGAAATTCACAAGACAGCCTGTGTACTCCCGGTTTTCCAGAAGATGAACAACAGTATTGGTCGCCCACTTACATTCATAGCCGGGGTGGTAGCGGCGTGTGCTGCCTGTGCGCTGGTATTCCAGCGTCCCCGGCGTGGGGATTTGCTGCTCGGTCAGCATACGGGCTATCTTGGTAGGCCCGTTTCCGGCAAGGCAGAGCTGATAAATCTGCTTGACTACCGAGGCGGCTTCCTCGTCAATGATGAAATTCTCGTCATCGTCCATGAGGTAGCCGTACACGGGCTTGCTGGTAACAGGCTTTCCGCTTAGACCTTTTGCTTTCTTAACTGCCTTGATTTTCTTGCTCGTATCTCTCACCATCCATTCGTTGAAAAGATTACGCAGCGGGGTAAAATCGTTGTCGCCCATTGCGCTGTCCACTCCGTCATTGATAGCGATAAAGCGGACGCCTTTCTGTGGGAAAAGCATTTCTGTGTACATTCCCACTTGGAGATAATTTCGCCCTAAACGTGACATATCCTTGACTATGACTGTGCCGACTTTTCCGGCTTCAATGTCTGCAAGCATGGCTTGAAATCCGGGTCTTTGGAAGTTCGCACCACTATAACCGTCATCCGTGTACCAGCAGAGGTTGGTAAAGCCGTTCTGCTTGGCGTAGGTTTCCAAAATGCGCTTTTGGTTGGATATAGAGTTGCTTTCTCCTTGCAGTTCATCTTCATGGGATAATCTCGGATAAAGGGCGGTAATAAGGTTTTGGGTTGTCTGTCTTAACATGGTTTCCTCCGTTTCCGACAGCCAGCCCCACTATTCCGTACTTTGATTGTACCATACAGCGGGGCGGCGTGTATAGCGGCAAAATGTGAAAAATGCTTCTTTACAGCCCGTCATATTGCCGATTTTTGCGTAGCGGTTTCCGCTTCCAGCACCTTAGCCATTTTGTCGGCTGCGGTTTCCGTGGCACTCTGCTTGAAAAAGCCGGACACCACAAGGACGGAGTTCCCTATGCGGATTTCCGTCACGCAGTCGGCGGGTGCGGTGCTTTTCATGTCGTGTCTGATATGCTCTTTTTTCTCGGTCATAGGCGAACTCCTTTCAATCGTTCATCAGTTGCTTTAAGCGGTTTAGCTTGTTTTGTGCGCTTTCCCTGCGGAAGTTCTCGCCGGAGAAGCAGACCGGGGCGCACATTTCAAGCAGTCGGTCATAAATCCGGGCGTGGGGCGTGTCCTGCGGGTTCTGTAACTCGGTAAGCGTGAGGTTGGTCGTGACGATCAGCGGCTTGCCGCTTCGGTAACGACTGTCAATCACATTGTAGACTTGCTCCAATCCGTACTCTGTGCCACGCTCCATTCCAAAATCATCAAGGATAAGCAGCGGATAGCGGCAGAGGTTGGAAATATATTCGTTCCTGCCCTCAAAGGTGGCGGCAAGGTCACCCAGGATAATGGCAAAGTTCGTCATTTTTACGGAGATTTCTTTCTCCATGAGGGCGTTTGCAATGCACCCAGCAAGGTAGCTTTTGCCTGTGCCGACGCTGCCCCAGAGCAGATAACCGATGTTCCCGGCTTTCATGTCCTCCCAATGCTCCACATAGAAATGGGCGGTTTTCATCTGCGGGTTTCTGCCGTTATCGTTGGCAAAAGTCCATTCCCGCATAGCCGGGTCGGTAAATCCCCGGCGTTTCAGTTCTTCTACCTTGTCCCGGTGCTTTCTCTGCTGTTCGGCGGCTTCACGCTCCATGCGCTGCGCCCGCTGGCAGTCACACTCTGACGGGTGGCGGTCACGCCCAAACAGGGCGATTTTATCAGCCGGAAAATAGACTTCTTTCGGTGTCCGGCACTTGCCACAGTAGAGCAGACCGTCCTCACCTGTGTAGTCCTCCGGCTCGGCGGTGGCTGCTGGTATCTGTAAATTCATATCTTCAAAAGCTGGCTTCATAGACTTTCTCCCTCCTTGTAGGTGTAATCGGGTATGCCCTTTTTCGGGGCAGCTTTAGCGGTATCGTCAGCCGCCCATCTGCGGATAGTGGCGGCATGGTTCTTGTATTTCTTCCCGGTAGAAGCGATATAGCCGGATAGCCGGTCAATGTAATACTCCCACTTGTCGGGCAGTTCTGCTTGCAGTTCGGAAAGTTCCATCTCTGTCAAAATCACATTTTTGTATCTGCCGTAAGCGGCGGGGGTGGCTCGTCCCGGTTTTAACTCTCTCTCTTTTTCTATCTCTATATCTATCTCTTTCTTTATCTCTATCTCTGGTGGACAAATGTCCGCTTTTGCTTCGGACACTTGTCCACTAAGCCGTTTTTGCTCTGAAATCTTCATTCTTGCCCTGCGCTTGCGCTCCCCCTCGGTAGAGGATTGACCGATGAAAAGCTCGATATTGCTCATATACAAAGCCCCGTTGTCCAGCGGTTCGACAAGCCCCAGCTTCATAAAGATTTGCAAAGCCCGTTCAACTGTGCCGACCTGCTGGCGGGTAATGGTGGCTATCATTTGGGCGGTGTAGGGGATATTCTCGTCAAGCTGCAAAGTCCCGCCGTATTTCAGCGATTTTAAGTACAGCTTCAAGAGGATATTGGAATACAGCATACCGTCCTGCATACTTTCCAGCAGCACGATAGCGTCATCGTCAAAATAGCTCTCTTTCAGTTTGAGGTAATAATATTTGCGGTTATCTGACATAATTTTGGTTCTCCTTATCTGCGGGGCGGGCTTTCCATCTCTTTGAGTAATACCGGGGGCAGAGCACCACGATAGCCCTAAAACTCTGCTTGCAGTCATGGGTACAGCCCCGGCAAAGGGCATTGAAAGTAATGCGGTTTCGCTCATTGAGGAAGAACGCCCATTCCAGCCGCCGCTTCTTGCTCATTCTCGGCATGAAAAAACGCTCCTTTCTTCGGTTTGGTCGGGTGTAACGGGACAGGGGCAAAATCTGTATGTTCCCGGTATCATTTTCGGGGAAAATCTGCCCTGTAAGCCCCGTTGGAAAGGTTAGGGGTATTGCGGATAGGGTATGGCATACCCTCTGCCTTTTGTATGGTTTCGGTATCATTTCGGGGCGGTTTTTAACGGTCACGTCCCGGCTTTTTATCCGGGTACAGACTTCCACAGCATACGGCGGCATGGCTACGGATTTTGGCTTCTCCCCGCTGTTCGCTTGCCTTTGCGTTCTTGTAGCCCTCGTCAGAGAGGAAAATCCCCCTTGTACCCAACGGGGCTGTCATTGCTCAAAATATCAACCACAATCATGTGCCGGTTCTGTGGCAGATAGCGTTCAAAACCCGTAAGGTCATGCCCCTGCATAATCGGCTCTTTCGCCTGTGCCTTTGCTTCGGCAAGCCGCCGGATAGAGTTGTCCCGTTCTTTAAGGAAACGGGCTTTGATATCAGCGATAAAGCAGCTGCACTCCGGCTCCGGGATTTTCTCCAGCTTGTCAATGGTGTTTTTCACGATTGCCTTTGTGAGAGGGTCTTTGAGTACGGGGACAATCTCTGCAAGCCCCGCAACGGTAGCCGCCCGGTCAGTAGCGGCGTACTGGTAAATCATTTCTAATTCACTTCTTGTGAATGTCATGGTGCGTCCTCCTGTTCTTATTCGGTATCAATTCGGGGCGTTTTATCGCTCCTGTTCCTGTTTCTTCTGTCGGCTTGGTGTGCCGTGTAGTATCTGCTCGGCGTTCCGCTTGGCTGTGGCAAGCTGCTCATGCTCGGCTTTGGCGGTGCGGTAGGTGTTGTAAGCTGCGTTTTTCTCGGAAATGAGGGTTTCAATCTCTGTATTCAGCTTTGAAATGGCTGGCAGCTTCTTCCCCGGTGCAAGCACCTTTAGCTGGCGCAGGGTGGCTTCATAGATGATAAAATCCGCTTCGTTGGCTTGGTAATAGCGGTCTGCCTTTTTCCCGGACAGCTTTTTATGAACGTCAATGACGGGGCGGGTGCGGCGGTAATCGCTGACAACCTTTCGCAGATTTTTCTTATCGGAAATGCTCTGTTCAATGCCCCGCAGACTTTCCCTCGCTTCGGACAGGGCTTTCCGGCTGCTCTCCACGGCTGCGTCCAGCTTGTCAAGGTCAAGCAGTTCGTTTTCCATGAGAAAGTTGTGGGTAGCCGCCATCTGTTTGAGATTGTGCAGGGAAGCCCAGCGGTCATAGCCTGCGCCCTTGCCCTCGGCTCGCTTGGCTTCCCGGTCAACCATACGCTGTAATCCGTCCTGTTTCGGGGCGGTTTTGGCGGCTTTTTTCCGCTGTAAATGCTCCATAATGCTGTCGGGGTATTCGGGTATGGCTGCGGTCTGTTCGGCGGCTCTGTGGGCGTTCTGCTCCAAAAGGGCAAGGACGGCGGTACGGTCAAAATCGTCCCCCAGCTTCCGGGCTGTGATAGGCTTGGTCCTGTCCGGGGTAAGGTAGGACAGCCGCCCCCGGCTTTCCTTAACGGTTACACCTTCCCGGAGAAGTAATGCGGCAAACTCGTCAAAGCTGCCCGCCCGGTCAAGGGCTTTCCGTATGGTCTGCCGTAGCCGTTGCTTGTCCGTTTCAAACTTCGTCTGCCGGGGCGTGATACCGTCCGCTATCATCGGGGCATTGGCTTTATCAAGGGCAAGCTGCCCTTTCTTCTGCGCCCAGTATTCACGCTCGGTCACTCGGTTCTTACTGCCATGCAAGAGGTCAATCTGATACAGATTTTCCCGGTGGCACATCTCCATGACTTCGGACTTGAAATATTCCATAGCTGCGTCTGTGCAGCGGTGCTTCATGCCGCATTTTGTGTCCGCTGGTCTGTCCATGTAGGGCAGAAGCGGGACAGCTTCAATCCGCAAGCTGTTTATGACGATATGCACATGAATGTTGCCAGAGTGATTGTGCCCGTCCGGGTGGGTACAGACAATGGCTTGGTGTCCGGGGAATTGTGTTTTGCAAAATTCCTCGCCCAGCGATTGTGCCTTATCAACGGTCAGACCGTTGTCCGTTCCGTCCCGTGGGTCAAAGCTGATGATGTAGTGGTGGGACTTCACATCTTCCCGCTTTTGGTTCTTGCCATAGCGGAGATTGGAGCGCATACAGGCAACGGCAAAATCTTCCCCGCCGCAGTTCAGAGTGGCAAGGCGGTAGTCCTCACGGGGAACAAGCCGCCCGTTCTCGTCCAGCGTGGGCTTCATGGTAAACTCGTCATGCTCAAAAGTGAGGTACTGCTCGGCTGCTCCGTAGTCGGCATTTTTAGAGCTGATATGTTTGAATGTTGCCAACAGCTTCACCTACTTTCTGCAAGACTTCAAACTTCAAGGCGGCAAGGTCGGAAATGGCGACTCTGACTTCGCCGGACAGGGCGTTATACGGTACGCCGTATTCGTTCAGATACCGGGAAATCTGATTGAGGATGCCGCCGATCCTGCCATATTCGGCGGTCAGCTTCCCGACAGCGGCAAGCAATTCATCATTGACCGGGGAAACGGTAACAATGGGGCGTATGGTTGCCCGTGTAATGGCTTGCCGGATAAATTCAGACTGGCTCATACCATAAGGGGCAAGCCGGGCGGTAAAGTCGGCGTATTCTTCATCGGTCAGCCGGGTCTTGACTACCCGGCTGCGGTGGGGCGTGTTATATCGTTTCATAGGTGGTTGACCTCCTTTCTGTGCGTGGTGTCCGCTCACTAATAGGAGAAAAACGGGGTGTGCAGCGGAACTGTTTTTGAAAAAATCCGAAAAGAATTTGTGGAGATTTTCAAGCGGCGTAAGCCGCATAAGCAGGGTTTGGGGAAGGCACTCCCCAACAAGATTCCCACCGGGGCAAAAGGAGCGATAAGCGAATTTTGGCACCGTGGTAGAATCTTGCTCTAAGAAAAGCACGCTCCGGCTCGGCGTACTTTTTGCTCAATTTCTCCTGTTATGTCCTACTACGGACAACTTGCAATTTTGCCAAACGGAACGGCAAACCTTTTTCAATGCCGCACACTTTAGGAGAAATGGGCGCAAAAAAAGCAGCAAACCTTTTTCAGATTTACTGCTTGTATGTGCCGCTGTAATGGGCGGCGGTTATTCAGTTGTATCGGGCGGGGATACTCGGCTAAAGCGAAACTTAAATAACGCTTTCAGCAGCGTTTCCGTGATGAAGTCCTCGGCTTCCTTGTCAGCTTGTCCGCTGATACGGGAAGCATAGCGTATTCGCCGCCCATAATACTGCAATACGGTGTTGACCGCTTCCGGCTCGCCGCTGGTAGCCTGTACGATTGTGTCATAGGGGAGAAGCTCGTTATTCCTCATGCGCCAGTCCCTCCATTTCCTCGTAAAGCTGCTGTATGGCTTTTCGGATATGGTAGCCCGCTGCACTGCGGCTGCGTCCGTACCGTCTGCCGATTTCATGCTGCGGCATACGCTTAAAAAAGGACAGATAGAGCATTTCCTGCTTCTGCGCTGGCAGACGGGAGAGGGCTTGTACCAGCAGCCCATTGCTTAGGATAACGGTATCGCCGCAAAGATGGACGATGTATTCCTCGTCCGGCTCCGGGGCTTTGAAATATTCATCTGTCGTGCCTAAAGGATAGTGCTTTTCATCTGTGATGTAGTCAAGGGATATTTCTCTTTTGTGTTTCCTGCTCCATGTCCGCAGCGCTGTGTAGCTGGCATTGCGGATAACAATTTTACAAAAAGCGTGGAATGTGTACTCGATATGCTCTTTGTATTCTTCTGTGCAAGTCATAGGAAATCCCCCCTTCCCTCCGCAAAGAGTTGTGGCTGGTTGATAGTTGCTTTTTATGATGACAAAGGGCGGCAGCACTTTTTGCTGTCGCCCCTTGATTACCCATTTGCGAAACCGGGCGGGGCTGTCAACGGCGGGCTTTAGCCCGTTCATCTTGACCGTTGACTGCTCCGGCTGGGTTTGCTATTTGTGTTTTAATCACTTACCTAAAGAAATTATTTTTCTTTCCACGACTTTTCAAGAAAATCTGTTAATTCTGGGATTTCCATCTGTTTTAGACCAGTTATATTTCCATTTCTATCTCTTTCTGTAATAATGCCAATATCACCGTTTGCAGAGTGTACCTCAGTTCCTTCAAAAGTTCCATCGGTAGCCCGGTTATCAGCAAAATAGCAGACTGACTTACCATTAAAAAACAGCTGGTTTTCGTCAGAATTATAGGTTAAACCGTATTGCTCATACTGTTCTAAGTTATTAGCAGTTTCTTCGTAAATCTGTTTGTTGATTAGTTCATTAAATGCCTTTTGTTCTTCCGTAAGCCCTTTTTCATAGTCTTGGTCAGTGGTATCCCGAACATTTTCAGCTTTGCTTTTTTCAGGTTGAGTTGAAGAAAAAACAGCATATACGCCACCAACCATCAAAAGCATTACGGCAAGAGTGAGAATAGGAACAATTATTTTTTTCTGTTTCATCATAATATTAAATCCCTTCTTTTTGCAAGTTGATAAGTATAGTATAGTGTTTTCCTCCTTTCACCCATAAGAGCAGCACCATCACAGAATGTTACACATGATTTGCAGTTTTTTAAGCTCTAAAGTATAAAGAGTAGCTACCTCACACAAAGATAGCTACCCTCAAATTTTATGCAGCTTTACTCGAAAATATCTTTTGGTGCAGTAGGTAATAAATCGCCTTTCTTCCAAATAAGCTCACAATTATTAGGTGTACCATAATATACAGCAATGTAGTCCTTTTTTTCATGGTTAAACCCATAATTCATTATTTCGGTTTCTCCATCGGATAATTCTTCTTTGATAACCGTTCTTAATACAGAAATATACAAGTTTCTATTTTCGTCTGTGTAAGTCTTAATTGTTCCTCCACAGTATCCGTCAAGTAGTTCTAATCTAAAAGTAATCTGTTCATCGGTCAGTGAATATGCCGAGATTGAAATTTGCTCTGGGCTTACCATGCTATTTTGTCTTATAAACAAGGCATAATATGTTCCAAATATCGCTGTAAGGACGATAGTCGTTATTACAATTCCTATGATAAATGACCTTAATAGTGAACGTTTCCATGAATGTGCCATCTTCCCCATGACACTGCTTTGTATGCTTTCAGCATTTTCCTTTGTATCAACCACACATTCTGTTTTTAGCTTCTGAAAAATATTGGAACACTTTTCACATTCCTGCAAATGCTCCTCAATCATTTTTCTGCTGTCTGCTGAACAAACTTCATCATAATACAGCGGCAACATATCTTGAATGATGTCGCATGAAATTTTACTCATAACTTTCCTCCTTTACTTGTTCAATGATTTTTAATTTAGCTCTATGAAAGGTTACTCTTGCCCAACTTTCTGTTTTACCAAAAAGTTTTGCTATATCCTGATAACTTAATTCTCCTAACACCCGTAAAGAAAAGACTTCCTTATATGGCTCTGGTAAATTGTGTAGCAGTTTATGTATTCCAAACGCCTGCTCTCTTTGTCCTAACAAAATCTCTATGGAATTAGTATCAACTATTTCATTCTCTACAGAATTAAGGTCGATATTTCTTTTCCTGTGCTTCTCATACAAGAAAAATGAATGCTTCGCAATTTGGCACAGCCAAGTCGTTATTTTACAGTCACCTCGAAAGTTCTCATAGCTTTTCATAGCCTTAAAAAAAGTATCTTGCGCTAATTCTTCTGCAAGTTCTTCATCGTGGCAAAGAGCTAACAGATATTTATATACATCTTCAAAATATAAGGTATATATGTCACTAAAATTAGGGGTATTCAATTATGCACACCTCCTTTCAGCAATAAGAGTAGGCAAGTAACATTTTGTTACAAAAAATATTTGAAGATAACATCAACAAAATATATTATAGCGTGACCGTGTTTGATTTTCAATTTCTGTAAATGCAGAAACATGGAGTGTTCCCCAAATTATACGGAATAGCAGGGGTACTGTCATATCTAATTTATTGTTGCTTCTTTACCAACCATGAGCATTAACGCCCGGCAGATAGCTCTGCCGGGCGTTCCCTGTAAATTTCCTAATCACTGTTCATAAATCGTGTCAAACACGCTGCCGTCCGCGAAATGCTTTGCCGACGCCTCACTCCATCCACCAAAATGTGCAATATCCGTGAGCGTAATATTATCCACGATCCATTTTCCGTCTGCCGGAAGTTCCGTGATGACGCGCTCCCCCGATGTACTGATATAATCGGAAAAAACATCCGGATCCAACGGCCGGTAGAAATTCTCCGCCTCGAGCTTCTGTGCCTCTGTGGAATATAGATACTCTAAATACTCTGTAGCAACCGCCCTTGTGCCCCGGTCATCGACGACCTCGTCCACGAGTGCCACGGTCGGCTGGCAGAGAATCGATACAGACGGAACCACGATCTCATACTCGCCCGGATGTTCCTCCAACGACAAAAATGCTTCATTCTCCCACGCAATCAGGACATCGCCCTGTCCGTTCTCCGCAAATGTGGTCGTCGCGCCGCGCGCCCCCGAATCCAGCACCAGCACATTGTGATAAAGCGTTTTCATATTCTCGGTAATCTCTTCCTCACTCTGCCCCTGACTCTCAAAATAGTACCATGCCGCCAGATAATTCCAGCGCGCACCGCCGGACGTCTTCGGGTTCGGGGTGATGACGCCCACGTCCTCCCGGAGCAGATCATCCCAGTCCTCAATGGACTTTGGATTGCCTTTCCGCACCAGAAAAACAATCGTTGAGGTGTACGGAGAACTCTCCTGTTCAAACTCATCTGCAAAGCCGTCCTCGATCAGTCCCGCATCTGCGACTACCTGCACATCCCCCTCCAGTGCCAGCGTGACCACATCTGCTTCCAGACCGTTTGCAACCTCAAGTGCCTGCTTGCCGGAGCCGCCATGTGACTGGATGACCGACACATCCTGTCCGATCTGCTCCTTCCAGTGTTCCGCAAACAGCGCATTGTACGCCTCGTACAGCTCTCTGGTCGGATCGTACGAAACATTCGTAATCTCCACTTCCTTTGCATCCGCAGTATCTGCTGCCGTCTGCCCGCAGCCGCCCAGGATTCCCACTGCAAGGGATACTGTGAGAAATGCTGCCATGACTTTTCTGCCGTTTCTGTTCTTTTTTTCCATACACTACCTCTTTTCCTATAGAGAAAGAAGGCTCAAAGACGCAGTCCCCTGTGCTTTGAACCTTCCGTTACATGGTCAGTTCTTACTTTGTCTCGCCGCCCTCTACCACAAGCGTATCCTCGTAGTCACTGCCGTAAGTGTCAGCCAGTGTTGCCTCGTAATCTGCGTGGAAAAAATTCTCCTCGCCAAGTGCCTTGATCTCCTCATTGATCCAGTCTAATACGGTCGTGTTGCCCTTGCTTACTGCCGGTGCAATCGTATCCGTGCTTCCAAGCTCCGGAATACCTACGGTATAGCCCGGGTTCTGAAGTGCGAATGCAATAACCTCTGTGTTATCGTTTGCCCATGCAACACCGTTTCCGTTCTCAAGCGCAGTCTTTGCTGCCGCATAGGAATCATATTTCTGTAAGGTCAGATCCGGATAGTTCTCGGTCAGGTAGGTCTCTGCTGTTGTACCGGAAATCACGATCACCGGATCATCCGCTGTCAGATCATCCAGACTCTCAACCACTGCAGAATCCGGAGAAATCACACCGAGGGATACGTTCATGTACGGCAGTGCGAAATCAACTTCCTCCGCGCGCTCCGGTGTCACGGTAAAGTTAGCCAGAATGACATCTACTTTTCCGGTCTGTAAATACTCAATACGGCTTGCAGCCTCGGTGGAAACGAAGTTCACATCCACGCCGAGATCCTCTGCCAGACGGTTTGCAAAGTAGACATCATATCCCTGATACTCTCCGTTCTCATCCACATAGCCAAATGGATTCTTGTCGGAAAATACACCGATGTTGATTGTGCCGCTCTCCTTGATCTCGTCTAAGGTGCGGTATACCACATCTGCGGATGCATCGCCTGCGGCTGCCTGTGTATCTGCGGTAACTCCTGTCTGCGCATCACTGCTGCTCTCCGCTGCATCTGTATTGCCACAGCCTGCCAGCATTGCTCCAGTTAATGTCAGTGCTGTAAACAGTGCCAGTCTCTTCGTTAATCTTTCTTTTTTCATAATATTGTCCTCTCTTTCTATTCCAAACTTCCATCGAAGCTTCAGAATCAACCTTTTGTGCCGCTCTCTAGTCGCGGACTGCCTCAAATTCAAATGTGTGCAGAAACTTTTTCGCACGCTCTGTCGTCGGATGGGTAAAAAATTCATCCGGCTTTCCTTCTTCCACAATCTCTCCCTGGTCAATAAAGACCACACGGTCTGCAACCGCCCTTGCAAAGGACATCTCGTGTGTGACGATCACCATAGTGCTTCCTGCCTTAGCAAGCTCTAACATCGTATCCAGTACCTCGCGCACCATCTCCGGATCAAGCGCTGCGGTCACCTCATCGAACAGCATAATCTCGGGGTGCATCATCAGTGCACGCACGATCGCAACACGCTGCTTCTGACCGCCGGAAAGCTGTCTCGGAAAACTGTCACACTTGTCGAGAAGCCCTACTTTTTCCAGAAGCTGTTTTGCCTCGGAAACGGCGTCCTCTTTTGTTCTCTTCTGCACCTTAAGCGGTGCCAGGATCACATTTTCCAGGATCGTCTTGTGTGGAAAAAGCTCGTAGCTCTGAAATACCATCCCGACCTTCTGACGGATCCCGGCGATATTCTTCGCCTTTCCGTCGATGGTCTCGCCTCGGAGCGTAATGCTTCCCTCCTGAATCGGCTCTAAGGCGTTGATACATCGAAGCAGTGTGCTCTTACCGCATCCGGATGGTCCGATGATAACCACAACCTCTCCTTTGTGGATGGTCAGGCTTAGATCCTTTAAGATCTCGTTTCCCTCGTAGGATTTTTTGATATGTTCAATTTTTAACAATTCTTCTGCTTCTGCCTTCATATCAGTTACTCCATTTCTTTTCCAGATGTCCCGCCAGCATACTGATCGGCCAGCATGCCAGAAAATACAGTATAAACACGGTTCCGTACAGTCCGAACGCCGCATTCGGCGATGCCATACGGTTTGCCTCGATGATCTGCTGTGTCACCTTTAACACCTCCACCACACCGATCATCATCACAAGGCTTGTCGTCTTGATCATACGGGTGACCAGGTTGATCGACAGCGGGATCAGACGCCGCAGGGTCTGCGGGATAATAATGTAAAAATAAATCTGACTTCTCGTCATTCCAAGCGCTGCACCACTCTCATACTGGTGCTTCGGGATACTGATTAACGCGCCGCGCACCAGATCTCCCATCTCTGCGGTTCCCCAGAATGTAAATACGATTACCGATGCAAACTCCGCCGATAAATTCCAGCCAAACATCCGCGTCGTTCCGAAAAACACGAGAAACAGCAGTACCATCTGCGGCATGATGCGGACAATCTCCAGATACACTCTTGTCACTGCTTTTGTCACCGGATTCTTCCATGTCATGACGATGCCGAGCAGAATACCGAGCGGAATACTGATGACCACGGAGATCAGGCTGATCCTAAGGGCTACCCACAGACCTCCCAGAAGTCTTATCATGTTCTTGCCCTTAAGCAGGACACTAATTCCCAAATCCGGCATAGCGCAGCCTCCTCTCTAACAACGTTCCAAGGATGGATACCGGAAGTAAGATAATCAGATAAAATACCACCAGTAAGAACAGACACTCCGCTGTCTTATAGTAAAGCCCGATCAGATCTTTTGCCGTAAACATCAGATCCATCAGACTGATTGCTGAAAACACACTCGTCTCTTTTAACAGGAAAATCACATTCGCCACAAATGCCGGTACGCTAATGGATACCGCCTGCGGCAGGATGACATAGAGCACTGCCTGCTTTTTCGTCATGCCAAGGCTTAACGCGCTCTCCATCTGGATCGGCTCGATCGCCTCGAGTCCGCTGCGGAACGCCTCCGCCATATAGCTTCCTCCCAAAAGTGCCAGACCCGCCACGCCGCAGACATCCGCGGAGATGGAAAGTCCCACCTTCGGCAGTCCGAAATAGATAAAAAAGAGCTGCACCAGAAGCGGTGTATTGCGGAACAATTCGATATATATTTTTACAATCTGTCTCGCCACCGGTATCTTATAATGTACAATCAGTGCACAGAAGAGTCCGATGATGATTGAAAATGCAATTCCCATCCAGCCGATCCGAAGTGTCAGCCACATGGCTTTCTGATACAGCGGCAGGTATTGCGAGATGACTTCCCAGTTCACATTTTCACATCCTATCTTATTTCTTATTATTCCTAGCTGTTTTATATGATATAAGAAATATACTCCTACTTTATATATATGTCAAGTAGGAAATTAAATAATTTCTTTTTGTTCTAAAAAAGAAACAGAAGCATTCTGTGTCAGAGAATCCTTCTGTTTTGTTCTGTTACTCTATTTCTATATTCTATGCAGTTTTAATATTATGCTTTCCGGATGCCGTCGTTCATGCTTCCCATCCGGTATCCGCCGAGATCGAGTGTCACATAGGTAAAACCGATCTCCTTGCATGCCGCATTGACCTTCTGGTAAAAATCGTCTGCAAACATTTTTGCAAAATCCTCCGTGCCGATCTCGATACGGGCAATCGTGTTCGTTCCGCTCTCGTGAATCCGCACGCGCACCTGATGAAATCCGGCATCCAGCAGAAGCTGCTCCGCGCGGTCCACCATGCCAAGGCGCTCCTCGGTGATCTCCTCCCCGTAGACAAAGCGGGAAGAAAGACATGCAAACGACTGCTTATTCCATGTCGGAAGCCCCAGCCCGTGGGAGAGTTCGCGGATCATGCTCTTGTTCATCCCCGCCTCGCGCAGCGGACTAAGCACGGAAAGCTCGGCAACCGCCATCAGTCCCGGGCGGTAATCGCCGTTGTCGTCCAGATTGGACGCCTCCGCCACGTAGGGGATGTCGTACTCCTTTGCAATATCCCAGATCTTTGTGAAAAGCTCCTTCTTGCAGAGGTAGCAGCGGTTGGTCGGATTATGGGAAAATCCCTCAATCTGCAATTCCTCCGACTCCACCACGATATGTTTTATGTGCTCCTTCTCACAGAATGCTTTTGCCTCTCTTAATTCTCTCTCCGGAAAGGAACAGGAGCGAGCCGTCACTGCGACCGCCCCATCTCCCAGCACGTCATGTGCCACTTTTAATAAGAATGTCGAATCCACACCGCCGGAAAATGCAACAACCATCTTCTCTTTTTCCCGGATCGACTGTTTTAATGCTTCCATTTGTTCCATCGTATTCTAAACCCGCTTTCTTCCATTTTAATTACACAAACGGATTGTAAAAACGGCTTCCGTTGCTGAAGGTAATCATCAGTGCCACCGCGGAAAATGCCGCCGTCACAATCAGCACCGCATAGTCTGCCGCCGCCAGCGGCTTTCCCATATACCAGGTGCGCTTCTTGTGCTTTCCGAACCCACGGAGCTCCATCGCATTGCTGACCACGTCGATGCGATCCATGCTGGAGAATACCAGCGGGAAAATGATCGCCGCCACGTTCTTGATGCGGTCGCCGAGCTTCGCCTTGCCAGACATCTCAATTCCCCTCGCCTCCTGGGCGTGCTTGATTTTTGCAAAATCATCCTGCACATCCGGAATATACCGGAGCGCAATCGCCACGGAGTAACCGATCTTGTAGCTGACACCAACACGGTTTAAAGAAGCGGCCAGTTCGCTCGGATTCGTTGCCACGATAAACATGAACACCGCTGGAATGACCGTCAGGTATTTTACCATCACGTTGAACTCATAAAACAGCTGCTCTTTTGTCAGCGTGTAATGTCCAAACAGATGCACTATCGGCGTCTCCGTTCCGTAAATCTTCGTCCCCTGTCCCGGAGAAAAGAAGAAAATGGCGATGAGATTGATCACCAGAAAAAACATGATGAACTTGAATACCGTACCGACCTGCTTCCACTTCGTCTTCGACATGGCAAAAATAATCAGGCTGCACACAAGCATGACCAAGAGCACCCGCGTATCGTAGGAGATCATGCTGGTGATCGACCACAGGAGGAAAAACAAAAGCTTTGTCACCCCGCTCAGACGGTGAATCCATGTGTCTTTTTCTTCATATGATAATACGCGCGACATTATGCTTCCTCCTCTCTTTCCGCCGCTCTCATCTGCCGCTCGTAGCCGATAAAGCGCTCCACGAACTGTGTCGGCTCTGCAATGCCGCAGCGCACCGCCAGATCGTAGAGAGATGTTTTCTTCAAATAGGCACGATCCGCCACCGCGTCATCCGTGAGTACCGCCGCCGGAGCGGTATCTGCCAGAAGCCTGCCGTCAGCAATCACGACCGCGCGGTTCGTATACTCTAACATGAGATGCATGTCATGTGTGATCATGATGATCGTAATGCCGTACTCCTCATTCAGCTTCTTTAAAAACTCCATGATCTCCGTATAATGTCTGTAGTCCTGTCCCGCCGTCGGCTCGTCCAAAATCAGCACCTGCGGATGCAGCACGAGGATCGAAGCGATCGTCACGCGCTTCTTCTGACCGAAGCTTAACGCGGAGACCGGCCAGTTGCGGAACTGGTAGAGGCCGCAGATCTTTAAGGTTGCATAGACCCGCTCCTTAATCTCCTCCTCGGGCACGCCGCGCACCGCAAGTCCCAGCGCCACCTCATCATAGATCATCGGTTTGCTGATCATCTGATTCGGATTCTGCATGACAAGTCCGATCTTCTCGCCGCGCTCCTTGATCGACCAGTCTGCAATGTCCTCGCCGCCAAACAGAATCCGCCCCTGACCGGGCTTTAAAAAGCCGCAGATGAGATTCGAGAGCGTCGACTTTCCGGCACCGTTCTTGCCAACAATCGCCAGCATCTCGCCCTTTTGTACCTGCATATGGATGTCGGTTAGAATCGGCGTTCTTCCGTCATAGGAAAAAGCAAGATTCTCCACCGAGAGGATGACGTCATCCCCCGGTTTTTTCTCCGGCAGTGCAACCTTCTCGTTCCAGCGGCACAGCGCCTCCTTATAACCGGACAATTCCATCGTCTCCACATGCGCCGGATGCGTCTCGGGACGGATCTCGCATCCCGCATGCTTAAGCGCCGTGATGTAGAGTGGCTCGCGGATTCCCTCCTCCGCCAGTACATTGGCTGCCAGAAGTTCATCCGGCGTCGTATCCGCCACGATCTTTCCCTCACCGACGACGATGATGCGGTCCACATCCCGGTACAGTGCATCTTCCAGACGATGCTCAATAATCAGGATCGTTGCCCCTTTTGCCTTCTGTAGCTCATCGATCAAAGCGATCGTGCGCTTTCCCGTCGCCGGGTCCAGATTGGCAAGCGGCTCGTCAAACAACAGGATATCCACATCACAGACCAGCACGCCCGCCATGGATACGCGCTGCTTCTGTCCACCAGACAATGCTCCTGGTGCATGATCGAGCAGGTCTTTTACATCCACAGCGTCCGCCGCTTTGTCCACGCGCCCGCGCATCTCGTGATATTCCACTCTGTCATTCTCCAGCGCAAATGCGATATCCTCCGCCACCGTAAGCCCGATGAACTGACCGTCCGTGTCCTGCAAAACCGTACCCACAGACTTCGACAGTCCAAAAATACCAAGCTTTGCGGGATCCTCGCCCTTAATGCGGTAAGTCCCCGTGATGTCTCCGGCATAGGAAAACGGCACAAGCCCGTTGATGCAGTGCGCCAGTGTCGACTTTCCGGAACCGGACGGTCCGACAATCAAAACCTTCTCCCCCGGATAAATGGCGAGATTGATGTCCTTTAGCGTCGGTTCCTTCTGGGAACGATATTTAAAAGAAAAATTCTGAAATTCTATGATCGGTTCCATTCCGAAATCCTCGTCTTCCTCTCTTGTGGTACTTCCCGACTATTATACTTGATAATAATTCCAAATGGAAGAAAAAGTGCGCGGAACCGGTCACATTTTGCACCCCGTCTCCGCGCACTCTGTCTGCTTCTGTCTTTCTGCTGCTGCCGGAATCCGCCTAGTCCTCCTTGGAGAGACTGGACGATTTTGCTCCGATCTTGGAGTATCCTGCTGCGATCAAAGTACCAAGAATACCAATAATAATCACGTTTCCAAGGCATGCCCATGCACCCTGTGCAAATACCTTGTTGGCAGGCTCTGCGTAGATCACAATGTCAAGTACCGGCGCAACGATCACCCATGCAGCGAGGTTGGCAACAACCTGCACAACGTTGAACAGCACGATCTGTTTCTTCTCGAATCCGCCGTTCTTGATCGCATATTTTGCAGCGAAAAGTCCGACCAGAATACCGAATACCGCATCCGGGAATACCCAGCTCCACCATACGCTTCCATAAAACAGTGCATCACCGATTGCATGTCCCAGAAGACCGACAATACCGCCGACTACCGGACCGAATACGGCTGCAAGGAATGCGAGCAATGCCGCTCTCGGCTGTAATGCGGTGTTCGGGATAAATCCCAGAGGGATCTGTACCTCTGTCAGCGCAACGAACAGCGCGGTGCCAATACCGGTTGCAACAACTTCCTTAATACCAAACTTCATTTTCATAACAAAGTCCTCCTCTCATTTGTATCTGCACTGTAGTATAACACACACTTTTCCGATTTACCATATAGAATTTATTCCTGCCATGTGTTTCTACCAGAGCTTCAGCACGCCGATTGCCGTCTTCATGAACTTGTACTTCACCGTCTCGAGTTCTCCCGCCGCCGCTTTTAACTCCCCTCGGATCTCGATATGCTGCGGACAGTGCTGCTCGCATTTGCCGCATCCCACACACTGTGAGGCGCTCGCCGGATTCTTGCGGAATGCCGTACACTGCAGATAATCCCTGCGGCCGGACTTTTTTCCTTCGGAGTACATCGCATTGTAGCAGCGGAATGTCCCGGGGATATCCACCCCGCGTGGGCACGGCATACAGTAACCGCAGCCGGTGCATCCCACCTTGACGTGCTTTGTGATCTCCTGCCGCACCGCTTCCACCAGCGCGCGATCTGACTCCGTCATGCACCCGACGCCGTATTCCGAAGCTGTGCGCACATTCTGTTCGACCATCTCCATGGAATTCATGCCGGAGAGCACGCAGGTCACCTCCGGCTGGTCGTACAGCCACTTGAGTGCCAATTCTGCCGGGGTGCGGTGCTCCTCATCCTGTGCGAACAGCTCCTTCGCCGACTCCGGCAGCAGATTGACCAGTCTGCCGCCGCGCAGCGGCTCCATAATAATCACCGGAATCCCCCTCGCGTGCGCGTAGCGCAGCCCATCCACGCCCGCCTGCGAATGTTCGTCCATATAATTATACTGGATCTGGCAGAAATCCCAGTCATAGGCGTCGATCAGCTGCATGAACATATCCGATCTGCCGTGATAGGAAAATCCGATGTTGCGGATCTCTCCGGACGCCTTTTTCTCCCGGATCCAGTCCTCCATGCCAAGCTTTTTTAACTTTTCCCAGGTGGGAAGATCCGTCAGCATATGCATCAGATAGTAATCAATATAATCTGTCTGTAAGCGGCGCAGCTCCTCCTCGAACATCTTCTGGGCGCCCTCCACCGACTTGATCAGGTAGTGCGGCAGCTTGGTTGCCAGGTAGATGCGTTCCCTGCAATGATTGCGCGCGAGGATCTCCCCGACCGCCGCCTCATTTCCGGCATAGACATATGCGGTATCGAGATAGTTCACACCGGCATCTATCGCCGCCATGACCTCCTTTTCCGCCTTATCGATATCGGCATGCCCGCCCTCCTTGGTAAAACGCATACACCCGTAGCCGAGCACCGAAATCTCATTTCCGTTTTTATCCTTGCGATACTGCATGATCATCCGATCTCCTCCAACTGCTGCAGCCAGACAGCCGCACACGCGTCCGACGGCATCCGCAGATCCCCGCGCGGAGAGACCGCCACACTACCGACTTTCGGTCCGTCCGGCAGACAGGAACGCTTGAATTGCTGTGCAAAAAAGCGCCGGTAAAAGGTTTTCAGCCATTTTAAGATCGTCTCATCGTCGTAGACGCCGTCAAACGCCACTTTTGCGAGACGGTACACCTTTTTCGGTGCAAATCCAAGACGCAGCATGTGGTACAGGTAAAAATCATGAAGCTCGTACGGTCCCACAAGATCTTCCGTCTTCTGCGAGATCTTTCCGTCCTCCGGCGGCAGAAGCTCCGGAGATACCGGCGTGTCCAGCACATCCGTCAATACCGCGCCAAGCTTCTCATCCCCGCAGGTATCCGCGTAGTAGCGCACCAGGTGGCGCACCAGCGTCTTCGGAACGGAGGCATTGACCGCATACATGGACATATGGTCGCCGTTATATGTCGCCCAGCCGAGTGCAAGCTCCGAGAGATCGCCGGTTCCGATGACCATGCCGCCCTCCTTGTTGGCAATGTCCATCAGAATCTGCGTCCGCTCTCTTGCCTGGCCGTTCTCATAGGTCACATCATGAACGGCCGGATCCTGCCCGATATCACGGAAATGCACATTCACCGCTTCCTTGATGTCGACTTCCGTAAAATCCGCGCCGAGGCACCGGATCAGGGACACCGCGTTGTCATAGGTCCGGTCCGTCGTCCCGAAGCCCGGCATCGTGACTGCCTTGATCCGGTCGTGCGGGATGCCGAGCAGATCGAACGCACGCACGGTGACAAGCAGTGCCAGCGTGGAATCCAGACCGCCCGAAATGCCCACAACCGCCGTCTTACAGTGCGTATGCTCCAGACGCTTTTTTAATCCCGCTGCCTGAATGGCAAGGATCTCATCACAGCGTCTGATACGGTCCGCCTCATTTCCCGGCACAAACGGCATCGGGTCGATGAAGCGGGTCAGAGCCGTCTCCTCCGTTTCAAGAGAAAAACGCACCTCCACATAGCCGTCCTCCGCCATCTCAAACGTCGTCATCCGGCGGCGCTCCGCCTCGATCCGCTTGACATCGATCTCCGTGCAGATCACACCGCTTCCGAACCGCTCCGATTCCTTTAGAATATGACCGTTCTCGGCAATCACATTGTGTCCGGAGTAGACGACGTCCTGCGTGGACTCCCCGTCTCCCGCACTCGCATAGATATAGCCGCACAGAAGTCTCGCCGACTGTCCGTTTACCAGCTCCCGCCGGTAGATGTCCTTTCCGGTGGTCTCATCTGATGCGGACAGATTCACAAGCAGCGTCGCACCATTTCTGGCATGACGGATACTCGGCGGCTCCGGCGTCCACAAATCCTCGCAAAGCTCCGCGCCGATCTTTAATTCTGGCAGGGACGTACAGACAAATAAAAGCCGCGTGCCCATCGGCACACACTCTCCCTCGAAATCGACCTCGACCGGATCTGCCATTCCTCTGGCAAAATGTCTTGCCTCGTAAAATTCATTGTAGTTCGGAAGATAGGTTTTGGGCACAAACCCGAGCACTTCCCCGCGGCAGAGCACCGCTGCCACATTATAAAGTTTTCCGTTGTACGCAAGCGGTAGACCGACAAAAAGGATGGCGTCCACCTCTGCTGTCTCCTCCGCGATCGTTCCGAGCGCCCGCTTCGCCTGCTCTAAAAGATATTCCTGCAAAAACAGATCACTGCAGGTATATCCCGTGATGACAAGCTCCGGCAGCACGATCACCTTCGCGCCTGCCACCGCCGCTTCCCGGATTCCTTCCACGATCACGCCGGCGTTGTATGTTGTGTCCGCCACACGGATCTTCGGTGTGACGGCGGCAACTTTTACAAATCCATCTCTCATTTTCTCATTTCCTTTAACTCGTCGATGTCAAAATGGTACGCTTTGTTACAGAACTGGCATTTTACCTCAATCGACTCTCCGTCGCTTACGATGTCGTCCAGATCCTTTCTGCTCAGTGTCGCAATCGCACGGGAGACGCGCTCCTTGGAGCAGTCGCACTGGAATGCGGCATCCACCGTATCGTTGATCTCAAGCCCGAACTCGCCGAGAATCAGCTCCAAGATCTCCTCCGGTGTCTTCCCATCTTCCAGCATCTCCGTGACGGAGGCAATCTCCGTGATCTTCTTCTCGAGACGATCCACCACGTCGTCCGGTGTAAACGGCATCAGCTGGATGATAAATCCTCCCGCCTGTCTGACCGACCGGTCCGGATTCACGAGAACACCGAGTCCTACCGCGGACGGCACCTGCTCGGAGGTGGCAAAATAGTACGTCAGATCCTCCGCAATCTCACCGGTCTGCAGCGCGATCTGTCCCACGTACGGCTCCTTTAATCCCATGTCCTTGATGACGCTCATCACGCCAAGCCCCAGCGCACCGCCGACGTCCAGCTTTCCCTGTGCATTTAACGGCAGTTCCACATCCGGAACATTCGGGAATCCCTTGACATGTCCGTTTGCATCCGCGGTCACCGTAAAGCCCTTCGCCGGGCCGCCGCACTGGATCTGTATCGTCAGAAGATCCTTCTCCCCCTTCATCATCGTTCCCATCATCGCCGCACCGGAGAGAAGTCTGCCGAGCGCTGCCGTAATCACCGGGCTGGTGTCATGATCCACTCTCGCCTCCTCCACCAGATGGCGCGATGTGATCGCAAATGCGCGGATACTTCCCTCCGCTGCGGTAGCTCTTACAATATAATCTCTATCCTGACTCATTTCGTTCTCCTTTTCTATTGTTGCTGTATTTCGGATTTGCTACATCTTCTTTTCCTGCTCCGTTTTCATGCACGGTATCTTTTCTTTCTGCTCCGTTTTCATATACTGTATCTTTTTCTACTCAGTTCGGATTCGTTGTTCCTGTATCTTCTCAAAGCCTTCTACCTGCGCGGGCGCGCCACCACATAGATCCGCTCCGAGTCGTCCCTGACCGGTTCCTTTGTGAACGCGTCGTAGGCTGCCGTAAGCTCCATTCCCGCATCCGCAAGCAGTCTGCCAATCGTCTTTAAATCATAGGCCCGCTGATAATGCACTTCCTCAAACCGGCGGTAGGTTTCACCGTCCTCGCGGATATAAAGCGTCAGATCGTATTCATTTACGGCACTCTCCTCATCAAAATAATTCTCCCAGATGAAGCTGCCCTCCTCGCGGTTTTCCGCAATCGTCGTCTCTCCCAGAAGATCCCGGTACTTGTATACCGTATTCAGGTCAAAAATAAAGATGCCATCCTCCTCCAGATACTCGTGCACACGCGAAAACACCTCGCGCAGATCCGCTTCCTCCAAAATATAATTCATGGAATCGCAGACCGACACCACCGCGCACACGCTTCCGTACAGTTCCAGTTCACGCATATCCTCGAGCAGATAGAGAATTCCACGACCCGCCGGCTCGTCTGACTCTTCCGACTCGTCCCACGCATCTGCCTCATACTCTGCCTCGCGCGCAATCTCAAGCATCTCCTCGGAATTGTCCACGCCGATCATATCATACCCTGCCGCCGCCAGCAGCCTGGTCATTTTTCCGGTGCCGCAGCCTAACTCCGCAACCGTTCCGCCGCAGATGCCGTATTCCCGGAGCAGCCCCGTAAGATAGGAACCCCATTCCTCATAGGGGACATTGTCCATAAACAGATCGTACACTCTCGCAAAGCTCTCGTATGCACCCATATCGTTCTCACTTTCTCTTCCGCCAGCATGCGGAACATTTCTATGTAATACTACCAAGTTTCCAATGTGAAATCAAGGTTTGCCGACAGATTCCCCCGCACAAATCTTCTTGATTATTTTTCCGGTAAACCGTATACTTATTCCATAAAATGTCGTTTTTTCCGATGTTTTCGGAAACACAGCAAAATACAGCAAAGGATCTTATACCTATGCCCGATCAGTTTGAACACTATATCACCAAAAATATAAAGGCATTCTACAAGCGCAGACTGCTGACACCGATCCTGTATCTGATTTTTCTTCTGGTACTGTGGTTCGTTCTCTCGCTGTCAGCGCCGCTTTTTCCGGACACGCTCGATGCCCCGGATACCCTCGAGAGCACCTACAGACGGCATGAAGAATACATATCCGCCACCTTATCCAATCTGAAGTTCACCGGTTACACCCAGTCCTTTCTAGGGCACATCAGCGGTTACTACTATTACACGATGCGGAATGACGAGTGCATCATCGTGCTGCTCTCCCCGAATACCAGTGAACAGGGACTTCCGGAGATTCCGCAGGTGTCCGTCCGTGCCAAGATTCTTCACGGTTCCGAGAATTTTGATGAGCTGTTAAATCATCTCGCTTCGGATCTGAACTGGACCGAAAACGGCATTCACAACAAAGTCTCCCAGTATGTACTGAGTGAGCCTGATTACAATCTGCTCGGAAACACGCTGCTCTACGTCGTATTTTTTGCGACCGGCGGCTATGCCCTGATCTGCATTGTATTTTTCATCCTCTATATCTGCTTTCCAATTCTCTCGCCCGCGTGCCAGGATCTCGCGCTGTTCGGAAATCCGAAAAAGCTTTTGGAGCAGGCAGAGGATGAACTTGCGACGCTGCCGCAGCTTGCAACGGAGGATATGTTTATCACAGAACATTTCTTCATCGAGACCTCGGTGTACGGCAATGCCATTGTACCGATCGATGAGATCATCTGGATCTACAAATACTCGACGCTCCACAAGTTTTTCTGGTACCACTTCAGCATCTCCTACACGCTGCATATCAGTGCGAACCGGCATCTCTACATCCAGTGCCCGAAGAACATCAAGTCGGACATCGACGGTATCATGGATTACCTCGCCGAGGCGAACCACAATATTTTAGTCGGATTCTCCGAGGCGAACCGCCTGAAAGTGCAGGAGATTCAGGGAACGCCGATGCATTTTGAAAAATTTATTGCCTTCCTGAAAAAACGCGTTTAAATGCCGCGCCAGCACAGAACGGATCTTTTGCAATCAGCTCTGAGTGTCCTTTGAGCGACAGGTAATATATAAAAAGATTACATCTTTCAATTTCAGATGGAATGCATATGAAAATTCTGTTCAAAAATGCGGCATTTCTAACCAGCCGGATATTTGCATCCGCGATGATCCGTGTCTTTCCAAGTTTGGAACACTCCACGGGTCATGTCCGCACCCCGAAGACAATTTGTAGGACTTTTGTGCCGCCCTTACCAGTACCAAACAACGGATGGCATAAATCAGCCATCCTTATGTCACAATAAAACATAACCGCGCGAAGCCGATGTTTGAATTGCCATCTGCCTTGTTTTTAATAGCAGATGGCAACGAGTTTCGGTTCGCGCGGTTTTATATTGTCTATGAGGGAGTACAGTTAGGGCGGCTAAAAAGTCCGCCCATTGTCTTTGGTGTGTCGGACATGTCCCCGTTGGATTGTCCAAACGTGGAAGAGACACGGAATCCGATGCAAATATCCGTCAGGAAGAAATGCTCTCATTTTTTCACAAAGAATATTCCATCTGCATTTCCAGCTGAAATCTGTAAGATGTACTTCTCGAATATTGCTTATCGCTAAAAGGACACTCCCTGCTGATTGCAACAATTCCCCTCTGATGCTAGCGGCAGGAGGTACTGATCGACTCAATCGCCACAGCACCGCCTCTTACCACTTCGATTCTCTTGAATTTTGAGCGGAGCAGGGCAATCAGTTCGTTGTTGCGCCGCTCTGTCAGCTTACATTCCAGCAGCACGCTGTCGTTTCCGACGTCCGATACCTCCACATGGAACACCTGCGCTATCTGGAACACCTCAAGCTTTTCCGCCGCATTGATGCCAAGCACCTTCGCAAACAGAATCTCTTTCATATGGATCGGCACATCGGTGAGATCAATGACCTTGATGACCTCTACCATACGGTTTAGCTGCTTTTTGATCTGCTCAAAGGTAATGTCGTCACTCGTCACGCAGATCGTCATGCGGGAAACGGTCTCGTCCTCCGTCGTGCCGACGGTCAGACTCTGTAAGTTATACGATTTGCCGGAAAACAGACCGGACACCTTAGCCAGAACACCGACCTGATTTTCCACATATAATGCAATCCAGCGATTCTTCATAGTAAGTCTCCATTCCTATTTCAAGATCATTTCACTCATCGGATTCCCGCTCTTCACCATCGGAAGCACGATCTCATCGGTGGCGATCATAAATTCGATGATAGTCGGCGCATCTTTGTATGTGCGCGCCTCATCTAACGCCGCCTGAATATCCTCCTCGCGCTCCACACGGATTCCGTGTGCCCCGTAGCTTTTTGCAAGTGCGATAAAATCCGGCGTGTACGGCGGGCAGGATGCATTCGGTCCCTTGCAGTTCGCCGGGCATCCCTTTCTTCTGCGCAGGCAGGTTGCCTCGTAGCGCTTGCCGTAGAATAACTGCTGCATCTGCCGTACCATTCCCAGATAGTAATTGTTAAACACGCAGATGATGACCGGCGCCTCCTGCACGACCGCCGTCGCCATCTCCTGAATGTTCATCTGCAGACCGCCGTCCCCGGAAAAGCAGACCACTTCCTTGTCCGGATTGCCGATCTTTGCACCGATTGCCGCCGGAAGCCCGAATCCCATCGTGCCAAGACCTCCCGAGGTAATCAGCTGATGCCAGGAATCCAGTTCCAGATACTGTGTCGCCCACATCTGATGCTGTCCCACATCCGTCACATAGACTGCCTCTCCGAACGTCCGGTTCACATGCTCAAAAATCATCTGCGGTGTCATGCCGTGGTCCCTGCGCATCTCAAGCGGATTTTTCTCATCCCACCCGGCAATCTGCGCCTGCCATGCTGCAGTGTCTTTGGACTCCGCCCACTCGAGCAGCTTCTCTAACGCCAGGTTTGCATCGGAAACAATCGGAACATCCACGACCACGTTTCGGGAGATCGCCGCCGTATCCACGTCGATATGTACAATCTTCGCCTTCGGCGCAAACTCGTTTAAATCGCCGGTGATGCGGTCGTTGAATCTGGTACCGATGGAAAACAGAACGTCGCATTTGCTGACTGCCATATTTGCGGCATATTTTCCGTGCATACCGCTGTTCCCCACATAGAGCGGATGCCCGGTCGGGATTGCTCCTTTTCCCATGATCGTCGTCACAACCGGAATCTGCATTTTTTCCGCAAACTGAAGCAGCTTGTCGTTGGCATGTGCAATGTTAATGCCTCCGCCCGCCAGTATAAGCGGCTTCTTCGCCCCGCGCAGCAGCTTATAAGCTTTTTTCAGCTGTCCCACATGCACGCTCTCATTCGGTTTGTAACCGCGGATCTGCACACTGGAAGGATACTCTGCAGGTCCTGGCGCCGTCTGGATGTCCTTCGGGATATCGATGAGCACCGGTCCGGGCTTCCCCGTGGAGGCAATGTAGAACGCCATCTTGATGATGCGCCCCAGATCCTCTCTTTTCCGCACCGTCACGCCGTACTTGGTGATGCTCCGCGTCATGCCCACAATATCTACCTCCTGAAACGCATCGTTTCCAATGAGGGATAACGGCACCTGTCCGGTAAAACAGACCAGGGGGATGCTGTCATAGTGCGCGTCTGCAAGCCCCGTCATGATATTGGTGGCTCCCGGTCCACTCGTGACCAGACACACTCCCACTTTTCCCGTCGACCGGGCATATCCTTCCGCCTCATGGATCAGTCCCTGCTCATGTCTGGGTAAGACGACTTCGATACCATCCTGCTTATATAGTTCATCAAAAAGATCCGTCACCGTTCCGCCCGGATAACCGAACAGGGTGGTAACGCCTTCTTCCTGCAAAGCTTTCACAAATAACTTTCTGCCTGTAATATCCATGCCGTCCTCCTTACCTTCTCTCTGCCGTCCGTTTCCTGCAGAAAGGATTATTGTAAAAAACTATAGCCCATCTTTTTCACAAATGCAATCCTATCCAAAGATAAATCAAGAATATTAAAATACATCAAGAACCTTTACCCTATCAATCCTACTGTCTTCAAAATAAAAATCCATCCGGTCAGGGTAAATGCCGCCAGAAGTGTCGTCATCACGATCACGCTCGCGGTGAGTACACCGTCGTTGTCCATGTTCTTCGCCATGATGTAGCAGCTCGGCGTCGTCGGCGATGCCAGCATAATCAGAATTGCGATCATCTGCTCCCCACGGAATCCCATCCACGCAGCGACCGGCAGAAAAATGAGCGGCTGGATGACCAGCTTGATCATGGATGCTACAATCGTCGGACGGATCTTCGCCAGTGCTTTTCTTCCCTCAAATCCCGCTCCGATCGTGATGAGTGCCAGAGGCGTTGCCATCTGCGCCACGCTGTTCACCGTCTTATCCACGATCACTGGAAAATCGATGCCAAGAAGTCCCACGATAAGTCCGGCCAAGATTCCCAGAATGATCGGATTCTTTGCGATGTTGATGCAGGCAGCCTTAATCTTCTGCTTCGGATCCACCTCCCCGGAATGTGCCCCTTCAAACGTCAGGACAATCACGGAAAAAATGTTGTAGAGCGGCACTGCACTCACGATCATGAGCGGTCCCATTGCCGAGCTTCCGTACATGTTCTGGATGAACGCCAGTCCCATCACCGCCGCACTGCTGCGGAACGACGCCTGCACAAAAGCTCCCCGCATGCTCTGATCCTTCAAAAACAGCTTCACACCGCCCCAGATGATCCAGAAGCACGCCGTGCTCACGAGCGCGCAGAACAGCACATACCGGATGTCAAAGACCGCCCGGATATCCACGCCGGAAATATCGCGGAACAGCATAAACGGCAGTGTCACCTTAAAGTTGAACCGGTTTGCCACCGTGACGAAATTGTCGTTTAACATCCCGATCTGTTTTAGGATATAACCGATCACCATGACTAAAAAGATTGGAAACGTTGCATCCACACTGTAAATAAAATTCTCCATCTCTACGCCATCCCGCCTATTTTACCCTCTCGTACCGGTAAAAATAATACTCCAGATCAAAGTACGTCTGCTCCTCGCTGTCCGCCGTAATCTTCCACTCCGGTCTCTCATCCAGATTCGGGAAATACGCATCTGCATCGTATGCGTAGTCAATTTTTGTGATGTGCGCCACGTCGCACTCATCCAGAAGCTGTCTGTAGATCGTCTCTCCGCCGATCACATAGATATCCTGACTGTCGTATTTTTTTAATTCTTCATGAAGCTCATCCATGTCATGAACGACAACCGCACCCGGAACCTTATAGGTATGATCGTGTGTCAGCACGATATTGGTGCGGTTCTTAAGCGGAAGCCCGTTCGGAAAACTCTCCAGCGTTTTTCTTCCCATGACCACCACCTTGCCGGTCGTCGTCTCACGGAAAAACTTCTGATCCGCCGGAATTCTCACCAGTAACTCATTTTTATTGCCGATTGCCCAATTTTGATCCACTGCTGCTATTAAATTCATTTTTTACGCCTTTCTGTTCGTGCTTACACCGCGATCGGGATATTTTTGATCTGCGGTCCCGTCACGTAATCCTCGATTGTGATGTCCTTTGTCGTGAACCGGTAAAAATCTTTGACGTCCGGGTTGAGGGTAAACTTCGGTGCCGGATGCTGCTCTCTCTCGATCAGTTCCCTGATAATCGGCACGTGCCGGTCATAAATATGCGCATCCGCGATCACATGTACCAGTTCCCCGACCTTCATATCGCATACCTGCGCCAGCATATGCGTCAGCACCGCATACTGGCAGACGTTCCAGTTGTTGGCGGCAAGCACATCCTGCGAACGCTGGTTTAGGATCGCGTTGAGCGTCAGCTTCTCATCTCCCGGCTGGTGCGTCACATTGAACGTCATACTGTATGCGCACGGATACAGATTCATCTCATGCAGATCCGCATGCACATAGATATTCGTCATGATGCGCCTGCTGAACGGATTGTTTTTCAGATCGTAGATCACACGGTCAACCTGATCCATCATGCCTTCCTTATACTGGTGCTTCACGCCGAGCTGGTAACCGTATGCTTTTCCGATGGAGCCGTCCGCATCCGCCCACTCATCCCAGACCGTGCTGTTTAGGTCATGGATGTTGTTGGACTTGCGCTGCCAGATCCAGAGCATCTCCTCCGTGCAGGTCCTGATCGCCGTCTTGCGGAGCGTGATCGCAGGGAACTCTTTTGAGAGATCATAGCGGTTCACCACACCGAATTTCTTGATCGTATAGGCGCTCGTCCCATCTTCCCAGTGCGGTCTTACTTTTTCCCCCTCCGTGCTGGTTCCGTTTTCCAGTATATCCTTACACATATCCACAAAAATCTTATCTGCGAGACTCATGCCGTTCCTCCCGTTTTTCTTCCATTCTATTCTGCTAATTCTTAATTGTACTCAATTTTCCGCGAAATGACAAGGTGCATTTCTGTTGCATTTTTCCCGCAAATGGGTTATATTATTTCTTGGAATTTTACTTTATTTTGCAGAGAATAAAGATTGAACACATAAAGGAGACAGATTATGAGTCAGGCTAAAGTAGACCGCTATAAAGAAGAGAAAAAGAACCGCAAGAAGACTATGGCAAAGGAGAAGCGCCTGCATCTGCTCGCTGTTGTCTGCGGCTGGCTGGTTGTCATCGCGCTCGCAGGCTGGGCTGGTGTGTCCGGTTACCGCATCTATGAGAGCAAGAAGCCGATCGAGACGATCTATGCGAATGTATCCCCCATCACCGACTACATCAATTCTTTAAGTACAGAAGAATAAAAAAGAACCCGGGTGTATTTTCCGCACCCGGGTGTTTTTATGCCATCCTGCCATTTTTCTATGTACTCTCGGCTGTTTTCTGTGTGCTTCTGCTGTTTTTTCTGCGTGCTCCCGGCTGTTTTCTGCGTGCTCCCGGCAACTTTCCCCGTACGCTCTTCTACTCGCCCATCTCTGCGCCGGAGAGTTCCGCCTTCGCCAGTGCATTCTCAATCGCGTTCAACAACACCACCGATGTATACTGATAATCCGCGCTGTAGGTAATTCCTTCCGTGGTCTGTTTTTCCACCACCTGATCCGCAATGTTTTCCAATGCCGGCTCCATCAGCGGATACATTGTCTCCACCGTCTCATCGAGATTTACCATGGAGACGGACTGAATCCGGTTTTCATCCACAATCACCTGCATATCCACCGCATGCTCTCCAAACTGGATCGATGACGTGTACACTCCCGCCACATACCTCATTGTTTCTACCGACTCCCCATCCTCTTTTCCGGGCAGGAACATGAACAGCAGTAAAAAAATCAGCAGTATTCCAAGTCCTGCGAAAATCAGTGTATAAATCAGTTCTTTCATATGAAGAACCACGATCTTTGTCTTTGCACTCATCTTAAGCCTCCGCATACTGATTATTACATTATATGAACCGCCTCTCGCCACATGACAGTTTGGGTCATGAAAACGCCTTAAAATTATAAATTGTTCAAGTTTTTCAAAAAATATAAAAAAAGGCGTTGACAAATGCTCGTCTACGCTGTATGATATCAAATGTGTCCGGCAGACATAACCGACACAACAACTTATGCGCGAGTGGCTCAGTTGGTGGAGCACGACCTTGCCAAGGTCGGGGCCGCGGGTTCGAGTCCCGTCTCGCGCTCTGGGAAAAGAGATACATCGCATGATGTATCTCTTTTTTTCGTA
>SKEL01000105.1_pt1 | contig 90261 bp, 68 predicted proteins | sample 4826741 | NCBI WGS metagenome assembly SKEL01 (sample SAMN11008810, study PRJNA524170) | human gut metagenome | biome: Human fecal sample; material: Feces; isolation source: fecal sample from pouch patient p33 | host: Homo sapiens | place: Israel: Tel-Aviv | collected 2016-03-22
GTCGCAAATGCAAAGTTCCATACTGATCTATCCGATGAAGAACTTCTGCAGACAATCAACCATTATCTGCCGGAAGACATCGAAGTTACCAGCCTCGCGCGGATGCCGGAGCGCTTCCACAGCCGTCTGAATGCGGTGGAAAAAACATACGAATACCGTATCGTGATCGATGGCAGAAAGCATGTTTTCGAGCGGAAATACGTGTATTTTCCGGAAGCACCGCTCGATGTGGAAAAAATGAAAGAAGCATCGAAAGCGTTTATCGGAACGTATGATTTCAGGAGCTTCTGTGCCAACAAACGTATGAAAAAATCGACGGTACGGACGATTACCGGAATTGATTTCTGCGAGAAAGACGGGATTCTTATCATTTCCTATACCGGAACCGGTTTTCTGTACCACATGGTGCGGATCCTGACCGGAACACTTGTGGAGGCCGGGATGGGAAAACGGGATATCGCATCAATGACGGAGCTTCTCAAAGCAAAAAATCGCGAAAGTGCGGGTTTTCTTGCACCGGCATGCGGACTCCTGTTAAAAGAAGTCCGATATGAATAACCGAAATAATCAGGGCAATGCACCAGCCTTTTTTGCATAAAAAACCGAAAAAAGGCTGTGAATTGATAAATGCAGCATAGAAAAGAGAAAGGATGAGGTGAAAAGCATGTTTCAGAAGAAAAGAAATACTTTTCATGGCGGCGTTCACCCGTACGAGGGAAAAGAGCTCTCCAAGGACAAACCGATTGTCAAAGCGCAGCCGGGCAACTTATTGTATTACGCAGTGTCACAGCACATCGGAGCGCCTGCTGTGCCGATCGTACAAAAAGGCGACCATGTAAAAGCGGGACAGAAAATCGCAGAAGCGGGAGGATTTGTTTCGGCTCCTGTTTACGCATCGGTTTCCGGCACGGTAAAAGGAATTGAGAAAAAAGTTTCCGCAGCCGGTTCCCCGGTAGACTGTATCGTTGTGGAGAACGATGGGCTGTATGAAAAAGAAACATTTGAGGAGTGCCCGCACTGGGAAAAACTCGACGCAGGTACGATCCGGAACAAGATCAAAGAGGCCGGAATCGTGGGAATGGGAGGCGCAGGCTTCCCGACACACGTCAAAATATCCCCGAAAGATCCGTCAGCGATCGACCACATTCTCGTCAATGGAGCAGAGTGTGAGCCGTATCTGACAAGCGACTACCGCAGAATGCTCGAAGAGCCGGAAAAGGTGATCGGAGGTTTAAAAATCATGCTGCATATGTTCCCGAGGGCAAAGGGAGTCATCTGCATTGAAGACAACAAACCGGACTGTATCGCGAAGTTCCGTGAGCTGGTGCTTCCGGAGGATAACATTGAGGTTCTGGAACTTAAAACGAAATACCCGCAGGGTGCCGAGCGTATGCTGATCTATGCAGCAACGGGGCGAAAGGTAAATTCCTCCATGCTGCCGGCGGACGCGGGCTGTATCGTGGATAACATCGATACCGTGACCGCTATTTACCAGGCAGTCCGCTTCGGCGAACCGCTGATGAGCCGTATTGTTACCGTGACGGGAGATGCAGTACAGAATCCGTGCAACTTTGAAGTGCCGGTCGGCATGCTCTTATCCGAACTTTTAGAGCAGGCAGGCGGTCTGAAACATGAGGCAGCTAAGATCATCTGCGGAGGCCCGATGATGGGAAAAGCATTGTTTACAATGGAGGTTCCTGTTACTAAGACAACATCTGCACTGACCTGCCTTACGGAGGATGAAGTATCTGCGCTGGCACCATCTGCCTGCATCAACTGCGGACGCTGCGTTTCCGTCTGTCCGGGTCAGATTCTTCCGGCCCGCCTTTCTGTTTTTGCGGAGCACGGTGAGGAAGAGAAGTTCCTGAAATACGGCGGAATGGAGTGCTGTGAATGTGGCTGTTGTTCCTTTATCTGCCCGGCAAGACGTCCGCTGACGCAGGAGATCAGCTCAATGCGTAAAGTGCTTCTGGCAAAGAGAAAGAAGAAATAGGGGGATCTTACATATGAATGGATTATTACACGTATCATCTTCCCCACACGCGCGGTCCAAGGTGACGACAGACAAAATCATGTTTGCCGTCCTGCTTGCCCTTGCCCCGGCAGCCTGCGTGGGAGTCTGGAATTTCGGCCTTCGGGCACTGCTTTTGATTGCGATTTCGATGGCAGTCTGTCCCCTGACGGAATATCTGTATGAAAAAGGAATGAAGAAACCGGTGACGATTGCCGACGGCAGTGCACTGGTAACCGGCCTTCTGCTGGCCATGAACATGCCGGTGCAGGCGCCTCTTTGGATGCCGGTGATCGGCGGTGTGTTTGCAATTCTCGTCGTAAAACAGCTTTTCGGCGGTCTTGGCCAGAACATTATGAACCCGGCGCTTGCAGGAAGATGCTTCCTTTTGATTTCCTTCCCGGGTCATATGACCAACTTCGCTGCCCCGGCAGCCGCACATCTTGTGGATACCGTATCCGGTGCGACACCGCTCGCCGCAGCAAAAGCAGGAGAGCAGGTGAATCTGCTGTCCATGTTCCTTGGAAATACGGCCGGAACGATCGGTGAGACTTCCGCACTGGCCCTTCTGATTGGCGGCATTTTCCTTGTCTGCATTCATGTGATCGACCTCAATATTCCGCTCATCTACATCGGAACAGAGCTTTTGTTCGCCCTGCTTTTCGGCGGCCACGGTTTTGATATCAACTTCCTTGGCGCGCATCTTTTGGGCGGCGGTCTGATGCTCGGCGCATGGTTCATGGCAACCGATTACGTTACCCGCCCGATCACAAAGAAGGGACAGTATATCTACGCGGTCATTTTAGGACTTCTGACCGGTGTATTCCGTATCTTTGGAAATTCGGCAGAGGGCGTTTCCTATGCCATCATCTTTACCAACCTTCTGGTTCCGCTTATTGAGCGCGTGACCGTGCCGGTTGGATTCGGAAGAGGAGGCAAGAAGAAAGCATGAATAAAATAGTAAAAAATGCACTGATTCTTGCGGCGATTACGCTGATCGCCGGCCTGCTTCTCGGTGCGGCCCACCAGGTAACCTTAGAGCCGATCCAGAAACAGCAGGAAAAAGAAAAACAGGAATCCTGCCAGAACGTATTCCCGGAGGCAGCTTCCTTTGAAGAAGTAACAATGAGCGATGCAGAACAGGCAGAGCTTACGGCAGCACTGATCGGCCACGGTTTTGAAGCACAGACGATTGACGAACTGCTGCTTGCAAAAGACGCATCCGGTGCGACGATCGGCCTGGTTGAGATCATCTCCACAACCGAAGGCTATGGCGGCGGCATGCAGTTCTCGATGGGAATTGCATCGGACGGAACGACAAAAGGAATCTCTTTCCTGTCACTTTCCGAGACGGCCGGCCTTGGTATGCGTGCCGACACAGACGATTTCAAGAATCAGTTCAAGGATAAAAACGTAGAAGCATTCTCCTACACAAAATCCGGCGCATCCGCGGATGATGAAATCGATGCGCTGAGCGGAGCAACTCTGACAACGAACGCTGTAACAAACGGTGTCAATGCAGGAATCTGCTGTTTTAACTACTGCAACGAATCCGGTCTGCTTTCCGGAGAGGGAGGGAACTCATGAGAAAAGATACGCCGCTGGAACGGCTTTATAATGGTATCATAAAAGAAAACCCGACCTTCGTCATGATGCTGGGTATGTGTCCGACGCTTGCGGTTACCACTTCTGCAAAGAACGGTATCGGCATGGGCCTTGCGACGATGGTCATCCTGACCGCCTCCAACCTGATGATTTCCCTGCTTCGGAAAATCATCCCGGACGGCGTGCGTATGCCAGCATACATCGTTGTTGTGGCATCGTTTGTAACCATCGTGGAATTTTTGATGGAAGGTTTTATTCCGGCACTCTATTCCGCCCTTGGCATCTACATCCCGCTGATCGTTGTAAACTGTATCATCCTGGGACGCGCCGAGGCATATGCTGGAAAACATGGTCCGATCCCGTCTTTATTTGATGGTATCGGCATGGGCCTTGGATTTACCGTCGGCCTGACCCTGATCGGTATGTTCCGTGAGCTGATCGGAGCCGGAACCCTGTTCGGTATCCAGGTAATGCCGAGTGCTTACGAGCCGGTCAACATCTTCATCATGGCGCCGGGTGCATTCCTTGTGCTGGCAATGCTCGTTGCGGTGCAGAACCGCATCAAACGCCAGAAGTCAGAGAAAACCGGAAAACCGGCAGTCCCGGCAGAAGAGACCGGCTGTATGGCATGCGCCAATAAGGCATACTGCCAGGCTGTGAAAGGAAAGGAGGAAGCGAAATGAAAGAACTGATTTTAATTGCGATCGGTGCGGCGCTGGTGAACAACGTTGTCTTAAGCCAGTTCCTCGGCATCTGTGCTTTCCTCGGTGTTTCCAAAAAGATGGATACGGCGGCCGGCATGGGCGGAGCGGTTATTTTTGTCCTCACGATTTCTTCATTTGTGACAAGTCTGATTTACAAATTTATCCTGGCACCGGCAGAACTTGATTATCTGAAAACGATCGTTTTCATTCTTGTCATCGCGGCGCTGGTACAGCTCGTTGAGATGTTCCTGAAAAAGACGATTCCGTCTCTGTACCGAGCGCTCGGCGTTTACCTTCCGCTGATTACAACAAACTGCGCGGTACTCGGTGTGGCACTCATCAACGTACAGAAGGATTACACGATTCTGCAGGGTACGATTTACGGTCTGGCAACCGCAATCGGTTTTACGATTGCCATGGTGCTGATGGCCGGCCTGCGGGAAAAGATGGAGTACAACGATATCCCGGAGTCATTCAAAGGAATGCCGATCGTTCTTCTTACGGCTATGCTGATGTCAATGGCATTTATGGGATTTTCCGGAATGATCTAGGAGGGATGAAGAGATGAATGGTATTTTAGCAGCCACCCTGATGGTGGGTGGAACCGGCCTTTTGATTGGTATTCTCCTTGGAATTGCCGGAAAGAAGTTTTATGTGGAAGTGGACGAGCGCGAGACGAAGGTCCGTGAAGCGCTGCCGGGCAACAACTGCGGCGGCTGCGGTTACCCGGGCTGTGACGGAGCGGCGGCTGCAGTGGTAAAGGGTGAAGCCCCGATTTCGGTCTGTCCGGTCGGCGGAGCGCCGGTTGCGGCAGCGATCGGTGCCATTATGGGACAGGAAGCCGGAGCACAGGAGCGCAGAAAAGCAGTGGTACGGTGCGCCGGTACGTGTGACGTGGCAAAGAACAAGTATGAATACACGGGTGCAAGGGACTGCTCCTACGCCGGTTTTGTACCGGGCGGCGGTCCGAAGAGCTGCGGAAACGGATGTCTTGGTTTTGGAAACTGCGTGAAGGCATGTAAGTTTGATGCGATCCATATTGAAAACGGCATTGCCGTTGTGGACGGCGAAGCGTGCAAGGCATGCGGTGCCTGCGTGAAGGCCTGTCCGAGAAATCTGATCGACCTGATTCCGTATGAGCAGAAGATCACGGTGAAATGCAGCTCAACCGAGAAGGGCAAGGCGGTGATGGCAGCGTGTGAGATCGGCTGTATCGGATGTAAGAAGTGCGAGAAGAACTGCCCGTCGGATGCAATTCACGTTGTGGACCAGCGCGCGGAAATCGACCCGGCAAAATGTACAGGGTGCGGCCTCTGCGCGGAGAACTGCCCGCGGAAGTGTATTATGATAGAAAAATAAAAATGAGAAATTCCATGCTGTGGGAGGGAACTTCTGCGGCGTGGAATTTTTGCTTTTCGGTGATATCGTGTTAGCCAATGCCGGGGGTGGCTGGCTTGACTTGAATTTGGGAAAATGATAAACTGAAAGTCAGAAAACGAGGGGCGAAAAGCTAAAAAAATATAAAATGGCAGAAAGGACGGGGCAAAAGTATGACAATGACAATGGATGAACTGATGAAAGTGCTCGATATGCAGGAGGATATTCTGCAGTTTACGCATTTTACAAATGCAGACGCATGGGAACTGGGAACGATGATCCTGATGGAGGCAAGCCGGCGCGGAGCGCAGGTTGGCATCATGATCCGCAGAAGCAATGGGGAAGTTGTATTCCAGTATTGTGATAACGGCATTACGCCGCACAATGTGGAGCTGATGAGACGGAAGAGCAATTCGGTGCTTCTGACGGAGCGGAGTTCGCTGCAGCTCTACATGGCAGCGACGAATGCGCCGGAGAGCGTAAAACAGATGGTACTGGACCCGAAGGAATACGCAATGCTGGGCGGAGGTTTTCCGATCTGCGTGGAAGAAGTCGGCGTTGTGGCAACCGTAGCAGTGTCCGGCATGGGACAGGTTTCGGATCATGATGTGATTGTGAAATGCATCAGCAAATATTTGCATATCGATGAAGTACCGAGAATCAGAACTGTATGAAAATGATGATTGAAACTAAATTTTGTGCATGATACAATATCACCGGCAAAAAGACATGACAGTTCCATCAGGGACAACAAAACCCCCGTGAGCGGCAACTCACGGGGGTTGGTTTATGTCAGCAGGTTTTGCATATCTTCCGGCAGTGGTGCGTGGAAGTTTAAGGGTTCTCCGGTGATCGGATGGACGAAGGAGAGCGATGCAGAGTGAAGTGCCTGGCGGGGGAAAGTGCCGGGAGTTTTGTTGTAGAGGGTATCGCCGAGCAGCGGATGGCCGATGTAAGCCATGTGGACGCGGATCTGGTGGGTGCGGCCGGTTTCGAGATTGAGTTCGAGGTGGGAGAAAACGGAGCAGTGCGCGAGGGTGCGGTAATGGGTTACGGAGCGCTCGCCGGAGGCAAAGTCGACGGTGCGCTGGATGAGGGAGCCGTTGAGGCGGGCGATCGGTGCGGCGATGGTGCCGGATGCAGCGGTTTCGCCGAGGGCGAAGGCCTGATACGTGCGGTGGATTTCGCGGGAGCGCATGGCCTGGGAGAGAACGGCGGCGCTTAAGGCGTGCTTGGCGAGCACGATAAGGCCGGTGGTGTCGCGGTCGAGGCGGTTGATACAGCGGTAGACGAAGGGTTCACCTTTCTGTTCAAAATACCATGCAATGCCGTTTGCCAGCGTATTTTCATAATTTCCAATCGACGGATGAATCGGCGTATCAGCGGGTTTATCCACAACGAGGATGTCGTCATCCTCATACACAACCGAAAACGGAACCGGCCGCGGCAGAATTCCGTCGGAGGGTTCTGTTTCGACAAGGTGCGTTTCGATCACATCCCCGGCGTGCACGGCCTGGCTCGTCCAGGCGCGGACGCCGTTTCGGAAAATGCCGTCCTCTGTGCGTTTTAAGCCCGTAATAATATGGCGCGAATATCCATGCCGGCGGAGAAACCATTCCACAGTCAGATTTTCCCGTTCCTCCTCCGGCGAAACAACATATGTAAACCTGTGTCCCATACACAAAACCTCCGTTTCTATAGCTTTTTTATCGAATGAACCCTGTCATTTCGGGGCAAAATTTCAAAAAGAGACTTTCCCAGTCTTTCGCAAGTATAGCCGAAAACAGATGGAAAAGCAAGAAACTTACCTTTCTATAGCGAAAATATAAAAAAGTATAAAAGTTTCATGAAATGTCAGAATTTGATTGATTTTAGCGAAAGAAAAGTTTATGCTACTAAAAAAGAAAGAAAATCAAGAAACAGGAGGGGATACAGATGAAACAGGTGCAAAAACCGAAAAAACCCATAATTTTTTATTATGTAATTGCGCTGATCGTCATTCTGCTGTTAAATCTTCTGCTTTTCCCGAGACTTCTCGAGCCCAAAGTAACAGAAGTTGATTACGGAAAATTTTTGCAGATGGTAGATAACAACGAAATCAGCGAAGTCCAGATCCAGTCAAATGAGATTATTTTCAGCGACAAATCAAGCCCGGCGAATTATTATAAGACGGGTGTGATGAATGATTACAAGCTGGTAGATCGTTTATATGAGGCAGGTATTACCGAATTCGGAACGCCGATCATAGAGCAGATGTCGCCACTCATGGAATTTCTTTTAACATGGGTAATACCGATCGTTGTGATGGTTGCGCTCGGACAGTGGCTGATGAAACGCATGACGAGCAAGATGATGGGCGGCATGGGAAATGCGATGAGCTTTGGAAAGAGCAACGCCAAGGTTTATGTACAGTCCGAAACCGGCATTAAATTTGCAGATGTTGCCGGAGAGGATGAGGCAAAAGAAATTTTACAGGAGATTGTTGACTTCCTGCATAATCCCAAAAAATATGAAGAAATTGGTGCAAAAATGCCGAAAGGAGCACTGCTTGTCGGCCCTCCAGGAACCGGTAAAACGCTGCTTGCAAAGGCAGTAGCCGGAGAGGCAAATGTTCCGTTCTTCTCCATTTCCGGCTCCGAGTTCGTCGAGATGTTCGTCGGCATGGGAGCTGCAAAGGTGCGTGACCTGTTCCAGCAGGCAAACGAGAAAGCACCGTGTATCGTCTTTATCGATGAGATCGATACCGTCGGCAAAAAACGTGACGGCGGCGGATTCTCCGGAAACGACGAGCGTGAGCAGACCCTGAACCAGCTGCTTGCCGAGATGGATGGATTCGATGGAAAGAAAGGCGTTGTCATTCTGGCAGCGACGAACCGTCCGGATTCCCTGGACCCGGCACTTCTTCGTCCGGGCCGTTTCGACCGCCGTGTGCCGGTTGAACTGCCTGACTTAAAAGGCCGTGAGGAAATCCTGAAAGTCCATGCGAAAAACATCCGCGTGGGCGACAATGTCGATTACAATGCGATCGCACGTATGGCATCCGGTGCTTCTGGTGCAGAACTTGCCAATATGATCAACGAGGCAGCACTCCGTGCCGTCCGTGATGGAAGAAAATTCGTCACCCAGGCGGATCTGGAGGAGAGCGTTGAGGTTGTCATCGCCGGATACCAGAAGAAGAATAAGATCATGACCGACAAAGAGAAACTGATCGTTTCCTACCACGAGGTCGGCCATGCACTCGTCGCAGCACTGCAGAGCCATTCCGCTCCGGTTACGAAGATCACCATTATCCCGCGTACGTCCGGCGCCCTCGGCTATACGATGCAGGTGGATGAAGATGAGCACAACCTGATGAGCCGCGAAGAGCTGGAAAACAAGATTGCAACGCTGACCGGCGGCCGTGTGGCAGAGGATCTGGTGTTCCATTCCATCACGACAGGTGCTTCGAACGATATCGAGCAGGCAACGAAGGTGGCAAGATCCATGATCACCCGCTTCGGTATGAACGAGGAATTTGGTATGGTTGCATTTGAGACGGTAACGAACCAGTACCTCGGCGGCGACACTTCCCTGGCATGCTCCGAATCGACAGCAGCACAGATTGATGAGAAGGTTGTTGCAGCAGTCAGAAAACAGTACGACAAAGCAGAGCAGCTCTTAAAAGATAACATGCCGAAACTCCACGAGCTGGCAAAATATCTGTATGAGAAAGAGACGATCACAGGTGATGAGTTTATGGAAATCCTGAATTTATCCCCGGATCAGCTTACGACAACGAGAATGGAAACAAACTAAAAAGCGATAAAAGCAGATGAGAATCCCGCGTTACTGTTCACCCAGCAGTGAAACACTTGCTGTTTCACTGCGTAAGAAAGTGATTCAGGTGTGAGCAGCCCTCCTTTTGCGAAGCAAAACTTTCAATGAGGGCTGCGAATGTTACAGTTCGCAAGGAACCTGTGAACTGTAACGAATCCCGCGTTTCAAGGCGACTTCAGCCTTGCGCGGGATTCTTTCTTGTGCTATAATGCTGTAATGCGAAATTATGACACAAAAAGACAGATTTTTTTAGGATAGATCAAGAGAACATAAGGAGAAACGCAATGAAGAAAAAACAGGCATGGAAAGTGATGGGTGCTGTCCTTGCGGGCACACTGGTATTTTCCGATGCAGTTCCGCTCCGTGCCAGCGCATCGGCAGGAACGGAAAAAAGCGCAGTACAGAACGAAACTGTCTCCGGAACGGAGAACGGTACAGAGACAAAGACAAAACGGGCAGCCGTTTATGTGAATCTGAAAACCGGCGATGATACGGCAGACGGTACAACGGCAGAGACAGCAGTAAAAACCGTGGAAAAAGCACAGGAGCTTCTTGCAGTTGCAGCGGCAGAACTGCAGGCGGACGGGAAAACAACCGAAAAAAACACTGCTGCAGATACCAGCAAAACGGCAGCGGAGGAAGCAGCAGAAAAATATCTGGTATTCGTCGGAATGGATGAAAAAGAGCTGGAAACGTATCGAAAGAAACAGCAGAAAACAGACTTCTGGGGAAGAGTAACAGATACCGTTTTTGCGGCAGATGAAATCGTGGTGACAGAAGCCGGATATGAGGCTGTTCTGGCAGCAGAAAAAGCAAAAGAAACGGTTTCGGAAACACCAACGCTTGCGCCAGGCGAGTCTCCGGCACCGGATGCGGCAGAAGATACCGTAACACCGACTCCGGGTCCGACGGAAACGCCGGATGCAGAGCCGACCGCAGAACCAACGGTGACCCCGGACGCAGAGCCAACGGTAGAACCGACGGAAACGCCGGACGCAGAGCCGACCGTAACGCCGGCGGAGGAACCAACGGCAACACCGACACCGGATGCGGACAACGGAGAAAATACAGAGGATACACCAACGGCAGCGCCGACACCGGATGCGGAACCGACCGTAACGCCGGAAGTAACTCCGACGACAGCACCGGGCGAGAATACCGATGACAGTGAAAATCCGGAGAATCCGGAAACTCCGGCAGAAGATCCAACCGTGACACCTGCCCCGGATGATACAGCAAAAGACGATCCTGCAGCAGATGATACAAACCAGGACGATACAAACCAGGATAACCAGAACGGAACGGGAAATGATGCATCATCGGACCAGTGGAAACAGGATGAAAATCTGGATGACCTTGTAAAAGATGAAATTCAGAAAGAAAACGAAACCGTAAAAAATTTCGATGAAATTTCCAATCCATCCGGTACGGACAGCACAGAAGACGGCTATCTGATCTCCGATGTCTCTCTTTTGATCCAGCCGATGGCAGTAAGTCTGTCCGGGAGCGTTGTATCAGAGGAGCAGACGGAAACAGCAGAAGCTGAGACGGCGGACGAAGGCGAGCATGAACTGCTTGCAGCTGCAGAGCAGAAATCCAACCTGAGTGCCGGTGAAATGACAGCAAGTGCAGCCGATGACGTAAGTACGCTGCGTGCCGCAGGAACGATCCTTGTAGGACCGGACAACTACGGAACGAATAAGACATCCACTCCGACTCCGACAGCCACACCGTCGAAGAGCAGCAGTAACAACAGCTCTTCCAATTCCAATACCGGAAGCACAAAGATTCCGCAGAAGAAGACACAGACCACTGCAAGCATCCGCAGCATCCCGGTCAACACCGGCGATGAGACGATGGTGCTTCCGCTGGCGATCAGCTCCGCACTTTCTGCAGCCGTTATGTTCTGCATGGCATTCCTTCAGATGCAGGCGAAACGCGCAAAGAGCATGGCCGCATGGCTGGAATTCAAAAAGAATCATCCGTTTGACGAAAAATAAAGAAACAGGCATATCCGAAAAAGCCATTCCATACATTTACAGTATGGGAGGGCTTTTTCTTATGGAAGAAAAGAAAACATGGGAGGTGGGTGCGGGCAGCGGGATCGGCTGGCTGAAGGCGCTTCTCGTTTCCTATCTGATCTCGGTGCTTCTTCTTTTGCTGCTGTCTTTCCTGCTCTGGAAATTTTCCTGGAAGGAAAGCTGGGTGCAGGCGGGCATTGTGGTGATCTATCTGGCATCAAGCTTTTCCGGCGGAAGAATGGCAGGAAACATGGCGGGAAAACGGCGGTTTCTCTGGGGCATCTGCTTTGGAATCGTGTATTTTGCCATTCTGATCATCGTCTCCGCAGTCTTCCTGCCGGGCGGATTTGCCGGAGCCGGAAGACTTCTGTGGGCGGCAGCAGTCTGTGCCGTCGGCGGAATGGCAGGCGGAATGACGGCACACGGCAGATAAAAGCGGACAAAACAGAACATTTTTTCAAAAAACAGACTTTTAAATTTGAAAAACCTATGCTATAATGGGAAGAGCTAATGGCCGAAGACTATAAAAAAGTCGCGCGTCAACTACAATGAAGGAGGAATGTGCCATGAAACACATCAAAACTTTAAATACAAAAAGCTTACAGAACACTGTAAAAAAAGGTGGATGCGGTGAGTGCCAGACATCCTGCCAGTCCGCATGTAAGACTTCTTGCACCGTAGGCAACCAGAGCTGCGAGCATAAGTAAAAGTAATCCATAAGGACGAGTAAAAGGTGTTCCCAGAACCGGTTTCGCCGGATTTGGGAACATTCTTTTTGCCAGGCATATTAAAAAAAGAGAGAGTTATAGAAAGGAATACCACAGTGATACATTTATATAAAAGCAATGGCTTCAACATGGTGCTGGACGTCAACAGCGGCTCCGTCCATGTTGTGGATGACTGCGTATACGATGTGCTTTCCTGCATGAACGAAGGAAAAAATGCAGAAGGGACAGCAGAGGCGCTTAGCAGTAAATACGCCGAGCAGGACATCACCGAAGCCAGAGAAGAAATTCAGGAACTTACAGACAACGGCATGCTCTTTACAAAAGACATCTACGAAAACGCAATTGATCAGTTTTCCAACCGTCCGACCGTCGTAAAAGCACTCTGCCTCCATATCGCACACGACTGCAATCTTGCCTGTCGTTACTGCTTCGCAGAAGAGGGCGAGTACCACGGAAGACGTGCGCTGATGTCCCTGGAAGTCGGCAAAAAAGCGCTCGATTTCCTGATCGCAAACTCCGGCAGCAGAAGAAACCTCGAGGTAGACTTCTTCGGCGGCGAACCGCTGATGAACTGGGATGTTGTAAAACAGCTCGTAGCCTACGGAAGAGAACAGGAGAAGTTACATAACAAGAACTTCCGTTTCACCTTGACCACCAACGGTGTTCTCTTAAACGACGAGGTCATGGAGTTCTGCAATAAAGAGATGGGCAACGTCGTATTAAGTATCGACGGAAGAAAAGAAGTTCACGATCACATGCGTCCGTTCCGCAAAGGTGCCGGAAGCTACGATCTGATCGTGCCGAAATTCCAGAAATTCGCTGAGCTTCGTCATCAGGATAAATACTATGTGCGCGGAACCTTCACGCATTACAACACAGACTTTGCAGCTGATGTTCTCCATCTGGCAGACCTCGGCTTCAAGCAGATCTCGGTTGAGCCTGTTGTAGCGCCTCCGACCGAGGACTATGCGATCCGTGAGGAAGACCTTCCGGTGATCTTCGAACAGTACGACATTCTGGCAAGAGAGATGATCAAGAGAGAAAAAGAAGGAAGAGGCTTCAATTTCTTCCATTTCATGATCGATCTGACCGGCGGACCATGTGTTTATAAACGTCTTTCCGGCTGCGGTTCCGGAACCGAGTACCTTGCGGTAACACCGTGGGGCGATTTCTATCCGTGCCACCAGTTCGTAGGACAGGAAGATTTCTGCCTCGGAAATGTTTACGAAGGCGTGAAAAAGACAGAAACGGTCAACGAATTCAAGAAATGCAACGTTTATTCCAAGAAGGAGTGCAGCCAGTGCTTTGCACGGTTCTACTGCAGCGGCGGATGCGCGGCAAACTCCTACAATTTCACAGGTAAGATCAACGATGTTTACGAGATCGGATGCAAGATGCAGCAGAAACGGATCGAGTGTGCATTGATGATAAAGGCAGCTCTGGCCGAAGATTAAAGAAAAGAGGAAAATCGCGACATGATGAAGAAGAAACAGAGTATCATCGCACTCGTCCTGGCAGCCATTGTAACAGTGCTTCTTGGATGGACGATGATCAAAGGATGGGGTCCTACCGGAACCGGTTCGATGAAGAACATCAACCTGGGTCTGGATCTGTCAGGCGGTGTCAGCATTACCTATCAGGCCGTAAAGGACAACCCGACAGACGAAGAAATGTCAGATACCCGCTACAAGCTGGAACAGCGTGCGCAGCAGTACAGCGAAGAGGCACAGGTATATCTGCAGGGCGACAACCGTATCACCATTGAAATCCCGGGTGCAACCGATGCAACCACCATTCTGGAAGAGATGGGTAAACCGGGAAGCCTGTATTTCATCAAACAGACCAACGATGACGGAACAGAAAACTACACCTACGACAGCTCGACCGGCGAGTACGTTCTGAACGGAAAAACTATCGAAGAGCTCGAGGAGGACGGCTCCGTCGTTCTGACCGGTAAAGATGTGGAGAGCGCAGAAGCCATGCATCAGCAGAACTCCACCACAAAAGCAACCGAGAGCGTCGTTCAGCTGAAAATGACCGACGAAGGAAAACAGAAATTTGCAGACGCAACCCAGGAAGCCTACAGCGCAGGAAAGAGCATCGGTATCTACTATGATGAGAAATTCGTCAGTGTACCGAGTGTAAACGCTGTGATTTCCGATGGTACTGCAGTCATCTCCGGCGGAAACATGGACTGGGATGAAGCAACCAGCCTGGCATCCACCCTCCGTATCGGTTCCCTTTCCCTGAAACTTGAGGAGATCAACTCCAGCGTCGTTGGAGCACAGCTTGGATCTGCAGCTGTTTCCACCAGCGTGAAAGCAGGAGCGATCGGCATTATCCTGATCATCATCTTCCTTGCAATTGTATACCGCCTGCCTGGTATTGCAGCCGGATGGGCACTGCTCATTTACGTTGAGCTGAACCTGATTTCTTTAAATGCATTTGACCTGACCCTGACTCTGCCTGGTATCGCCGGTGTTATCCTGTCGATCGGTATGGCAGTCGATGCGAACGTTATCATCTACGCCCGTATCGAGGAGGAGATCGGTGCCGGAAAGACGGTTCATGCAGCAATCCGCGACGGATTCAAGAAGGCAGCTTCCGCCATCCTGGACGGAAACGTAACGACTCTGATTGCAGCAGCCGTTCTGTATGCACTCGCAAGCGGAAGTGTCCGCGGATTCGCCATGACACTTGCTCTTGGTATTGTTCTTTCCATGTTCAGCGCCATGGTTGTTTCCAGACTGCTGGTCAACAGCCTGTACGGTATGGGACTGAAGGATGCGAAATACTACGGAACCAAGAAAGAGCGCAAGGGATTTCCATTTATGGAAAAGAGAAAGATCTTCTTCACGATCTCCTGCATTCTGCTGCTTGCCGTTCCGGCCAGCATGATTTTCATGCATCAGACAAAGGGAAGCGCACTGAACTTCGGCCTTGACTTCAAGGGCGGTACTTCCATCAACGTTCCGTTCAACGAGGATTACTCCATCGAAGAGCTGGACAAAGAGGTAGAGCCGGTTGTGGAAGGCGTGACAAAAGATTCCAATATTCAGATGACAAAGGTTGTCGGAGGCAACAATGTCATCATCAAAACACGTTCTCTGACTCTGGAAGAGCGTGAGCAGGTTTACCAGGCAATGGCAGACAATTTCGGTGTCGATACTTCTGAAATCACTTTCGACAACATTTCTTCTACTGTAAGTAAAGAGATGAGCCAGAATGCGATGAAAGCAGTTATCATCGCTGTAGTCTGCATGCTGCTGTACATCTGGATCCGTTTCCGCGACATCCGTTTCGCATCGAGTGCCATCCTTGCACTGATGCACGATATCGCCATTGTATTCGGATTCTATGTGGTATCCCGTATTTCGGTCGGCAGCACCTTTATCGCGTGTATGCTGACGATCCTCGGCTATTCCATCAACAGTACGATCGTCATCTTCGACCGTATCCGTGAGAATCTGCCGGAGTTAAAGAGAGAGCCGATCGAGTCCCTGGTTGACCGCTGCATCACGGACACCCTGACCCGAAGCATTTACAGTTCCCTCACCACCTTTATCACCATCTTTGTTCTGTTCGTGATGGGAGTTTCTTCCATCCGCGACTTTGCAGCACCTCTGATGGTTGGTATCGTATGCGGAGCTTACACTTCTGTCTGCATCACAGGTGCCCTGTGGTATGTGATGAAGCACGTTGGAAAAAACAAATATGTGCCGTCCAAAGCAGTACAGAATAAGACAAAAAATAAATAAAAGCAGCAAAAACCATAAAAAGAGAAACGCCGGACCGGAAAAGTCCGGCGTTTCCTGCTAACAGGAAAGAGGAGAACATATGAAGAAAGAACGCTGGGTAGTTTCGGCAAAACGCGCCGATTTCCAGGCAATTGCGGACCGGTTCGGCATCGATCCCGTCATTGCCCGCCTGATCCGGAACCGGGATGTGACCGGGGAGAAAGAGATCGAAGAGTATCTCTTCGGTGATCTGGAGCAGCTCCACGATCCGCTGCTGATGAAGGATATGGAGCGCGCGGCAGATCTGATCGCAGAAAAAATCCGGGAGAAAAAGCCGATCCGCATCATCGGGGACTACGACATCGACGGTGTTACGGCAACGTATATTCTGCTGACCGGATTAAAAGATCTCGGTGCCGATGTGGATGTGCGTATCCCGGACCGGATTGCAGACGGATACGGCTTAAATGAGCATCTTGTGCAGTTTGCCGCGGATGAGGGGCGGGACACGATCGTCACCTGTGACAACGGCATCGCGGCGGGCAGTCAGATCCGTCTGGCAAAAGAGCTCGGCATGACGGTTGTTGTGACGGACCACCACGAGGTTCCGTTTGAGGAGGATGAAAACGGAGAACGCCGCTACATCCTGCCGCCGGCGGACGCGGTTGTCAATCCGAAACAGAAAGACTGTTCCTATCCGTTTCCGGGCCTCTGCGGTGCGGCCGTCGCATGGAAACTGATCCAGACGATGGAGGCAAAAGCAGGTATTCCAAAGGAGCACAGCTTCCGCTTTCTGGAATTTGTCGCCATTGCGACGATCGGTGATGTGATGGATCTGCAGGGAGAAAACCGGATTTTTGTAAAAGCCGGCCTTCGGGCGCTCCATAAAACGCAGAACCTCGGCCTGCAGGAGCTGATCCGTGTGCAGGGCATCGAGGCGGAAAACGTGACACCGTATCACATCGGCTTCGTTCTCGGCCCGTGCATCAACGCATCGGGACGGCTTGACACGGCGGAGCATTCGTTAAAACTGCTCTGCGCAAAGACACGTGAGGAGGCCGCAAAGCTTGCCGGGGACTTGAAAGACCTGAATGAAAGCCGCAAAGAGCTGACGCGCCAGGGTGAGGCGAAAGCAATCGAGCTCGTGGAAACCTCCCCGCTGCAGAACGACAAAGTCCTCGTCGTCTATCTGCCGGACTGCCACGAGAGCCTTGCCGGAATCATCGCAGGTCGCCTGCGGGAGCACTTCCACAAACCATCCTTCGTACTCACCAGAAGTGAGGAGGGCGTCAAGGGCTCCGGCCGCTCGATCGAAGCGTATTCGATGTATGAGGAGCTCTGCAAATGCAAAGAACTGATGACGAAATTCGGCGGCCACCCGATGGCTGCGGGCCTTTCCCTCGCAGGAGAGGAGATGATCGAACCGTTCCGCCGGGCACTGAACGATAATTCCACGCTGACGGAAGAGGATTTCGTCGAAAAAGTCGTGATCGATGTGCCGATGCCGATCACCTACATCACCAAAAATCTGATCCGCCAGTTAAGTCTCTTGGAGCCGTTCGGAAAAGGCAACACGAAACCGCTGTTCGCACAGAAAGGACTGACTGTATTAAATTACCGCATTTTTGGAAAGAATAGAAACGTGGTGAAAGTACAGCTTGCCGATGCGGGCGGATACCAGATGGATGGTGTCTATTTCGGCGAGGGAGAAGCGTTCGCCGCATACGTGGATGCACATCCGACCCTCTCGGTAGCGTACTATCCGTCGATCGATACGTGGAACGGACGCGACAAATTACAGATCAATATCCAGAGTTATTTTTAAAGATGCAGAAAAGCCGCAAATACCTGATTTTTCTGCCCTGTTTTCTATCGGAAACAAAATTGACGCAGAAGAATATTGATGCTATACTGTAAGGTGAATTGTCAAACCTTGACGAAACGGAGGAATATTTTATGAAAAAAGTAGAGGATTACGTAAGAAGTATTCCGGATTTCCCGGAACCGGGTATTATTTTCAGAGATGTAACGAGTATCCTGCAGGACGCAGACGGACTGCAGCTTGCCATAGATGAGATGCAGCATTTTGTAGAAGAAGTAGACTGTGATGTAATCTGCGGAACCGAGTCCCGCGGCTTCATTTTCGGTATGCCGATTGCTTACAATCTGCACAAACCGTTCGTGCCGATCCGTAAAAAAGGAAAACTTCCTCTGGAGACCGTCGAGGAGAGCTATGACCTGGAGTACGGCAGCGCAACGATCGAGATGCACAAAGACTCCATCAAACCGGGCCAGAAGGCAGTCATCATCGACGACCTGATTGCAACCGGCGGTACCGTGGAAGCCTGTGCAAAAATGATCGAGCGCCTCGGCGGCGAAGTAACCAGAATCGTGTTCCTGATGGAGCTTGCCGGCTTAAAAGGACGCGAAAAACTGGCAAAATATGATGTAAAATCTGTCATCCGTTACGATGGCAAATAACGTATCCAACGAAACGCAGGGGTTAATCATGAGAGCGGAGGATACATATGGAAGAAGAGAAAAGAATCAGTGAAGAAGAATTAAAGAAGGATGTGGCGGCGGCAGAAGCCAGAATCCGCAAGACGGACGATTTTACAAGTCCGGAGGAATTATACGGGGAATTGATCGCTTCTGTGAAAAAATATCATCCATCGGACGATATTTCCCTGATCGAAAAAGCATACCGCGTGGCAGCGGATGCACATAAGGACCAGAAAAGAAAGAGCGGGGAACCGTACATCATCCATCCGCTCTGTGTGGCAATTATCCTGGCAGATCTGGAGCTCGACAAGGAGTCGATCGCGGCAGGCCTTCTGCACGACGTTGTCGAAGATACCGTCATGACCGAAGAAGAGCTGACCGAGGAGTTCGGCCCGGAGGTGTCCCTGATTGTAAGCGGTGTCACGAAGCTGGCACAGCTGAAATATTCTGCGGATAAGGTCGAGGAGCAGGCAGAAAACCTGAGAAAGATGTTCCTTGCGATGGCAAAGGATATCCGTGTTATTCTGGTAAAACTGGCGGACCGTCTGCACAACATGCGGACCGCACAGTACTGGTCGCCGGAGACGCAGAAGAAAAAACCGCGTGAGACGATGGATATTTATGCCCCGATCGCACAGCGCCTCGGTATTTCCAAGATCAAGGTCGAACTCGATGACCTTTCTCTGAAATATCTGGAGCCGGATGCGTACTATGAACTGGTGCAGAAGGTCAGCATGAAGCGAGAGCAGCGGCAGGAGTTTGTCGATGTGATCGTAAAAGAGGTGACCCGTCATATCCACCAGGCCGGCATTGAGGCAGATGTCAACGGACGAATCAAGCACTTTTTCAGCATCTACAAAAAGATGGTCAACCAGCACAAGACGCTGGATCAGATCTATGACCTCTTTGCGGTCCGCATCATCGTGGAATCCGTCAAAGACTGCTATGCAGCGCTCGGTGTCATCCATGAAATGTACACGCCGATCCCGGGCCGTTTCAAAGATTACATTGCGATGCCGAAGCCAAACCGTTACCAGTCCCTGCATACAACCCTGATCGGACCGAACGGACAGCCGTTTGAGATTCAGATCCGTACTTATGAGATGCACCGGATTGCAGAATACGGTATCGCTGCACACTGGAAATACAAAGAGGCCTCCGACGGCAAGAAACCGGGACCGGAGCAGGAAGAGGAAAAACTGACCTGGCTGCGCCAGATTCTGGAGTGGCAGCAGGACATGGCGGACAACCATGAGTTCATGAACCTCTTAAAGAGCGATCTCGACCTGTTTGCCGACAATGTTTACTGTTTCAGCCCGGCGGGCGATGTCAAAACGCTTCCGGTCGGCTCCTGTGCCATCGACTTTGCTTACTCCGTCCATAGTGCGGTCGGCAACAAGATGGTCGGAGCGAGGGTCAACGGAAAACTCGTGCCGATCGAGACGGAACTTCACAACGGAGACCGCGTCGAGATCATCACCTCGCAGAACTCCAAGGGACCGAGCCGCGACTGGCTGAAAATTGCGAAGAGTTCCCAGGCAAAGAGCCGCATCAACCAGTGGTTCCGCCAGCAGAACAAGACGGACAACATCGTCAAAGGCAAGGAAATGCTCACCAACTATGCAAAGCTGAAGGGCAAAAATCTTGGAATCTATACGAAACCGATGTACGAAGAGGCTGTCATGAGAAAGTACGGCTTCCGCGACTGGGATTCCGTTCTTGCGGCCATCGGCCACGGCGGCTTAAAAGAGGGCCAGGTCCTCAACAAGCTGATTGAGACGTACGAAAAGCAGCATAAAAAAGAGATCACCGACGAGCAGGTGCTCGAGGCGGCATCCGGAGAGAAAGTTCTGCCGGTTGGAAAGAGCAAGGGCGGCATCGTCGTGCGCGGTATCCACGATGTGGCAGTTCGCTTCTCCAAATGCTGCAATCCGATCCCGGGCGATGAGATCGTGGGCTTTGTCACAAGAGGACGCGGCGTGACCATTCACCGCACCGACTGTGTCAATGTCCTGAATCTGCCGGAATCTGAGCGGGCGCGCCTCATTGATGCTGAATGGCAGGCAGAGGACAACGGCGGCTCTCTCTATACCGTGGAGATCAGCGTTTACGCAAACAACCGTACCGGTCTTCTGGTGGATATCTCCAAGATCTTTACCGAGCGGAAGATCGACCTTGCGGCGATGAACGTGAGAACGAGCAAGCAGGGAACGGCTTCCATTGATGTGACGTTCGACGTGCATAACAACGAAGAGCTGAACAGCATCATCGAGAAGGTGCGCCAGGTGGAGAGCGTGATCGATATTCAGAGATCGAGAGGATAAAAAGGAGAAAAGCGTATGATAAAGGTAAATTACCGGGCACTTGGAATGCTCTCGACAAACTGCTACGTTGTGGAAAATCCGGACAGCCAGAAGGTGCTGATCGTGGACCCGGGCGATTCGCCGCTGGAGATTGAACGCCAGATCGATGAGATCGACGGCGACCCGGAGGCCATTCTGCTGACCCATGGCCATTTCGACCATATGCTGGCAGCGGATGCGCTGCGGAAAAAATACCATATCCCGGTCTATGTCCATGAAAAAGAGCAGCACCTGCTGGGGGATCCAAAGGAAAATCTTTCCGGACTCTGGAGCAAACCGTACACGATGCAGGCGGACAAAACCGTAAAAGAGGGCGATGTGCTGCATCTCGCAGATTTTGAAATCCACGTTCTTGCGACACCGGGGCACACGGCAGGCGGTGTCTGCTACTATATTCCGGCAGAGAAAGCACTTTTTTCCGGTGATACGCTGTTCTGCGAGTCCTACGGAAGATACGACTTCCCGACATCCTCCGGCAGAGAGCTGATCGCGTCGGTCAAGCGCCTGTTAAAAGAGCTTCCCGGGGATGTGACCGTGTATCCGGGCCACAACGATGAAACTACGATTGAACATGAAAAGAGGTACAATCCCCTTGCTTAATATCAGCCTTTGTTTTAACAGAAAAGATTTTGAATACGATGTGTATTCCCTGATCAAGGCATTCTATCCGGGCTGTGAGATTACCTCATGGTACGAAGAGGATGGGGCGCTGGACGGGGAATTTGCATATTATGATACGATCACATACGAGGCGGATCAGATCTGTTTTTCGATTGCAGACGAGAAACATGAGACGCTCGCTTCGCAGTGTGAGGCGGTGGAATATGAAAAAGACCGCCATGAAACGAAAAATGTCCTGAAACGGATGGTATACCGCACGCTTTCCGAAGTGAGCGGCAAAGAACTTCCATGGGGCGATCTCACCGGCATCCGTCCGACGAAAATTCCGATGAAGATGCTTGAAGAGGGTAAAAAAAATGTAGAGATTGCGAAATACATGCGCGAAACTTACTACACCAGCCCGGAAAAGACGGCACTTGCGATCACGATTGCCAACCGGGAAAAGGACATTTTAAAGACGATCGACTACGAACACGGTTACAGCCTGTACATCGGCATCCCGTTCTGTCCGAGCATCTGCCTGTACTGTTCCTTCGGCTCCCATGTGTTAAGCCGCTGGGAGCATATGGTAGATCCGTATCTCGATGCACTGATCAAAGAACTGATCTTTATCAGTGAGAACATGAAGGATTACACCCTTGATACGATCTACATCGGAGGCGGTACGCCGACCACGCTGAATGCGGCACAGATGGAGCGCCTGCTCACGAAAGTGACAGAGCTCTTCCCGATGGAGCAGGTGCAGGAGTTCACCGTGGAGGCAGGACGGCCGGATACGATCAATGAGGAGGTCTTAAAAGCCATCCGCAAATTCCCGGTCACCCGTATTTCGATCAATCCACAGACCATGAACCAGGAAACGCTGGATTTGATCGGACGCCACCATACCGTGGAGGAGATCGAGGAGAAGTTCCGCATGGCGCGTTCCCTTGGATTTGACAACATCAACATGGATCTGATCGTCGGTCTGCCGGGCGAGGACAAGGAAAAAGTGGCGCATACTTTGGAAAAAGTGGAAGCGCTGAATCCGGATTCCCTGACCGTCCATTCCCTTGCGTTAAAGCGTGCAACGAGACTCAACCTGTTCAAAGACAAATATCAGGAGATCTCGTTTGAAAACTCTGCCGAGATCATGAAAATGACGATGGACAGCGCACACCGCATGGAGATGGGACCGTATTACATGTACCGCCAGAAAAATATGGCGGGTAACTTTGAGAATGTCGGCTACTCCCGCGAAGGAAAAGCAGGCATCTACAACATCCTCATTATGGAGGAAAAACAGTCCATTCTGGCCGCGGGAGCCGGAGCGTCCACGAAATTCGTGTTTGAACACGGAGAGCGCATTGAGCGGGTGGAGAACGTGAAGGATCTGAAAAACTACGTGGAGCGTATCGATGAAATGATCGAGAGAAAGCGTATCGGAATGGAGAAGTATCTGCCAAAATGAAAGAAAATTCCAGTCAGCAGCTTCACATGCTGCGCTATACCCTGACCGAGCAGCTCATCCATGGCATGGAAGTGAGCAATTTAGCTTACGATCTTGCGCGGGAACTGGGGTATGAGAAAGAAATCTGCTATGAGCTTGCAAAAGCGGGCGTTCTCCACGATATCGGAAAGATTGTACTGGAGAATTACGTAGAAGAACAGGATACGCTCGTCGTCGAGGAGATGCGCTTTGTGCGGACCCATTCCACACTGGGCTATGAACTCCTGCAGGGACGCGGCTACTCCGATTTTGTGCTGGAGAGTATTCTGTATCACCATGAAAATTATGACGGAACCGGGTATCCGGCCAATCTGGCGGGAGAAAAGATTCCGTTTGGGGCGCGTATCTTACGCATCTGTGATGTGTACTGCGCGCTGACCTCCGACCGCCCGTACCGGAGTGCGTTTACGCGGGAACAGGCGATGGAGCTTATGACAGAAGAAGTCAAAAATTTCGATCTGAAAATGTTCCTGGCATTTCAGAGAGTGATCCACAGCGGCAGCCGGAAAGCGATCGAGCTTTCTGATGTCGATGAATTGATCCAGGAAATCATAAAGGAGAAAACAGAAAATGGCATTAAAAAAGAAACCGGTTACCGGAATGAAAGATATTTTACCGAAAGAAATGGCAATCCGTGACTACGTGATCCGTCTGATCAAGGAAACTTACGGAACCTTCGGCTTTACCTCCATGGAGACCCCATGCGTGGAGCACATCGAAAACCTGAACAGCAAACAGGGCGGCGAGAATGAGAAACTGATTTTCAAGATCTTAAAAAGAGGAGAGAAGCTGAAACTCGAGACCGCTGAGAAAGAAAACGATCTCGTAGACAGCGGCCTGCGTTATGACCTGACCGTTCCGCTCTGCCGTTACTATTCCAACAACGCAAACGAGCTTCCGTCCCCGTTCAAAGCACTTCAGATGGGAAATGTATGGCGTGCAGACCGTCCGCAGAGAGGAAGATACCGCCAGTTCATGCAGTGCGATATCGATATCCTCGGCGAGCCGACCAACCTCGCAGAGATTGAGCTGATCCTTGCTACCACCACACTGCTTGGAAAACTGGACTTCAAGAACTTTACGATCCGTATCAATGACCGCCGTATCTTAAAAGCAATGGCAGCCTACAGCGGATTCCCGGAGGAGTCCTATGACACCGTATTTATTATCCTCGATAAGATGGATAAAATCGGTTTTGAGGGCGTTGCCAAAGAGCTCGAGGAAGCCGGCTTTGCAAAAGAGTCCGTAGAGAAATACCTGAAAATGTTCGAGGAGATCACCCCGGATACCGCAGGCGTAGAGTACTGCCGTGAGAAACTCGAGGGATTCCTTGACAAAGAGTACGCAGACGGCCTGAAGACCATCATCGACAGTGTCAATGCCGTGAAGACCGCAGAATTCAAGATCGCTTTCGATCCGACTCTGGTGCGCGGAATGTCCTACTACACCGGACCGATCTTCGAGATCGCTATGGATGAGTACGGCGGATCTGTCGGAGGCGGCGGACGCTACGATGAAATGATCGGAAAATTCACCGGAAACCAGACCTGCGCATGCGGATTCTCCATCGGATTTGAGCGTATCGTTATGCTTCTGCTTGAGAGAGATTACCAGATCCCGGGCGCACAGAAGAAAAAAGCGTACCTGATCGAGAAAAACATGCCGGCAGAGGGAATGCAGAAGATCATTCAGCAGGCGACAAAAGAGAGAAGTGAAGGCACGGCCATCAACATCGCCGTGATGAAGAAGAACAAGAAATTCCAGAAAGAGCAGCTTGCCAGCGAGGGCTACACTGAGATCGAAGAATTTTTTGTTGACAAAATGTAAGGAATATCCAATAATAGTAATCGCATGAAAAAACGATGTGCTGCGGATGCAGATTCTTTGTGTCCGCAGTTCCAAATAGGAGGAACAAGAAAATGGCTGAATCCATGAAAGGCCTGAAGAGAACCTGCCGCTGTGCGGAAGTCACAAAAGCAGATATCGGAAAAAAAGTAACCCTGATGGGCTGGGTACAGAAGAGCCGTAATAAAGGCGGAATTATTTTCGTCGATCTGCGTGACAGAAGCGGTATTATGCAGATTATCTTTGAGAACGGCCCGATCAGTGAGGAAGGTTTTGAGAAAGCAGCAAAACTGCGCAGCGAGTTCGTCATCGCCGTAGAAGGTGAAGTTATGGCCCGCTCCGGTGCTGTCAATGAAAATCTGGCAACAGGAGAGCTCGAAGTAAAGGCTGAGTCCTTACGCATTCTTTCCGAGGCAGAAACCCCGCCGTTCCCGATCGAGGAGGATTCCAAGACGAGAGAAGAGCTCCGTCTGAAATACCGTTACCTGGATCTGCGCCGCCCGGACATCCAGAGAAACCTGATCATGAGAAGCAAAGTGGCAATGCTCACCCGTGAGTTCATGTCCAAAGAAGGCTTCCTTGAGATCGAAACCCCGATGCTGACGAAATCCACACCGGAAGGCGCCAGAGATTACCTGGTACCGAGCCGTGTTCATCCAGGCAGCTTCTACGCACTGCCGCAGTCTCCGCAGCTGTTCAAACAGCTTCTGATGTGCTCCGGCTATGACCGTTATATCCAGATCGTAAAATGTTTCCGTGACGAGGACCTGCGTGCCGACCGTCAGCCGGAGTTCACCCAGATCGATATGGAGCTTGCTTTCGTTGATGTAGATGATGTTATCGATGTCAATGAGAGACTGCTGGCACACCTGTTCAAAGAGGTGCTCGGCGTTGAGGTACAGCTCCCGATCCAGAGAATGACCTGGAAAGAGGCTATGAACCGTTTCGGTTCCGACAAACCGGACCTGCGTTTCGGTATGGAGCTGGTTGATGTTTCCGAGACCGTAAAAGATACCGAGTTCGTTGTATTTAAGGGCGCACTTGAAAACGGCGGTTCTGTCCGCGGTATTAACGCAAAGGGACAGGGCGCAATGCCGAGAAAGAAAATCGACAAGCTCGTTGAGTTTGCGAAAGGTTACGGTGCAAAAGGTCTTGCGTACATTGCAATCCATGAGGATGGAAGCTGGAAATCTTCCTTCTCCAAATTTATGACAGAGGAGCAGATGGAAGCCCTCATCAAAGCCATGGACGGACAGGCTGGAGACCTTCTTCTCTTCGCAGCAGACCGCAACAAGATTGTTTGGAACGTTCTTGGCGCACTTCGTCTGGAACTGGCAGAGCAGATGGGACTGCTCGACAAGAACGAGTACCGTTTCGTATGGATTACCGAGTTCCCGCTTCTGGAGTGGTCCGATGAGGAGAACCGTTTCACCGCAATGCATCACCCGTTCACCATGCCGATGGACGAGGATCTGCCGCTTCTGGACACCGATCCGGGCGCAGTTCGTGCAAAAGCTTACGATATCGTCCTGAACGGCACTGAGATCGGAGGAGGAAGCGTTCGTATTCACCAGAACGATGTGCAGGAGAAGATGTTTGAGATGCTTGGTTTCACAAAGGAACAGGCACATGAGCGATTTGGTTTCCTTCTGGATGCTTTCAAATACGGAGTTCCGCCTCACGCCGGACTGGCTTACGGACTGGATCGTCTCGTTATGCTGATGGCAAAAGAGGACAGCATCCGCGACGTCATCGCATTCCCGAAAGTAAAAGATGCTTCCTGTCTGATGACCGAGGCTCCGTCACCGGTTGACGCAGCACAGCTGGAAGAGCTTGGTCTTGAGGTTGAGCCGCAGGCAGAAGAAGAGACAACAGAAGAGTAAAGAAAATTTTGTAATTTACAGGACAGACAATTTTGCAGAAGTGCAGCGTTGTCTGTCCTTTTTTAGGTTTCACTCGATCGGTGTAAAGAAAAACTTAAGAAATTCTTCCACGTCTTCCCCGTTGTTTTGCTGGAAAAAAGTGCTACAATATGGTTTGTAAGAAAGATACGGAAACATCCACAGCAAGTGGAACACATAGAGAAAAAGACAAGGAGGGATCACGATGTTAGTTACATTAGTCATGCTGGCAACCTGTTTTGGTCTGCTCTGCGGAATTGGAATTTTATTTGGGATCGTCGGACTGCTGCTGAAATTTGGAGGAAAAGTCCTTGGCGCATGCGCCACTATTCTTCTCCCGATCGGCGTGATCTGGCTTGGATTTAAAATCGTGTTCGCCGTCGTTCCGCTTCTGTTCAAACTGGTCTGTGCAGCGCTGATCTGTTATCTCGTATACCGCATTCTGCGGGAGATGAAACTTGTAGCATAAAAAATAAAATCTAACAGATTCGAAAGAAAACCTGCTTTCCGTCATAAACACGGAGGCAGGTTTTTAATGACAAAAACAAAAATCTATTTTCAGAAAAAGCCAGTATTTGCTTAAAAAAGAGTAAGGAAAAAGTAAGAAAACAAAAAACAAAATGTGATACGATAGAGCTAACTTGGGAAAACTGAAAAATTCTTTGCAAAAATAGAAAAGTGGGAGGAAGCGTATGAAGAAAAAAGTAATCGCGATTGTGTGTGCAGTCGCAGTGCTGGCGGCAGCCGGAGGGGGAGTGACATGGCATTTCCTTGGAAACAGTACAAAAGAGGACGATAACGTCGTCTATGTCAATACTGTAAAAGCCCTGACCAATCTGGGAACCGGAAATGGAATGGAAAACCGCTATGCCGGTGTTGTGGAGTCGGAAAATACCTGGAAGGTAGAGAAAAACAGCGAGAAAACGGTAAAGGAAGTTTATGTGGAAGTTGGTCAGGAGGTTCAGGTTGGAACACCGCTGTTCTCCTACGATACCGAGAAATTCCAGAGTGACCTCGAGCAGGCGCAGCTGGATCTGGAACGCATAAACAATGAACTTTCAAGTATGAATACCAATATCAACCAGCTTTACAAAGACAAAAAGCAGGCATCAAAAGACCAGCAGGCAAGCATCACACTGGAAATTCAGGAAGCGGAGCTGGATTTAAAGAAAAAAGAATATGAAGGAAAATCAAAACAGGCGGAGATTGATAAATTAAACGATAACATCACCAATGCGACCGTGATCAGCGAAATCGCCGGTGTTGTAAAATCAATCAACAACGATGACAGCAGCGCCGGCGCTTACTCCGGTGACAACTCCGACAATTCCTTCCTGACCGTTCTTGCAACGGGAGATTTCCGTGTAAAAGGCCAGATCAATGAACAGAATATGAGCGACGGTTCGATTACGGAAGGAAGCCAGGTGATCGTGCATTCTCGTGTAGATGAGAATCAGACCTGGACTGGAACCGTGACAAAGATTGATCGGGAAAATGCAAAGACCGGCAATAACAACATGTACAGCAGTTCCGGCGATGGCATGACACAGTCGAGCTCCTATCCGTTCTATGTACAGCTTGACGGAACGAACGGTCTGATGCTCGGCCAGCACGTTTACGTAGAGCCGGATATCGGCCAGCAGGAAGTCAAAACAGGAATCTGGCTGTCCGATTACTTTATCAACGATGTCGACAGCAACCCTTACGTCTGGGCCGATGATGGAAACGGCAAACTGGAAAAACGAAGCGTAACGCTGGGAACATACGATGAAAATATGATGGAATATCAGATCACTGATGGTCTCAAAGAGGAGGATGCCATCACCTTCCCGGAGGATGGACTGGAAGAGGGCATGAAGACCGTCGTCAGTACCGATGGTTCGCTGGGACAGAGCAATCCGGCCGGTGGCAAGGATGACGGTATGCTTGACAACGACGATGGAATGGTCGACGACGGTATGACGCAGGATGAAAACGGCATGGTCGACAATACCATGGACGGCGCAGAGTACAGCGGTGAGGAAGATACAACGAACGTGATCGGCGGCGCCGACAATGGTGAGGCAGAACCGGCAGACACACAGGAAGCCGGATCAGCAGATGACGGGGAGGTGCAGCCGTGATTCTGGAATTAGAGAATATCTGTAAAGAATATATGCAGGGCAAAATCCCGGTTCCGGTTCTGAAAAACATCAACTTCTCCATGGAAGAAGGCGAGTACGTTGCGATCATGGGTCCTTCCGGTTCCGGAAAAACAACACTGATGAATATTGTCGGCTGTCTCGACCAGGCGACGAGCGGACGGCTGATCCTCGACGGACAGGATATCAGCAAATGCAGTGACAATCAGATGTCGGACATCCGCCTGCAGAAAATCGGCTTTGTCTTCCAGAACTTCCAACTCCTTGCAAGACAGAGCGCAATGGAAAATGTATGTCTGCCGTTGACGTACGCGGGCGTGCCGAAAAAAGAGAGAAGAGAGCGGGCAGCGATTGCCCTCGAGCGGGTGGGGCTCGGCGACCGTATGAGTTTCAAACCGACCCAGCTCTCCGGCGGACAGAAACAGCGTGTGGCGATTGCAAGAGCGATTGTCAACCATCCGAAAATTCTGCTGGCTGATGAGCCGACCGGAGCGCTCGACTCCCATTCCGGCGAGCAGGTCATGGAGCTGTTCCAGAGCCTGAACGACGAGGGCGTCAGCATCTTGATGATTACGCATGACGCGGAGATCGCATCGATGGCACAGCGCACCGTGGAAATCCGCGACGGAATGATGAAATCGAAGGAGGTGGCCGAAACATGAAAAAAGGAAAAGCCGCAAAGAAAGTCGTGATTGCAGTTGTGACCGCAGTTGCCGTGGGCGGTGTCAGTGTCGGCGGTTATTACGGCATCCGCCAGGCGCAGAAGACGACCGTAAAAGTGTATCCGGTCAGTGACTTTACGAGTGGTTACTGGGGAGACAGCATGAACATGGAAGGCCAGATCACCTCGACGGCTTCCCAGAACATCTATCTTTCAGACAGCCAGACCATTTCCCAGGTTCTCGTCAAAGAGGGCGATGTGGTAAATGCCGGAGACACGCTGATGACATACGATACCAGCATGATCGAGCTGGATCTGGAAACGCAGCAGTTACAGCTTGCACAGACAAAGCTGAAAATCCAGCAGAGTGAAAAAGAACTGGAAAAGCTGAAAAAGACAAAACCGGTAGCGGATACGCCGCTGGATCCGGTGGAGCCGGATTTCCCGGATTTTCCAGATGAACCCATCGATCCGGATTTCCCGGACGAACCGATTCCGACCCCAGAACCGGAGCCGACGTACGAGGATGCTGTTCTGTACAGCAGTACGAATAAGCTTGTATTTGGTTCCAAACCATACAAAGGAGAAGGAACGCAGGAAGACCCATACACCTATCTCTGCGCACCGGGAACAGTCCTGACAGGCGGATTCCTGAATCAGATGGCAGGATACGCGGATGAAAAGGGAACGAAAAAAGAAGAGGACAGCGAAGGATACTGGTTTCGCCTGGAGATTCATGAGGAAAACAAAGCCGCAGAGGCGCTGGAAACCGTGTGGGAGCAGGATGGAACGAAGATTGCGAAAGCATACGAGACTTCGTATGAAGCAGTCCTGAGTCTGAAAGAATCCGAATCGGCGGATGCACCGGAAATAAAAATTACCACGCCGCTTGCCAACACAGAGGTGGCAGAGGGCGGCGAGCTGAAGCTGAAAATCGGAATCAATGAGAAGAAAGATACCGAAGAGAAGCCGGATGAGAAAGCCGACGATAAAACGGATGATAGAACCGAGAGTCCGTCCGAGGACGATGTGACACAGCCGGGTGAAGCCGGAAATGGAAGCGGTGAGGCAGACGATTCCACAGAAAACACCGAAACGGATGTCACTTACACATACGTCTGGAAACACAACGGAAAGACAATCGACGGAGATTTTAAGGATACTTACACAAAAGAAAACATCACAAAAGAGGATGCCGGAATCTATACAGTAGAAGTGACAGCGAAAAATGACAAGGGTACTTCCATGGCAGTCAGCACTGCAAATGTGGCGGTAAAAGAAGGAACGATTACCCCGACACCAAGTGTAACTCCGACCCCGAGCGTTACGCCGGGACCGAGTGTAACTCCAGAGCCGACCGTCAGCCCGGAACCAAGTACAACACCGATTCCGACCACAGAGCCGGTTCCAACAGAAACTCCGGTGCCGAGCGAGACCCCAGTTCCGACGGAAACGCCGACGCCGACCGAAGCCCCGGCAGAACCGGAAGCGGAACCGCAGAGCGAAGAGGCACCGGAAGCAGTGCAGACGACAGCAAAAACCGTATTCTACGGTGAAAAAGCATCGGTACAGTCCCTCTTTACATCATCCACAGGAAGCAGCGCAAATAACAATACTTCTTCCGGTGATGATACCCAGATGACCTACACAAAAGATGAGTTGAAAAAAGCCATCAGCAAAAAAGAAAGCCAGATCCGTGATCTGAAGCTGGATCAGAAGGAAGAGGAACTCAAAGTCAAAAATACGCAGAAATCCCTGGATTCCCAGACCGTAAAAGCGACGATCAGCGGTGTGGTAAAGAAGGTTGGAAATGCAGAAAACCCGTCCAACGACGGAAGCGCCTTTATCCAGGTCAGTGGAAACGAAGGTCTGTACGTGCGCGGCTACTTAAGCGAGACGTATCTCGATCAGGTAAAAGTCGGCGATGAACTCAACGTGACTTCTTGGTCTTCGGGTGCTTTTGCAGCGGCAACCGTAACCGAGATTTCTCCGTACCCGACAACAAGCTACATGTCGTACAGCGAGACACCAGCCTCCTTCTATCCGTTCACAGCCGTTATCCCGGAAGGCGGAGAAGGTTTTGAAAACGGTGACTGGATCGAGATTGCAACCACTGTCGGAAACGATGTAGAAAACGGCAACGGCCTGTACGTCAGCAAAGAATTCATCCGCGAGGAAAACGGACAGAAATTCGTTTATATCCGGGATGAAAATGATAAATTAAAGAAACAGAATGTGGTAACCGGAAAACTTCTGTGGGGCAGTTATTACGAAGTGAAGAGCGGTCTTTCCGAAGAGGATTACATTGCATTTCCGTACGGCAAAACCGTGGTGGAAGGCGCAGACACGAAGGAATCCAGTTCATCGGATTATTACAACAGTTAAGGAGGCGCATTATGTTAGAAAATGTAAGACTTTCCTTTCAGGGAATCTGGTCACACAAAATGCGTTCCTTCCTGACGATGCTGGGTATTATCATCGGAATTGCGTCGATCATCTCAATTGTCTCCACGATCAAGGGAACAAATGAGCAGATCAAACAGAACCTGATCGGAGCCGGAAACAACAACGTGACCGTCAGCTTAAAACAGGGCGACGGCGATTACTGGATGAACAACGGACTGCCAAGCGGCGTGTCGAAACTGTCCAATGATCAGAAAAAGCGGATCCACGAGCAGGATCAGGTGGAAAATGCATCGTTTTACACCGAAAGAACGTATGTGAGCGGCATCGCAAAAGGAAACACAACACTGGACAGTGCGAAGGCGCTTGGCGTGGATGAAAATTATCTGTCGACGTGCGGATATCAGATTTATCAGGGACGCGGCTTTGTGGAGAGCGATTTCTCGAAGACCCACAAAGTTGTCCTCCTCGACGATACCGCAGTGCTGACACTCTTCCCGGATGAGTCGCCGGTCGGCAAAACGATCGAGATCATGGGAGAGCCGTTCACGGTGATCGGCGTGATCAAAAAAGCCGATTCGTTCCAGCCGGTCATCAATTCCAGAGATGACTACTATACGTACAATCAGGAATCTTATCCGCTGGTGCTGATGCCGGATGTCTGCTGGCCGATCGTATTCCAGTATGATGAACCGGAAAATGCCGTTGTGATGGCAAAAACGACCGAGGATATGAGCACGGTGGGAAAGACAACAGCGGATATCATGAACGAATCCGTGACCAATACAACTGATTCTCTTTCCTATCAGGCAGAGGATCTGCTGGAGAAAGCAAAGAGTCTGCAGGAGTTAGGCCAGAGCACGAACCAGCAGCTGATCTGGATCGCGAGCATTTCGCTTCTGGTCGGAGGTATCGGTGTTATGAATATTATGCTGGTATCTGTAACGGAACGTACAAGCGAGATCGGCCTGAAAAAGGCGATCGGAGCAAGAAAACGCAGAATTCTGTTCCAGTTCCTGACCGAGGCGGCGGTGCTCACCAGCATCGGCGGACTGCTCGGCGTGCTGGGCGGCATTATCATGGCACAGGTGATTTCGAGGGTATCGCAGACGCCTGTGGCGATCAGCATTCCGGCGATCATCTTCTCCGTGGTATTCTCCATGGTGATCGGTATCGTATTCGGACTGCTGCCGTCGGTAAAAGCAGCGAACCTGAATCCGATCGATGCGCTGCGAAGAGAATAGAACAAAAAAGAGTTGAAAAATCCGTGCGGGTACAGCGTAGGTGCTGGATCCGTGCGGATTTTTTGTGCGGCGTGTGCGGATGAAACTTAAGATCTTTACTTTTTGCGGAAAGTCGGTTATACTGGAAAATAAGCGCAATTTGCGGCGCAGCAAAGAGGCATTCGAGTTTCGGATTCGGTATGTTTATGAAAATATAAGAAAGATTCAAAGACATTTCACATTCGTTTATGGTATAATCAAACAAGAGTATGACCAACGAAAAGGAGTATACGCGAATGAATATTTTGTTTTTTATCACACCGAAAAGTGAAACGGCTTATCTGTATGACGACTGCTCACTTCGGCAGGCCATCGAGAAGATTGAATATCATAAATACACGGCGGTTCCGGTACTGAACAAAAAGGGCTGCTACGTGGGAACACTGACGGAAGGAGATCTGCTCCGCATCATAAAAGAACGGTATCTGCTGAATTACCATGAAGCAGAGGATATCCCGCTCTGGCAGGTTCCGAAACGGTGGAATTATGAGTCCGTCAACATCAACAGCAACATCGAGGACCTGATCGAGATGTCCATGCGGCAGAATTTCGTTCCAGTTGTGGATGACGAGGGAATCTTCATCGGCATCATCCGAAGAAGAGATATCATCCAGTACTGTTATCAGAAAAGCGGCATCAAAGAAGAGGAAGAAGCCCGGCGCAGCGCGCGGAAACAAAACGCAGAACAGATGATTCTGCAGTAAAGAAGAAAATGAGGGAAACATTATGAAAAAACTGATCGATCTTATCCAGGAAGAGCTGGTAAAGGCCTTTACCGCTGCGGAGATGGACCCGTCCTATGCAAGGGTTTCTGTTTCCAACCGCCCGGATCTGTGCGAATACCAGTGCAACGGCGCAATGGCAGCTGCAAAAGCATACCACAAAGCACCGATCCAGCTGGCTGAAGCAGTTGTAGAAAAAGTGACCGATCACAGCGTGATCGGTGAAATTGAAGCCGTAAAACCGGGATTCATCAACCTGAAAATCAACCCGGAATTTCTGGCAGATTATCTTTCCAAAATGCAGAACGATGAAGATCTTTCTGTAGAGAAAGCAAAAAATCCGAAAACCATCATCGTAGATTACGGCGGAGCAAACGTGGCAAAACCGCTTCACGTCGGCCATCTCCGTTCTGCGATCATCGGCGAGAGCATCAAGCGTATGGGACGCTTCATGGGCCACAACATGATCGGTGACGTTCATCTTGGAGACTGGGGTCTGCAGATGGGACTGATCATCACCGAGCTGCAGGAGCGCCATCCGGAGCTTGTTTATTTTGATGAGTCCTTTACGGGAGAGTACCCGGAGGAAGCACCGTTTACGATCAGCGAGCTCGAGGAGATTTATCCTTGCGCAAGCGGCAAATCAAAAGAGGACGAGGACTATAAGAAACGTGCACTCGAGGCAACGAGAGAGCTGCAGCAGGGCAGAAGAGGATATCGTGCGATCTGGAAACACATTATGAACGTTTCTGTTGCCGATCTGAAAAAGAACTATGGAAACCTCGACGTTCATTTCGATCTGTGGATGGGTGAGTCCGATGCACAGGAGTACATTCCGGACATGGTAGATTACCTGAAAGACAATGGTTATGCACATTATGACCAGGGCGCACTCGTTGTTGATGTCAAAGAAGAGACAGACACAAAAGAGATCCCGCCGTGCATGATCTTAAAATCCGATGGAGCAGCTCTGTATGATACGACAGACCTGGCAACCATCATCCAGCGTATGAAACTGTACAAGCCGGACGAGATCTGCTATCTGGCAGACAAACGTCAGGAGCTTCACTTCGTACAGTGTTTCCGCTGTGCAAGAAAAGCAAAACTGGTGAATGATGATACCGTTCTTTCCTTTATCGGCTTTGGTACCATGAACGGAAAAGACGGAAAACCGTTCAAGACCCGTGAGGGCGGCGTTATGCGTCTGGAGCGTCTGATCGGCGAGATCAACGATGAGATGTATCAGAAGATCGTGGAGAACCGCAGCGTAAAAGATACGGATGCAAGAGGAACGGCACAGATTGTCGGACTGTCTGCTATTAAATACGGTGACCTGTCCAACCAGGCATCGAAAGATTATGTATTCGATGTTGAGAGATTTACTTCCTTCGAGGGAAACACCGGTCCGTACATCCTGTACACGATCGTTCGTACAAAATCCATCCTCGGAAAATATAAAGAAGAGGGAAATGAACTGAAGAAAGGCGCACTTCTGGCACCGAAGAGCGACAGCGAGAAAGCTCTGATGCTTTCCGTATCCCGTTTCAACGGCGTTGTGGAGAACGCATTCGAGGAGAAAGCACCGCATAAGATCTGTGCTTATATCTACGAGCTTGCAAACGAGTTCAACCATTTCTACCACGAGACCAAGATCTTAAGTGAGCAGGATGAGGCAAGAAAAGCATCTTACCTGGCACTGTTGGATCTTGTCCGCGAGGTACTTGAGACCTGCATCGACCTGCTGGGATTCTCGGCACCGGAACGGATGTAAGATTCGTCAAGAGGGAAAAAATAGATAAAAAACAGGCGATTTTTTTGGCAGCCGTCGGCTTCTGTAGTTCTTGCAGAAACGGCGGCTGTTGTGTTATACTTACATCACGATTTTTCATCCGCTTGGACATTTGTCCTAAAAAATCGATTCTATATTACTCTATCGAAGAGCCATTCGGCTCAATTTATATCCATGTACAAAAACAGAATATCGGACTGACAAACACTTTGACGTAAAAAGAGGAGGCGGGATCATTGGAAAAGTAGAACTTCCGGGAGGGAAGTATCGCCTGCTGTCAGTGCTCGGAAGAGGGGCAACGTCTGTCGTTTATCTTGCAGAGAAAACTGGATCCGGAAAGCGGTATGCAGTCAAGGTAAGTATATGTGACAGGGAAAAACTGCGCCGGGAAGCGTTTCTTTTACAGAAGTTTTCATATCCCGGGATTCCCTGTGCGGTGGAACTTCTGGAAAGTGGGACAAAAAGCTTTCTGGTGATGGAAGCTGTAAACGGAAAATCTATCGGACAGCGTATGCGTAAGGGAGAACGGTTTTCCAGCCGGGAAATTCTGAAAACGGGAATTGCCCTGAGCGGGATTCTCTGTTATCTCCATGCACAGAACCCGCCGGTTTTCTACCGGGATCTGAAGCCGGACAACGTGATGATAACAGAGCGTGGTGAAATATACCTTGTGGATTTCGGTGCAGCCGGAACAGAAGAAACGGGTGTGGAAGTCCGTTATGGAACCCGCGGTTATGCAGCGCCGGAGCAGTATGACGGGAAGTGTGACGCCCGTTCCGATCTTTATGCACTCGGCGCACTGCTTGCGGCAATGGCGAAGCATGCGAAAAAGCGGCAGAAAAGAGGACTCTGGCGGGTGATGGAAAAGTGTATGCAGAAAAAGCCGGAGGAGCGGTATGCGTCTGCCGGAGAAGTCAAAAAGGCACTGCGGCGGCTGGAAAGAAAGCAAAAAGGCAGGAAGACTCTGCGGATCTTTGCAGTTTTTGCTTTTCTGACAGGAGGAGCGGCTGCAGTTGCCAGCAGGATGCCATGGGGTCAGTTTCCGGCGGCAGACGAATGGGAGGAGCAGGGCGATCTCTGGTTCTGCGGAAATCCGGTGGAAGAAGGCAGTCTGCCGAACTACCAGAAAGCGCGGGAAGCGTTCTTAAAGGCAGACCATCTCAGTCAGGCGGGGCGTGTGGAGCAGGAACTTGTGGAATACTGTCTGGCGGATGATGCGGCAAGGGAAAAAATGCAGATGGAGCCATTGCTGGCTGAATTTTATGATGACACGCAGCAGGAGCCGGAAAAAGAAAAACGCTGCCGCAGATATCTTGCTGTTGCAGGAATGTATTTCAGTTTTTCCGAAGAACTGGCGCGTGAAAATGACATAGACGCCATGCGGAAAGGAATCGAAGTGCTGGAAAAGGCCGCAGGCGAGAATATGGAGGGGAAGTGGGAGGCGGTTATCTGGCAGAGACTGGCGGATGCGTGCTATCTTGGCGGAAAATCCGGGGATGGGGAAAGAGAACAGGACTGGTGCCAGGAGAGCTTTCTCTATTACGAACGGCTTCTGTGCAGCAGACAGGATGGAAACCGGCGGAAAAATCTGCTCAGGGCCGCAGAGCTGGCACTGCAGTTCGACATGCAGGAAAAAGCAGAACAGTACCTCAACGAGGCAGCAGAAATTCCGGGAATGGAGGAGGACATTTTTTATCAGCAGATCAGAAAAAGATGGGAGGAAGCAGGATGAGAAAAAAGACCATATGCGCAATGATGACAGGATTCCTGGCCGTCCAGGGAATCGAAGTCCATGCGGAGACACAGCAGACGACAGGCGAGGCCGCAAGTGCGGTGGAAAGCGTGAAATTAGAAGCTGAAATCATCGAGAACAGTGATGTGACAGATGCAGACGGGAAAGCCGGACCGGAGGAACTGCTGCCGGACGAAAAGTCAGAAGAAGAACCGCCTATAGAAGAGAAACCAGAGCAGGAACCAGAGCCGCCGGAAGAGAAAACAGATCCGGCAGAGACCGGAAAGAAAGAGACAGAAGAAGAAAAAATGCTTCCCCCGACGGTAATTCCGGATCCGGAGAAAGAACCAGCGGAAAGGTGGGAAGAAGAGGAGGAAGAAATTTCGGAGGATTCAGAATCGGGGAAGCCAGAAGAATTGCCGGAGGCAGGAGATATGGGTTCCGGGGAATCGGAATCAGAGGAAGAATGTGAAGAAACAGATACAAAAGAATCAGAGACAGAAGAGTCAGATTCGGAGAGAACGGATTTTGGAGAAATGGACACAGAAAAACCAGATTATGAAGATACAGGTTCAGAAAAATCCGGAACGGAAAATTTGATGCCAGAAGATCCGGAACCGGAAAAGCCTGATATGGAAGAAACGAAGCAGGAATCTCCGTCAACCGAAAAAGAGTCAGAAAATCAAACCTCGGAAACAAAAGCACCAGAAAAAGAGGAGCCTACCGTAATGCCAGATGCCGGAAAGTCAAACACAGAAAAGCAGGAACAAACGGAGCCCGGGCAATCGTCTCCGGAGAAAGAAGAACTCAAAACAGACGAACAGCTGCCCGTTGCTGCAGCCACGCCCGAGGAGGTGACCCAAGATCCAGATGATACTCCGCTACAAACAGAAGAAAGCAGTCCTCCGCCTGCCGAAACTCCATCTGAGAGTGCCGGGGAGGAGCCATCTCAAATACCGCCGCAGATCATCGCCGATTTCATATTATCACAGATAGCAGACGAAGATTTCGAAGCGCCGAACCCCCTGATTATCCGCCCGGCCGACACCAGCGTCGAAATAGATCCCGGTTATACCCCGGAAATTCTGCTCGAGGGAGCCGCCGACACGGCTGAAATTCTTTCCTGCATGGTAAATGGCTCCGAAGCCGAATACGAATGGAAAGAAAACAAAATCTGTCTGAAAGCCGAGAGCCTTTCCGAAGGCTACAACCGCATCACTGTAAAAGTGCGTGGCGCAGACGGCATTGTACGAACCATGAAACCGTGGGAAGTCAACGTGAAACCAAAAACTTCCACACTTGTCAGCCAAAGAACCAGCCAGAAACCAAAAGGAACCCGCCTCTTGCAGTCCTTAAGGCGCCTCTGGAACCTGATTCGTGCCATTGCCGAAATTCAGAATCAGACCACCCGCTATCTGCGTGCACTCTGCAGAAAATAGCCTGATCCGGTTTTGTTTGTATTTCTAATTTCGATATGCTAGAATAAAAGACATGTCATACGATAAAAAAGTAAAAGAGGAAATAAGAGTATGTCAGATATGATATTATTTGATCTGGACGGAACCCTGACCGATTCCGGTCCTGGAATTACAAGATGCGTACAGTATGCGCTGGCATCCTTTGGCATCGAAGAGCCGGATCTGGAAAAACTGAACTGTTACGTGGGGCCGCCGCTTCTGGAATCTTTCATGAATTTTGCAGGCCTTGGCTGCGAAGAAGCACAGCAGGCCATCACAAAATACCGGGAGCGGTACGAGGCAGAGGGCATTTTTGAAAATGAAGTATACGAGGGAATCCCGGAGGTTCTGGCGTATCTGAAAGAGAAGGGAAAAATTCTGGCGGTAGCATCGTCCAAACCGGAAAAATACGTGGAGCAGATCCTGGAGCATTTCGAAATCAGAAAGTATTTTACCGTAGTAACCGGTTCAGAAATGAACGAAACCAGAACCGATAAAGGAGAAGTCATCGCAGAGACGCTGCGCCGACTCGGAGCAGAAGACAGCCGTTCCGACGTGGTGATGGTTGGTGACAGAAGCTATGACGTAATCGGGGCAAGAGAAAACGGACTGCTCTGTGTCGGCGTATCGTATGGGTACGGCGGAAGAGAAGAACTCGAGGCAGCAGGTGCCGCAAAGGTATGTGATACACCGGAAGAACTGAAACTGCTGGCGGAGGATCCGAAAGAAGAGAAGAAAAGACGCGACCGCATCAAAAAAATGAAGCCGGAGCGTATCCCGTGGCTGACAAGAGGAGAAAGTGGAACAGGAATCTTTGCGCCGAAAGAGAAAAAAGCAGAGAATATAAAAGAAAAAAGGACAGCGAAAACAGAGCCAAAAACGGAGGAAATCGTAATTCCTATCCAGCGGAAGCTATGGCGTCTTTTAAAACCGCTTCTGACGTACGAACTGTTTCTGATCGGAGCAACCGTACTTCTGGCGCTGATCCTGATGACGTTTACGACCGGCGGTTATCTGGAAGAGCGTATGCACGCGACATCCGTTCTTGCATCAGCAATCGGCAGTCTGGCGGCGATCCCGGTTCTCTGGAAACAGTACAAAAAAGATGAAGGCATGTTCCCGAAACCGGAAAAACGGTGGAGTGCGGCAGAGGCAGCCGCCTGTATTCTGCTGGTTATGACCTTCGGCCATCTCCTGAACACTGTCATGAACGTGACCGGCTTTACCAGAATCTTTTCCGGCTATCAGGACATGGCATCAAAGATTTATGAAGGACAGAACCCGCTGCTTCTGATCCTGTCCGTCGGTGTGCTGAGCGCGGCCGCAGAGGAAATTGTTTTCCGCGGCATGATTTACCGCAGGGCAAAAGATTTCTGGGGAACCGGCTGGGGCATCGCAGCATCATGTCTGCTGTTCGGTGCATATCACGGCAATGTGACGCAGTTTGTCTATGCAGCCGTGGTAAGTGTGCTTCTGATCCTTATTTATGAGCGGTGCGGAACACTCCTTGCCCCGGTTCTTGCGCACATGGCAGAAAATATCTGGGGACTTTACCGGAGCCAGTTCGTATCCTGGATGACCCAAAAAGCGCCGGCAGGTGCATGGATGTTCATCTTTTTGGAAGCGGTAATCTGCGCCGGAACATTCTGGTATCTGTTTTTAAAGGATAAACAGGGAAAAACACAAAAATAACAGAAAAAAACCGCAGAATCCGCGAAAAAAATGCTTGTCATGAAAAAAACTCTGTGATACAATCTTACTGTTGCACAATAAGCACCCATGCGGTACCAAGGATGGTGCCTGTTTTTTGAAAAACAGGTTCCAAGGTGAAAAAACATGGGGAAGAATAAAACCATAAGGAGATAAAACAATGAGCGTAATTTCAATGAAACAGTTACTGGAAGCCGGTGTTCATTTCGGACATCAGACAAGAAGATGGAATCCTAAAATGGCTCCGTACATCTACACAGAGCGTAATGGTATCTACATCATCGACCTGCAGAAATCTGTAGGAATGGTAGATGACGCATACAAAGCTGTTGCAGACATCGCAGCAGACGGCGGCACAATCCTTTTCGTAGGAACCAAAAAACAGGCTCAGGACGCTATCGCTGTTGAGGCAGAGCGCTGCGGAATGTACTATGTAAACGAGAGATGGCTCGGCGGTATGCTGACCAACTTCAAAACCATCCAGAGCCGTATTGCAAGACTGAAAGCAATCGAGACCATGGAGCAGGATGGCACCTTCGAAGTTCTTCCGAAAAAAGAAGTCATTGAGTTAAAGAAAGAGCTTGCAAAACTGCAGAAAAACCTTGGCGGTATCAAAGAAATGAAGAGACTGCCGGACGCTATCTTCGTAGTAGATCCGAAAAAAGAGAGAATCTGCGTACAGGAAGCTCATACACTGGGAATTCCGCTGATCGGTATCTGCGATACCAACTGCGATCCGGAAGAGCTTGACTATGTAATTCCGGGTAATGACGACGCTATCCGTGCCGTAAAACTGATCGTTTCCAAAATGGCAGACGCAGTTATCGAGGCAAAACAGGGCGAGGCTGAGGAAGCTGCATACGAAGAAGCAGCAGAGACAGACGCTGAATAATTTACGCGAAGTAATGAACTGGGGGGAACTTGAAATTCAGGTTCCCTTCGGTGAATCTCACAATAGCAGACTGGCATGAAGATGCAGTCTGCTGAATCACGTATACGGAGGAATAAAACAATGGCTATTACAGCAGCAATGGTAAAAGAGTTAAGAGAAGTAAGCGGTGCTGGTATGATGGACTGCAAGAAAGCTCTTACAGCTACCGAAGGTGATATGGACAAAGCAATGGAGTTCCTGAGAGAAAAAGGACTTGCTACTGCTCAGAAAAAAGCTGGCAGAATCGCAGCTGAGGGTATCGTTATGCTGAACGTATCCGAGGATGGAAAGAAAGCTGTCGCTGTAGAAGTAAACGCTGAGACAGACTTCGTTGCAAAGAACGAGAAATTCCGTGGCTATGTAGCACAGGTTGCAGAGCAGGCTATGGATACAACTGCAGCAGACGTAGAAGGATTCCTGGCAGAGCCTTGGAAATTCGATACCAACGAGACCGTTGGCGAAGAGCTGGCTCATCAGATCGCTACCATCGGCGAGAACATGAACATCCGTCGTTTCCAGCAGGTAAAAGAGGAGAACGGTTTCGTTGCTTCTTATACTCATATGGGCGGTAAAATCGGTGTTCTGGTTGACGTTGAGACAGATGTTGTAAACGATGACCTCAAAGAGATGGCTAAAAACGTTGCAATGCAGATTGCAGCTCTTCGTCCGCAGTACACAAACCGCGACGAAGTAAGCGCTGATTACATCGCACATGAGAAAGAAATCCTCATGGCTCAGATTCAGAACGACCCGAAAGAGTCCCAGAAACCGGAAAAAGTTATCCAGGGAATGATCCAGGGCCGTATCAACAAAGAGCTCAAAGAGATCTGCCTGCTTGATCAGGTATACGTAAAAGCAGAAGACGGAAAACAGTCCGTAGCTCAGTATGTAGCACAGGTTGCAAAAGCAAACAACGCAACCGTAGCAGTAAAAGGCTTCGTTCGTTTCGAGACTGGTGAAGGAATCGAGAAGAAAGAAGAGAACTTTGCTGAGGAAGTTGCTAAACAGATGAACGCATAATTCAACTGTGAATTTGTAAAAATAACGCAAAAATATAAAACCCTCATAAATGTGCAGAAAATACACGATTTATGAGGGTTTTTTACTGTCACAGGCAGTATCCATCGGAAATGCAGTAAGTGCCCTGAAGGATACCGTCCCCGGAGATTTCTCGGCAATGAATCTTTCGGAGATTTGTGAATTAATCCAGGAACATAAATCGAATGGTCCGGTAATGGAGATGAAACGTTAAACATAAGAAAAGAGGAACAAATTTGAAAAAACAAGACAAAAGAAACTGGCCGAAAGCAGTGATTCAGATCCTTTCTTTCCTGCTGATCCCGGGCTTGTTTGAGGCGCAGTTTTCTGCGGTTGGGACGATTATTTCCGCAGTTTATCAGGGGACGGTTTCGTGGGAACGGATCAGGTATTCGGTATGGATGGTGCTGGCGACGGTTCCGGCGGTGATTATTGTGGGACGGTTTTTCTGCGGATATTTCTGCAGCTTCGGGGCTGTGCAGGATTTTCTGTGGTTTGCAGGAAATAAGCTGAAAAAGCGGTTTCGAAAAGCAGGTGCGAAAAACCTGCATTCAAATACAAAGAAGAGTGGAAGAAATGTTCCAACAGGCTGGATCAAATATGGTGTGCTCCTGTTCTGGGCAGTCTTCGTATGGAGCGGTATGATAAAATGGAACATCGCAGGGCCGTGGCAGGTGTTTGGACAGTACAGTTCCATCGGACACTGGCCGGGCGTGAAGCCGATGTTTTCGATTGGCGGTGCGCTGATTCTGGTGATTTTCGTCGGATCCGTCTTAATCCAGCGTTTTTTCTGCCGGTATCTCTGTCCCATGGGAGCCATCTACAGCCTGATTTCCAGATGTACGCTGTTAAAAATTGTAAAACCGCGGAGCAAATGCGGAAACTGCCGTCTCTGTACTGCAAAATGTACCATGGGAATTGATCTGACAGAAAAAGAGCAGACGGCAGGCGGCGAGTGCATTGGATGCGGGGTATGTGTAAACGGATGTCTGAAGAACAATGCACACTGGAAGTACCGATACAGCGTGTGGATCGGTGTCGGGGTGACCTGCCTTACGATTGCAGCGTCACAGTTCCTGATCCGGAGCGAGAGCGGTTCCGTTGGTAAGACAGCAGGTGATGCGGCCATTGATACGGCAGAACAGAATCTGGACAGCAGATTCCAGGACGGCACTTATTCCGGAAGTGGAGAAGGCTACCGCGGAACCGTGACTGTTTCCGTAAAAGTGGAACAGGGAACGATAACCGGACTGACGATAGAGAACGCCGAGGATGATCAGACATATCTGGACAGAGCAAAGTCAGGAATCTTTTCGGAAATCATGAAAAAACAGAGTGCCGAGGAGATAGATACCGTTTCCGGCGCCACCTACAGCAGTAAAGGGTTGATTGAGGCCACTCAAAATGCGTTAAAAGAAGCCGCCGGAGATGAGAATACTGTACAGGAAAATACAGCATCTGAATCGACGGATACAACGGAAGAAAAACAGGCATTCCTGGACGCCGGCCGTTTCCACGACCTGAAAGACGGCATCTGCACGGGTACCGCCGATGCCTTCCGCGGGGATGTCGAAGTGCAGGTAACGGTAGAAAACCAGAAAGTGACCGACATCTCCATCCTTTCCTACTGCGACACCGAGGAATACTTTTTCCGTGCAGCGCCTTACGTGATAGGGCAGATGAAAGAAGAACAGAGCCTTAACATCGACGCCTTGAGCGGTGCCACCTACAGCAGCAACGGTATCATTCACGCCACCGCCAATGCACTCGAAATCCCGGAAGACGAATATGCACCGCGTCCTGGCCGGGATCTGGCACATAAGCAGAAAGAGCACGGTCATATTGTAAAACATACGATCGAGAGCCAGGAGCAGTATGAAGAAAAAGTAAAAGAATACGAAGACGCACAGAATTAAAAAACAAAAATAATCTCAAAATAAGCACTGTAAATACATGACCTTCTTCTGGTTACACCGAAATGTCTGCAGAACCGGGTGCTTGAGATGATAGATGAAGAAATTGCGCATGCAAAACAGGGTGAGGAGAGTTATATCGGCATTAAGATCAACTCCCTGACAGACAAAGCTATCATCACCAAGCTGGTGGAGGCTTCCCAGGCGGGCGTGAAGATCGAAATGATTGTCCGCGGTATCTGCTGTCTGATTCCGGGAATCGAGGGATACACGGAAAATATCAAGGTTGTCAGCATTGTCGGCCGCTTCCTTGAGCATTCCAGAATTTACCGTTTTGGAACGAAAGAGCGCGAGAAGGTCTATCTTGCATCCGCCGATTTCATGACAAGAAATACCATCCGCCGTGTTGAGGTTGCCGCTCCGGTTCTGGATGATACCTTAAAAGAGCGCCTGGACTGGATGTTCGAGACGATGATGAAGGACAACGAAAAGGGAAAATGTCTGAATGCCAGCGGAAAATATGTGGACCGGGAATCGAACGGTACGAAACTCAATTCGCAGGAGCTGTTTTACGCGATGGCGTACAGCAATGCGGAAAAAGCGCAGACAAAGGCATAAAAACAGACAGAGATTTTATTCTGTGAAACGGCAAAACCGGAGAACAGCCAGGCAGAAAAGCGGGCGTTCTCCGGTTTTACATTTGCACCCGTGATAGCAAAAAGCAATAACGAATGGAATTGACAATCTCAGCTCCTGGTCGGATCTGACAGATGCACTGCACGCCGGAAAAATCGACGGTGCATCGGAACTGATTGAGCTGGCGATGAGTGCAAAGGAAAAAGGCGTTGATCTGAAAGCTGCGGCGCTCGGCCACCGGGATGGAAATGTGATCGTGGTAAACAGTGAAATCCAGGATCCCTCTGAGATGAAGGGAAAGACCTTTGCGATTCCATCCACCCAGTCATCCCACTACATTCTGCTGCGGTCTGATTTCCGGACCGATGTGATCGAAAAAGATCCCGCATCGTTTCAGAAAAGAGACGCAGAAGACGATCGTGTTTGTCACGCATGATATCGAGGAGGCGATCTATCTCGCCGACCGCGTGGTGATTCTCGATGCCAATCCGGGGCAGATCAAAGCAGTACTTACGATTCCGCTTGGAAAGCACCGGGATCGTACGAGTGAGGATTTTCTGGCAATTCGGGATCAGATTTTTGAGATCTTCCATATGAAACGGGAAGATGCGATTGAATATTATATTTAACGGAGGGAACAAAGCCGCTTTGAGATTTTTTGCGTTTCACTCCGGGGTTCCGCAATGAGAGGTTTTGTGGTACAATAAGCAGTGAGTCGGGCCGCAGGGGATGAGGGGGCCTGAAAAATATGAATCATACAGACAGGATGAAACAAAATGGAAAAAACCAAAAAACTGGCGGTAGGCATTTTAGCGCATGTCGATGCGGGAAAGACGACGCTGGCAGAGGGAATTTTATATAAAACAGGCCAGATCCGGAAAGCCGGAAGAGTGGATCACAAGGACGCCTTTCTGGACACGGAGGAACTGGAAAAAGCAAGGGGCATCACGATCTTTTCCAAACAGGCCGTGCTGAAGCTGAACGAGACGGAGGTCACACTCCTTGACACGCCGGGCCATGTGGATTTCTCGGCGGAGATGGAGCGCACTTTACAGGTCATGGACTATGCGGTTCTTCTGATCAGCGGTGCGGACGGCGTGCAGGGTCATGTGGAAACCCTGTGGCGGCTGCTCGCGCGGTATGAGATCCCGGTCTTTCTCTTTATCAACAAGATGGATCAGCCAGGCACGGATGCGGAAAAACTGCTGGAAGAACTGCAGAGCCGTCTCTCAGAGCACTGCCTGAATTTCTCGCAGGATCTCCAGAACTCAGAATTGCTGGAAGAACTCGCCATGTGTGATGAGGACGTGCTGGAGCAGTATCTGGAAACGGGAAGCGTGGAAGAAGACCAGATCCGCACGATGATCGCAGAGCGGAAGGTTTTTCCGTGCTGCTTTGGCTCTGCACTCAAGATGGAGGGCGTGACGGAATTTCTGAAGATTCTGGACCGGTTTACAAAAACGCCGGAGTACGGCGGGGATTTTGGCGCGCGCGTTTTTAAGATTTCAAGGGACACGGCAGGAAACCGTCTGACGCATCTGAAAATCACGGGCGGCGTGCTGAAGGTGAAGCAGATGCTCGGCGAAGAAAAGGCAGACCAGATCCGTATTTATTCCGGTGTGGGCTATACGATGGTACAGGAAGCACCGGCGGGGACGATCTGTGCCGTAACGGGACTGAACAGCACCTTCTCCGGTCAGGGCATCGGCAACGAAACCGAGGCGGAAAAACCGGTGCTGGAGCCGGTGCTGACGTACCGCATCGAGCTTCCGCCGGACTGCGATGTCCATCAGATGCTTGGAAAACTGCGCCAGTTAGAAGAAGAAATCCCGGAGCTTCACATTGTCTGGAATGAGCGCCTCGCGGAAATCCATGCGCAGGTCATGGGTGAGGTGCAGATCGAGGTCTTAAAGAGTCTGATCCACGAGCGTTTCGGCGAATGGGTGGAATTCGGAGCCGGAAATATTGTATACAAAGAGACGATCCGCAGTACCGTGGAGGGTGTCGGCCATTTCGAGCCGCTGCGCCATTATGCGGAAGTTCATTTGCTACTGGAGCCGGCAGAACCGGGCAGCGGACTGCAGATTGGAACCGTCTGCAGCGAGGACACCCTGGACCGCAACTGGCAGCGTCTGATCCTCACACATCTGCTGGAGCGGAAGCATCCCGGCGTGCTGACCGGGTCGGAGATTACCGATATGAAAATCACGCTGGTCAAGGGCCGTGCGCACATTAAGCACACCGAGGGCGGCGACTTCCGCCAGGCGACGTACCGTGCGGTGCGGCAGGGGCTGAAAAAAGCAGAATCCGTTCTGCTGGAGCCGGTCTATGCGTTCCGTCTGGAAATTCCGTCGGAATCGACGGGACGGGCGCTGAACGATATCCAGCGGATGTACGGCAGCTTTGAACCGCCGGAAATGGAAGGCGATATGACAGTGATCACCGGAACCGCACCGGTTGTGACGATGCGGGATTATCAGAAAGAAGTGACTGCTTACAGCCGGGGACGCGGAAGAGTGTTCTGTACCTTAAAAGGATATGAGCCGTGTCACAACGCGGAGGAAGTGATTGCCTCCATCGGCTACGATTCCGAGGCGGATGTGGAAAATCCGACGGGTTCTGTGTTCTGTGCCCACGGGGCAGGCTTTGTCGTTCCATGGAATGAAGTAGAAGACCATATGCATCTGGAATACACGCTGGAAAATCCGGAAGAAGAAAGCGATTCAGCCGAATCTGCGGCAGACCGGATCGGCGGAGCATCCTCTGTGCAGAAAGCAAAAAAAGCATCCGACCGCGTGCCGATGGCAGCTTCCCTGCAGGAGGCAAAGGAGCTGGAAGAAATCTTTACGAGGACATACGGCAAAGTGGAGCGGAAGCGCGCCGGTTTCGAGCGGCGGACACGTCCGGTCACCTCGTCATCCGGCATCGGGGATCCCAAATATGCAAAATCAAACCGCCCGAAGGAGCCGCAGGAGGAATATCTGCTGGTGGACGGCTATAACATTATTTTTGCATGGGATGATTTAAATGAGCTGGCGAAGTATAATATTGAGAGCGCCAGAGGAAAGCTGATGGACATCCTGTCAAATTATCAGGGATATAAAAAAATGACGCTGATTCTTGTCTTTGATGCCTACAAAGTAAAAGGCAACCAGGGTGAGGTCGGCATGTACCATAATATTCATGTCGTTTATACGAAAGAGGCGGAGACGGCTGACCAGTACATCGAGAAAACGGTTCACAGGATCGGCCACAACGGCAACGTAACGGTGGCTTCCTCGGACGGTCTCGAGCAGATCATCATTATGGGAGCGGGCGCGCATCGTCTCTCCGCACGGGATCTGCGCACCGAGATTGAACATACAAACGGCCAGATCCGGGAAAACTATCTGGAGAAAGAACAGAAAACGAAGTCGTATCTGCTGGAGAACGCCTCTGGAGAACTGGGAGACTTTTTAAAAGAGCTGGAAGAAGAGCGAAAAAAAGAGAGTAAAAAGAGCAAAGGAAAGGCTTAAGATGAATTACGCAATCATATTATCGGGGGGAATCGGAACGAGAATGCAGATGGGGGATTTTCCGAAGCAGTATTTGGAAGTGGAAAAGAAACCGATTCTGCTGTATACGCTGGAGCAGTTTCAGAAAAGCAGTGCCGTTGAGAAAATCGTCATCGTGGCGGCAGATGCCTGGAGAGAGAAGATCCGCGGATGGATGGAAGAAGACGGGATTACGAAATTTCTCGCCTTTGCGGATGCCGGGGATACGCGGCAGGAATCCATTCATAATGGCCTTACCGTCTGCGTGGAGGATTCCGTATCGGAGAACGACGGTGTGATCATCCACGACGGCGTGCGGCCTCTGGTGAGCGAACAGCTGATTGGCGACTGCCTTGCGGCGCTTGCCGATCATGAGGGCTGTATGCCGGTGCTGCCGATGAAGGACACGATCTATCAGAGCAGCGACGGAACGAAAATTGACCATCTGCTGGAGCGCAGCACGCTGTTTGCCGGTCAGGCGCCGGAAGCCTTCCGGTTGCATCCGTACGCGAAGATCAACCGGGAAGCATCGAAAGAGGAGCTGTCCCTCACAAGGGGAACGAGTGAAATTGCCTACCGCCATGGAATGGATGTGGCGATGATCCCAGGGGATGAGCGGAACTTTAAGATTACAACAAGGAGCGACCTGGAGCGTTTCTGTACGATTGTGGAAGGAGAAACGAAATGAGAGCATACGAGCTGCATGGAGTCAATGATTTAAGAAGGGAAGACATCGAAAAACCGGAAATCCCATCCGGCTGGGTTCTGGTGCAGGTAAAGGCATCAGGAATCTGCAGCTCCGATATTCCGCGGATTTTCACAAACGGAACATACCATTTTCCAACGATTCCGGGTCACGAGTTTTCAGGCGTGGTTGCCGCATACGGCGAGGGTGTGCCGGAAGAGCGAGTTGGAAAACGGGTCGGCATTTTCCCGCTGATCCCATGCCGCACCTGCCCGCAGTGCCGGCAGAAAAAATATGAGATGTGCGAACACTACGATTACCTCGGCTCGCGCCGGGACGGCGGCTTTGCGGAATACGTGGCCGTGCCGGACTGGAACCTGATGGAGCTGCCGGAAAACGTCAGCTTCCGCGAGGCAGCAATGCTGGAGCCGCTCTCTGTGGCGCTTCATGCGGTGAAACGAAGCGGTGTGAAGCCGGGCGATACCGCAGCAGTGATCGGAACGGGCATGATCGGTTTTGCAGCGGCAGCGTGGGCGAAAGCGCTCGGCGCCGAAACCGTTTTTGTGATTGGACGGGGCGAAGCAAAACGTGCGATCGCAGAACAGATCCCGGGCATCTCATATGTGACGGAAGAGGAGAGTAAAGCGATTCAGGCGGATGTTGTAGTAGAAGCGGTCGGAACGCCGCAGGCCGTTTCCAGTGCAGTTCTTCTTGCAAGACCGGGCGGAAGCATCGTGCTGATGGGAAATCCATCGGGCGATCTTGCGATGGAAAAGAACGTGTACTGGCGCATCCTGCGCAAACAGCTGAACCTGATGGGAACGTGGAATTCTTCTTATGAAAAAGATGAAGCCTGCGACTGGACGGAGGCACTCGATGCGCTTTCGAAGAAGAAAATCCCGGCACAGGCGCTGATCACGCACTGTTTCCCGTCCGAAAAGCTGATGGACGGACTGGAACTGATGAAAAATCATAAAGAGCCATACTGCAAAGTAATGGTTTCATGGGAGTAGAAATATGAGAAAAAGTCAGATATCGGCATCCATGATGTGCTCAAACCTTGTGGATCTGCAGGCGACGATCGATGTATTTGAAAAAGAAAAAGTCGAATATCTCCATATCGATGTGATGGACGGCGAGTTCGTTCCGAACTTCGGCCTTGGCGTCGACTACATCCGCGGACTGCGGGAACTGACGAGTATTCCGCTCGATCTTCATCTGATGATTAAAGACCCGGAGTACAAGCTGCCGTGGATCGGCATTTACAAAGAGGACATCGTGACGATTCATTATGAGAGCACTTTCCAGGTGCAGCGCGCGCTCGATTACCTCGTGCCGTACGGCTGCAAGCGGTTCCTCGCGATCAACCCGGCGACACCGATCGGGCAGATCGAGGAAGTGCTTGATTATATCGACGGCGTCAATCTTCTGATGGTGAATCCGGGCTTTGCCGGACAGAAAATTGTGCCGAGTACGCTGCGCAAGGCGGAAAAGCTGCAGAAATTTCTGCAGGAGATGCACCGGGAGGACATCATTTTAGAAGTGGACGGAAACATTACGAAGGAGCACGGCGCGACGCTGCGTTCCTTTGGAGCCAGCATTTTTGTGGCGGGAACTTCGAGCATTTTCTGCACCGATGTATCGCACTTCGGAGAAAAAATCCGGGAATTCCGGAAAGCAGTGGAATAAGAAAAAGAACTGCCTTCCCGGGATGCACGGTTTGAAAAACAGACGAATACTGTAAAGTGAGAAATGACGGAGCGTGTCATATGGTAGAATTGCTTCTGCTTGCTGCGGCGCTCTCAGCCGATAACTTTGCAGTAAGCATCGGATATGGAAGCAGCAATACGAGAATTTCACCCGGCATGACGGCGCTGCTGAATCTGTTTTGCAGTGCTGCCCTGGTTGCTTCCGCGCAGTTTGGAAAAAGATTTCTGCAGTCCGCAGGACCGGAATGGGGAACCAGAGTGGGTGCGGGCTGCTTTTTTCTTATGGGAACGCTGAAAATTTTCGAAGAACTGAGAAAACGCAGAAGAAAAAAGCAGGGAAAACCAGAAGCAAGACTGGAACATCTGGAAAAACAGCTCCACCCACTGGAATTTGGCCTGCTGGCGGTTTCGATGTCGGTGGATGGAATTGTCTCCGGCGTCTTTGCCGCGGATCTTCCGGTGACAGGAGGACAGATCTTTTTTGCCTCCTTCGCGGTCGGAATGGCGGCGATGTATGCCGGAACTGCCATCGGAAAAAAGACGGGGCAGAAAAACGGCGGAAACGGAGCACTGTTCGGAGGAATTCTGTTCTATTTACTGGCGTTTTTAAAGCTCACATAGAATTACATGTAAGAAAGAAAAACCAGCAGATCCCGGCGTAAAATTGACAAGCCCGTGCAGATATGCTATAAAAGTAGGAGGTTTGCTGCTGGAAAATTTAAAAAACAGATGCAGCAGACAAAGTAAGAGAGGAAAATACATGATTTCAGTAGTAATCCCTTCGTACAACGGTGCAGAAACACTGTTTCAGGCAATCGACTCAGTCCTTTGCCAGACAACAAAAACCCCGCTGGAAATCCTGGTGATCGACGACCATTCCACGGACGATACGATGGAAAAGATGGGGCGTTACGGAGAAAATGACCGGGTACGGTATATCCGGAATGAGACAAACAAAGGAGCATCCGCATCCAGAAACCGCGGTGTACAGCTCGCAAAGGGCGATTACATTGCCTTTCTGGACGCGGATGATTACTGGGATCCCGAAAAACTGGAAAAGCAGGAAAAAGCCCTTGCAAAGACCGGTGATGTGCTCTGCTGTACGGGTCGGGAGCTGATTTACGATCAGGAACCGGAAAAGCAGAAGATCTTTTCTGTCCCGGAGCGGATCACCTACAAAATGCTGCTGCGCGGCAACGTGATCGGCTGCTCGTCGGTACTGGCCAAAAGAAGCGTTCTGCTGGAATTCCCGATGGAAAAGGACGAGTGCCACGAGGATTATCTGGACTGGCTGCGGATCCTGAAAAAATACGGGACAGCCTGCGGTGTGGATGAACCTTTGCTGAAATACCGGCTGTCCAGCACAGGAAAATCGGGAAATAAATTGCATTCTGCAGGAATGACTTACCGTGTTTACCGCGAGCTGGGAATGGGAACGTTCCGCTCCCTGTACTGTTTTGCGTGCTATGCCGTAAACGGTGTGCGGAAGTATTACGGTAAGGGCAAAAAGAGAGGAAGAGATTGATGAACTATAAAAACAGGGAACAGTACAAACATCTGATGCGTGTCCTGGCGGTCGCGGCGATTGTGCTTCTGGAATGCGCTGTTTTTTCTGTGTTCTGGGACAGATACTATGCGAGCCACCTGTGGCTGGAGCCGTTCTGGGATAAGGGAAATCAGATTATCGTCGTGATCTACGGTATTTTTCTTCTGGTTTTCATGTACATTTACGGCGGCATGAAGATCGGCTACATGAAGGGAAGCAGCATCATCTATTCCCAGATGATGACGGCATTCTGTGCCAATGCGCTGATGTATCTGCAGATTATCCTGCTGTGGCGCCACCTGCCGTACATTCTGCCGATGGTCGGCATGACACTCGTGGACTTTGCGCTGGCAGGCATTGTATCCTGGCTTTTTGAGAAGACGTTTGCGCGTCTCTTTCCGCCAAGAGAGGTGCTTCTGATTTACGGTGAATACCCGATGGAAAGCCTGGAGCTGAAGATGAACCAGCGGCCGGACAAGTATATTGTAGCACATAAGGTGAGCGCGGAAGTGGGAGAGAAAGAGCTCTGCCGCCAGATTGACGCATACGGTCAGGAGGGCGTGATCCTGGGCGATCTTCATTCGGAGCTGCGCAACCGTCTGCTGAAATATTGCTATGCGAAAGAAATCCGTGTTTATCTGACGCCGAAGCTGTCGGATATTATGGTACGGAAAGCGGAAGCGCTCCATATTTTCGATACACCGCTTCTGCTCGCGCGAAACAGTGGTCTTTCGTTTGATCAGAGATTCTGCAAGCGCCTGCTGGATCTGCTCGTATCGACGATTCTTCTTGTGATCACGTCGCCGATTATGCTGATCGCAGCGCTCTGCATCAAGCTGTATGACCATGGCCCGGTGTTCTTTAAACAGAAACGTCTCACGATCGGCGGAAAAGAATTCTATGTCTACAAATTCCGAAGCATGATCGTGGATGCCGAAAAAGACGGCGTAGCCCGCCTGGCAACGAAGAACGACAGCCGCATTACGCCGGTCGGAAAGGTGATCCGCGCGACGAGAATTGATGAGCTGCCGCAGCTTCTGAACATTTTCAAGGGCGATATGAGCGTCGTCGGACCGCGCCCGGAGCGGCCGGAGATTGCAAAGGAATATGAGGAATCGATTCCGGAGTTTGCTTACCGTCTGAAAGTAAAGGCAGGCCTTACCGGCTACGCCCAGATTTACGGAAAGTACAACACGACCGCATACGACAAGTTGAAGCTGGATCTGATGTACATAGAGAGCTATTCGATTTTAGAGGATCTGAAGCTGATTCTTGCAACCTTTAAGATTGTCTTCACAAAGGAGAGCACAGAAGGGCTCGAGGAAGGACAGACGATCAGCCTGAACGCGAAGGAAGAGGAGAAAAAAGATGTTTAATACCGAGGACGAAATTCTGCGCCGGCTGCAGGAAAAAAATCTGGAAATGGCCGTTATGTTTTACCACTGGTGCCAGAGAAATCATCTGACCTGTTATCTCTGCGGCGGCGGCTGTATCGGTGCAATCCGCCACGGCGGCTTTATTCCGTGGGACGATGATCTCGACTTTTTCATGCCGCGGAAAGATTACGAGAAGTTCCTGAAAATCTGGGATACGCAGGAGGAGAGTAAAATCTACAAGCTCGAGTACCCGAAAGAGGGCTTCTGCAATGCGCACACGTTTGCGAACATCCGCGACAGCCGCACCACGCAGGTGAAAAAGGAGCAGGTCGATATGGATCTCTGCCACGGCGTTGCGCTTGATATTCTCCCGATCGAGGGCTATGCACCGGGAAACCTTGCGCGGAAATGGCAGGTGATCGAGGGAAAGATTTTCCAGCTCTTCTGCACGCAGGTTATTCCGACCAAAGAACGCCACGGCGCGTTTATGCATTACCTGGGAACGATTCTGCTGGCGCTGGCTCCGACGCAGAAGATGCGGTACCGGATCTGGAAGCAGGCAGAGAACTATATTACAAAATTTGATATCGACAGCCCACGGGTGGACGGCATCACCGAGATGTGCGCACCGCAGGCGATTCTCCGGAAATATCCGAAAAAGATTTTTGCATCGGCGATTGAGGTTCCGTTCGAGAACGAGCGCCTGCCGATTCCGGTCGGATATGACACATATCTGCGCATGGCGTTCGGCGATTATATGAAACTGCCGCCGAAAGAACAGCAGAAAGGCCACCACGATGCGGCGTTTCTGGATCTCGATCATCCGTATGAGCAGTATAAGGGGATACACTACTGCTGTAAGAAATAAAGAAAGAGGATAAAACAATGCCGGAAATTTCAATCATTACCCCGGTGTATCAGGCAGAAAAATTTTTAAAAAAATGTGTGGATTCCATTCTCTCCCAGTCTTTTACGGACTGGGAGCTGCTTCTTGTAGATGATGGAAGCACCGACAAGAGCAGTGAAATCTGCCGGACATACGCAGAACAGGATGCGCGGATCCGTTATCACCAAAAAGAGAACGGCGGCGTCAGTTCGGCGCGGAATGCGGGCGTTGCGCTTGCAGAGGGGCGTTATATCACGTTTGTGGACAGCGACGATTTCGCAGCGGAGGATCTTCTGGAAACACTGTATCGTCTGGCGGAAAAATATGATGCCGAAATGAGTATCTGCCGCGGATACGATCTCTATGAAGGAAGGCCGGTGCCGGATCTGAAACAGGAGGGAATCGAATCTGTGACCGACAGCGAGGAGGGACTGCGCCAGGTGATGAAGGCGCGCGTGTTCGGCGTGATGCCGTGGGGCAAGCTGTATCGGAGAGAGATTTTCGAGGGCGTTGTCTATCCGGAGAAAACAATCGCCGAGGATGCATACGTCATCGTTCCGTTAATGGAGCACTGCCGGAAGGTGGCCTTTTCCACAGCACAGAAATACTATTATGTGCACCGGCGCGAAAGCCTCACGACAAGCGGTTTTCGCTGGTCAGATCTGGGTTCGGTGGAAGTATGGGATCATAATCAGAATGTCGTGGAAGAACGCCACCCGGCGCTGAAAAAAGAAGCAGGTGTGCGCTGCTGCTGGGCGCGGTTTTTCGTGCTGGACAAGCTGATGCTGTTGGAAACCATGGACGCGGAGAAAAAGGCGCTTGCGAAGAGGCTGGCAAAAGAGCTTAAAAAGCATCCGCTTCTGGTACTGGAAGGCGATCACTTCACGAATGGGCGGAAAATCGCCTATCTGACCCTGTTTCTGGGAACCGGAATTTACCGGCAGTGCGTTCGTGCACTGTTCCGGAAAAGAAATTTATAAAAAATGCGGCAGAAACGAATGAGATTTTCGTTTCTGCCGCATTTTTATATGGATTTTTCTAGCTTTCTTTTTCGGAAAGCAGAACACCGTTTTTATCAAACACATACGTTGTTCCGTCAATTTTTTTCGTCCCGGTGACGCATCCGCCCCAGCTCTGGAAATAATATGTTTTTCCGTCAATTTCTGCCCAGCCGGTCTGCATGGAAGCATCATCGTTGAAGTAATACCAGTTGTTTTTATAATAGAACCACTGCGATTTTCTCGCACCGCCCCAGCTGTAGGTAAAGTACCAGACACCTTCCCGGATCACCCATTGGTTTGCCGGCATGACGCCGTTTTCATCAACAAAATAAAGATTGTTGTCATACGTAAAGGCTTCATCCGTTTTCCGTGTACAGTCCTCATTAATATAATAGTATTTATTCTGAAGCAGCAGCCAGCCTTCGTGTGCGGCACCGCCCCAGCTTCTGAGATAATAATAGTTTCCATCCCATTTCAGCCACTGGTTCTGATACATTTTTCCGCTCTTATTTACAAAGTAGAGATTGTTGTCATACAGGAAACTTTCGTTCTGCTTCAGGGAACCGTCCGCATTCATAAAATACCAGGCGCCATCGATCTGATACCAGCCATTGGTTACGCAGGAATATTTCTGTACATAATACCAGGCACCGTCATGGTACAGCCAGGTGCTGCCGGAAATACCGCCCCAGGAAAGAAATTTGACGCGGTAACCGTTTAAGGTAAGTGTCGTATTGCGTGCGGCACCTCCCCATGTGTAAAAATAGTACATCGTTTTGGTCTCTGGATCAGCGTGCCATCCGGACGAATACATAATACCGGTATCCTTGGCGAGATAGTACCAGTTGTTGCTGATAAACTGCCATCCGGTCTGCATCTCACCGCTGCCGGAAAAATAATAGTAATCTCCATCAAGCAGAAGCCAGCCTGTTGCCATAACGCCGTCCGCGCCGAGGTAATACGTTTTGTGGTCGAGGGTGAGCCAGCCGGTATACGGTGTTTCATCATCGTTGTAGTAATACCATTTTCCATCCCGTTTTACCCAGCCGATGACGTGGCGTTCGTTTGTGATCACGCCGTTTTCATCGGAGGTATATTCAATGCCCGTTTCTGTGTCGCGCCAGGAAGTGGAGCATACGAGAAAATGGCTGCTGTCTGCATAATATTTCTGTCCGCCGCGGGTGAAAAATCCGCTGTACGGGATGCCGTCATGATAAGCAACGAGCTTGGAAGAACGGCCGCGGTAAATTTCATAGGTATCATCCACGTTGGAAGTGACCGCGGAACCGGAAAAGTCAGCAATGACTGCCGGAAGATCGCCGGAATATTCTGTCGTGGAAAATACGCGCAGCCCCAGAGAGGTCAGGGTCTCGACGGTATCGTTATCCATAATACGGAAGTCACCGGTCTGGATAAAATATTCCGGGTTGACGGCAGCAAGATAGTCTGCATCGACAGCATTCGGATATCCGTGATGATTGGAAGTCATCAGATCAATGCTGTACAGCCCGTAGTTCGAAACAATCCGGCTGGCATCGCCCTCGACGTCGTCGATATCGCTCGTCAGAAAAGCGCGGTGGTCGTTTGCGGAGGCAATTACACCAAGACAGAACTGGTTGGCGTCCTCTTTTGGACTTGTGAGATAATCTTCCTCGTAGTTGACAATCTGGATCTGGAAATTTCCAAAAGCAAAATCAGGAGATCCTTCTTCTGCGGAGGCGGCACCGGGATTCAGATGCTGGATCAGGGTCACACCTTCAGTCTCTTCTACAGCAGTAAGAAGCTGGTCGTAGACATAAAGATTATCCCAGAGACGCGCAGTATTATAGATATAACTGTCATCATACGGGAGCAGATAAACCCGGTCGGGGGAATACAGCCGCACGATGGTATCGCCGGTTCCAATATGGTCGCTGTGCGGATGTGTTGCAACATAAAACTGCAGATTATCGGAGGTGACACCGAGGGAGTCCAGGTAGGAGAGTACCTCATCGTCGTAGCCGGTCGACGTTGTGATGCCGCTGCGCAGCGGATAACGCGGATCAGATCCGTCAGGGTAATCCCAGTCCTCGCCGGAGTCTACCATGCCGAAAATTTTCTGGCCATTATCGTCTACACTTTCCAGAACGATGGCATTGGAGCCGCTGCCGAGTGTCAGAATGTGAATTTTTGCTGTAGTATCAGCCGCATGTGTGTTTTCCGGGGTGAGAAAAAGAAAAGCAGCGGCAAGGGATGCCGCGCCGATGGAAAAAACGGATCTGCGGGTATGCCGGGAAAAAGGCATATCAATGGCTCCTTTCGTAACATATATCATTAAAACAAAAAGTAAAACAGCCGGGCGGAAAATAAGCGCTCGACATCACAATTATACAAAAATTCAGGGAAAAGTCAATGTTTATTAGAATTTCGATTACTTGACGCAGACAGGGCATCATGTTAGAATGAGTGGGATTGGGAATGTAAGGAAAAGAAAGGAACCAAACATGATTACCTTATTAAAAATGCCGGCACTGTTTCTGGGAATGCTCGCAGTGTTCTGCTGCCTGGGTTCTTTTTTTATCAGAGAAAACAGGTATGAGAGCGGACATCTGGGTGAAACTGTGCTGTTTGGCTTTATTGCATATTACTTCTTATTTGAACTGATTTCTGTGCCGATGATGGTGCTCGGTGCAAAACTGCATCTGCTCGCATGGGTATGGGCTGCTGTTGTGGCTGTCCTTGTAATTGCTTCCATCTGTCTTCATCTGGGAATGTGGAGAGAGTGGGGAAAAAGAAGCGGCGGTTTCTGGAGAGGAAAGACGGCGGCTTTTTATGTGATGCTGGTGCTGATTGGAATCCAGCTGTATTTTGTTGCTGCACTGCAGGAAAACGGCAGTGCGGATGCAGCGTATTATGTGGGAAGTGTGACAACGAACCTTGCGACAGATTCCATCAGCAGCTTTGACCCATATACAGGAAAAGCACTGGATTTTTTTAACATCCGTTATGTGTTCAGCATGTATCCGGCAGCAAATGCAGTACTGTGCCGTTTAACGGGCCTTCATCCGCTCGTAGTGACGAAGGTGATTCTCTGTATGATGACGGTAGTTTTAAGTTATCTCGTCTATGCACAGATCGGAAAGGCGCTGTTAAAAGAAAAACAGATGGTATGGGTGCTCCTGTGCTTTATTAGTGTTGTGAATCTGAATTTTCATACGATCTTTTCGAATGCGTCGTTCCTGCTGACGAGGGGATACGAGGGAAAGGCCGTATTGTGCAATATCATCCTCCCGTTTCTGTTTTATCTTGGCCTGCGCATGTATCAGGAGAAAAACGGAAAGAGAGTCTGGCTGCTGTTTTTCATGACAGGCGTCGCTGCGATTGACCTTACGATGTCATCCATGATGACCGTACCGGTGGCCATGAGTGCTGTGATTCTGCCGAATCTTGTGCGGAAAAAACGCTGGGGACAGAGCGGGCTCTATCTGCTTGCTGTGCTGCCGTGTGTGCTGGTGCTTGGGGTCTATCTCCTTGGTGTGCGCGGTATCCTGCAGATTCCGGTTGTGCGGTAGAAAGGAGAAAATGTGGGCGGAATAAATCTGAATGAGAGCGGCCTCGATTTTGTGAGACAGGTCTTTGTGACGTTTGGAGGAAACACAACCGTACTGACGCTGTTTCTGCTGTCGGTGCTGTATCTCGCTTTAAAAGGAAAAAAGGAAGAGCGGTATGTGTTCGTAACAACCGCTGTTTTTCTGGCCTTTACGGTATACAATCCATTTGCGGTGAAATATATCCTGGGAAAACTTGGAATGGTCAATGTCTATTACCGGTTTTTCTGGATTCTGCCGATGGTACTGACCATCGGATATGCCTGCACGAAAGTTGTGGGCGGGCAGAAAAAAGGCTGGAGACGGTATCTGACCGCGGCTGCGCTGGCAGCGGTCATCTGTTTTGGCGGAAATTCCGTACTGGCTGGCGGACTGCCGAAGCTGCCGGATAACCAGTACAAGATGCCAGATGATCTTCTGGCCGTCTGTACGGTGCTGCACGAAGAAGCGGGAGAGGGAACCGTAAGAGTTGTCTTTGAACCGGATTTCAACCTGATCGTGCGGCAGTATGATGCTTCGTTTGAACTGGTTCTGGACCGCGATATGGTTCTGACCTATCAGGGCTCCAATACGGTATCAACTGATGCACTGACCGAGCAGGAAATTGAAGACGAAACAAAGATCCTTCAGATTATCACACAGATGGATCTGTCGCTGGATCAGAAAGAATTTTACAGAAGTCTTAGGGAAATGAATGCAGAGTATATTGTACTTTCGAGCAGTTCAGCGGCAGTATCCTATGTGGAAACAGCGGGGTGCATCCCGGTAAGAGAAGTAGAAGGGCATATCATTTTCCGCGTGGAAGAAAAGTAAGAAGGAGGACTTGTTTTTGAATAAGGCAAAAGATTATATTCAGCTGCACCTGAATATCCTGCTGTTTTCTCTGACGAGTGTGTTCTCGAAAGCAGCATCGGTTCAGCTGAACCGGGGAGGAATCAAAAATCCTCTATTATATGTATTTTTATTTCTGATGGTTGCAAACTGTGGCATTTACGCTATTGCATGGCAGAAGGTAATCAAAAAATTCTCTTTGTCAACCGCATATGCAAACCGCAGCGTCTATCTGATCTGGTCCCAGATCTGGGCCGTGATCATTTTCCATGAAAATCTGACGGTAAAAAATATCATCGGCCTTCTGATTGTGCTGGTGGGAGTTATGGTGGTGCAGCGATATGAATAAATATATGATTTTAATGCTGATCTGTACAATGTTTTCAGCAGTATCACAGATTCTGCTGAAACAAAGCGCCAACGAGGAGCATGCATCTGCACTTCGCGAGTATCTGAACTGGCGCGTGATTGTGGCGTATCTGATTTTTGGCAGTGTACTTCTTTTAAATACGTATGCCTACACACAGGTAGATTTGAAATACGGTCCGGTGTTGGATACCTTTACGTACGTCTTTGTCCTGCTGCTTTCCTTTGGCGTTTTGAAAGAAAAGGTATCAAAAGGAAAGCTGATTGGGAATCTGATTATTATCCTGGGGGTACTGGTGTATACATTGCCGTAAAACGTTCCGATGATGGAAAGAAAGCGATATCAGCTAAGCTGTCCTTGTCCTTTGAAATAGGGGGTCTGCGTACAACAAACGAAAGGCTTTTGATTATGAATAAGAAAAAAATAGATTATCGTTTTAAGATATTATATGCTGTGGCGATTCTGATGGTTGTTGCGGGACATTGTGATGGTGGTGGAATTTCTTTGGACTTTGCGCAATGGTTTCCGTATGAGGGAATCCATCTGGCGCTGTTTACTTTTTGTTCAGGATATTTTTTTAAAGATGCAGCACTGAAATGACCGGGGAGATATGTCTGTAAAAAGCTTCGTACCCTGATACTTCCAATGTATGGGTATACGATTGCGTATGGGCTGCTTGTCAGGTTATTACATCGGTGGGGCTTTCAAATCGGTGGAAAATTTAATTTGCACAATATTCTGATTTCACCTTTAAACGATGGGCATCAGTTTGTTCTTAATATGGCCGGCTGGTATATTGTGCCCTTGTTTATGGTAGAAATATTAAATTGTATGATTCGGGCATTTTTTAAGCGAAAAGGATGGCAGATACCGGAATGGATATTTTTTGCAGGGGCAGTACTTATTGGAATGGGAGGCAATTTTTTGGCGATTATGGAATATCGCACCAGCTGGTGGCTGACAGTGGTCAGAATTCTGTATTTTGCTCCGTTTTATTATATGCCGAAGGACGTAGAACAGACAAAAATTCTGTATTTATTAGCAGCGATTTTTGCTGCCTTACTGATCCAGTGGATCCTTACACAGGTGAAAAAAATGGGAAAAAACATATTTTTGTACGTAAGACAATAGTTAAGCGTATACTGCTTTAAATATTTTGCAAAATAAAAATCCCGCAGAAAAAGAAATGAAAACTTTTTCTGCGGGATTTTATTTTATATTGCATAGATCTGAATCGTTATCAAATTTTTATTGATAATCGATAGGAGACAGGTCGTGAGGATCATCTTCCGCAGAAGAGCCTAGATGTCTGATGGTTTTGGAATTATCCTCATTTTCAGAGAAATCGTCCTCATCTATTCCAGAAGAAGAACTTTCGACTGTGGAATCCAAATCGTTTTCTGTAAAAGAAGAAGCGGAGGAAATGTCACTTACCGAAGTGGAGTCGGGTGTTTCCTCTTCCAATTCAGGATTTGTATCGCAAGGACCCTCGATGAGATGGTAATCCGACTCGGAAAAATGATACCATTTCCCATCCTCAAGCTTTTGCCAGCCGGAAACCGCGTGGCCGTCCTTATCAATAAAATAAGACTGCTTACCGTCAGCCCAGAGCTGATGTGGATTGTAAGTTACCCATTCGTTATTGGCAAAACGATCTTCTTCCTTAATATAAAATTTCTGATATTCGCCATCGCCGACCCAGACGGGGGTAAGATCAGCATCAAGTTCATCGAAGAATCGGGAGCCCATAGAGAGCTGGCGATTCAGTTCATCGAAGCCAAGTTCTTCGGCAAGTGTAGGCTTGTCTGAAAAAAGATTCGTACCAAGTCCAAGACGGTCACCGTCAATGACAGCTCCAAGGCTTGCGAGAGTAGTTGGGAACATATCCATCGTGGTGAAAATCCGATTTTTTTCATGAACCGGAAGAATGGGTGAATTTAAAATAGCGTTATAAGTAGAACGTTGATAATCTTCATCGATGTTTTCACAAAAATCAGAGTCCATGGTCAGATGATCACCGGAAAGAATTATAGTCGTGTTTTCATAAAAAGGCTGTTCCTTGATCCAGTCTATAAACTCACTGACACGGGAACTGGAGCAGTCAATCACCATACCGTAGTGGTCATCTCCGTACTGCTTTTCATCACACTCGTCACATTTGTAGCCGTCCTCGAAGTGGGTGGCAACAGTCAGCATACTGAAGTTGAACGGTTCGTCATTCTTGGAAATCTCCGTCAGTTTATCTTTTGCATACTCAAACAGTTTGGCATCTTCATAGCCCCACCACTGGTAGTAGCCTTCCGGGATCAGTCCCTCGCTGATCGCCCAGTAGTAATCGTCAATTTCATAATCACCGTGCGAAGTGAAGTAATTCTTCCGTCCGCCGAATGCGGCATCGGAACCCATCATAAAGTACTGTTTGTAGCCGGCTTCATTGAGAACGTCGCCAAGTGTTGAAAGCTGCGGAAAAAAGCTGTCCTGATAAGCCATCTCATTGCCTTGAATCGAAAGCTTCAGCGGAAGACCGGAAGTCTGTGCAAAGAGACCGCCCATGGTCCAGGTGGTTCCGGTTGTCGGATAAGCGCCGCCCAGCTTGTCGGAGTTGGAAAAATTGATATTGTCCAGGGCAAGATTAGTCAGGGCGGGAATAAAATTGTGGTCGTAAGCACCGCCGTCTTTTTTATCAGAATAGGTGCTTTCCATTGATTCCAGATAAATATAGATCAGATTCCGTTTCTTTTCCGGGAATGTAATCGTTGTCTGGGACGGATTGACGTAATTATCTTCGATCAAAGTGCTGTAGCTGTTCTGAATGTGCAGGTAAGTATCGATATCCAGCGTCGTCCAGACATTATAAAGAGAATAGGAAGAAAGAGCGATTCCCAGGGCAATGCAGATGCAACCGAGAATGATTTCCACTTTCTTCCGATGGCGCAGGATAATAAAAAGCGCGATCAGAATAGCAAGAACGGCAAAAGAGATCATGCCGCAGGACCAGACGTAACTCCAGAGCACATCCTTGCTGGTACCCTCAAGGGGTGCCTTTAAGTGATAAACAAGTTCTTCCATATCAAGATGCGCCCAGGTCGCGAGCATCCAGCGGGAAGACGTAAAAAGAAGGATCCCAAGGAATCCTAACAGAACGGAAAGAATGGAAAAAAGTATCTTTCCAACATGCTGTACTTTTTTGCGAGACACAGTAAATAACCTCCAGTTTTCTTTAGTGTTTTATAATAGGTAACAAACAGGTAGCGTCAGGTATAAAATATAACTGGGAACTTACGATATTATAACAGAAATTTTACGAAAAAAATAGTATTTTCTTAAAAAATACGAGTGGAAAAATGAAAATCCGGGAATTTACATAAAAAGCGGCGGGGCGGGCGTGAAAATGGGTTCTTGAGTTTCTCAGAAAAGAATGGTATAATAGCAAAGATTGTAGACACAAAAGAGGTCAAAAAAAGATCTGTTCACATTTTTGTGGAGAAGAGAAAGGAAAGAAAAATGGGAAAAATTAAAGTAGAATCTTGTGAAATTGAAGGATTAAAAGTAATTACCCCGACCGTATTCGGCGATGAGCGCGGATATTTTATGGAGACATACAATTACAATGATTTTAAAGAAGCCGGCATTGATGTCCAGTTCGTACAGGATAACCAGTCTGCATCCAAAAAAGGTGTCCTGCGTGGACTTCACTTCCAGATCAATTACCCGCAGGACAAACTGGTACGCGTGGTAAACGGAGAAGTATTCGATGTTGCGGTTGACCTTCGCGAGGGATCCAAAACCTACGGAAAATGGTTCGGCGTCCTGCTTTCGGCAGAAAATAAGAAACAGTTCTTTATTCCGAAGAACTTTGCACATGGATTTATCGTACTCTCTGATTATGCAGAGTTTGCTTATAAATGTACCGATTTCTATCATCCAAACGATGAGGGCGGTCTGTACTTTGACGATCCGGAGATCGGCGTGGAGTGGCCGATGCCGGAAGGAATGACAAAAGAAGATCTGATTATTTCGGAAAAAGATCATAAATGGGGCGGAATTAAGGATTTAAAGAAATAAGGAGTAAAAAACATTTATGAACGTATTCAAAGAACTTTATCAGAACCGGAAACTGATCTGGAAACTGTCAAAAAATGATTTCCGCAATAAATTCGCCGGAGCGTATTTTGGCATTATATGGGCATTTATCCAGCCGATGGTGACGGTTGCTGTTTACTTTGTCGTATTCCAGCTCGGACTGCGCGTGCAGCCAGCTGCCACTGGATATCCGTATATCTGCTGGCTGGTTTCCGGTATTATTCCGTGGTTCTTCTTTTCTGATGCGCTGCCAAGTGCGTCAAATTGTCTGCTGGAATACAGTTATCTGGTAAAGAAGGTCGTATTTAAAATCAGTGTACTTCCGATTGTAAAGGTGATTTCTTCCCTGTTTGTACATCTGTTCTTTATTGTGTTTGCTATTTTGATTTTTGCACTGATGGGAAAACTTCCGCCGGTTCAGATTATCCAGATTGGGTACTATACCTTTGCGGTGATCTGTCTCGTCGTTGTACTTTCCTATCTGACCTGTTCCATCACACCGTTTTTCCGCGATTTCGGCCAGATTATCAATGTAATTCTGAATGTCGGCATGTGGGCAACCCCGATTCTGTGGGATACCACAACGATTCCGAATATTCCGAACTGGCTGAACAGCCTTCTGAAGCTGAATCCTCTGTACTATATTGTCCAGGGATATCGTGACAGCTTTATGAATGGACTCTGGTTCTTCGAGCATCCATGGCACACCCTTTACTTCTGGGCTTTTGTGCTTATGGCAGGACTAATCAGTTCCAAAGTGTTCAAGCGCCTCCGGGTTCATTTCTCAGATGTATTATAGGAGGATGGAATGAGCACAGAAAATACAGAAACAGTAATTTCAATTAACCATGTCAGCAAGGTCTACAAGCTGTTTGAAAAGCCGATGGACCGTCTGAAAGAATCGCTTTCACTGACACATAAAAACTATCACACCGATCATTTTGCGCTGGAGGATATCTCACTTGAGGTGCATAAGGGCGAGTGTGTCGGTATCATTGGAACGAACGGTTCCGGAAAATCCACACTGCTGAAAATCGTCACAGGTGTCTTAAACCCGACGAGCGGAAACGTGGAGTTAAAGGGAAGAGTCAGTGCCATTCTGGAACTGGGTGCAGGCTTTAACATGGAGTATACCGGTATTGAGAACATTTTCCTGAACGGAACGATGCTTGGCTATACCGAGGAGGAGATGAAGGCAAAGCTCGACGATATCATTGCGTTTGCAGAGATCGGTGACTTTATCAATCAGCCGGTTAAGACGTATTCCAGCGGTATGTTTGCCCGCCTTGCCTTCGCGGTTGCGATCAATGTGGATCCGGATATTCTGATTGTCGATGAGGCCTTAAGCGTCGGAGACATTTTCTTCCAGTCCAAGTGTTACCGGAAATTTAACGATCTGAAAGAAGCAGGAAAAACGATCCTTTTCGTTTCCCACGATATGGGCAGCGTCATCAAGTACTGTGAGAGATGTCTTCTGATTAACAAAGGAAAACAGGTGATGGTTGGAAAATCGTCGGAGGCAGTCGATGTCTACAAGAAGATTCTTGCCAACCAGTACGATGACGAGACAAAAGAAGAGGAAGAGACCGAAGAGAGTGCAGAACAGACCGAAGAGAGAACCGAAGCAGATGCATCCGGTGCCGTATCGGCAGAAAAGCCGAAAAAAGGCCTCTGGAGAGAACGCCTGATTGCGAATGCGCAGCTGGTAGAGTATGGAGACAAGGCTGCGGAGATCGTGGACTTTGCGATTATCGACCACAAAGGTATGATTACATCTTCTGTGGATAAAAACCAGAGATTCCGCATCAAGATGAAAATCAAGTTCCATGAAACGATGGAGCATCCGATTTTTGCCTTTTCGATCAAAGACCGGAAGGGAACGGAGATTACCGGAACGAATACGGCGCTGGAGGATTACACAAAAGACGTGGTGGAAGCAGGAAAGACCGTCACGGTATGCTTTGACCAGATCATGCCGCTGCAGAGCGGACAGTATCTGATGTCGTTTGGATGTACCAGCTACCATCTGGAAGAGCTGGTGATCCACCACAGACTGTACGATGCTTGCTTCCTGGAAGTCTTCTCCATGAAAGACACCGTAGGATTTTTTGATATGAACTCTACCGTGACCTACGAGTAGGATGCGGAGGATAAACGACGGGGGTTATATGAAAGAAACAATAGGAAATGTTCTTTTGAACCTGGATTATTATGACGGCGAAGATGCTTACAGCGACGGCAGCATTGAGGACCGGCTGCTGGAGATCGTCAAGACGACGCCGAAAGAGGATTACCAGAAGGTAATCCTCACAGAAAAAAGCTGGCCGATTTTTTATCATCTCTCTCCGGAACGGGAAAATATTCTGGACTGGTATGAGTGGAAAGACGATGCTTCCGTATTTGAAGTCGGAGCCGGCTGCGGAGCCATTTCCGGCGTGCTCTGCAGAAATGCAAAGCGGGTAGTGGCAAACGATCTGTCGAAGCGGCGCAGTACGATCAATGCCTACAAAAATCAGGATGCGTCCAACCTGGAGATTATGGTTGGAAACTTTAATGTTGTTGCAGAAAAAATGGAAGAACGCTTCGATTACGTGACACTGATCGGTGTTCTGGAGTATGCAAAAAGCTATATTGGAAAGGATAATCCGTATCCGGAATATCTGGAAAAGATCAATCGTCTCTTAAAACCGGGCGGAAAAATCCTGATTGCGATTGAGAACCGTCTGGGACTGAAGTATTTTGCCGGCTGCAGGGAAGACCATGTGGGCCGGGAATTTGCCGGAATTGAAGGATATCCGGGGATCGATTTTGTCGAGACATTCAGCAAACCGGAGCTGGAGCAGATGCTGCAGGAAAACGGTTTTTCGAAGTTTAAGTTTTATTATCCCTATCCGGATTACAAATTTCCGGCGGTCATTTATTCGGATGAATATCTGCCGAAGCCGGGTGAATTGAGAAAAAATCAGCGGAATTTTGATGCTGACAGGATCACACTTTTTGACGAAGGCAAAGCATTTGACGGAATCCTGAAGTCCGGTCTGTTTCCGGTTTTTTCCAATTCCTTTCTGATTGAAGTGGAGAAAAAGGAGTAAACGTATGAGGAAAGTTCTGTATACGAAATTTTCGAGAGAACGTCGGAACGAATTTCAGATTATGACCCGGATTACAGAAGAGGATGGGATCCGGCGTGTGTGGAAGCTTCCGCTGCAGAAAGAGGGAGAACTCCACATCCGGCATATGTATGAAAACTATAGAAAGCTGGAGCATCTGTACGCCTATGCGGGCGTACAGATCTGCCCATGCGAACTGGATGAAGAAAAATGCGCGCTTGCATTTCCTTTTGTAGAAGGGGAAAGTCTGGAAACGCGCATTTCCCGTCATGGAAAAGAAAAAGATTTTGCATCGCTGAAAAAGGATTATGAACTGCTGTATCAGATCATTGCATCGGCAAAAGGGCAGAAATCCTTTGTGGAAACCGATGCGTTCTGTGAGGTGTTCGGCCATCCGGCATTGAAAGAAGGACTTGCCGCAGCGGAGATTTCCAATATTGACATGATTCCGGGCAACCTTCTTCTGGATGGAGAAAAGGTCTGGGTGGCAGACTACGAGTGGGTATTCCCGTTTGCCGTACCGATTGCATTTATCTATGCGCGGAGCGTCTTTTTACAGGAGGCGGCGAGTGCACTGACGAAGGAAGAGCAGGAAGAACTGTACGCCATTGGCGGTATTTCCATGGAAGAGATTCCGGTATACTACCATATGGAAGAGTGCTTCCAGGAATTCGCGGCCGGAAAGGGTGAGCCAAATGCGCTCGCCACGTTCTATGGAAAACTGCACCGGCACAATTATCCGCTTTCTATCTGGGAAAAAGAAAAAATGATGTACCCGGTTGTGCTCACCGAAACAGCACCGGAGGAGAGAGAACTCTATTATGAGGACTGCTTCGGCTTGGATGAGCAGAAGGTGATGATGCTTGAAAAGGCAGACGCGGACGGAGAGCTTTCCCTTCAGCTGATGCAGGAGGGGGCTGTCATTAAAATCCGTTCTCTCGCGGGCGTATGCAGCGATGGAAAGACGGAACGTATCGCTTTTTCGCACAACGCCGAGCTTGAGATTATCGACGACTATTATTTCCTTGGAACGCCGGTTCTGAAATTCCGGAATGCCGGTTATGAACAGATCCGGATTGATTACCGGATTTACTACAAAGGCGATGGCGTTACGTCCCAGTTTATTCAATATATCCGTCAGAATAAAGATCTGAGGGATGAACTGAACGGGGAGATTTATCGGAAAGGCCAGCTGCAGGCAGAAATCGAAGCAGAAAAAGCGGCACTTGCACACAGGGAAGAAGAACTCCAGGAAACGAGAAAACAGAAGCAGTTTCTGGAGGAAGAGCTGGAGCGGATGCGCCAGCGTAAGGTTGTGCGTATGGCAGATAAAGTGCAGCATGTGATAAAAAGGAGTAAATAACTATGGATGTATCCATTGTCATTCCTACCAAAAATGGTGGGCATCTGTTTGAAAAAGTGCTGGATGCCGTTTTCAAACAGAAGACAGAGTATGAATATGAAGTAATTTGCGTGGATTCCGGGTCAAAGGACGGAACTCTCGATGTGATCCGCAAATATCCATGCCGTTTGTTTCAGATTGAGCCGTCCGAATTTGGACATGGAAAAACGAGAAACTATGGTGCTTCCAAAGGAAACGGAACGTATATCATCTTTATTACGCAGGATGCGCTTCCAGCGACCGATACCTGGCTGCAGAATTTCATTGATGCCATGAAGATGGACCCGGAAATCGTGGGAGGATTCGGGATTCATTATCCGTATCCGGACTGCAATCTGCTTGACAAGCGTGATCTGGACGGCCATTTTAAAGGATTTGGAGAAACTAATACGATTTTCCACCTTGATGATCCGGAACGCTACGAAAGAGAAGAAGGATATCGTCATTATCTGGCGTTTTTCTCCGACAATAACTCCTGTATCCGAAGAGATATTTTTGAAAAATATCCGTATGAGGATGTCAACTTTGCCGAGGATCAGATCTGGGCGAGAAAGATGATTGAACTCGGATTCAAAAAAGTATACTGCCCGTATGCACCGGTATATCATTCCCACAATTTCAAACTCAGAACGTATTTCAAACGGTATTATGATGAGCAGAAGGGATTATATGAAGTTCATCAGTATATGATTGCACAGAAATGGACGCAGCTTCCGGGCATGCTGTACCGTCAGGTGAGAGGGGACTGCGTGTATATCCGTCAGCAGCCGCTCAGTAAAAAAGAGAAAATCCACTGGGCATTTTATTCCCTGTTTCGCAATTTTGACCGCTTTGTGGGCGGCTATCTCGGCGGAAAATACCATCTGTATTCCAAACGGAAACAACAGTTCCTGGATCGTCACATTTCGCAGCAGTACGATCAGAGACATGCATAGAAGAAAGGAAAAAGAAACGTGAAAAAACCAAATGTAGCATACCGTGCGTTACGGTATCTGAAGAATCATGGATTAAAAGAAACGATTGAGCGCGCAAAACAGGGCAATGAGCCGGCTGTACCGCCGAAGAACAACGTCATCGGATTTTACAGATTTGTCGTAGACAACGATCCGATCCCGTTCAATCAAAAAGAGTATGAGAAACATAAAAACGACAAGAAAAAGATCCTGAATTGGGTTGTACCGGAAATGGGACCTGGTTCCGGCGGTCATACCACCATTTTCCGTTTTATTTCCAACCTGGAGCGCCTCGGTTTCCACAGTAGAGTTTATCTCTACATGTCCCCGAATTTTCAGGATAATGCGTCCATCCGCAAATTCCTAAAAGAGTACTTCCCGCTTCTTGTGCCGGAAGTAGAAGTTTACTGCGATGTATCCCAGATGAAATTTGCACATGCAACCGTAGCAACCTCCTGGACCACCGCTTACTACGTAAGAAAATTCCAGAATACGATTTCGAAGTTTTACTTCGTACAGGATTTCGAGCCGCATTTCTATGCACACGGTTCGGAGTATGAGTTTGCAGAGAACACGTACAAGATGGGATTCCGAGGAATCACAGCAGGAGACTGGCTGCGGGATATCATGAGAAATGAATACGGCATGCAGGCAGACAGCTTCCATTTCTCCTACGATGACAAGGTATATCAGCCGAAGGAAAAGCAGGACAACGAGAAGAGAGTTTTCTTCTATGCCCGCCCGGTTACCCCGAGACGTGATTTTGAGCTCGGTATGCTGGCACTCAATGAGCTGTGCCGCAGAATGCCGGAGATCGAGGTTGTTTTCGCGGGATGGGATGTCAGCGGCTATGAGATTCCGTTCAAACACAGAAATTTAGGTATCGTAACACCGCAGGTGCTGGCAGATTCCTATGCGATCTGTGATATGTGCCTTGTTATTTCGAATACCAACCTTTCCCTCGTACCGTTCGAGGTTATGGCCTGCAACTCGGTCGCTGTCTGCTCCAAGGGTGCAAACAGCAGTTGGATGGTAAATGAGGAAAACTCCATTCTGGTTGACTATGATCCGATCCAGATCGCAGATAGAATGGAATATTACTTCAACCACCCGGATGAGCTGGCTACAATCCGCAAAAAGGGAATGGATTTCGTAAAGGGAACCTCCTGGTACAAAGAAGCCGAAAAAGTTTACGCAAGTATGCTAAAAGGAATTGAGGAAGATGAGAAAAAACTGCAGTAAGGATGTGAGCAGAGAACGCAGAATCGAGATTCTGTTTGTATTCGGCGTATTCCTGTTTTACTTTTTGTGGTCCTGTACGCAGCGATACAATTTCTCGTCGGATGAATCAATGCGGTATCAGATTCCACAGTTCATTTATGAATATGGGAAGCTTCCGCGGGGTGACGAACCGCTGATTCGGAATGAGGATTGGGGGATTTCCTATGCATTCAATCCGATTCTCTCCTATATGGCATCTGCAGTTTTGATGAAGGGGATGAGCCTGTTTTCCACGGATGAGTGGATGCTGCTCATTTCCGCCCGTTTTGTAAATGTTCTGCTGGGAGCGCTTACTGCCTGGGTGGTCTTAAAGACGGCAAAGCTGTTGTTTCCAAGACGCTACGCATGGATGTTTACGACTCTGGTGGTTTTCCTGCCGGGCAATGTGATTTTATATTCCTATGTCAACTGCGACGCGCTTGCAATGTGTTCGACGGCCATTATCTTTTATTCCTGGGTAAAGGCGTACAAAGAGGGATGGAGCTGGACCACGTGTGCGGTATCGGCCGTTGGAATGGGAATCTGTTTCTTGTCGTATTACAATGCGTATGGATTTATTCTGATGACGTTTTTCTACTTTGTGGGAACGATGCTGACGGACCAGTCGAAACCGGTCAAAGAACGATGGAAAGAAATGATCCAAAAAGGTCTTTTTATTTTGGTGATCGTCTGTGTCATTGCTCTGTGGTGGTTTATTCGAAATGCTATTCTCTATGGAGGAGATTTTCTGGGACGCCAGGCATCGAGCGCAAGCGCGGAACTGTATGCAAGATACCAGTACAAGCCGTCGCACAGCAAGACCTTCCAGAAAAAAGGAGGCTCCATGTTGCATATGATCTTCTATAAGCCGAGTTTTCTGGAACATGACTGGCTGGTAACAGTGCTGTACAGCTTTGTCGGCGCGTTTGGCTACAATAAGATTTATCTTTCCACGATGATTATTGTTCCGTACCTCTGCTGTCTTCTTGTCGGTCTCATTCTGATGCGGAACTGCTGCCAGAGAGACTTTTTCTTCTGGAATGCAGACGGCACGCAGACAGCTCTTACCGGAAAAACGAAGAGAAAATGGAGTAAACTGGGATGGTTTACCTGGGCTAATGTGTTTGCCCTGCTGATCCCGAATTATCTGAATGCGTATTACTCCTACAGTTCTGATTTTCAGCCGCAGGGACGATACAGCATGCCGATGCTGATTCCGCTGATGTATTTCGTGACGAAGGGTGTGCAGGCGTTCCTGAAACGGGAGAAAAAACTACAGAAGTATGAAAAATTGTTCTGTATTCTGGTCTGTGTGGCGGCAGCGGCATTAGCGGCATTCACTTGGGCGAGAATCATCTATCCGATGTACTTGCAGAACTACTACGGATTGCGGTAAGCGGAACAGAGAAAGAAAGCGGTGAAACGTTTGGAAAAAATTTCAGTGCTGACAGCAAAATTAAAAAAAGCTGTTGCAGAAGAAGGAATCGGCGGTCTGGCTGGGCGTACGAAAGGGTACCTTGCGCGGGCAAAAAAAGAAAAAGAGTTTCAGAGAGAAAAATCCCGGGTCTACCGGGATATTCTCTTTATCAGTGGCTGCAATGAACAGCTGCCGCATCCACACCGGTACCGCGTGGTGCATCAGATGGAGCAGCTGGAGGCAGGCGGATATACGTGTGATACGGTTTATTTTCAGGAGCTGAAGCCCTGGATGGTACGCTGCTACGGCGCGTTCGTGATTTTCCGCTGCCCGATGACGGACACCCTGCGGGAATTTGCCACAATGGCAAAGCAGATGAACAAGCCTCTGTGGTACGATGTGGATGATCTTGTGATCGATACGAAATACACCGATCAGATTCCGTTTCTCGACCGGATGCAGCCGGAAGAACGGCAGGCATACGATCAGAATGTCCGAAATATGGGCGAGCTGCTTTCCCTCTGCGATGCGGCGGTTACGACGACAGCGGCGCTGGCAGAAGAACTGAAGCAGTACGTACCGGAGGTGCTGATCAACCGCAACTGTGCGTCAGATGAGATGCTGCTACTGTCCGAGGCGGTGTTAAAAGAAAAACAGAAAAAGAACGAAGCAGATGGAACGGCGAAAAAAGTACGCCTTGGCTATTTCAGCGGCAGTGCGACGCATCTGGACGACATCGAGATGATCGTTCCGGTGCTGAAACAGCTGCTTGGCAAAAATCCGAACCTGGAACTCCTCATCGTGGGAATTCTGGAACTCCCGGTGGAGCTGAAACTGTTTGCTTCCCAGATCCAGATGGAGGGCTTTGTCGATTACCAAAAACTGCCGGAGCGGATTGCGTCGGTGGATATCAACTTGGCTCCGCTTACCGATACGATTTTTAACCGTGCGAAATCGGAAAATAAATGGGTGGAAGCGGCTCTGGTGCAGACTGTGACAGCAGCCAGCAATCTCGGCGCTTTTGCTGAGATGGTACAGGATGGAGAAGACGGCGTACTCTGCCGAGACGAAGCGGAGTGGTTGGAAAAACTGCAGTGGCTGATCGACGACGAACCGGCACGAAAAGCCATTGCCGGACGGGCATATGGCCGGTGCAGCCGCGAGTGTGTCACAATCTTTCATGCCACCGGGATTTGCGAGTGGGTGGAGCGCCACTGGAATCTACGCTGTGCCTTTGTGCTTCCAGCGATGGAGATCAGCGGAGGCATCCGCGTTGCACTTCTTCATGCGGAAATGCTGGTAAAAGCAGGAGCGCAGGTCAGCCTCTTTACTCTGGAAGGGGAGGCGGAGTGGTATCATGAGGGTGATTTCCATTTTCCGGTGCTGTCGGCTGAGCGAGAGAAACTGCAGGGAACGCTGGATCTTGCGGTAGCGACGATGTGGAATACCGCAGAGTTCGTCGAACAGTCCAGTAAGATCCGAAAGAAAAAATATCTGGTGCAGAATTTTGAAGTTGGATTTTATCCGCCGGGAAGCCCGTACCGGATCGCAACTTCGGCGACTTACCGGATGAGGAGCCCGATGGAGTACGTAACCATTTCCAAATGGTGTCAGAACTGGCTGCGGGAGGAATACCATACCGAAGCAGCCTATCTTCCGAACGGCATCGATCCGTCCTTCTATCCGAAACGGGGGCGGGATCTGCAGGGAAAAATTCGGATTCTGATCGAGGGAGACTGCAGCGCGGAGCATAAAAACGTGGACGAGAGCTTCCGTATCGTGGAACAGCTGGATCTGGAAAAATTCGAGATCTGGTACATGTCCTACAATGGAAATCCGAAATCCTGGTACCGCGTGGACCGCTTTTTACACCGGGTTCCATATGAAAAAACACCGGAAGTCTATGCGGCGTGTGATATCCTGCTGAAAACAAGCCTGCTGGAAAGCTTTTCCTATCCGCCGCTTGAGATGATGGCGTCCGGCGGCTACGTCGTTGCTGTGCCGAACGGTGGCAATCTGGAATACCTGAAAGATGGGGAAAACTGTATTCTCTATCCGCAGGGAAATCTCGCGGAGGCAAAAGCGGCGATTGAGCGTATTCTGACAGATGCGGAACTGAGGAAAAAACTGGATACGGGAGCAGAAGAGACGGTAAAGGAAAGAAACTGGAAAAGAATCGAACCACAGATTTTAGAACAGTATCTTGGAAAATAAATAAGCAACAAAAAGGGCTGTCGCACTAGCAAATATTTCTGGCGGTAGCTCTGCTTTATACCCAAATGGCATCGAAATCGGTTGCGTTTTCGATGCCATTCTTTACTTCTTATAGGAAAGTTCGACTTCCGTCGAACTCTTGAATCAGGATCACCCGTTGGACGGGAGGTCCTGATTGCTTATAAATTAGAAGATCAGTGCCGTTTGTTTCGGTTATTGCGGCGTCTGTTTCTGCGTTTCCGTCTCTTTCTCGCGTTGTTGATCACGACAATGATCAGAATCAGAAAAGCGACACCGTTCAGGCCAAGCAGAATATAGAGCAGTGTGGAGAGAAAAGAAATTTTCTTGGTTTCTTCCGGTGTTGGAATATCTGTGCTGTCGGTTTCTTCTGATGAATCGGAGGAAACCGAAGAACTGTCGGAAACAGTACCTGGAGCGGAAACCTCGGCTGTTCCGATGAAGTGATCATCGAAAAAATACTGGCGGGTGTACGGTTCCTCAACGGAAGCGCCGTCCGGATCGGTGTAGGTTGCAGTTTCAATTTTCGCATTCTTTGGAAGCGTTACCACACCGGAAAGACTTTCCTTTTTTGCGTTCTTCAGGGTATAATGTGTAAAATTATCATAACCGAAATCAAGTACGGTACGGGTATCGTTGATATAATCGAGGTTATCACAGGTTAAAACAACGCAGACCAGCGTCATATTGCCTCGCTTGGCAGCGGTAACGAGTGTGTTGTGTGCCTCATCGGTATAACCGGTCTTTCCGGCGAAAGCACCCTTGTATCCCCACTGACCGTCCTGGAACAGCAATGCGTGGTGGTTCTGAAGATCACGCGGTGTCGAGGTCATATTGGTCGGCTGAATTGTGTAGGTCAGATCGGACTCGATGCGGCAGAAGGTCTCGTTTTTGATGCACTCCTGCATAATGAGTGCCATATCGTGTGCACTGGTGTAGTGGTTCGGATCTGGCAGACCGTTTGCATTGACAAAATGGGTATTCGTGCAACCAAGTGCAGCGGCGCGTTCGTTCATCATGGCGGCGAAACCTTCCTCGCTTCCGGCAATGTCGATGGCAAGCTGTGTGCAGACCTCATTTGCCGAGGCAAGAAGAATCGCGTGAAGAGCATCCTCCACTGTGATCGTTTCGCCAAGCTGAACGTTGATGCGGGCATTTCCCGGAATGGATTCGCTGACAGCATGTTCGCCGAAGGTAACGGTGTCGGTCATCTGCTTGTTTTCAATGATCAGCAGAGCCGTCAGAATCTTGGTGATGCTGGCAGGATAGCGCTGCTCGTCCATGTTTTTATCGTATAAAACAGCATCAGTATCGGCATCGAGTAAACAGACAGCGCCGGAATTGTTTTCCGGTCCTTCGGGCCAGGTGGAGACTGTTTTTTTATCGGTTGTGGCAAAAATCGTCTGCGGGAGGCAGGACGCGGCAAAAACAAAAGCAAGCAACAGGCATAAAAATGTGCGGACTGCAGAATTCTTTCTAATCATAACTCACTCCTTCTGATCCAGCGGGTACAGCTGCATAAGACTGTCCGGGCAGCGGATCTCTCTAAAATGTATTAGACATACTTTTATTATTATAACATAAAGCGAACAGGGAAGAAATACATAATTTCTTAATATTTTCAGTCGGGATTTGCAAAATGCAGTAAAATAGAGTATAATGCGAACGAGTTCATACGGAAAAAACAAAAAACCTGAAAAACAAAAACCCCAAGGAGTTAAAAAAGTGTCAGATATGAAATGGCTCCGTTTTATACGGAAATTGAAACCTTACAACATACAGAAGGGACTGCGTTACCTGAAACATTATGGCCCAAAGGAATTCCTGATCCGTCTTTCGGAGAGGATGGAGCCGGAGGAGGTTCCGTACGGACCGTGGCGGGAGCAGTACTGCGCAAAAGAGGAGGACCTGGCGCGTCAGAAAAATCATAAATTTTCTTATTGTCCGAAGATCAGCGTTGTTGTTCCGGCTTACCGTACGCCGGAAATTTTTCTGCGTCAGATGATCGAATCCCTGGAAAAACAGAGTTATGAAAACTGGGAACTGGTGATCGGAAATGCCAGCCCGGAGGATGAGACGATGGCGCGCATCCTGAAAGAGTATACCGGAAAAGATCCGCGCGTAAAGAACGTTCCGATTCCGGAAAATATCGGCATTGCAGAGAATACAAATGCAGCGCTTGCCGCAGCAGCGGGAAATTTCGTCGGTTTTATGGATCACGACGATCTGCTTGCGCCGGATGCACTCTTTGAAATTGCCATCCGTCTGGAAAAAGATCCGTCCATCGATGCTTTTTATACCGATGAGGACAAGGTACGGACCGATCTGTCCGAGTATTTCCAGCCGCATTTCAAACCGGATTTCAATCTGGATCTGCTGCGGTCAAACAATTATATCTGCCATTTCTTCGTTGTACGGCGGGAGATTGCGGAGAAAACCGGCGGCCTTCGTCCGGAATACAATGGGGCGCAGGATTATGATTATATCTTCCGCTGCACGGAAATGGCGGGAAAAATTGTACACATTCCGAGAGTTTTATATCACTGGAGGGTCCACAGCGCTTCCACCGCAGACAATCCGGCAAGCAAGCTGTACGCGTATGAGGCCGGAAAAAGGGCAATTGAGGGAAACCTTGCGCGCTGCGGCGAAGAGGGAACCGTCACACTGCGTTCGGATTATGGCTTCTACGATGTAGATTATAAACTGCAGGGAACGCCTCTGGTTTCGATTCTGATCCCGAACAAGGATCAGGCCGATACGTTACGCACCTGTCTGGAATCCATTAAGAAGAAGTGCATGTATCCATCCTATGAGATTCTGATTATTGAGAACAACAGCACTGAGGAAGCAACGTTTTCCTATTACAAAGAACTCGAAGCACAGGGCATCCGTGTCCTGAAGTATCCAAAACAGGGCTTTAACTATTCTGCGATCAATAATTTCGGCGTCAAAGAGGCAAAGGGAGAGTATCTCCTGTTTCTCAATAACGATATGGAAATCATCACACCCGATTTTATGGAAAAGATGGTATCTAATCTGCAGAGACCGCAGATCGGGGCGGTCGGCGCGAAGCTGTATTACCCGGACAACACGGTGCAGCATGCGGGTATCATCATCGGTATCGGCGGCATTGCGGGCCACGCCTTTTTAGGACTGGCGCGCGGAAGAAGCGGCTATCTGCATAAGGCATCGCTCCAGATGAATGTGAGTGCGGTGACAGCAGCGTGCATGATGATGAAAAAAGAGGTCTTTGAGGAGGTCGGCGGCTTTGAAGAAGAACTGTCCGTCGCTTTCAATGATGTTGATCTGTGCCTGCGCATTGGAAAAGCAGGTTATAAAATCGTATACAATCCGCACGTGGAGCTGTACCATTATGAATCGAAATCCAGGGGAGCAGAGGATGACGAGAAGAAGGTGCGCCGCTTCCAGTCGGAAATCGAATTTATGCGCAGCCGCTGGATTGGGCTGTTAAAGGCAGGAGATCCCTGCTACAATCCAAATTTAACGCTGGCATCGTGGAACTATGGACTGCGTGCCGACGGCAGGGGAGTAAAACCATGGACAAAGTAGCAGTTGTAATACCAAATTATAATGGATACCGGTATCTGGAGACGTGCTTTGCGGCGCTTGCAAAGCAGACCTTTACGGAATTTACCACATATTTCGTGGACAATGGTTCACAGGATGAGAGCTGTGCGTTTCTGCGGGAACACTACCCGGAGACGAAAATCATCCAGCTCGATGATAACTATGGCTTCAGCCGTGCGGTCAACGAAGGCATCCGCCAGTCGAAGGAGCCGTATGTGATCCTTTTAAACAACGACACCGAAGTGTTCCAGGACTTTGTCGAGCGCCTTTATGAGGGAATCTGTAAAAGAAAGAATGCGTTTGCATGCAGCGCAAAGCTGATTTCCTATCAGGAGCGTGATAAAATCGACGATGCGGGAAATTACTATAATATGCTGGGATGGGCATTCGCAAGAGGAAAAGGAAAACCGGTCAGTGAATTTGAAACGTCCGACCGGATTTTTGCGGCCTGCGCCGGAGCAGCGATCTACCGCCGGGAATTTCTGGAAAAGACCGGACTTTTTGATGAAGAACATTTCGCTTATCTGGAAGATACCGACATCGGCTATCGTGCGCGGCTTTTGGGCTACGAGAACTGGTATGAGCCGTCCGCGAAGGTTTACCACGTCGGAAGCGGAACGAGCGGCTCCCGGTATAACCTCTTTAAAATCCGCTATTCGTCCCGAAACAATATTTATCTGATCTATAAAAATATGCCGGTTCTGCAGATTCTGTTTAATCTGCCGGCCTTTATCCTCGGTTTTTCGGCAAAACTGGTCTTTTTTGCATCGAAGGGATATGGAAAAGAATATCTGGCAGGAATCAAGAATGGTTTTTTCATCTGCCGGAAGCCGGAAAACAGAGCAAAAAAGATCCGTTTTGAGTGGAAGCGCCTCGGCACGTATTTTGTCATCGAATGGGAGCTTTTTATCAATGTGTTCCGGAGATTTCTGGAGAGGGTATAAGGATTCTTTCAAAAGATTACGAAAAAGTTAAAAAGTTTACGGAAATAAGAAGAATGTTAGAAAAATATGATTGCTCTTTTTTGAAACTTATTGTATAGTTAGGGGTAGGGAATTTTTAAATCCCGAAAAAAACAGATAAGGTGAACGAATTTGATCAACGATAATCAGAAATATTTTGACCGGATGCACGTTCTGATCGATGCCCTGGTGCTCGCACTTTCCTACGTACTGTCCTGGTACTGCTATGTGCGGCTGGGCGTTATGAATAATCATCCGGAGAGGGGAATTCTGCCGCCGGCGACGTATATGATGGCACTGCTCTATATCGTGCCCGGCTATCTGCTGCTTTACTATGCATTCAATCTCTATGCATCCAAGCGTTTTCAGGGAAGACGTCTGGAATTTGCCAATATCTTAAAAGCGAATACGGTTGGATTTCTGGTCTGGCTGGCCAGCCTTTACATGGTGCGCCAGGTTCACTTTTCCCGTGGTATGCTCTGCATCTTCTTTGTGCTGAATGTGACACTGGAAACGATCGTAAGAAATCTGATCCACTATATCTTAAGCAATATGTGGAAACACGGCCGCAACCAGAAGCAGATTCTGATGGTCGGCTACAGCCGTGCGACTGAGGAATACATTGACCGGATCATTGCAAACCCGGAGTGGGGCTATCTCGTCCGCGGAATCCTCGATGACCATGTCAAAGCGGGAACGATGTACCGCGGTGTCAAGGTTCTTGGAAGAATCAACAATCTTTCAGTCATTCTGCCGGAAAACAAACTGGATGAAATTGCCATTACCCTTGGCCTGAACGAATACTTCCGCCTGGAGGAGATCGTTGCCATGTGTGAAAAATCCGGCGTACATACCCAGTTTGTGCCGGATTACCACAACATCATTCCGACAAAGCCGTACACAGAAGACCTGCAGGGACTTCCTGTCATCAATATCCGCTATGTGCCGCTTTCCAACACGTTCAACGCGATGCTGAAACGGATTGTGGATATTTTCGGCGCGTTCGTGGCGATCATTCTGTTCTCACCGGTGATGCTGTTTTCCTGCATCATGATCAAGCTGACCTCACCGGGTCCGCTGATCTACCGTCAGACACGCGTCGGACTGCACAACAAACCGTTTGAAATGTACAAGTTCCGTTCGATGGAAGTTCAGACGGAGGAGAAAGAAAAGAAGGCATGGACCGTGAAGAATGACCCGCGTGTGACGGGATTTGGAAAATTCATGCGCCATACCAGCATTGATGAGCTTCCACAGCTCTTTAACATCTTAAAAGGAGATATGAGCCTGGTCGGACCGCGGCCGGAGCGACCTTTCTTTGTGGAAAAATTCCGGGAGGAAATCCCGCGTTATATGGTAAAACATCAGGTGCGTCCCGGTCTTACGGGGTGGGCACAGGTGAATGGATACCGGGGAGACACTTCCATCCGAAAGCGTATTGACTGTGATCTGTATTATATTGAAAACTGGACGCTGGGACTTGATTTTAAAATTCTGTTCCTGACCTTTTTCAAAGGATTTGTGAATAAAAACGCTTACTAAAAGATAAGGGGAAAAGAGATGTCGAAGAAGAATTACAAAAAGAGCAGAAAATACAAAAAAATGCGCCGCAGAAAAATAATTTTCGGAATTGAAATCACCGTTCTGCTGATTCTTTCCGGAATTCTGTTCGTCTACGCATGGATCAACCGTTCGATGGATAAGATGAATCAGGATACGCTGGACAGCTCCCAGATTCAGATCAACAGTGAAGTAAAGGCAAATACCGATCTCTCACAGATGTCCGGTACACAGGTCATCGCGCTGGTCGGCGTGGATGCCAGAGGTGTGAAAGGCTCCGAGCTGGCAGAAAGCATGAACAGTGACACTATTATTCTCTGTTGTATTGATCACGACAAGCAGGAAATCCGTATGGTGTCGATTATGCGTGACACCTGGATGAATATGGCGAAATATACCGATGAATATTATGAGTTTGACAAAGCCAATTCCGCCTATAACCGCGGCGGTCCGGAGAGTATGCTCTCCATGCTGAATACAAACCTTGACCTTGCACTGACCGATTACGTTACCGTAAACTTCAAGGCACTCGCCGATGCGATTGATGTCCTGGGCGGTCTCGACATCGAGATGACAAATGCAGAGTGTGTTCATGCAAACAACTACAACAGAGAGGTATCGGAAGCACAGGGCGTAGAGTATGAAGCTATTCCGTATGATGAGGACCTTGGGGATGATTACAGCGAAGTACGTCATGTCAGCGGTGCACTTGCAACCTCCTATGCGCGGATCCGTTACGGCGGCGGCGACGATGCGAAACGTACGAGCCGTCAGCGAATCGTCATCAATCTCATGGTACAGAAGATTAAACAGAATCCGACCAAGATTCCGGAGATTCTGGATAAAGTGATGGGAAATGTCAGCACCAGTCTTACCAAAAACGAAATTCTGGAACTTGGCATGCATGCGGTAACGTACAAAATGGGAACATCTTATGCATATCCGTTCCAGCTGTGTTATGGAGAAAATGTAGAAAGCGCACTTGGTGTTGATGTCGTAATTCCGGTTACACTGGAACACAATGTAAAGGAACTGCACGCTTATCTGTATCCGACGATGAGCTATGATCCATCTGCAGCCGTGATAGAGTACAGTGACTATATTGCAAGAGAGAGCGGCTACGATGATGATATGATTGAGTATGTACTGAATCAGGGACCGGGCGCTGCAACAGATTCTGTGGTAGCAGGAGATTAAAATACAGGGAGAATACGACAAGATGAGTCAATATACCGTTGATGTCATGATACCAACGTATAAACCAGGGCAGGAGTTCGCAGAACTTCTGCCCCGCCTTTTAAAACAGACTTACCCGATCCGTTCGATCCGGGTCGTGAATACGGGGAAAAAGTTCTGGAATCCGGCGTGGGAGCAGCTTTCAGACAAGATTATGGTGGAGCATATTCAGCCGAGCGAGTTCGACCACGGCGGAACGAGAAGGGCGATGGCAGAAAGTTCAGATGCGGATCTTCTGCTTTTTATGACCCAGGATGCCATGCCGTACGACAATGCGTGCGTGGAACATCTGGTGGAAAAATTTTCACTGCCGCATGTGAAGGCGGCCTATGCGCGGCAGCTTCCGCGGGATGACTGCCGTACACTGGAACGGTTTACGAGAGGCTTTAACTATCCGGACGAGAGTGATATCAAGGATGCCGGTGATCTGCCAAAACTTGGTGTTAAGACTTTTTTCTGTTCCAATGTCTGTGCAATGTATGACCGCAGGACATATGAAGAGCTGGGTGGATTTGTAGAAAGCACCTTGTTTAACGAAGATATGATCTATGCCGGGCATCTTGTGCAGGCGGGCTATGCGATTGCCTATGCGGCAGATGCGAAGGTGGTACATTCCCACAATTACGGTTGTCTGGCACAGCTTCACCGCAATTTCGACCTCGGTGTATCCCAGGCACAGCATCCGGAGATCTTTGATGCGTATCCGTCTGAGAGTGAGGGAATCCGTATGGTGAAAAAATCGGCATCCTACGTCTGCGAAATTCATAAGCCGTGGCTGCTCGTCACTTTATTCTTTCAAAGCGGATTCAAATATGTGGGCTACTTCCTCGGAAAACGATACAAAAGCCTTCCGGACAGTGTAATCCGCTGGTGTACCTCAAACAAAACATGGTGGGAATATCACGGAAAGATACGAAAAAAACGAAATAGAAGATAAGTGAAAGTAAAAAACAAAAATAAAAAGATCTTGTAAGTAAATACGAAATGCTCCATAAGGTTGACAGAGAACGGAGCAGAGTGGTAAAAAAGTAAAGAACAAGAAATTAGAAGGCGGCATAACCTGAAAACAGAACAAGGGTGCCGCCTTTTGCTGTTAGGAGGAAAAAATTTATGTGTGGAATTGTTGGATATATTGGAACCTGCCAGGCTGCCCCGGTGCTGCTGGACGGATTGTCAAAGCTGGAGTACCGCGGATACGATTCGGCCGGAATTGCTGTATACGATGGAAACAAAATTCAGATGCAGAAAGCAATGGGCCGTCTGAAGGTGCTTGAGGAAATGACACAAAATGGAGCGACACTTCCGGGTACCGTAGGAATCGGACATACGAGATGGGCAACGCATGGGGCACCTTCCGATCTGAATGCACATCCGCATTTCAATAAAGACCACTCGATTGTCGTTGTACACAATGGAATTATTGAGAATTATCTGAAATTAAAGAAAAAACTGATGTCCAAAGGATATGAGTTCCTTTCGGAGACAGATACCGAGGTAATTGCCCATATGCTGGATTACTATTATAACGGCGATCCGCTTGCAACGATCACAAAGGTTATGCACCGTATGGAGGGATCGTATGCACTGGGTATCCTGTTCCGCGACCATCCGGATGAGGTGTATGCGGTCCGTAAAGACAGCCCGCTGATCGTTGGTACAAGTAAGAGCGGAAACCTGATTGCATCCGACGTTCCGGCTGTACTGAAATATACAAGAGATGTCTATTTTCTGGAAAATGAGGAGATTGTCAAGCTGACCCGAGACGGCCTTCATTTTTACAATATCGATGAGGAGGAGCTGCAAAAGGAGCCTACGCACATCGAATGGGATATGAATGCCGCAGAGAAAGGCGGCTATGAGCATTTTATGCTGAAAGAGATGCATGAGCAGCCAAAAGCCGTAAAAGATACGCTGACCCCACGCATCAAGAATGGTGACGTAGTGATCGAGGAGCTTGGCATGACGGACGAAGAGATCCGTACAATCAGCAAGATCTTTATCGTTGCCTGCGGTTCCGCATACCACACCGGTGTAACCGCAAAATACGTCTTCGAAAAGCTGGCAAGAATTCCGGTTGAGGTAGATCTGGCAAGCGAATTCCGCTACCGTGATCCGATTCTGCCGGAAAATACGCTCGTGGTCATCGTCAGCCAGTCGGGTGAGACGGCCGATACCCTCGCGGCTCTCCGCCTTGCAAAAGAAAAGGGCGTGCGTACCCTTGGCATCGTAAACGTAGTTGGAAGTTCGATTGCAAGAGAGGCAGACAATGTCATGTACACCTGGGCCGGTCCGGAGATCGCTGTTGCGACAACGAAAGCGTACAGCACACAGCTTATCGCGCAGTACCTTCTGGCGATGAAGTTTGCCAAAGTACGCGGAACCGTTTCACAGAATGACTTCGATGCGATGATCCAGAGCCTTGAGCGCCTGCCGGAGCAGATTTCCCTGCTGCTGTCCCACAAGGAGAACGTACAGCGTTTTGCCAACCGTTATCTTGCGGCAGAACACGTCTTTTTCATCGGACGCGGCATCGACTATGCAATCTCGATGGAGGGCTCCCTGAAGCTGAAAGAGATTTCCTACATCCATTCCGAGGCGTATGCAGCCGGTGAGCTGAAACACGGAACCATTTCCTTGATTGAGGACGGACGCCTTGTCGTAGCCGTGCTGACCCAGCCGGAGCTCTACAAGAAAACGATCAGCAATATTCAGGAGGTGAAGACACGAGGCGCGTTTGTCATGGCGGTAACGACCGTTGGCAATACAGAAGTGGAAAAAGTAGCCGACTACGTAGTTTACCTGCCGGAGACAAATCCGATTTTTGCAAACTCCCTGGCGATCATTCCGCTGCAGCTCTTTGGCTACTACGTATCGATCGGCAGAGGCCTCGATGTGGATAAACCGAGAAACTTGGCGAAATCCGTTACGGTAGAATAAAAACCGCAGCATAAAATTCCTCTTTTTTCAAAATTATCACAGTTTCAACACAATTCTAACGTACAATAGGCAGTAGAAAATGAAGAAAGAAATAAGAGCACTGTGTATTGGTGCCTGAGATAGAAAAGAGAAAGAGGGATCAGCCATGAGTGAAGAATTCAAAAAAGAAGAAATAAATGGTGAGGCAGCAGAGGAAACCAAAGCTGCAGAGCATACAGAAGAAGTAAAAGCAGAAACGACAGCAGAGCAGAGTGCGGCAGAGACGGAAAAACCGCAGGAAACCGCAGAAGCGCCGAAGGCGGAAGAAAAGAAAACGACAACCTACAGCTGGGTGAATCCGAAAATCAGCGGAAAGACCGGCGAGGAGAATAACAGCGCTTCCTACACCGGAAAACCGGACCCGTCGGAGGCAAAGGCAGAGCAGACATCTTCTGCAAAGACAGAACATTATCAGTACCAGTCACAGACACAGAGTGCTCCGAAGCAGGAAAAACCACAGTTTTCTGCCGTTCCGCAGCCGCAGGATCACAAAAAGAAAGCGAAAAAACCAATGTCAGCCGCAAAAAAATGGGGCATGACACTTGCCATGGCAGCGTGCTTCGGACTCGTGGCAGGCGGTGTTTTCATTGGGACTGCAGCAGTCGGTACGAAAGTGATCGGTACAGCAACAGAGCAGAAGCAGGAAGTTACAATTCCGACGACCACCACAACAACGGCAGCAGACAGCAGTGATACCTCCGATACCGTAAAAGCAACCGGCGAGATGTCCGTGAAAGATGTTGCATCGAGTGCGATGCCGTCTCTGGTAGCAATTTCTACGACAACGGTGGAAGAGGTTGAGACATTCTTCGGAACCACAAGCCAGGAAGTTCCTGCAAGCGGAACCGGAGTTATTGTCGGACAGAACGACGATGAGCTCCTGATTGCGACAAACAACCACGTTGTCAGCGGTGCAACGTCTCTTTCCGTCAGCTTTATCGACGATGAGACGGTAGAAGGCCAGATCAAAGGTACCGATGCGGACAATGACCTTGCTGTTGTTGCAGTAAAACTTTCCGACATCAAGGACGAGACAAAGAGCCAGATCAAAATTGCCGTGATGGGAAATTCCGATGACCTTGAGGTCGGTGATCAGGTTGTGGCAATCGGAAATGCACTGGGAACCGGCCAGTCCCTGACGAGCGGATATATCAGTGCAAAAGACCGTACGATCTCCAGTCAGGATGAGAGTACCGGCGAGACGATTACTTCTGAGGGACTGATCCAGACCGATGCAGCCATCAACCCTGGAAACAGCGGCGGCGCCCTTCTGAACATGAACGGTGAGCTGATCGGCATTAACGAAGCAAAATACAGCTCCACGCAGGTCGAGGGCATGGGCTTTGCGATCCCGATTTCGAAAGCGGAGCCGATTCTGCAGAACCTGATGAACCTGACAACAAGATACAAAGTCAGCGATGATGAGGCCGCTTATATCGGAATCAACATGGCAGATGTCAGCGCAGATGTTTCCCAGAACTACGGTATTCCGACCGGTGTCTGCATCATGAGCGTTGTGGACGGCAGCCCGGCAGCCGATGCGGGCTTCAAGAAAGGCGATGTTATCACCACGTTTGATGGAAGAAGCATCTCGAACGCCAAAGGCTTAAAAGAGACACTGACCTATTATGCGGCAGGCGAGACTGTAGATGTCACCGTACAGCGCGCGGACAACGGTGAGTACAAAGAAGTAACACTGACGCTGACCCTTGGCTCTGCAGCAGATATGCCGCAGACGAGCGGAAGCAGCAACGGAACCACAAACGATGGAACCGGAAGCTCCGATCAGAATGACCAGGGTATTCAGAATCCGTTTGGCAACAGATAAAAACTCGAAATAACTATTTCCTAAGAGAAAAAAGACGGACAGCACAGGAATATGAACGCCTGGCTGTCCGCCTTTTTCTGCATTTTTTGATATAATTTTTTGAATTCGTAAAATTCTTAAAAAAGTTGGTAATTTTTAAGAAAGTTTTTACTTGTGACCCTATGGCTTTTGGGCTATAATCAAGCTAGACCAAGCGATCTATTACAGAAAGGAATTTGAAAAATCATGTCAGAAGAGAAAGACAGAGTGGACGGTACCGCGGACGAAACGAAGGCGGAAACAAAAAGCTCTGACCATCATACAGAAGATACCTATGAAAAAGTCTGCTTCATGTGCCGCAGACCGGAGAGCAAAGCCGGAAAGATGATTACCCTTCCGGGAAACATCAATATCTGCCCGGACTGCATGCAGAAGAGCTTTGATACCATGAACCAGAACCCGGGCCAGATCAATGAGATGATGAATAATATGAACAACATGCCGAATATCGGCATGTTCGATCTCTCCGGGCTTTCCAACCAGATCCCGAACCGGCAGCGGGTAAAGAAAAAAGAAGAAAAGAAGAAAACAAAAGAATTTTCCATCAAGGACATTCCGCCGCCGCACCGGATCAAGGCGATGCTTGACGAATACGTCATCGGCCAGGACCGTGCAAAGAAAGTCATGTCGGTTGCCGTTTACAACCATTACAAACGTGTCTTTGCACCGCAGGACGGAAATATCGAGATCGAAAAATCCAACATGCTGATGATCGGACCGACCGGTTCCGGAAAAACGTATCTGGTGCAGACACTGGCACGCCTCTTAGATGTGCCGCTTGCCATCACGGACGCCACATCCCTTACCGAAGCGGGTTATATCGGTGATGATATTGAAAGCGTGGTATCTAAGCTTTTAGCGGCCGCAGACAATGATGTGGAGCGCGCGGAGCACGGTATCATCTTCATTGACGAGATCGACAAGATTGCGAAAAAGAAAAATACAAACCAGAGAGACGTCAGCGGAGAAGCCGTACAGCAGGGAATGCTGAAGCTCCTCGAGGGCAGCGACATCGAAGTTCCGGTGGGAGCCAACAGCAAAAATGCGATGGTTCCGCTCGAGACCGTCAATACCAGAAACATTCTCTTTATCTGCGGCGGTGCCTTCCCGGATCTGACGGACATCATCAAGGAGCGTCTGAACAAGACAGCTTCCATTGGCTTCCAGGCGGATCTGAAGGACAAGTATGATGGGGATAAGAACCTGCTGTCACAGGTGACCTTAGAAGACCTTCGGACTTTCGGTATGGTGCCGGAGTTCCTTGGCCGTCTGCCGATCGTATTTACGCTGGAGAGTCTCAATGAGGATATGCTGGTCGAGATCTTAAAAGAACCGAAAAATGCGATCCTGAAGCAGTATAAGAGACTGCTCGAACTCGACGAGGTGAAACTGGAATTTGATGATGATGCACTTCGCTCTATTGCAAGAAAAGCGCTGGAAAAAGATACCGGTGCGAGAGCACTCCGTTCGATCATCGAGGATTTCATGCTGGATATCATGTATGAGATTCCAAAGGACAGCAGCATCGGAGAGGTTATCATCACAAAAGACTATATTGAAAAGACCGGCGGGCCGACGATTCTCCTGCGCGGCCAGGAAGTTCCAAAGTTAGAGCAGAAATAAGGTAACTGGAAAACACAGCGGAGCAGACGTGAAACTGGCGTTTTCTTGAAATAAGAGATAAGAAAGAGAGGGTTTTAACTATGGCAGAGGATTTTTTTGGAAATTTAAGTAAAACACTGAAAAAAACAGTGGATACTGTGGGAAAGAAAACAGATGAATTCGTAGAAATTCAGAAGATCCGCACCCGTCAGCATGCGCTCGAGGATCAGATTGAGAAGAATTACCAGGATATCGGACAGATCATCTACAACCGCTATCTGAACGGCGAAGCATTCGACGAGAATCTTGCCGGCTTCTGCAAAGATATCACCGATCTGGAAAAAGAGATTGCAGACTGCAAGGAAGATGTGGCAAACAAGAGAGGCCGCATCGTATGCCCGGCCTGCGGCGCAAGTGTTCCGAAAGATGCAGCTTTCTGCATGCGCTGCGGTGCTGCTATGCCGGAGAAGGAAGATGAGCCGGAGGATGCCGAGTTTGTACACGTAGAACCGGAAGAAAAAGCAGAAGAAACCGAAGCAGCAGCGCCGGAAGAAGAGCCTGAAAAAGAAGCAGAGGTACCGGAAGAGGAATGATCTGGACCCTGCTGCCGGGAGCGGTTTTCCTTGCAGACGGATGCCTGAAAAAGAAGGCAGAAGAGGAGTTAAAGGAAAATGAGCAGATCCCGGTCTGCAAAGGACATATTGTCCTGCGGAAATGTCATAACCGCGGCGTAGCGGGCGGCGGCTTCGCGGACAGCACGAAGAAGGTGGAAATTCTCACCTTCTTTTTGCTGTCCGGACTGTGGGCGCGTCTCGGAGCGCTGGCGGGCAGACGTAAGTGTAAGGCGAAGAAGCTTGGGCTTGCGCTTACGATTGGCGGCGGCATGTCGAACTGGTATGACCGGCATAAGAGAGGTTACGTGACCGACTATGTCAGCTTCCGGTTTGGACCGGAGAAGTTCCGCAGACTTGTGTTCAATGTTTCTGATTTCTGTATTTTCTTCGGACTTGCGCTGCTGACGGCAATTTCCTGCCGGGAGTCCAGGTGATGCAGGATCTCACGAAAAGCCCTGCGGATGGCGGGCTTTTCGGGGCAAAAAAGAAAATTTGAAATTTTTTGAAAAAATTTGAAAAAAGCTGTTGACAGATTCGGAATCATCTGGTAATATATGTTTTGTTGAGCGGCACATGAGAGCTGCAAGACAAGAAATGCAGGAGTGGCGGAATTGGCAGACGCGCAGGCTTCAGGTGCCTGTGGTCGCAAGATCGTGTGGGTTCAAGTCCCATCTCCTGCATTATTTTTCGCTTTGCGTATCAAGAATTGGTCCGGTGGACCAATTCGGATTACCCTGCCTGG
>SKEL01000110.1_pt1 | contig 86609 bp, 72 predicted proteins | sample 4826741 | NCBI WGS metagenome assembly SKEL01 (sample SAMN11008810, study PRJNA524170) | human gut metagenome | biome: Human fecal sample; material: Feces; isolation source: fecal sample from pouch patient p33 | host: Homo sapiens | place: Israel: Tel-Aviv | collected 2016-03-22
CGCGGGGATAGCCTGTTTTAGCTTTGCCCTGAAGGGCAATTGAGCAGGAAGCTCCCACTTCAAAATCTGTAAGATTTAAGTGGCGAGAGCATGTCACGAAATAAATAGAAGAGAAGCTATCCAATCCATTACATATTACAGAGAGAAAAACAGCGAGGGCGTAATTATGGCAAGAGAAGCCTCAGTAGAGAGAAATACAAAAGAAACCGAGATTAAATTAAAGATTAATCTGGACGGAACCGGATATTCCGATATCGAAACAGGAGTGGGATTTTTTGACCATATGCTGGATGGATTTACCCGTCATGGACTTTTTGACTTAAGTGTCAGAGTTCATGGTGACCTTCAGGTAGATGATCATCATACGATCGAGGACACAGGAATTGTTCTCGGAACCGCATTAAAAGAAGCAATCGGCGACAAAAAAGGAATCAAGCGTTACGGCAGCTGTATCCTTCCGATGGATGAATCCCTCGTGCTCTGTGCGATTGACCTGTCCGGAAGACCGTATTTTGCATGGGATGCAGAATTCACTACAGATAAGATTGGCGATATGTCTACAGAAATGGTAAAAGAATTTTTCTACGCAATTTCTTATTCCTGTGGCATGAACCTCCATATCAAGGTTCTGACTGGTGGAAACAACCATCATATGGCAGAAGCCATGTTCAAGAGCTTTGCCAAAGCACTGGATGCAGCAACATCTTATGACCCGAGAATCATAGATGTATTGTCTACCAAAGGAAGCCTTGCGTAATGTAGATAATTGGTAACTATTCAGCAGTCTACTATCCCGCGAGGTGTTTTGGCATGAACATGCCAAAATCCTGAGACATACAAGTCAAAATCCCATCGCCGAAGGCGATTTTTAACCGAATCAAGTAAGTCCCTTACTTCAATTGCAAAGAGCAATAAGCAGTGGGTGGGGACTTACTTGTATCAGGAGGGGTACAAGCCCCTCCTGATAAACCGCGAAGCAGTTATTCGGTTATGAGCAAGTAGCGAAAGCGGATTGCGAATATCCGATTGAATGGATTTTGACTCGTAACTGTGAAGGTACTGAGCAGTTACGATATTTGCAGAATAATGAAAGATGTTCCCGGAATAGCAGAAAAATAGTATTATCTGCGGGTTCTGTGGAACATCTTTTGAGATAAAGATAAAATAAACCACTATATAAAAGTTAATCAGGAGAGAGTAATAAAGATGGAAAATACAGCAAATTTAAAGAGCAGCATCGCCTGGTCGGATTTCAAATTAAACAGCGACGGAATGGTACCTGTAATTGCACAGGATTATCAGACAAATGAAGTTCTGATGCTTGCATACATGAACGAAGAAGCATTTAACACCACACTCCAGACCGGCAAAATGACCTACTGGAGCAGAAGTCGCAATGAGCTTTGGACAAAAGGTCTCACTTCCGGACATCTTCAGTTTGTAAAGTCTCTCACATTAGACTGTGATAACGACACCATCCTTGCAAAAGTAGAGCAGATCGGTGCAGCCTGCCATACAGGAAACAGAACTTGCTTCTTCAAAACATTGACAGAGGCAGTAAAGTAAGAGAATCAACGTTGTTTCTCATATAGTGTAAAAACATTAATAGGAAATATATATAAATTGTATTGACATTTTTTATTAAATGTGATAAAAAAAGAGTATCCGAATTGAATATGTGCAATGTTATAGCGCAAAGGTTACATCATATATGATGTGCAAAAGAGAATCCGGTGAGAATCCGGAGCGATACCGTCACTGTGTATGGGAGCTGCCTTTCAGAGACCACTGGGCTGCCGGGAAGGGGAAAGCGGCGATGATCGAAGTCAGGAGAACTGCCTTGGCGTGGAATTTAAGGTCTGCGGTATACAGAACCTATATTCTCATAACTATACATAGCTCTTTTATATAAATGAATCAGGCAGTCTGATTGAATTATGAATTGTGAGATATCTGGCTGATTCATTAAAAACCATGTATTTATGGGAAAGTGGCAGCCGCAGAATATGTGGCTGCTTTTTTGCATACGTCTGTCCGGAAATACAAGAAATAAAAGAGGAAAAACAAAATGAAAAGAAAATCCATGTTAGCTTTATTACTTGCAGTATCTATGACCTGCTCCATGACAGCAGCAACAGGTGCAGTAGCATTCGCATCTGACGACACAGCAACAGAAGAATCAGCAGATGATGCAACAGCAGATGACGCTGACGCAGCTGATACAGAAGAAGTTTCTGATGACACAACAGAAGCATCTGATGATGATCAGAAAGCAGCAGATGAAGTAGCTGCCCTGATCGATAAGATCTATGTTCAGGAAAGAACAGATACAACTGATGAAGACTGCAAAGCAGCAAAAGAAGCATGGGACAAACTGACAGATGCTCAGAAAGAGCTGGTAGAAGGTGAAGAAGCAAGCCCTGAATACTTTGGCCGTGACACAGGTGACGCTTCCAAAGATGATCCGCGTAACCAGGATGAAATCGGTGAGAACGAACTCCTTGTAGTAAGCTTTGGTACATCTTTCAACGACAGCCGTGCAGAGGATATCAAAGGAATCGAAGATGCTCTTGCAGAAGCATATCCGGACTGGTCAGTAAGACGTGCATTCACAGCACAGATTATTATCAACCATGTAGAAGCAAGAGATAATGAAGTAATCGATAACATGCAGCAGGCACTTGACCGTGCAGTAGACAACGGTGTTAAGAACCTTGTTGTACAGCCTACACATCTGATGCATGGTGCTGAATATGATGAAATGGTAGAAGCTATCGACGGATATAAAGATAAATTCGAATCCGTAGCAATCGCAGAGCCAATGCTTGGTGAAGTTGGTGATGACGCTACAGTAATCAACGACGATAAGAAAGCAGTTGCACAGGCAATCACAGATGAAGCATGCAAAGAAGCTGGATTTGATGATATGCAGGCAGCGGCAGATGCCGGTACAGCATTCGTATTTATGGGACATGGTACATCCCATACAGCTAACGTAACATATGATCAGATGCAGACACAGATGAATGATCTTGGATTTACAAACGCATTCATCGGTACTGTAGAAGGTGAGCCAGAAGATACAGCTTGCGAAGCAGTTATCGAGAAAGTTAAAGAAGCTGGATACAAGAACGTAATCCTTCGTCCTCTGATGGTTGTTGCCGGTGACCACGCTAACAACGATATGGCTGGTGATGATGAAGATTCCTGGAAATCTCAGTTCGAAGCATCTGGTGATTTCGACAGTGTAGACTGCCAGATCGCAGGTCTTGGAAGAATTGAAGCTGTAGAAGATCTCTATGTAGAGCATACAAAAGCAGCAATCGATTCTCTTGGAGCATCTGATGAAGCAGCAACAGACGATGCTGATGCAGAAGCAGCAGATGATACAAAAGATGAGGCAGCGGCTGACGATGCACAGACAGAAGAAACAACAGATGATACTGCAGAGGCTGACGCTGAATAATAGAATAAAAAGTTATTTCTTTAAATAACATTGTCCAAACAAATAAACTGCCCGGAGAACTTGCAGAAGTTCCCGGGCAGATATATTATATGATAAGAGAGAATGATATTTTTTACCATATAATATATCTGGCATGTATTTTTATGGTTACTGTTCACTGGTAATATCCCGCGAGGTGTTTTTTGTGAGCGAAGGTCACAGAAAACCCGAGACATACCGCGCGAATTTATGCGATTAGCATAAATTCTGTGCATCGCGAAGCGTGTTGCTGGGAACGGAGTGAACAGTAACTTTTTATGTTTTGGATAATATGATATCAGGATCAAAAGGTCAGAAAGTCGCTCGTGTTTGCACGATAAGACTTTTGAACTTGGGACCTGCCAAACATGAGAAAGTAGCGATTTACATAGTAAATCTGCAGATTATGAATATATAAAACAAGGAGAGAAAAATCATGAAAAAACGTTCATTTACATTATTAATGTCAGCACTTACTATTTCCGCAACACTTCTTGGAACAAGCCCGATTCTGGCAGAGACAGACACCGACACAGCGACAGAAGAGAGCGCCGATAAGGAAGAAAGCACAGATAAAGCTGATTCGGAAGAATCTGATGCAAAGAATACAGATGCAAAAGCAGAAGACGGCAAGGATGCAGACGCAGCAAAAGGCGACACATTAGAAGATGGTACATACACAGCAGAATTTGACACAGACAACGGAATGTTCCATGTAAACGAAGCAAACGATGGAAAGGGAGTCCTTACCGTAAAAGATGGCAAAATGACAATCCATGTAAGCCTTGCATCTAAAAAAATCGTAAATCTTTTTGCGGGCAAAGCAGAAGATGCCCAGAAAGATGGAGCAGAACTCCTCGAGCCGACAACCGATACTGTTACATACAGCGATGGAATGAGCGAAGAAGTATACGGATTTGATATTCCGGTACCGGCACTTGACGAGGAATTTGATGTAGCCTTAGTCGGAACAAAAGGAAAATGGTATGACCACAAAGTAAGTGTTAAAAATCCGGTAAAAGATGATTCCGCTTCCACAGATGCAAACGCAGAAGATAAAGATGCAGATTCCAAATCTGAAGATGCACAGAAAGAAGATACAAAAACAGAGGATGCTAAAGCAGAGGATACAGATAAAGATACTAAGGATGAGGAAAGTAAAGGCAAAACATTGGCGGATCTGAACCTTGAGGATGGCGACTATACTATGGAAGTAACTCTCACAGGTGGTTCAGGCAGAGCAACTATTGATTCTCCGGCAGCAATCAAGGTTGAAGGCGATAAAGCTACAGCAACAATCGTATGGAGCAGCCCGAATTATGACTATATGCTGGTAGACGGCGAGAAATACGAACCAGTCAACAAAGATGGAAATTCCACATTTGAGATTCCTGTCAGTGTATTTGATGCAGAGATGGATGTGACAGCTGATACTGTAGCAATGAGCGAGCCTCATGAAATCGACTATACCTTAAACTTCGATTCCACAACTGTCAAAGAAGCAAAGACAGCAGATGACAAAGAGGCTAAATAATAAAAAGCAAAACAGGAAAAGAAAAAGATAAGATTATGAGAAAAGTAAATTCAACTGAAAAACAGCAGAGGATATGGCACCATGGCTTTCTACTGACTATGTTGCTACTTGTTTGCACCTGCATTTTTTGCACTGTACATACAGCACAGGCGGCAGACGAGGCCAAAACTCCGACGGAGCTTCCTGGACTGACATACGATCACAGTATGGAACTTTCCTATGCAGAAGAGTTCAGCGTAGATTACTATAATGATGGATATGCCCTCATCACGATTGCTGAGGAAGGGCAGTTTCTTGTAGTGCCGGAAGGAAAAGAAGCACCGAAAGGTCTGAGCGAGGATATCACAGTTATTAAGCAGCCACTGAATAATATTTATCTGGTGGCAACCTCAGCTATGGATCTCTTCCGTGCCATCGCCGGCATTGATAATATTCGCCTCTCCGGAACAAAAGAGAGCGGTTGGTATATTCAGGAAGCAAAAGATGCCATGGAATCCGGAAAGATGATTTATGCAGGCAAGTACAATGCACCGGATTATGAACTGATCCTGAATGAAGGCTGTGGACTTGCCATTGAGTCAACTATGATTCATCATAATCCTGAAGTACAGGAGAAACTGGAGCAGTTTGGTATCCCTGTAATGGTAGAGCGTTCAAGCTACGAAAGTCATCCTCTTGGACGAACAGAGTGGATGAAATTATATGCAGTTCTTCTGGGAAAAGAGGATGTGGCGGAGAAAGCGTTCAAAGAACAGACAGACAAGCTTGATAAAGTTCTTGCATCCGATGACAAAGATACAGGAAAGACTGTGGCATTCTTTTATATCAATTCTACAGGTGCTGTCAATGTACGAAAGAGTAACGATTATGTATCTAATATGATCGGGCTTGCAGGCGGCAAATATGTTCCGGAAGATACAGGCGAGAGTGATAACGCCCTTTCTACTATGAATATGCAGATGGAAGAATTTTACGCTAAAGCGAAGGATGCGGATTATATTATTTACAACAGCACCATTGACGGAGAGCTGTCAACCATTGATGAACTTCTTGCCAAGAGCAATCTTCTGGCCGATTTCAAAGCAGTAAAGGATGGAAATGTATGGTGCACAGGTAAGAACCTCTTCCAGGAAACCACAGAACTGGGAACTACGATCGAAGATATTCATACGATTCTTACGACGGATGATGACTCTTTGGATGAACTTTCTTATATGCATAAATTAAAATAGAACAAGCACAGTATTTTTGGATAAGTGAAAATGATTTAAACGGGGACAAAAAATATCTTTTGTCCCCTGAATTGTATAGAAGCATGTCGCTAAAGAGACCTGCCACAGGCGGAGAACCCTGCTTGCAGGATTCTTTCTTGTAGATTTTGACTCGTAACTGTGAAGTTACTGAACAGTTACAGATAATCAAGAGTTACATATATAAAATAAAACAGATAGAAGGAAAAGAACATGGATGATAAAAAACGTGCAGCCAGATACTGGCTGGCATTTCTTATACTGGCAGTACTGCTGGTGATTTTATTCGTCTGGAATGTAAATGCCGGAAGTATCCATCTTTCGGTAGGTGAGATCATGAATATCATTTTCAGACATGAAGGCAATGCCACTGCCTACAATATTATATGGGAAATCCGCCTGCCAAGAATTCTGGCGGTAATTATTCTGGGCGGAGCGCTTTCCGTATCAGGATTTCTCCTTCAGACATTTTTTAATAACCCTATTGCAGGACCTTTCGTACTTGGAATTTCTTCAGGAGCCAAGCTTGTAGTTGCACTTCTGATGATCTTCTTTCTCAGCAGATCAATCTCTATGGGGTCTGCGGCTATGATTATCGCAGCTTTCATAGGATCTATGATTTCCATGGGATTTGTTCTTCTTGTTGCAAAGAAAGTCCACAATATGTCCATGTTGGTCATCAGTGGTGTCATGATCGGATATATCTGTTCCGCAATCACAGATTTTGTAGTCACCTTCGCAGACGATTCCAACATTGTTAATCTTCATAACTGGTCACTGGGAAGTTTTTCTGGAATGTCATGGGGAAATGTACAGGTAATGGCAGTCGTGGTTCTGATTACGATGGTGATTGTATTTTTTATGTCAAAGCCGATCGGCGCCTATCAGCTGGGTGAGGTTTATGCCCAGAATATGGGAGTAAATATCAAATTGTTCCGTATATGTCTGATTTTATTGTCAAGTATTCTGTCAGCCTGTGTAACGGCTTTTGCAGGACCGATTTCTTTCGTAGGAATCGCAGTACCTCATATTGTAAAAAGCCTGCTTAAGACAGCCAGACCACTTCTTGTGATTCCGGCATGTTTTTTAGGTGGTGCGGTATTCTGTCTTTTCTGCGATCTGATTGCCAGAACGGTATTTGCACCGACAGAACTTAGCATCAGCTCCGTAACTGCTGTATTTGGTGCGCCGGTGGTAATTTATATCATGATCCGCAGGCAGCAAAGAGTATAAATGTTTCGGAAAATATAAGAATAATAAATTGCAGGATGGGCAGGAAAATATGGAAGAGAAGATAACAAAAACAGAAAATAAAAATACACACCAGAAGGAACGGTATTTCTTCTATACAGACCAGTTGACGGTAGGCTACGATGGAAAACCTCTGATCAAAGAAATCAATATTCAACTAAAAAAAGGTGAGATTCTGACACTCATCGGTCCGAATGGAGCAGGAAAGTCAACAATTCTTAAGAGCATCACCAGACAGCTTGCCACAATAAGCGGTACTGTCTATCTGGATAAACAGACGATGTCTAAGATGTCTAATAAAGAAGTATCTCAGAAACTGGCAGTTGTTTTGACAGAGAGAATGCGTCCGGAGCTTATGACCTGTGAAGATATCGTAGCAACGGGGAGATATCCATACACAGGAACTCTTGGGATTCTTTCGGCAGAAGACAAGGCAAAAGTAAGAAAAGCAATGGAAACCGTTCACGCCTGGGATTTAAAAGACAGAGATTTTACAGCTATCAGTGATGGACAGAGACAGAGAATTCTTCTCGCACGTGCTATCTGCCAGGAGCCGGAGATCATTGTACTGGACGAGCCGACTTCTTTTCTGGATATTCGTCACAAATTGGAACTGCTTACGATCTTGAAGCAAATGGTTCTGGATCATCAGCTTACGGTGATCATGTCTCTTCATGAACTGGATCTTGCGCAGAAGGTGTCTGACAAAGTAATCTGCGTCCATGGAGAACACATAGAGAAATATGGTGCCCCGGAAGAAATTTTTACTTCCGAATATATCAGGAATCTATATGGAATTACCAGAGGAAGCTACAATGCAGCATTTGGCTGCGTAGAAATGGAAGCGCCTAAAGGAACTCCACAGGTATTCGTAATCGGTGGAAACGGAAGCGGGATACCGGTTTACCGGAAATTGCAGCGCCAGGGAATTCCTTTTGCAGCAGGCGTTCTTCATACCAATGATGTAGACTATCAGGTGGCCGGCGCATTGGCAGATAAGGTTATTTCGGAACAGCCATTTGAATGCATTTCCCAGAATGCCTGTGACCAGGCAGCAGAGATTATGAGACAATGCAAAGAAGTCATTTGCCCATTAAAAGATTTTGGAACTATGAATGCAAGAAACAGAGAACTCCTTCAACTCGCAGAAGAACTTGGACTCTTAAAAAATAAAGCATAATTTTATCTCAGAGAGATTCTTGGGTTTTAACCAAATCAATACCATTTACTGACAATGTGTGATATAATAGGTCTCATCAATCATCCGAAGGAGAGGCTTATGGATAAATTATATATCGTTATTCCGGCGTACAACGAACAGGATAACATCGAACAGGTCATTAATGACTGGTATCCGGTTATTGAAAAGCATAACGGAGATGGTCAGTCCCGTCTGGTTATCATTGATGACGGAAGTAAAGATTCTACATATGAAAAATTAAAACAATATGCGAAGACACGTCCGTTACTGACTCCTCTAACTAAGCCAAATGGCGGCCATGGGGCAACAGTACTCTACGGATACAAATATGCGTTAAAGAACGATGCGGATTATATTTTTCAGACAGATTCTGACGGACAGACACTTCCTGAGGAATTTGAACCATTCTGGGATCACCGTGAGAAATATGATATGGTGATTGGCTGGAGAAAAGAAAGACAGGACGGTGCTTCCCGGGTATTTGTGACGAAGACATTAAAACTTGTGATCCGTATCTGCTTTGGAGTGACTCTCACAGATGCGAACACACCTTACCGTTTGATGAAAGCGGAGACTATGTGTAAATACATTCGTCTGATACCAAAGAATTTTAACCTGTCCAATGTCCTTCTGGCAGTTATTTACAAGAAAAAGGGCTGTACGATTAAATATCTTCCTATCACATTCAGACCGCGTCAGGGCGGGGTAAATTCTATTAATATGAAGAAAATCTGCAAGATCGGCAAACAGGCAGTGATAGACTTCATGAAATTAAATAAAATCATTCGTAATACATAATAGAAAAAATACATTTTTGCTGTTCACCTGTGGTAGCTATAGGGTGGACAGCATTTTTATATTTATCTTTTATATCATAGGTAGTTACTTTATAATATTTCTATGATAATGATAAAATGCACTCGTGCAAGACTCTTTCTTGCCTCGAAATATTCAGATAAATGTCGAATTATATAATGAAATGTCGGACGAATTTCGTTGACTTTTTTGAAAAATGAAATTACAATGATGGACGTAACAGGACAAAACACAACACTATATGACACAAAATGATACAAAATAAAACGAGAATCAAAAAAGCAGGTCTTCTGATAAGACTTACCTGATTCGGTCAATCATGAAAGATAGTAGGGAGAAAAGTATAAGATGAACAAAACGAATGAATTATGTGAAATGGAATTAACAGCTGATACCGAGGAAAGACTGTCTGTTTTAAAAAAGAAACTGGGCGCAACAGACAGGTATATTCAGCAGGACAACAGAGATCTTGCAGAACTGGAAAGCAGATATGAGAAACTGGATATATCATATCCTGTAAGAAGATTTCTGGATGATTATATTGCATGTATGCAGACGAAATACGAGCGTCTTGCAGATCTGTGTTATCTGGCAGGGGTAAAAGAGGCCATGGATACTGCTGTTGCAGAGAATGAATAAAGTGTATTAAAAAAGTGTATTAAAAAAGAAATCTCTTGTTTTATTTGTCGAAATAGGATATTGTAAATATAAAAAGAAAATTCTTTTAAATATAATCTTATAAATGTGGGATTTTCAGGGCAGATAAGGAGAGATGAGAAGATGCATAAGAGGAATAAATTTATAAGCCTGGGACTTAGCTTTATACTGGCAGCGATGCCCGTATCATCTGTGGCGGCAGCTGAATTTTCAGACGGTACAGCTTACACATCTGATACAGAATTTGAGGATGGAACAGAAGGTAATGTGGAAGGTGATACAGAGATTACGGCAGAAGAACCGTCGGATGAGGAGGCCTCTTTCAAGGAGAACATGATTCCAGACGCGGATGACACGACAGATAATGAGAAACTCCTTGAAGAGTATCTGAATCGTATCCTCTATGAACAGGATCTGTCTACACAGCCTGGAACTTCTGTGGCAGAGAGTGTGCTAAGTGGTGTGCAGCAGGCATTGTATGAAGAACTTAAGAGTAAGATTACGACAGTAGCATCGAAGGGTGGCTCTACGAAATTTAGTATCAGTGCAGATCTTGGACTGACCTGGCAGACTACAGCAAGGGGAAAAGCACTTGACAAAGAAGTATCTTCGCATTTTGATGCACTAAACACTTCAAAAATCATTGACTGTTTGTTAGTAGACTGTCCATATGAACTATATTGGTATGAAAAGACGGCATCCACCACATGGGAATATGGATACACGACGACTACAACAGGAAACAAAACAACTGTAAGGATCAAAAATATTTCTGTAAACATGCCGGTGTGCAACAGTTATGCTTCAGGAAGATATAAAGTAAACGCAAAAATCGTACAGCTTGCAAAGCAGGCAGCAGCCAACGCCAGGATGATCGTGCAGAAATTTAGCAGCTATACAGAAACTGAAAAATTAATAGGATATAAAGAAATAATCTGTTATCTTACCTCATACAATGATGAAGCTGTAGAATGGGAAGAATATGGAGATCCATGGCAGCTGATTTATGTGTTTGACGGAGATGACAGTACAAACGTAGTCTGCGAAGGTTATTCCAAAGCATTTCAGTACTTATGTGACCTCAGTGATATTACCTGCTATACAGTGACTGGTACGATGGATGGCGGCACAGGCGCAGGACCTCATATGTGGAATATCGTGGAAAATGACGATAAATACTACATGGCAGATATTACAAACTGCGATGAAGGCACAGTTGGGGAAAATGGCGGTCTGTTTCTGGATACCCCGATCTCCGGAAGCATTTCCAAAGGATATACATATGCAATAGAGAGTACAGACATGCACTATGCATATGACACAGAAACCAAGGCACTATATGGGACAGGAAAGAATTCGGTTCTTCTGATGACACAGGATGCCTATTCTGTAGATGGATTAACTGCGAAACCTGCGAAAACATCGATTACAGGCATATCAAATGCGACAGCCGGTAAACTTGTGCTTACCTGGAAGAAGTCAAAAGGGGCAAAAGGATATGAAATCTACCGTAGGACAGGAACGACAGGTTCTTATGTAAGAGCAGCAGAGATCAAATCCGGCTCAACAGTAAAATACACAAACAAAAAATTGAAAAAAGGACGCACATATTATTACAGAATAAGATCATATACATATGATAAGAATGGGAAAAAAGTATACAGTGGCTGGTCTGCTGTAAAAAGTAAGAAAGTAAAATAAACGCAGTCAGTAAATTCTCAGTGCCATCACGAAAAATAATATTGAAAGTACTTTCATAAAAACAGAGTATAGAGTTTTAAGGGATTTTCTTGCCATGTATGGAACATCATGATACAATGAGACACGATATGACAAAGAAAATCCCTTAAATTATAGGAGGAATATTTATAATATGTGTGGAATCGTAGGATTTACAGGTGATCATCAGGCAGCACCAATATTATTATATGGTCTGTCCAGATTGGAATATAGAGGATATGATTCGGCAGGACTTGCAGTCCGCGATGGTGAAGGCGATACAGCAATCATTAAAGCGAAAGGACGTTTGAAAGTTCTTGCAGACAAGACCAGCGACGGAGAGAGCGTGCCTGGAACATGTGGAATCGGACATACCAGATGGGCAACTCATGGAGAACCGTCTGAGACGAATGCCCATCCGCATATGAGTGATGATGGAAATGTGGTAGCTGTTCATAATGGAATTATCGAGAATTATCAGGAATTGAAAGATAAACTCATCCGCAATGGTTATGAATTCTATTCATCCACAGACACAGAAGTGGCTGTTAAACTGGTGGATTATTATTATAAGAAATATCTCGGAACACCTGTTGATGCCATCAATCATGCAATGGTACGTATCCGCGGCTCTTATGCAATGGCTATCATGTTCAGAGAATATCCGGGAGAAATTTATGTGGCAAGAAAAGACAGCCCGATGATCCTTGGAGTGGAGAATGGCGAATCTTATATTGCATCTGATGTTCCGGCAATTCTGAAATACACCAGAAATGTTTATTATATCGGCAACCTGGAAATGGCACGTGTCAGAAAGGGCGAGATTACTTTCTATAACCTGGATGGTGATGAGATTCAGAAAGAGCCAAAAACAATAGAATGGGACGCAGAGGCAGCAGAGAAAGCGGGCTTTGAGCATTTCATGATGAAAGAAATTCACGAACAGCCAAAGGCAGTGCGCGATACATTAAATTCTGTGCTCAAAGATGATCAGATTGACCTTACAGAAGTAGGTCTTACTGAAGAAGACATTCGTACAATCAGCCAGATTTATATCGTAGCATGCGGTTCCGCTTATCATGTAGGAATGGCGGCTCAGTATGTGATTGAAGACCTTGCCAGAATTCCGGTTCGCGTAGAACTTGCATCTGAGTTCCGTTACAGAAATCCAATTCTGGATCCGAACGGACTTGTGATTATTGTCAGTCAGTCAGGTGAGACAGCAGATAGCCTGGCAGCACTTAGAGAAGCAAAACAGAGAGGCATCCGTACTCTTGGAATCGTTAATGTGGTAGGATCTTCCATTGCCAGAGAGGCGGATAATGTATTCTATACATTGGCTGGACCGGAGATTTCCGTGGCAACAACAAAAGCATACAGTACCCAGCTTATCGCATCTTACGCGTTGGCAGTACAGTTTGCCAAGGTCAGAGAGCAGATTACAGAGGAGAAATACCAGGAACTTATCGCAGAATTGCAGACACTTCCGGATAAAATTTCCAAGATCATCGAAGATGATAAGGAACGTATCCAGTGGTTTGCCGCTAAACAGGCGAATGCAAAAGACGCCTTCTTCATTGGTCGTGGAATTGACTATGCAATCAGCATGGAAGGAAGCCTGAAGATGAAAGAAGTCAGCTATGTACACACAGAAGCCTACGCAGCCGGCGAACTGAAACATGGAACGATTTCTCTCATTGAAGATGGAACTCTGGTGATCGGTGTTCTCACCCAGAATCATCTCTATGAAAAAACAGTCTCCAATATGGTAGAGTGCAAGAGTCGTGGTGCATACCTGATGGGACTTACCACATACGGCCACTACAATATAGAAGACACTGCAGACTTCACAGTCTACATCCCGAAAACAGATCCGCACTTTGCAACATCACTTGCGGTTATTCCGTTACAGCTGTTAGGATATTATGTCAGTGTAGCTAAGGGCCTGGATGTGGATAAACCGAGGAACTTGGCTAAGAGTGTAACTGTAGAATAGTAAATATAAGTATATAGTGTTGCTTTACACTAAAATGGTTTCATGTTATCATTATCTAAATTGAAAGATTTGATAGTATGAAGCCATTTTTATAATGTTGTTAGATAATACAGGAAGCGAAAAGATATTTGATAAACGCAAAGAAACTCTTTAGAGATGGTGGGTTGAATTTCAAAGTAATGTGTTTTACAAAAATAAAGCATAAAGAAAATGGAGTGACTAAGTTTGAATGATAAAATAGTTGTCTGTTTAGGTAAGGGCGGACAGAGAGAAATGGCAGAGTCTTTTGCCAGGAAAAATAATGTGCCGATCGTGGAGAAACCGGGAGAGCATCTGACGGTAATGTTTGATGCCAAAGGTGTATCTCTGACAGGATATGGCCTGACTTATCAGGGAGATTTTGAGAATATGCTCCACAGAGTTACAAATGGAAGACTTTCTCATGAAATGCTGGTGCGTGCAGCTAAGTCTGACGGAGAAAATCTGAAGGCGATTGATGCTACCGCTGGTATGGGAGAGGATGGTTTTCTTTTGGCAGCGTATGGATATGATGTGACATTGTATGAACAGAATCCGGTGATTGCTGCTCTTTTGAAGGATGCACTCCGCCGTGCAAAGAAGCACCCGGTATTAAAAGATATCGCAGTCAGAATGAAACTGGTAGAAGGTGACAGCGTAGAATGTCTGGCGAAACTTATGGATCCGATTGACGTGATTTATCTGGATCCTATGTTTCCTGAAAGACAGAAGTCCGGTCTGATCAACAAAAAGCTTCAGTTAATCCAGAAACTGGAACCTCCGTGTTCGGAAGAAAAAGATCTCTTTGATGCGGCTGTCAAGGCCAGCCCATCCAAGATTATTGTAAAGCGTCCGCTGAAAAGTGTATATCTTGATGGTCGGGAACCGTCATACATACTAAAGGGGAAAGCAATCCGCTATGACTGCTATGTAATATGAAATGTATTGCTATTTGCACATGTGAACAGTAATAGAACAGAAATGATAACATTTTATGACAAAATCTTTACGAAAAAATGGTTCCATGTTATTATTATCTCATATGAGTTAAGAATAATGGCATGAAGCCATTTTTTGATTGAGAGGTAATCAGATGAAGAAAAAGTTATTCAATAAGCGGGGATGCAGGGGTAAAAAGCTGGCAATTGGTTTTATGGCAATATTTCTGTGCGGAATGCAGCCGGCACAGTCAGTTATGGCAACGATGCACTATGACAGAAGACAGACAGTTGCTTCAGAGCAATTTGAATCTTCTGTAGAAACATTCAGTGCAGCTTCTGCGGCAAGAGCAACGGTAAATAAGAATGCATGGAAGAAAATCAATGGTGTCTGCTACAACGGAAGCGGAAAGCCTATTCCGGGGGCGATTACCAGAGGAATTGATGTATCAGAGTGGCAGGGAACAATCAACTGGGAAAAAGTTAAGAGTTCTGATGTTGATTATGCGTTTGTACGCATTTCCTATGGGCTGAATTATATGGATAAAAAATATGATTATAACATGAAGCAGGCGGAGCTTGCCGGTGTGCCTGTAGGAACTTATGTATATAGTACGGCGAAGAATACAGCAGGGGCGTTAAAAGAGGCACAGCTGGCTATCAATAAGATGAAGGGGTATAAAGTTTCCTATCCTGTAGCTTATGATCTGGAAGATTCGAAAATTCAGAAACTGTCAAAAAAGACTGTATCCGAAATGGCTCTGGCTTTTTGCAATGAAGTCCGTCGCGCCGGTTATTATCCGATTATCTACTGTAATACATACTGGTATGATAATTTTATAGACTGGAGTATGCTTTCTGGCCTTGACGTGTGGATCGCCAGATATGGCGATACGATTCAGGCACCAGACAGAGCGAGGTATTCCTATACGATCTGGCAGTCTACCGATGGAAATACAGAAAATGGTTTGAATCCTACGAAAGGGCTGATTGCGGGAATACCGTCCTGGAATGATTCTGATATTGATTTTGGATATGTGGATTATACGAAGAAAATAACACCAAGATGGGAGCCTGTGGCTTCATATGTTCCGGCAGATAGAGCGAATACCGGATCTTATGAAAATCAGGCAAAAAATGGCTGGGTAGAAGAGGATGGAAGTACTTTTTACTATGTAAATGGCCAGAAAGCAGCCGGATGGAAAGAAATAGACAATAAGAAATACTATTTTGATCCGGATACAGGAAGCCTCTATAAGGATAAGCTTTTTAAGGATGACGGGCAGGTCTATTATGTAGACAGTGACGGAGTCATGTATGCCAATAAATGGCTGACAGATTATAAAGGGAAAACGTATTACTTTAAATCTGATGGTGCCGCTTATAAGGGAATGAAACGCGTAGATGGAAAATATTACTGGTTCCATACCACACAGGGATATATATACAAAAACAGAAAAGTGGTCCGAAGTACCGGAGATATTTATTATTTTGGAAGTGATGGCGTACGCTGTGAAGATGGAATGAAACGCGTAACGGAAAATGGCACTTCTCGCACTTATTATTTCCACACAGATGGAAAAGCACATAAAGGCTGGCTGACATATAAAGGTAAAAAATATTATTTTTATAAAGGAAACAGTAAAATATTATCAGGAACCAGAGCAGAGAATATTACTCTGACCAGCTCAAATAATATTGTTTCTGTCTTTGATAAAAACGGAGTATGCACAAAACAGTACAAAAAATAAATCAGCCGGTATGTGTCTTTTTCCATTCATTTATAAATTCTATCTGTTCCTGATCGGAGATTTCCTGTGATGCTGCGTCGTTTCCGGCGGCTACACAGCACAGGAGAATGAAAGTCTGACAGAGAAGAAAGACCAGAATAAATAATAACGTAATCATAAGCTGCCTCCTGTTATATGCGAGAGATACTGACTTTTGGTATAGACTTTATGGATATACCAAAAGTCTTTGCATATTTTGAGAGTTTTATACATTTTATTCAAAAAAAGCAGAAAAATACCAGATGCTAATGAGAAATGTAAAGGGATTGTCAGGAATACTTGTAAATAATAATTGTTGGAAACACGAAGACAAGTTTTCGGGAATAATTTAAAGTAAGACTGGGCTTATAATATTTCAATGAAATGACGTTAGGGTCAAAAGTCTTATCGTGCAGGCGCGAATGACTTTCTGACTTTTTGCTCCTGATATCATAAAATGTTATAAGTGGATTGAGGAGTTGTTTATGATAAATTCAGATGATTCCGGCTATTCAGGAAAGGGCATTGGTGTCTGTGTGCTGGATACCGGGATTTATTCTCATATAGATTTTACAGGGCGGATACGGGCATTTCATGACTTCATCGGACACCGTATCCAGCCGTATGATGATAATTCTCATGGAACCCATGTATGTGGTATCATAGGCGGTGACGGAAGAGCTTCACAGGGGCGTATCAGGGGAGTTGCACCTGGCTGTGAACTGATTGTGCTGAAAGTTCTGGACCGTATGGGAAACGGAAGAAAAGAGGATGTGCTGAGGGCTTTTCAGTGGATTTTGGAGAACCGGCGGTATTATGGAATCCGTGTGGTCAATATTTCTGTCGGAACGACTTGTCGAACATTTGAGGATCATAAGGTTTTGATTGATGGAGTAGAGCGGTTATGGGATGAAGGACTGGTTGTAGTGGCCGCAGCAGGAAATCAGGGACCTGGTCCGGGAAGCGTGACGGCGCCCGGAAGCAGCCGTAAGATCATTACCGTAGGCTCCAGTGATCTTCTCACGGGGCGGACTGCCATATCAGGAAGAGGACCGACTTTTGAATGTATCTGCAAGCCTGATCTGGTTGCTCCGGGAAATCATATACTTTCCTGTGCTTCGGGACCGGATAACGGATATGGAGTTAAGAGTGGCACATCCATGTCCACACCTCTGGTTTCCGGCGCGGCAGCACTGATGTTAGAAAAAAATCCGGAGCTGACAAATGTTCAGATTAAGATGAAATTAAAAGAATGTGCCAGAGATCTGGGACTGCCTAAAAATCAGCAGGGTTGGGGAGAATTGGATTTGGGACATCTTATGCGATCAGTATGAATTAATTGTACAATTGCAGAAATACCACTTTACCATACAAAAGCATTGACGAATGGTCGGATTTCGGCTATTATGATAGTTAATTGATTATCAAAGGTGCTGGACACACAGTGAACAGTAAAATTATCAAAGCCAAAGAGGAGGACTAACATGAAAAAAATTCAGATGCAGACACCACTTGTGGAAATGGATGGAGATGAGATGACCAGAATTCTCTGGAAGATTATTAAAGATGAACTTATTCTCCCATATATTGATTTGAATACTGAGTATTATGATCTTGGCCTGGAATACAGAAATGAAACTGATGACCAGGTAACTGTTGACGCAGCAGAAGCTACCAAGAAATACGGCGTTGCAGTTAAGTGTGCAACGATTACTCCGAATAAGGCGAGAATGGAAGAGTACACCTTAAAGAAAATGTACAAAAGCCCGAATGGAACGATTCGTGCGATTCTTGATGGAACCGTATTTCGTGCTCCGATTGTTGTAAAGGGTATCGAGCCATGTGTTAAGAACTGGAAGAAACCGATCACGATCGCACGTCATGCATACGGTGATGTGTATAAGAATACAGAGATGTACATTGATGGACCAGGAGATGCTTATCTGGTATTTGAAGGTGCTGACGGACAACAGAGAAAAGAATTGATTCATCACTATGAAGGTCCGGGGGTTCTTCAGGGTATGCACAATCTGGATAATTCTATCACAAGTTTTGCAAGATGTTGCTTTAATTATGCGCTTGATACGAAACAGAATCTGTGGCTTGGCGGCAAGGATACGATTTCCAAGATTTATGACGGACGTTTCAAAGAAATTTTTGCAACGATCTATGAGAATGAATTCAAGGATAAATTCGAGGCAGCAGGCATTGAATACTTCTACAGTCTGATCGATGATATTGTAGCCCGCGTTATGAAAGCGGAAGGTGGATTTATCTGGGCGTGCAAGAACTATGATGGTGATGTTATGAGTGATATGGTTTCTTCTGCGTTTGGTTCGCTGGCTATGATGACATCTGTTCTGGTATCCCCTCAGGGTTATTATGAATATGAGGCTGCTCACGGAACTGTACAGAGACACTATTATCGTCATCTGAAGGGCGAAGAGACCTCCACAAACTCTGTGGCAACAATTTTTGCATGGACTGGTGCACTGAGAAAAAGAGGCGAATTAGACGGCAATAAAGATCTGATGGAATTCGCAGACAAGCTTGAGAAAGCTACTTTGGAGACGATCGAGAGCGGTAAGATGACAAAAGACCTTGCATTGATTACTTCTCTTGAGAATGTAACCGCGCTGAATAGTAAGGAATTTATTCTTGCAATCAGAGAAAAGCTGGATGAGATTTTATAATTTGTAAATGATTATGTCTCAAAACTGATAGATCGTATTTTATAAGATATATAATAAAAATGGGAGGAACCTGCATTATGCAAGTTCTTCCCATTTTTCATATAATCCCTCAAGTTCTTCGGTAATTGCGGCCTTCTCTTTGCTGAGTTTTGCACATTCTGCTACGTTGGTGCAGATATCCGGGAGAACCATGGTTTCGTCGATTTTTTTGTCTCTTGTTTCAAGTTCTTCAATGCGGGCTTCAACTTTTTTCAATTCATTTTCGCGTTTTCTTTGGCGTGCCTGTTCTTCTTTCTGTTGTTGCCAGGAGAGTTTATTGTCAGATGCCTGTTTGGCTTCTGCGATTGCCTGGGCGGCAGCGGGTGCATATTTTTCAGTCAGTTCTTCTTTCTTTTCCAGATAATAATCATAGTCTCCGATATAATTTACGACTGCCTGGTTAGTCAGATCCAGAATTCTGGTAGCTGTCTGATTGATGAAATATCGATCGTGGGAGACATAGAACACGGTTCCGGTATAGCTGTTTAATGCCTCTTCCAGGATTTCCTTGGATGCGATATCAAGATGGTTGGTAGGCTCATCGAGAATCAGAAAGTTTGCCTCTGAAAGCATCAGCTTGGCGAGAGATACACGGCCTCTTTCTCCACCGGAGAGGGCAGAGATGAGCTTAAATACATCGTCTCCTGTGAACAGGAAAGCAGCGAGCATATTTCGAATCTCTGTTTCTGTAAGAGTAGGATAAGCATCAGAAATTTCTTCAAAGATAGTTTTCTCCATATGCAGTACGTGATGTTCCTGATCGTAATAGCCAATCTGAACTTTAGAACCAAGACTGAATCTGCCGCCGTCTGCATCAATCAGTCCATTGATGATCTTTAACATGGTAGTCTTACCGGTTCCGTTATTACCAATCAGAGCTACACGTTCTCCACGTTTGATCTCAAAAGAGATATTGCTGAACAGTGTCTGCCCTGGGAAAGATTTGGAAAGGTTCTCTACAGTGAGAACGTCGTTTCCGCTGATAAATCTTGGTTCCAGTGAGATTCGCATCTGGTTCTGGATTTCCTGTGGCTTATCGATACGCTGAATCTTATCCAGCATTTTTTCACGGCTCTCCGCACGCTTAATTGACTTCTCACGGTTAAAGGATTTCAGTTTGGCAATAACAGCCTCCTGATGTTTGATATCACGCTGCTGGTTAAGATAAGCTTTATACTGCGCGTCACGAAGCTGTGCTTTTTTGAGTGCATAGGCGGAGTAATTTCCACTGTACATACGCATAGTGCCGGCTTCAATTTCGACTACCTTAGTGACTACCTTGTCAAGAAAATAACGGTCATGGGATACAATAAATACAGCTCCCGGATAGTTGAGCAGATAAGTTTCCAGCCAGGAAATACTCTCCATATCAAGGTGGTTGGTAGGCTCATCCAGCAGAAGGATATCCGGGCTGGAGAGAAGCAGTTTACCGAGAGCAACACGTGTTTTCTGACCTCCGGAGAGAGTTTCAATCTGGCGTTCGAAATCATCTTCGGTAAAGCCAAGACCTTTTAATACGCCCATGATCTCACTTTTGTATGCGTATCCGTTTTCCAATTCAAACTGGTGGCTCAGTCTTGTATAAGTATTCATCAGACTATCCAGAGCATCACCTGTGGTTGTTTTCATCTCCTGTTCCAGAGAACGCAGGCGGTTCTCCATATCAATAATGTGCTGCTTGGTAGAAATCAGCTCCTCATAAATCGTGTGGTGTCCATGGATATCCTGGTACTGGGCGAGATATCCGATATTTTTATCTTTGGCAAGGACTACGTTTCCCGAATCAGGTGAGAGCTCGTGCATGATGATACGCAGCAGGGTAGTTTTACCGGCACCATTATTGCCAATCAGAGCTGCTTTTTCACGGTCTTCTATATGGAAACTGGCGTCTTGAAGGATGACTTTTTCGCCAAAAGATTTACAGATATTCTGACATGATAAAATCATAAGAATTCCTCCATTTATAATTTGTCCGCGTACTATTATAATCGAAAAAAGTTGTTTTTGAAAGTATTTTAAATGAATTTATCTATTTCTACAAAGATATTCGTTGCTTAGTAGTGCAATCCCAATTTGTTCCAGACTGCCGGAAATGATAGAAAGTTATAGATAAAAAATAGAAAATACCGTTTTATAAGATAGTTTCTGAGGTAAATTGATAAAAAATACAGAATTATTTGGTGAAAAAGTACAGAATTAGTTTGACAATAAAATAACATCTGGGTATAATTGACATAGACAAGTTAAGGAGGGAAAATTTGTGGAAGCTAAAGAAATTTCAAAAGCGGTGATTAAACGTCTGCCACGTTATTATCGCTACCTCGGTGAGCTGATGGAGGAGAATGTTGAGCGTATATCTTCCAATGATCTCAGCAAAAAGATGCATGTGACAGCTTCCCAGATTCGTCAGGACTTAAATAATTTCGGCGGTTTTGGTCAGCAGGGTTATGGCTATAATGTACGTTATTTATACACAGAGATCGGCAAGATCCTTGGACTGGATACAGTACATCCGATGATTATTCTTGGTGCCGGTAATCTGGGACAGGCGTTGGCCAATTATGTGGACTTTGAAAAACGTGGTTTTAAACTGGTTGGTATTTTTGATGTAAATCCTGTACTTGAGGGAATTGCGGTGCGCGGAATCGAGATACAGATGTTAAGTGATCTTCCATTGTTTCTGAAGGAGAATGAGGTAGAGATTGCTATTTTGACTCTTCCGAAGAATAAAGCCAAAGAGATGGCGAAGATTTTAATTGATAATGGAATTAAGGCAATCTGGAACTTTGCACACATTGATCTGGATGCTCCGGAGGATGTAATGGTTGAGAATGTACATCTTTCAGAGAGCCTTATGACTCTGTCCTATAACCTGAGTGAATACAGGAAAGAGCACGAAGGCGAGTAGAACATGATGTGGAACACAAGGCTGTGGTCATCTGATCACAGCTTTTCTGAATTTAGCAGGATGATTTGGCTTATTCACAACTATAAAATGAAAGTGGATTTAAAATATCCGTCTGGCCAGAATGGCTGAGAAATTTATTCTGTATAAAATTACGTGGTGGAACAATTTAAATATTTGATGAAATACGAGAACATACGGGGAGGTGAACAGATGAGAGGAGTTGTGACTGCGGCAGAAATGAAGGCGCTGGATGCAAATACGATTGAGAAAGCCGGAATTCCTTCGCTGGTATTGATGGAGCGTGCTGCATTACAGACTGCTACAGAAATCATAAAGCGGGTGAATACGAAGGATAAAGAGAAAATCCTGGTGGTCTGCGGAACCGGGAATAACGGAGGAGACGGACTGGCAATTGCCAGATTACTCCATTTACACGGATTTAAAACGTGGTATTATATTGTTGGAAACGAAGAGAAAATGACAAAAGAAACTTCCAGTCAGCTTCGCACAGCAGAGTATTATCATACTCCACGGGTGCATAACCTGATTCTGAATGAATATACTACTATAGTAGATGCCATTTTTGGAGTTGGACTCAGCAGACCGATAGAGGGAAAATACGGAGAACTTATCAGCGAATTAAATCAGGCATCTGCGTTTAAAGTTGCGGTGGATATTCCTTCCGGGATTGATGCAGACACAGGATTCGAGAAAGGAATCGCTTTCCGGGCCAATCTTACGGTTACATTTGCTTTTCGAAAGAGAGGCCTGTGTTTCTATCCGGGGCGTATGTATGGTGGGGAGATCATTGTGGCGGATATTGGGATTTATTCAATGCCTGATAAGAAAATCCGAATGAATTACCTGGAAAGAGAAGACTTGAAAATGCTTCCGGACAGACTTCCCTATGGGAATAAGGGAACTTTCGGTAAGGTACTTTTGGTTGCAGGTTCTGAAGGAATGTGCGGTGCAGCATATTTAAGTGCCGCAGCTGCACTAAAGTGTTCGGCGGGAATGGTGAAGATCCAGACCGTGGAGGCAAATCGTGTTCCATTACAGACACTTCTGCCGGAGGCAATGATAACCTGTGATTTTGATGAGAGTAAAAATGAGAGAATGCTGGAATGGTGTGATGTGCTGGTGATCGGACCGGGGCTGGGAGCAAGTGCACAGAGCAGAGAGCGTGCTCAGTGGTTTCTGTCAAGAGCTGCTATATGTGGAAAATCAGTTGTTCTGGATGCAGATGGATTGAATCTTCTGGCACTTCATGAGGACTGGAAGAGGTTTATCGGAGAGAATGTGATCGTCACGCCGCATATTGGCGAGATGAGCCGCCTGTGTGGAAAAAGTATTGGTGATATTCAGGATTGTCTGGTTCAGACAGCATTTGATTATGCAAAGGAAACAAAAGCAGTCTGTGTTTTGAAAGATGCATGTACTGTAGTGTCAGGTGCGTCAGAAGAGAGGTATCTGAATATTTCCGGAAACGCAGGAATGGCAACAGCTGGCAGTGGTGATGTACTAAGCGGCGTGATCGCAGGTGTGCTTTGTATGTATCTGAAAGCAGAAAGGAAGCCATCCATGGCGATGATGGCAGCCCTTGGTGTATATGTTCATGGGCTTGCCGGTGATCTGGCGGCTGAAACAGTAGGCCAGCGGGGTATGACAGCAGGAGACATTATCCGGTTTTTGCCGGAAATATTAAAATAAAGAATAACTGGTCGTAACAACGTGTGAATCGTTTATGAGCAGTTATGGCAGAGGACGAATTATTATGGAGAAAAATAACAGAGTGAAAGCAGTGATTTCTCTGGATGCCGTAGAACAGAATTTCAGGGAAATGAGAAAGAATATTGCAGAGGATACGAAGATGATCGCAGTGGTTAAGGCGGATGCTTATGGCCATGGTGCGGTACCAATCGCACATCTGATAGAGAATCATGATTATATCTGGGGATTTGCGGCTGCAACGGCAGAAGAGGCTGTTCATCTTCGTCAGGCCGGTATTACAAAACCAATTCTGATTCTTGGAATTGTATTTGATGAATACTTTCCTGAACTTGTTCAGTATGACATTCGTCCTGCTGTATGCGAGTATGATGAGGCGAAGAAACTCTCTGATGAAGCTGTTTTACAGAATAAGACGGTACATATTCATATTGCGCTGGATACAGGTATGACCAGAATTGGTTATGCGGATATACCAGAGAGTGTGGAGGAAATCAAAAAGATCGCTGAACTTCCGAATCTTGAGATAGAGGGGATGTTTACTCACTTTGCGAGAGCGGATGAGTATGACAGAAGCCCGGCGATGGTTCAGCTTGAACGATATCAGGATTTTTCGAAACGTGTAGAGGAAGCCGGAGTGGATATTCCACTGCATCACTGCTCTAACAGTGCCGGGATTATTCGTGTACCGGAGGCGAATTTGAGTATCGTTCGCGCCGGAATTACTATTTATGGAATTTATCCTTCTTCGGAGGTGGAGAGAGACATCGTGAAGCTTGCACCTGTAATGGAACTGAAAAGTCATATTACATATGTAAAAGATGTTCCGGCAGGTGCTGCGATCAGCTATGGAGGCACCTATGTGGCAGATAAGAAGAAACGTGTAGCTACGATTCCGGTAGGCTATGCAGATGGATACCCAAGACAGCTTTCTAATAAAGGATGGGTTCTGATACATGGAAAAAAAGCCCCGATCCTTGGAAGAGTCTGTATGGATCAGTTTATGGCAGATGTGACAGAAATCGACAATGTAAAGAAGGGTGATGAAGTAACTCTTCTTGGCAGAGATGGGGATGAATTTATCAGTATAGAAGAGATGGGGGATCTTTGCGGCAGGTTTTCTTATGAATTTGCCTGTGATATCAGCCCACGTGTGCCAAGAGTTTATATAAAAGACGGCAAAGAAGCTGAAGTATGGTATCAGGGACAAAAGGTTTTCTGAACCTGAGTTGATGCCATGGATTACTTTTGTGCGCAGATAATGCGGCAGAACTATAAATGACAGAGTAAACTGCAATTTTGTAACTGTTCATCAGCAGGTTATCCATTACTATAACAATAATCAGAAGATTTATTGATACATAAGGGAACTGAATAGTTACGGTTATTTTATATACCACGCATGTATACACAAGAAAAAGATGGAAATACTTAATTCTAAAACAAGGTTTTTATGAAACCAGAAAGAATCGGAGTGTGAATTGTGTGGTAATTAAAAGAGGGGATATATTTTATGCGGATCTTCGTCCGGTAGTGGGGAGCGAGCAGGGAGGGATTCGTCCGGTTCTGATTATTCAGAATAATGTTGGCAACAGACACAGCCCTACGGTGATCTGTGCTGCTATTACATCCAAAATGAATAAGGCGAAACTTCCGACACATATTGAAATAGATGCAGGGACTTATGGAATTGAAAAGGATTCTGTAATTTTACTGGAACAACTTCGAACTATAGATAAAAGAAGGCTGAAAGATAAGGTATGCCATCTGGATGAGGCAATGCTTGATAAAGTCAATCACGCACTTGAAATCAGCCTTGAACTTACTTTTTAGAGTCTGTCTGAAAAATATTTCTTGCATCGCGTAGCGTGTTACTGGGCACGGAGTGAACAGTAACTGATTTTTTTAACACGTTCTGATATCTTGACGATTAATTGAGAAAGTGATATATTTTACCAGTAACTACGCGTATTCAATACAGAGGAGACTGATCAATACAATGGAAGATGGCAGTAGTATGCCCCTCTGGGGCTTGTTTGTCTTACTATCGTTGCTGTGGCTGAATGGTATCTTTTATGGATTTGCTGCGGCACTGAGAAATATAAGTGAGAATGATACACAGAAGAGAGCAGATGAGGGCGATAAGAAAGCGCAGATGCTTATGGCATTGATCGATAAGCCAACGCAGTTCATCAATGCGATTCCTTTGATCGTAATGGCGTGTGGTATTTGCTTTGGTACGTTCCTTGTTCCATGGGCAGTAGAGGCATTTCACCCGTACATAAAGCATGTACCGGCATTGATCCTGGTGATGGCATTGAGTGTGATTCTGCTTGCGGGAATTGGAATTCTGACTTTTCGCCGGGTTGGTACGTATCATCCGGATACTTATGCGTACAGATATCTGAACCTGGTACATTTCTGGGTGAATCTGCTGAAACCTTTTACGGTATTTATTACCTGGATAGCGAGACTGGCAGCAGTGCCGTTTGGCGTGGAAATAGACCGTAAGGAATCTGCTGTGACAGAGGAAGAGATCATTTCTATCGTAGATGAGGCCCATGAACAGGGTGTCATTGAAGAGAACGAGGCAGAGATGATTCAGAATATCATGTCTTTTAATGAGACAGAAGCGCATGATATTATGACTCACAGAAAGAATGTTGTAGCTTTTGATGAAGAGATTCTGCTTAAAAACATGATCGATACGATGTTGGAGGAGGGAAATTCCCGTTATCCGGTATATGAGGAAAATATTGACAATATTAAGGGAATCGTTCATTATAAAGATGCACTCAAATTCATGACACAGAATCCATGGGCGAAATTTAAACCGCTGAAAGAGCTGCCGGGGATTATCAGGCAGGCTTCGCTCATTCCTGAGACAAGAGGAATCGGAGATCTTTTTCATACCATGCAGGCCAAGAAGATTCATATGGCTGTTGTTGTGGATGAATATGGACAGACAGCAGGTATTGTCACTATGGAGGATATTCTGGAAGAAATCGTTGGGGATATTCTGGATGAATATGATGAAGATGAGATCACGATTCGTGCGCAGAAAGACAACAGTCTGATCGTTGACGGGCTTGCATATCTGGAAGATGTGGAAGAGGAATTGGAGGCTGATTTCGGAGACACAGAGTTTGAAACATTAAATGGTTATCTTACGAATATTCTGGGACATATTCCTACAGACAAGGATATTGATACGACCATAAAAGCGATTGGATACTGTTTTACTATCTTGTCTATCGGCAATAAGACGATCGGCAAGGTCAGGGTAGAACGGGATAAATAAATGCTATTGTCCACAGCGTGGGCAGTAATAAACAAATTATTTTAACAAAAGGAGAAAGAAAGATGTCAGGACATTCAAAATTTGCAAACATTAAACATAAGAAAGAGAAAAACGATGCAAAGAAAGGTAAGATCTTTACAGTAATCGGACGTGAGCTGGTTATGGCTGTTAAAGCAGGTGGTCCGGATCCAAACAACAACAGCAAGCTTCGTGATGTAATCGCAAAGGCAAAAGCTAATAACATGCCAAACGATACAATCGAACGTGGCATCAAGAAAGCAGCAGGTGCTGATTCTGCAGATAGCTATGAGAAAGCTGTATATGAAGGATATGGTCCGAACGGTGTTGCTATCATCGTTGAGACTCTGACAGATAACAAAAACCGTACAGCAGGTAATGTTCGTAACGCATTTACAAAAGGTAACGGAAGCATCGGAACTCAGGGATGTGTATCTTACATGTTCGATCAGAAAGGCCAGATCATCATCGATAAAGAAGAGTGTGAGATGGATGCTGATGAACTGATGATGCTCGCTCTGGATGCAGGTGCAGAGGACTTTAATGAGGAAGAAGACAGCTACGAAGTTCTTACAGCACCGGATGATTTCAGTGCAGTACGTGAAGCTATCGAGAATGCAGGAGCACCAATCGCAGAAGCGCAGGTTGCTATGATTCCTCAGACATATGTAGATCTGACAGACGAGCAGGCTCTTAAAGATCTTCAGAGAACACTGGATCTCTTAGATGAAGATGACGATGTAACAGACGTTTGGACAAACTGGAACGAATGATTTAACCAGATTAGGTAAGCAGCGAAAGCGGATTGTGAATATCCGCCTGACAGAAAACAGAATAATATTTTGCAAATGATACATAATACCTCCAGGAGAATAATCTTGGAGGTATTTTTATGCGTGATATTATGATGAATAAAAGAAACCCGGAAATGCAGGATGGAGAAATGGACGTTCTGGAACAGTATGCAGAAATGTGCAGATATCAGAATAAACAGAGAGGGAAATCAGAAGAGGATTCACTTGTGAATGAAGAGGAAAACGAAAACGGTGAAAATAAATCAAAAACAGAGAATGCGGAAAAAGAGAAGAATTTAGAAAAAGAAGACACACAGAACGAACAGATCAAAGAGATGGGACAGGTGGTTCTGGATAGCAATTCCAGAAAACATAAAGTGGAACTTCTGACGATCATCGGAGAAGTGGAGGGACATGAATCTGCACCATCCCATTCAAAGACAACCAAATATGAGCATGTACTGCCGAAGCTTGCGATTATCGAGGATGATGAAGAGATAGAAGGATTGTTAATTCTGTTAAATACGGTAGGAGGAGATGTGGAGGCAGGGCTTGCCATTGCAGAAATGATTGCATCGCTGAGCATTCCTACGGTATCTCTGGTTCTTGGCGGAGGCCATTCGATTGGTGTTCCGATGGCTGTTTCGGCGGACTATTCTTTTGTAGTGCCAAGTGCGACCATGGTGATTCACCCGGTGCGTTCCAGCGGGATGTTTATCGGAGTGGCACAAACTTATCGGAATATGGAAAAAATCCAGGACCGAATCACCACATTTATTTCTGAACATTCCAGGGCATCCCAGGAACGTCTGGAAGAACTGATGCTGGATACAACTCAGCTTGTAAAGGATGTAGGAACGATGTTAGAGGGAAAGGAGGCAGTACAGGAAGGGCTGATCGATGAGGTTGGCGGGATTAAGGAAGCATTGGCAAAACTGTATGAAATGATAGAAAAAAAGAATAGACAATAGAAGATGTTCAAAAAGATGTAATAAGATTTGATATTAAAAGATAGACTTATATAGTCTGAAAATATTGCTTAATACAGAGAAACAAGCCAGTTGTTGAGACAATACAGAGAATTTATTTTGAAAAGATAAAAATTTCTTATGCATGTTTTAAATCAACTCTTGCCATATGTCAGATTTTGGCGTATTATTATTAGAGGTTTATTATTTGCGAGGAGGAAAACCATGTATAAGATTTTAAAAGCTGAGACACTGGCAGCTAAGATCCATCTTATGGTTGTACACGCACCGCGTGTTGCAAGCCATTGTCAGCCAGGACAATTTATTATTGTAAAGATGGACGAGAAGGGCGAGAGAATCCCGCTTACTATCTGTGATTATGATCGTGAGGAAGGAACAATTACAATTGTGTTCCAGGAAGTCGGCGCATCTACTATTAAGATGTCTGAATTAAAAGCAGGAGATTCTTTCCGTGACTTCGTAGGACCTCTTGGATGTCCATCCGAGTTCGTTAACGAAGATATCGAAGAATTAAAGAAAAAGAAACTGGTATTCGTTGCCGGTGGTGTTGGTACAGCACCTGTATATCCACAGGTTAAATGGCTGCACGAGCATGGAATCACAGCAGATGTTATCCTTGGTTCCAAGACAAAGGATATGGTAATCCTTGAGAAAGAACTTTCTTCCGTATCTAATCTGTATGTTACAACAGATGATGGCTCTTATGGTCGTTCCGGTATGGTTACCAAGACTCTTGAGGATCTGGTAACAAATGAAGGCAAACACTATGATGTCTGTGTAGCGATCGGACCGATGATCATGATGAAATTTGTCTGTCTTCTTACCAAGAAGCTTGGCATTCATACAATTGTCAGCATGAACCCTATCATGGTTGACGGAACAGGTATGTGCGGAGCATGCCGTCTCCAGGTTGGCGATGAGATTAAATTTGCATGTGTAGACGGACCGGAGTTCGACGGACATCTCGTTGATTTCGACCAGGCTATGAAGAGAAGCCAGATGTATAAGACTGAAGAGGGACGTGCATTACTGAAACTTCAGGAAGGTGATACCCATCATGGCGGATGCGGACATTGTGGAGGTGACAAGTAATGGCAGATGCAAAGATGTTAAAGAAAGTTCCTGTAAGAGAACAGGATCCGAAGGTACGTGCAACAAACTTTGAAGAAGTTTGTCTTGGATACAATCAGGAAGAAGCAATGGAAGAAGCACAGAGATGTTTAGGCTGTAAGAAACCGAAATGTGTGGAAGGTTGCCCGGTATCCATCAATATTCCTGGATTTATTGAGCAGATCAAAGAGGGAAAGATTGAAGAAGCATACAAAGTGATTGGATTATCTTCCGCGCTTCCGGCTATCTGCGGACGTGTATGTCCTCAGGAATCTCAGTGCGAGGGTAAATGTATTCGCGGAATCAAAGGCGAGGCCGTTTCTATCGGTAAACTGGAGAGATTTGTTGCTGACTATGCCCTGGAGCATGACATTAAACCGGCAGGAGCAGAAGTGAAGAACGGACATAAGGTTGCAGTGATCGGTTCCGGTCCTTCCGGACTTACCTGTGCAGGTGACCTTGCGAAAGCAGGTTATGATGTAACTGTATTCGAGGCTCTTCATGAACTTGGCGGTGTTCTTGTTTACGGTATTCCGGAGTTCCGTCTGCCTAAACAGAAAGTTGTTAAGAAAGAGATCGAGAAAGTTAAAGAATTAGGTGTTAAATTCGAGACTAACGTAGTTATCGGTAAATCCACAACAATCGATCAGCTGATCGAGGATGAAGGATTTGAAGCTGTATTCATCGGTTCCGGTGCAGGACTTCCAATGTTTATGGGCATCCCGGGAGAGAATGCAAGTGGTGTATTTTCTGCTAACGAGTACCTTACAAGAAGCAACCTGATGAAAGCTTTCGATGAGTCTTATGATACACCGATCGCAGCCGGCAAGAAAGTTGCAGTTGTAGGCGGCGGTAACGTTGCCATGGATGCAGCAAGAACAGCTTTAAGACTTGGTGCTGAAGTACATATCGTATACAGAAGAAGTGAAGCAGAACTTCCTGCACGAGCAGAAGAAGTTCATCATGCCAAGGAAGAAGGAATCATCTTCGATCTTCTTACAAACCCGAAGGAAATCCTTGTTGACGAGAACGGCCATGTAAAAGGTATGAAGGTTGTTAAGATGGAACTTGGCGAGCCGGATGCTTCCGGAAGACGTCGCCCGGTTGAGATCGCAGGATCCGAGTATGACATGGATGTAGATACAGTCATCATGTCCCTTGGTACTTCTCCGAACCCGCTGATTTCTTCTACAACAAAAGGTCTTGAGATCAACAAGAGAAGATGTATCGTTGCTGCTGAAGAAACAGGTAAGACATCCAAAGACGGCGTATATGCCGGCGGTGATGCTGTTACAGGTGCGGCTACAGTTATCCTTGCCATGGGAGCTGGTAAAGCTGGTGCCAGAGGTATCGACGAATATCTGAAAAATAAATAATTCTGATTTTCAGAAATCATAAATTGTGTCCAGACGGGAAAGCCCTCCGGCAGTACATTTGTGTACGCCGGAGGGCTGATTTTATTTTATGGAACAATTATGATCTGTATCATATCTGTACGTTACTGTGAACGGAGTGAACAGTAACCATCTGTACAATTATCAAAATTCTCTGTAAACTTCCTGTGTTGTAAACTCGGGTAGGGTGTGCTATAATAGCAAAGGAATCATGTCGCTGAAAGCGGCTCGCCGCAGGTGGAAAATCCTGCGGGCAGGATTCTTTTTTGATTATGAAAGAATAAAAAGAAAAGGAATCGGTTTTATGATAGTTTTGTATTTGATTTTGCTGGCTGTTTTACAGGCAGTGACAGAGTTCCTTCCAGTGAGCAGTTTTGGACATCTGTGTGTTGTGGAGTCTTTACTGGGAATCAGCCATGATACCGGGCTTTTGCTGGAGGCAATGCTTCATCTGGGAACCGCAGCAGCGATCATCTTTCTGTTTAAGAAAGATCTGAAACGGCTTGGGGTGGAACTGCTGGGGATGTTCATGGATCTGATCGGAAATCTCAATCTGTACATTCATAATAAACGTACAGGTGCAGAATTGAAATATGCAAGGATCGTAACAGGAAATTATCGTAAATTTACGGTGCTTCTTCTGGTATCCATGATCCCTACGGCACTTTTGGGGCTTACAGCCAGAAGACTGACACTTCTGACTGCAGATTCTCCGCTTTTTTCAGGGATCGGTTTTCTTTTATCCGGAATTTTTCTGCTGGTGACAGATTTAAATAAGTCCGGTGGAACAAAAGGACCGAGAGAAGCCTCTTATGACAGCGCCATGTGGATCGGAATCTGTCAGGGACTTGCTGTATTTCCGGGAATCTCCAGAATGGCATTTACTTTGTGCGCAGCACTTTTATGCGGATACAGCCGTAAATTTGCTGTGCGTTTTTCCGTGTTTATGAGCCTGCCTGCAATCATAGGAGCTTTTTTTACGGAAGTCGGATATTTTGGCTCTTCTGAGATGACAGTGGGACTGGGATTTTCATTTATTTTTGCGATGATCGTTTCCGGATTCGTGGGATGTCTGGTGATCCGGAACATGACTTTGCGTGCGCAGAAGGTGAAACTGCGTTATTTTGCATATTATTCTTTTATAATAGGGGCGGCTGCTCTGATTATAAATTTTGTTTAGGAGGGGAGCCTGAGTATGGCAACATCAAAAAGTAAAAACACCGGACGGACAAAAAAGAACAGCAAGGCAAAGAAGGCTGCTGTACAGGCTGAGTCCGGGAAGTTTCAGACAGAAATTATAATATTTGTGATCCTGGCAGCCTGCGTGATTCTGATGGCAAGTAATTTCGGACTGGGCGGATTCGTAGGAGATGCGATCAGTAACTTCTGTTTTGGAGTGATGGGACTGCTGGCATATCTGTTTCCGGTTGCATTTTTTCTGGGAGCTTCTTTTCTGCTGATCAATAAGATGAATCATCTGGCATATAAGAAGTTTGCAGCAGCATTTGTGATGTTTTTATTCCTGTGTGGGGCAGCACAGCTTCTGACAGATGGATATATGACAAGCACGACACTGATGGATTACTTTGCCAGAAGTGCGGATTATAAGACCGGAGGAGGTCTGATCGGAGGAGCACTTTGCATTTCAATTACTTCAGCATTTGGTACAGTGGGAAGTTATGTGATCATCGTACTTGCGTTTATTGTCTGCATGATCATTATCACACAGCGTTCTCTGCTCGATTTTCTCACCATGCTGGTGATGAAAGTATGTGATCTGGTGAAAGCAGGACACAGCCGTTTTAAAGATGGTGGGCCGGAACGCGCGATGCGCAGAGAAGCAAGAGCCAGAGAGAGACAGCAGTTACGTGAGGAACGCAGGGAAGAGCGTATCCGCAGACTGGAAGCAGAACTTGCAGAAGACGATGAGGAAACAGAGGAAGATGATGAATTCCTTTTAGATCCGAAAGAAGCGAAAAAAATGAAACGGACTTCTTTCTTGGAAGGAACCAAACTGACCGGTTATTCTGAAGAAGAACCGAAGCGCAGACAGAATAAGAAAAAAGAAAGCAAAAAAGAAGATCCGGATGAAAAACTTTCTTCAGATTCAACGGATGCAGGGGAAGAAAAGAAAGAGAAAGCCGCAACACATAAACGTGTTGTAGAACAGGAAGAGATTAAGCCTGTGGCGGATTTTGAAATCCACAGAGCAGCAGATTCAGAGGTGGATACTTCTGATGAAGATGAGGCATTTTACGGGGAGACAGATTTTTCCGGACAGCCTGAAAAAGAGCAGGTAGATTTTGAAAATTCCGGACAGGATTCGGAACAGGAACTACAGCAGGAGGAAGTGCCCCCTTTTCAACCGGAGAGGGCGCAGCGGCAGCCTTCGAGAAATCCAAAATCTTCTGAGAAAGAGATCCAGAGCGGAATTGTAAATATTCAGCACGAGATCAGCCAGACAGAAAATGCCGTAAAAAGAGAATATAAGTATCCGACGTTAAACCTTCTGAAGAAAGGCAGCGGGAAATCTCAGGGAGATTCCGATGCACATCTGCGGAAAACCGCACAGAAGCTGCAGGAAGTTTTACATAATTTTGGTGTCAACGTGACCATTCTGAATGTAAGCTGTGGCCCTACAGTCACCCGTTATGAGCTTCAGCCGGAAATGGGAGTCAAAGTAAGCAAAATCGTAGGTCTTGCAGATGATATCAAACTGAATCTGGCGACACCGGATATCCGTATTGAAGCTCCGATCCCTGGAAAAGCAGCCGTAGGAATTGAGGTTCCGAATAAGGAAAACAGTACGGTTATGCTGAGAGATTTACTTCAGTCTGAAGAATTTCAGCATGCCGGGTCCCGCCTGTCATTTGCAGTAGGAAAAGATATTGCAGGTAAGACTGTGGTAACAGATATTGCAAAAATGCCACATCTTCTGATCGCAGGTGCGACAGGTTCCGGTAAATCCGTATGTATCAATACGCTGATCGTAAGTATCTTATATAAGGCGAAACCGGAAGAAGTCAAGCTGATCATGATCGATCCTAAGGTAGTAGAACTCAGTGTCTACAATGGAATCCCGCATCTGTTTATCCCGGTTGTCACAGACCCGAAGAAGGCGGCGGGAGCCTTAAACTGGGCAGTCAGTGAGATGACCAGCCGTTATAATACTTTTGCGGAATATGGAGTGCGTAATCTGACGGAATACAATAAGAAGATTGAGAGTATTCCTGTTGCAGAAGGAGAGACAGCTCCGGAGAAGATGCCGCAGATTGTTATTATCGTAGACGAGCTTGCAGATCTTATGATGGTGGCACCGGGAGAGGTGGAAGATGCCATCTGCCGTCTGGCACAGTTGGCCCGTGCAGCAGGTATCCATCTGATCATTGCAACACAGAGACCTTCTGTAAATGTCATTACGGGTCTGATCAAGGCGAATATGCCGTCACGAATTGCATTCTCGGTTTCTTCCGGTGTGGATTCCCGTACCATTCTGGATATGAACGGTGCAGAGAAACTTCTGGGAAAAGGAGACATGCTTTTCTATCCGCAGGGATATCCGAAGCCTGTCAGACTTCAGGGAGCGTTCGTTTCCGATGAAGAAGTCAGTGCAGTCGTGGAATTTCTGGCGGACAAAAACCCGGGTGTACAGTATAATCCGCAGATTGAGCAGCAGGTGAACTCTCCTCTGTCTGCGTCCGTATCCGGAGGCGGAGATGACAGGGATGTACATTTTGAGGAAGCCGGAAAATTTATCATTGAGAAGGAAAAGGCTTCTATCGGTATGTTACAGAGAATGTTCAAGATTGGCTTTAACAGAGCTGCCAGAATTATGGATCAGCTCTGCGATGCCGGTGTAGTCGGACCGGAAGAAGGAACAAAACCACGAAAAGTTCTGATGTCCATGGAAGAATTTGAAAATTATCTGGATGGACAGTAAGATATGGACAGTAAGATGTCGATCATAAAAATCGGTGAGGGCGATGTATGAAATGTCCAAAATGTCACAGGGAGGTAGAAAAAGGCTCCCTGTATTGTCCCCATTGCCTTGCGGAGATTCCGTGGGTCAGGGAATTTGATTCTGTGGAAACTCTTTTAAAAAAAGAACAGCAGCGAGGGCCACAGAAAAAGGAAAAAATCGGAAAAAAGAGAAAACAGTGGAAGAAAAAACTCAAAAAGAAAATGAAAGAAAAGCTGTCCTTCAGCAGAAAGCAGATTTTTTTGTTGCTGCTGCTGGGACTGCTGCTTTTCTGTGCTGTTTTTTACCGGGAATTTCATACTTTTTCTCATCTGTATTCCTATGCGGAAAAACAGTATGAACTGGGAAATTATGAAATTGCTGCCCGATTTACGGATGAGGCACTGGATCGGGAACCGGACAGTGAAGGGGCCAACATTCTTATGGCGAGGATCATGGAGGCTCAGGGAGATATGAAATCTGCCATTCTGATCCTGCGTCCCATGATCAAAAATCAGACAGCCGGAATCCCTGTTTATCAGGAAATGGTAAAACTTCTCGCGCTGGACGGGCAGATGTCAGAAATTAAAATTCTGCTTAAAAACAGCAGTCAGGAAATCCGGGATGCCTGCAGTGAGTATATCTGTGAGGCTCCGGTGACTAGCCTGGCGCCAGGTACTTATACCTCTGCCCGGGTGGTGGAACTGAGAGCAGACTATGATACGATCTACTATACTCTGGATGGAAGTGTACCGGATCGAAACAGCCAGAAGTATACCGGGCCGATTGTTCTGAAAGAGGGAACCACGGAGTTAAGGGCATTTGGCGTAAACGAAAAAGGGATGGAGAGTGATCTGATCACCAGAAAATATGTGATCGTACTGAAAACTCCCGATGCGCCAAAGGTATCTCCAAAGTCCGGAGACTACAGTAAAAAGACAAAAATTAAAGTGACAGTCCCGGATGGATGTAAGGCTTATTATGCGTTTGACTCAGAACCGGATATTAACAGTACGGTGTATGAACAGCCGATTTCCATGCCTGAGGGATACCATCGCTTTTATGTGATCCTGGTGGCTGCCAATGGAAAAATCAGTAAAACAACCATGAGAGAATACTATCTGCAGTATTGAGCCGGCAGTTATTCGACCATGAGCAGGCAGCGAAGCGGATTGCGGATATCCGCCTGACAGAAAACCGCCGGAAAAATTCAGGAATACTCAGGGATATCTGAAAAAATTCAGGGAAATTCAGAAAAATCCAGATATGTATCAGACAGGGGAAAAAGATGGAAATTCGTATTGTAACAGTTGGAAAGATAAAAGAAAAGTATTTAAGTGCCGGAATTGCAGAATACTCCAAACGACTTGGCAGATACTGTAAGCTGACTTTCTGTCAGGTTCCGGACGAAAAGACACCGGACAAAGCTTCCGATGCACTGAATGAGCAGATCAAAGATACAGAAGGCGAGCGTCTGATGAAGCATATCAGGGATCAGGATTATGTAATTGCACTGGCGATTGACGGAAAGATGCTGGACTCTGTGGAACTTTCTCAGAAGATTGAGAAACTTGGAGTTTCCGGGAACAGTTCCATTGCATTTGTGATCGGTGGTTCTCTGGGATTAAGTGAAAAAGTACTGAAACGGGCAGACTATAAGCTGAGCTTTTCCAGAATGACATTTCCGCATCAGCTCATGCAGATGATCCTTCTGGAACAGATTTACAGAAGCTACCGGATCATGAATCATGAACCATATCATAAATGAGAGATTTCTCATCAGCAGAGAAGGATGAACGAGTACGACGAAAACAGCGGAAAATGTGTCCGGACACACAGCACAAAAGAATCGAGGAAAAATATGAATATAGAAAAGTTTGAAGAATTTATTTCTCAGTATCCGATTTTTGAATATCGATTATTAGATACCGAAGGAATTGGAATTGAAGAGCGGGTTCGCACCATCTGCAGACAGGAATGTGAGAGATATGATTCTACCTGGGCCTGTCCTCCGGCAGTTGGAACGCTGGAAGAATGTGAGAAAAAAATCAAAAGTTTTCCGCAGGCAGTTTTTTTCTCCAGTGTGGCAGAAGTGTCTGACATCATGAACATGGAAGAAATGCTTTCTACCAGACATGCACATGAAGAACTGACGACGAAAGTAGGACAGTATCTCAACAAAGAGGGGTATGAGACTTATATTCTCTCCACAGAATCCTGTGATATCTGCGAGAAATGTGCCTACAAAGAAGGCAAACCATGCAGACATCCGGACAGAATGCATCCGTGTCTGGAGAGTCATGGAGTGGTAGTGAATGAAATTGTGGAACGGGAATCCATGGAATACAATCTCGGCGGAAATACAATTTTGTGGTTTTCCATGGTATTATTCCGCTGAATGCTTCAGATGTCATATAGAAAATCCTTCCGGCATAAAGTTATATGAAAAGCCGGAGGGATTTTTTTATGAAAAAAAGAAAACGGTGGAAGGAGCAGGTTGTGTCGGTTCTGGAGATTCCTCCTGATCTGGCGTATAAGGATACGATCGTAACTCTGACAGGACCGTCAGAAGTTCTGGTTGAGAATTACAGATCGATCTGCAGATACAGTCCTTCTGAGATTGTCCTGCTGTCTCTTCGGGGAAAGGTAACGATCTGTGGAAAGAATCTGGAAATTCTGTGGTATCATTCCTTTGAGATGAAGATCAGGGGTGAGATTTCCGGGATATTTCCACAGAAGTGGTAAATCAGGTGAAGAATGGAAAAAATTCTCAGGCTCGTGTATGGATATCTTACTGTACTCATCAGTGGAGAACAGATCGAACGCTTTCTGAATCTCTGCAAAAGCAGAGGGATTTCCCTGGAAAAAATCCGGTATCTGCAGGAGAGACAGATCATGGCGCAGATGTCAGCTACAGACTTTTTTCAACTGCGAACAGTCCGGAATAAGACGGGAGTACATATCCAGATCAAAAGAAAACGGGGACTGCCCTTCTTTTTTTTCAGAAACAAAAAAAGGAAGGCTTTTTTTGCTGGAATTCTTTTGGGAAGCGTTCTGCTTTTGGGCCTGACCGGAAGGATCTGGAATATTCATATAGAAGGAAATGTAAGAAACAGTACAGCAGAAATTCTGGAATTTCTTGAAAAACAGGGAGTGACACATGCCATGCCCAAAAGGAAAGTGAACTGTTCAGAGATTGCGGCGGCAGTGCGGAGAGAGTTCCCGGAAACAACCTGGGTATCAGCGAGAGTGGAAGGAACGCGGCTGATCCTGGAAATCAAAGAAGGAATTCCTGAGAGTAAAGAAGCGGATACACAGGAGAAGACGTGCAGTCTGGCGGCAGAAAAGGAGGGAGTGATCACCCGGATGATCGTACGCAGCGGGATTCCGTTAAAAAAGACTGGGGATACCTGCAAAGCAGGGGAAATTCTGGTTTCCGGAGAGATCCCCGTCAGGAATGACAGCCAGGAAGTGGTGCGCTATGAATATGTACACGCAGATGCGGATATTTTTATTTCACGGTCTGTTTCATATTATCAGGAAATTCCTCTGGAATATGAAATACAGGAAGTTACGGGAAAGAAAAAGCAGAGATTTTTTATCCGGGCAGGCTCGTGGTATCTGGGATTATATGAAAAAGAAGACGCAGACTGGCGGATTTTCAGCGAAGAGATTCCACTTTGTCTGACAGAAAACTTTCGGCTGCCTGTTTCGCTGGGAAAAGTCTGTCTGACAGAATATCATTCAGCAAAAGGGAAGTACACGGAAGAGGAAGCCAGAAAAAAAGCGGCTGTTTTATTCTGGCAGTATGAAAAAAGATTGCTGAAACAGGGAATTTCCATAGCAGAGAATCATGTGAGCACGGTCATGAATGGAACTTCATGTATTTGTAAAGGAACCCTGAAGATCATTGAAAAAACGGGAAAAGAGACCGAAACAGAGAGAAAAAGTATGGAAAATACAGAAAAAACCCCGGAAAACTGAAAGGGTTTTATAACTGAAAGATGAAATTTATATTTAAAAAGTATCATAGAGGTGTTACAATAGAAACATCTGATGTTACAGGAGAACTCTTTCGATATCTTTCAGGGAGGAGGCAGCAGTAACAGACAGAAAGTGAGAGAAAGGACATCACAGGATGACTGGTAACGTTATTGAATTACACACAGAAGTGCCCGCTGATCTGGAATCAAATGTATTCGGGCAGTTCGATGAACATCTGAAACTGATTGAACGGACATTGAATGTGACCGTGATCTCCAGAGATGGAATATTAAAGATACTTGGAAGTGAGCAGAGTGCATCTTCTGCAAAGAAACTGATAGAGGAACTGGTGACTCTTGCCAGACGTGGCAATACGATCACAAAGCAGAATGTAAATTATGCACTTTCTCTGGCAATGGAACAAAAGAACGAGGTTCTGACAGAGATAGATAAAGATTTTATCTGCAATACCATACAGGGCAGACCGATCAAGCCTAAGACACTTGGGCAGAAAGATTATGTAGAACAGATCCGTAAGAAAATGATCGTATTTGGCGTGGGACCTGCCGGTACAGGAAAGACCTATCTGGCGATGGCCATGGCGGTTACCGCATTCAGGAATGAAGAAGTAAGCCGTATTATCCTGACAAGACCTGCAATTGAGGCAGGAGAAAAACTGGGATTTCTGCCGGGAGATCTTCAGAGCAAGGTAGACCCTTATCTTCGTCCTCTTTATGATGCACTCTATCAGATCATGGGAGCAGACAGCTTTGCCAAAAATATGGAGCGTGGACTGATCGAAGTGGCACCACTGGCCTATATGAGAGGCCGTACACTGGATAATGCCTTTATTATTCTGGATGAGGCACAGAATACCACACCTGCTCAGATGAAAATGTTCCTGACACGTATCGGCTTTGGCTCGAAAGTCATTATCACGGGAGATGCCTCGCAGAAAGACCTTCCGAGAGATGCCACATCCGGCCTGGATGTAGCGATGAAAGTACTGAAGAAAATTGATGATATCGGCTTCTGCCAGCTCACCAGCAAGGACGTTGTGAGACATCCCCTGGTTCAGCAGATCGTACAGGCATATGATGCATATGAGAAAAAACAGAAACCGGAAAGACCCACAAGACGCAGAAACGGGGGAAACGAAAGATGACCATGCAGATTGATTATGAAACAGAGAGAGAACTTGGAATCGACTATGAGGCACTTGCCGTAAAAGTGGCTGACAAGGTGCTGGAGATGGAAGAATGTCCTTATGATGCACAGGTAAATCTGGTTCTGACAGATAATGAGGAGATTAAGAGGGTGAATACGGAGTTTCGCGATATTCAGGCACCGACGGATGTGCTCTCTTTTCCTATGATTCCTTTTGAGACCCCGGCAGACTACGGGATCGTTGAAGAAGATGAATCTTACTTTGATCTGGACACAGATGAACTGCTGCTTGGAGATATCATGATTTCTGTGGATAAAGTATTTGCGCAGGCAGAAGAATATGGACACAGTGTGACAAGAGAGTTCTGCTTTCTGGTTGCACACAGCATGCTTCATCTTCTGGGATACGATCATATGACTCCTGAGGAAGCTGCGGTAATGGAAGCAAAGCAGGCGAAAGCTCTGGATGAGCTGGGAATCACCCGTTAGTACAGACAGTGCCCGTGATAACAGTGGACATTCTATAAGATTTTTTGTAATTCTTGTAGGTGTTCACTGTTTTTTTGTGAAACAACTGTTAAATCCGTAGACGGGCAGAAAAAAATGGTGTAAGATAAGTGGATGAATATCATAATTTTACGGAGTGACGAACATGAATTACCGGGAAAGACTAAAGAATAAAAAAAGAATTGTCATAAAGATAGGTTCTTCTTCCCTGACGCATCCGGAGACAGGCAGACTGAATCTGCGGAAACTGGAAGTTCTGGCAAGAGAACTCTGTGATCTCAGAAATCAGGGAAAGGATGTCGTGCTTGTCTCTTCAGGAGCCATCGCTACCGGTGTGGCAGCCCTTGGACTGAAGGAAAAACCGACAGAATTAAAGAGAAAACAGGCATGTGCGGCAGTCGGACAGGCAAGACTGATGATGATCTATCAGAAACTGTTCTCTGAATATAATCAGCCTTCTGCACAGATTCTGATGACGAAGAATACCATGGTGAATAATATTAACCGTAAGAATGCCCAGAATACATTTAACGAACTTCTTGATCTGGGAGTAATCCCTATTGTAAATGAGAATGACTCCATTTCCACATACGAGATCCAGACACTGGAGAAATTTGGAGATAATGATACACTGTCAGCGGTGGTTGCCGCACTGGTGCAGGCAGATCTTCTGATCCTCCTGTCGGACATTGACGGACTTTTCACAGACGATCCGAATTCAAATCCGGATGCGAAGTTTATCGATGTGGTTGAGAATCTGGATGAGAATCTTCTGAACATGGGAAAAGGTACTTCCGGAAGTAAAGTGGGAACCGGCGGAATGGCCACCAAACTGACGGCTGCACAGATTGCGTCTGCCGCAGGGGTAGATATGGTGATCGCAAACGGCGCAGATTTCCATGTGATCCATAAGATCACAGAAGGAAGAAATCACGGTACTTTGTTTGTGAGTCAGTCAAAAGAAGAAGTGTATCTGATTGATATTATTGATAAACTGTTATAATGAGAATTGCGAAAACTGCTTTTGCAGAGGGATAATAAAAACGGAGGACTACAATGGAAATAGAGAAAATTGACCGTATCAACGCACTGGCACATAAAGCCAAAAGTGTAGGTCTGACAGAAGAAGAAAAAAAAGAAAGAGAGTTACTGCGTAAGGAGTATCTGGCTTCTGTACGCATGAATCTCCGTTCTCAGCTTGATAACATTGATGTTAAGGAAAAAGACGGAAGCATCGTCAACCTGGGTGAAAAATATGGAATCAAAAAAAGACATTAGAAAGAAAATTTTTGCAGCCAGGAAGCAGTGTTCAGAAGAACAGATTGAGAAAATGAGCAGGAAAATTACTGAAAAAGTAATCTCTCTTCCGGTCTTTGAACAGGAAAATAAAATTCTGGTATATGCAGATTACAACCATGAGGTTGTAACAAGGTATCTTATAGAAGAAGCATGGCAGGCTGGCAAGGAAGTGGCAGTGCCTAAGGTTGTGGGAAAAGATATGGTATTTTATAAACTGACAGATTTTTCCCAGTTGGAACCCGGATATTTTCAGATTCCGGAACCTGTGTCAGGGGAGATCGTAGACTGGCCGGAAGCACTGATGATCATGCCGGGAGTCGCTTTTGACAGAGAAAATCACAGAGTTGGTTACGGTGGCGGCTTTTACGACCGCTATCTGGAAAAACATCCGAAACTGAAAAGAGTGGCAGTTGCCTTTGAATTTCAGATGATGCCGGAGGTTCCTACAGAACCTACCGATATCTGTCCGCATATTGTAGTGACGGAAGAATCTGTCTATACACTTGACACTGACAGGGAATCCCTGTGAGAAATACGGTGTATGCCACATACACAGTTGTCAGCCGGCATGAGAATACAGACTGTAAGAGAACATAAATCAGAAAAGTCAGGAAGGAGAGAGAACATGAACGAAATGCTCAGAAAACTTGGAATACATGCAAAAGAAGCCGAAACTGAGGTCAGAAACCTTTCTACAAATAAAAAAAATGAAGTACTTTTTGCTGTCGCAGAGAGCCTGACAGCTCACGCAGATATACTGATCAGAGCCAATGCTCTTGATGTGGAAGAAGGAAAAAGAAACCATATGCCGGAAGGACTGCTTGACCGTCTGCTTCTCACACAGGCAAGGATCGAGGGAATGGCAGAGGGCCTTCGCCAGGTAGCTGCCCTTGATGATCCGGTCGGTGAGGTTCTGGGAATGAAAAAACGCCCAAATGGACTTCTGATCGGTCAGAAACGGGTACCGCTGGGTGTGATCGGTATTATTTATGAGGCAAGACCGAATGTGACTGCCGATGCATTTGGACTGTGCTTTAAAACCGGAAATGTAGTGATTCTGAAAGGTGGAAGTGACGCCATACATTCCAATGAAGCAATCGTGGAATGCATCCGTGAGACTCTGAAGGCACAGGGTGTCACAGAAAGTGCGATCCAGCTGATCTCTGACACTTCCAGAGAGACAGCGGCACAGTTTATGAAGATGAACCAGTATGTGGATGTTCTGATTCCAAGAGGCGGTAAGGGACTGATCAGAGCAGTTGTGGAACAGAGTACCATTCCTGTGATTGAGACAGGCACCGGCAACTGCCATACATATGTAGATGAGACAGCAGACCTGAAAATGGCGGCGGATATTATCATGAATGCAAAGACACAGAGAGTCGGTGTCTGCAATGCATGCGAATCTGTTCTGGTTCATGAGAAAGTGAAAGATGCCCTTCTTCCTGTTCTGGCAGAACGTCTTGCGCAGAAACATGTCGAGATCCGTGCAGATGAAGCTGCATATGAGCTGATCCCGGGAGCTGTACATGCGACCGAAGAGGACTGGGGAACCGAGTATCTGGATTATATTCTTTCCATCAAAGTGGTTTCTTCTGTGGACGAAGCGATCGCACATATTAATAAATATAATACAAAGCATTCAGAGGCGATCATTACAAACAATTATGAACATGCACAGAAATTCCTCGATGAAGTGGATGCGGCAGCGGTGTATGTAAATGCATCAACCAGATTTACAGATGGATTTGAGTTTGGTTTTGGAGCTGAGATCGGAATCAGTACACAGAAACTTCATGCAAGAGGCCCGATGGGACTTCTGGCACTGACAACTACCAAGTACATTATTTACGGAAACGGTCAGGTACGTCCGTAAAGATTTTCAGGAAATTTGATTTTTTAGGAAAGGTGTGCTATACTTTTTTCAGTTTATGAAAATCGCTGTTTCAGGCGGCTTATCAGCTGCATGGCAGACAGGTGAGAAGATTTGTCTGACTGAAAAGATGGCATGTATATTTTTGGAGGTCATAAATAATGAGAAAAAAACAACTTTTAGCATTTTTAATGGCAGGTGCGCTGTCCGTAGGAATGACACCGGCGGCTGCTTTTGCGGCAGAAGATACAGCAGTAGAAGCTTCCGGCGAAGAGGTTGCGGGAGAGCTTGACGGCACAGACGCAGCAGAAGCACCGGCAGAGGAAACTACAGAAGAGGAAACACCGGCAGAATCTGAGACACCGGCAGAAGAGACTGCAGACAATACAGATACAGCAGAGACACCGGCGGAAGAGGAAACACCGGCAGAAAATACCGCAGAGGAAGAAGCGCCAGCTCAGGCAGAGGAAACACAGACACCTGCTGAAGAAACGACCGAAACAGCAGCGATTATGATCAATGAAACCGCATATGGCTCACTTGCAGAGGCTTTTGCGGCACTGCCGGATACTTCTGATCCGATCAACGATCCGACTTATATAAAGATCAGAGGAGAGATTGAAGTGGCAGCTTCTGTTGATGTTCCGGCAGGAAAAAGTGCAATGCTGGTTGCAGCAGAAGAAGGAACAACAATCAAACGTGCGGCTGGATTTACCGGAAGTATTTTTACAGTCAGCGGTGGTACTCTGATGATGACAGCAGGTACGATCACAGATGCAGATGGAAATGTAACGGGCAGCGGCAGCCTGAATGTAGATGGAACCGGTGATGCCACAGAAGGCTCTATCGTAGATGTTCAGAGCGGTATTTTCGGAATGGCAGACGGCGTTACACTTACAGGAAACCAGACTTCCGGCAATGGTGGTGCGATCAGCAATGCAGCGGGTGCCAGTGTATATCTGACCGGTGGAACTATTTCAGGAAATGCTGCTGCAGCAGGCGGCGGTATTTACAGTGAGGGAACTGTGAATTTACAGGGAACTGTGACTGTAACAGGTAACGGAGTGAAGGATGCTTCCGAAGTCAGCAGTAATGTTGTACTTGCCGGAGATGGTGTTCTGAATGTGGCCGGAGCCATGACTGGTTCTGTAATCGGGGTCAGTGTTCAGGATGCAGTGGCAGGAAAGACAGTTGTCGCACTGGCAGATGGTGTTCAGGATGTCACGCTGGCAGATGTGCTGACTCAGGTTACATATGAGGGAGATTCCAGCCTGAAGCTTGGAGAAGATGGAGTTCTGGCTGATGCGGCAGAACCAACTGCAACACCAAAACCAACCGGAACACCAAAACCGACCTCCACACCGAAACCAACCTCCACACCAAAGCCAACTGAAACACCGGAAGAACCGGTAACCGTTACCGGAAAGAGCGTAGAGTGGTCCGGACACAGCAGTGTAAAGATTACATTCCGTTCGAATGTAAAAGGTACCTACTATATTGACTGGGTAAAACGTGGTGAGAAGGCTCCCACGATTGACAGCTCCATGACAGGTGCGCCGATTGATGCAAATATAGATGTAACAGCAAACGTTACAGATCTTCCGGAAGATGAGGTTGATATTTATGTATGCGTGATCAGTGATAAAGATAAGAGCAATTATGGTTCCTTACTTTTCCAGCCGATCAGTGCAGAACGTCCGTCAGCACCGGTAACAGAGACACCTACACCAACTCCGTCACATACTGCTGTGATTGCAAATGTTTCAGACAGTAAGGTTCAGGGATTTGAGAACGCTCTGACATTCTATCCGAATACTTTCTATGAATTTAAGGTAGTAGGTGCAGGTACAGAGAATAATAATCCTGGTGAGGGAGATGTAAGATGGGTTCCGTTATACTGGAGTATGTCTTCCAACCCTGGAGCAAGTGATCAGCATACCGTATGGAAGATTGGTGCACAGAGCGGTATTTATACAGATACCGAGAAAACCTATAACATTTATGTATTCTTCCAGAAAGAAGTATATAACGGAAGTACATGGCAGCAGGAGAGCGGCTCCATTCAGTCCGTACAGTATCAGTTCAAAGCAGCTCCTCTTGCCAAAACCACAGTAACTCCTACCGGAAGTGCGGATGGTACAGGCGGTGACGGCACAAGTGGTGATGGTACAACCGGTGACGGAACCACAGATGTAACACCGACCTCCTATGCTGACAGCGCAGATGGTACTTCCAAGTCAGCAGTTTCCACAGGTGATGAATCTCCGATCGGTACTATGCTGGCACTGGCAGCAGCGTCCCTTCTTGCAGGCGGATATGTACTTATCAGAAGACGCAAAAAAGAAATGTAATTTACCGCAGAAATCATTAAAAATTTTGAATTGATTTTCTGTTAATATTCACAGATAACAGAGTAAAATATACGAAAGAGACAGATCAGAAAAGGTCTGTCTCTTTTGCGTTATAAAGACATATTGTAAAAAAGCTAAAGATCTGACCGGATTGGAAGGGTGAGAAGAAGAAAAGAAAGAAAAAGAGCATAAAGGAAGGGGGAAGTATGAATGGAAGTAAAAGCAATGAAACAGGCAATAACCTTAAAGGGAGCAACATTAAAGGATGCAACACCAAAAGATACAACATTAAAAGATACAACATTAAAAGAAGCCGAATCCTGTATCTATGAGAAAGTATACTTTGCACTGTGGGAAATGGGACAACGTTACAGTGAGTTTGTACAGTTTCGGGTGATTGGCAGAAGCCATGACGACAGAATGATCCCCATGTTTGAGATTGGAAAGGGGGAAAGGTGTATTTTCTGTGTAAGCGGTCTGGAGGGTGGAGACGGTGAACTCCCACAATATCTGCTGCAGGCTGCAAAAGAATACTGCCAGTTTTATGAATGTGGCTGGATCATGGGAGAGAATTACGAAGTAAAAAAACTTCTGGACAGGGTAAAAATCTGTTTTGTGCCGATCGTAAATCCGGATGCCTATGAAATAGCAGCCTATGGATATGGAGCAATCCGCAATCCAATTTACAGGCAGATGCTGAAAATGCAGGATCGGCCGACAGAAGGATTCCCCTGCAATGCCAGAGGAATCGAGCTGAAGCAGAATTTTCCGACCAATTATTATCAGAGACAGAAAATCCATCAGGAACCTGCCAGCGAGAATGAGACAAGGGCTCTGATCGGTATTTTTCAGGAATATAAGAGTGCGGGACTTCTGACTTTCGGATATTCACACGGAAAGATCATTTACAGCAGGCAGGAGAAAGGATTTGCCTATAATCAGAGAAATTACAGGCTTGCGAGATATCTGCAGAAATGTTCCGGCTATCGTCTGGAAAAAGGAAAGACAGCATCCGGCGGCCTGGGAAGCAAAGGAAACAATCCGGATATGGGATCTCCGGAGCAGTTTTATGCGGAAGTGATCCGCCAGCCTTCCCTTGCGATTGAAATACCGGTTTCACACAGAGATATCATGAAAGAAATCCGTCAGCTTCCCCTGGAATATATTTATTCCTTATAAAGCATTTGACATCCAGATATAAATTTTGTATGATTAAAAAAGTGTCTTAAAACGATAGCAAGTTACAGTGAGTAAAAGAAAGAAGAGGAATCAGGAGTGCATAATACACAGGAAAGTAAAGTACAGTTAGAATATATCAGTAAATGTACGGAAATGATCAAAGACAAATATGACAGCCAGCCGGCATTTTATATCCAGAATGCGGGATGCCAGATGAATTCTCTGCAGACAGAGACAGTTGCCGGGATTGTGAAGAGAATTGGATATAAAGAGGTATTGAAAGAAGAGGAAGCAGATGTAGTGATTTATAATACCTGTACGGTTCGTGAGAATGCGAATCTGAAGATTTACGGGCATCTGGGACATTTAAAGAGCATCAAGAAGAAAAAACCGGAAATGAAGATCGTCTTATTTGGATGCATGATGCAGGAACCGGAAGTAATTGAGAAAATTCACAAAGACTATTCTTTTGTGGATCTGGTATTCGGTACTCATAACTTCCATAAATTCCCGGAACTTTTTTACAGAAGCTTAAATACAGAAGGCCAGATCATTGATGTGTGGAAAGAGTCTGATGAAATCGTGGAAGGAATGCCGGCAGACCGTAAGTATTCCTTTAAGACAGGTGTCAATATTATGTTTGGCTGCAATAACTTCTGCAGCTATTGTATTGTCCCATATGTCAGAGGACGCGAAAAAAGCCGTGAACCGGAGGCAATCGTGGAAGAAATCAGAGAACTGGTGGCAGACGGTGTGACAGAAGTCATGCTTCTGGGACAGAACGTAAACTCTTACGGAAAGACTCTGGAGCATCCGGTGACTTTTGCGCAGCTTCTGAAGCAGGTAGAAGCGATTGAGGGACTGAAGAGAATCCGTTTTATGACTTCTCATCCGAAGGATTTATCGGATGAGCTGATCGAGACTATGGCGGAAAGTAAGAAAATCTGTCATCATCTTCACCTTCCGATGCAGTCCGGAAGCAGCCGGATTTTAAAGATCATGAACCGCCGTTATGACAAAGAAAAATATCTGGAGCTGGTGAGCAAGATTCGCAAAGCAATCCCGGATATTTCCCTGACAACGGATATTATTGTAGGATTTCCGGGAGAAACAGAAGAAGATTTCCAGGATACACTGGATGTTGTAGACCAGTGCTGCTTTGACTCCGCATTTACCTTTATCTATTCCAAGAGAAGCGGAACTCCGGCTGCGAAAATGGAGAATCAGGTACCGGAAGAGGTTGTGAAAGATCGTTTTGACCGCCTTCTTTCACTGGTACAGGAGAAAGGAAGAAAAGAATCTTCCCGTTTCGAGGGAACCGTACAGGAGATTCTGGTAGAGGAAGAAAGTAAGGAAAAAGGAATCTTCACAGGAAGAACAGAGTATAACCTTCTGGTTCATTTCCCGGGATGCAAAGATCTCATCGGAAAATATGTGAAAGTAAAACTGGATACCTGCAAAGGATTCTATTATTTCGGAAGTCTGGTAGACTAAAGAGAATACTGGCGGGATCAAAGAAGAGACCGGCAGAGGGGTGGAGAAAAAATGAAACAAAATAAGTACGAAATAGATATGTGCAACGGAACCATCATGGACAAACTGATTTCGTTTTCGCTGCCTTTAATGCTGTCCGGCATTTTACAGCTTATGTTTAATGCTGTGGATATTGTTGTGGTAGGAAGATTCAGCGGCAGTCAGGCTCTGGCAGCCGTTGGCTCTACCACTGCACTGATCAATGTGTTTACCAATCTGTTTATCGGGATTTCTCTGGGAGCCAATGTGCTGGCAGCACGTTTCTTCGCAGCAGGGAAGGACAGAGAAATGTCAGAGACGGTTCATACATCGATCACGCTTGCTCTGATCAGCGGGGTGATCATGGCATTTGTGGGTTTATTTTTCTCCAGGGGAGCACTGGAACTGATGGCAACGCCTTCGGATGTCATTGACCAGTCAGCCCTGTATATGAAGATTTATTTTCTGGGAATGCCGTTTTTCATGCTGTACAATTATGGTGCGGCGATTCTGAGGGCTGTCGGGGATACGAAACGTCCTTTGATCTTCCTGATCATATCCGGCAGTGTCAATGCGGTTCTGAATATGATCCTGGTCATTGTATTTCACCTGGATGTGGCCGGAGTTGCGATTGCGACGGTGATCTCTCAGATGATCTCCTGTATTCTGGTTCTGCGGTGCCTGTACAGGTCAGAGGGCAGTTATCAGTTACGTTTTTCCAGACTGATGATCAATAAGACTTATCTAAAACAGATTTTTCAGGTAGGTATTCCGGCAGGAATCCAGAGTACGGTGATCAATTTCTCGAATGTACTTCTTCAGTCATCCGTTAATTCCTTCGGTTCGACTGCCATGGCGGGATATACGGCTGCCAACAATATTTTCGGTTTCCTGTATGTCGCGGTCAACTCCGTGACACAGGCGTGTATGAGTTTTACCAGCCAGAACTATGGTGTCCGGAAATATAAACGTATGGATAAGGTGCTGATCGACTGTATTATCATATCCATGACAACTTCCCTTGTGCTTGGATGCAGTGCCTATTTCTTCGGACCGGAGATTCTGAAAATTTATACAAAAGATTCGGAAGTGATCCACTGCGGAATGGAAATCCTTGCGTATACCACGGTACCGTATTTCCTGTGTGGAATTATGGATCTGTTTCCGGGCGCTCTGCGCGGAATGGGGCATTCCGGTGTCCCGATGATCCTGTCGGTGATCGGAACGGTAGGAACCAGAATTGTGTGGATCTTCGGGATTTTCCCATATCACAGATCTCTTTCCATTCTGTTTATTTCCTATCCGGCATCCTGGATACTGACGATCGTGATGCAGGTGATCTGTTTTTATTTTGTGAGGAGAAAGGTACACAGTGAAATGAGAGAATAATCTCAGAGTCGAAAAATGTTCCTCTCTGAGGTGGTATTTCAACATACATAAAATGACAGAGCTTTTACAGCAACGCTGCCGCATTTGCGGGTAACAGCAGAGCTGTGGAGGCTCTTTTTATTTAACCAAATCAAGTAAGTCCCCTGCTTCAATTGCGAATATCCGCTTGACTCCGGACAGGAAGAAATCTGTTTTGGTATGAAAATGTGAAAAATACTATTGACAAATACCCCATAAGGGTATATAGTAATCTGTGTAAAGAGGATACCCCATTAGGGTATTTGAAATAAATCAGAGAAATAAAAAATGTCATATTGTACAGAAGAAAGGAGCATAATGATGGCAGATACTACAGAGAAAAAAGCCTGTCCCTGTTGTGGAAAACATACAGACCGTTCTGAGGAAGAACGAAGAAAACTGATCAACCGTCTGAAACGTGTGGAAGGGCAGATCCGTGGGATCATAGGAATGCTGGAGAATGATGCTTACTGTAATGATATTCTGATCCAGTCTGCGGCAGTAAATGCAGCGGTAAATTCGTTCAATAAAGAACTGCTTGCCAATCATATCCGGACCTGTGTTGCGAGAGATATCCGCGAAGGTAAGGATGAAACAATTGATGAGCTGGTTACCACATTACAGAAACTGATGAAATAAAAGTCTGTATTAAAAAACATCAGAGGCAACATTACTTTTCAGGGAGGAATGAGAAAATGGAACAATACAATGTAACCGGAATGAGCTGTGCAGCCTGCAGCAGCAGGGTGGAAAAAGCAGTTTCCAAAGTTCCTGGTGTCACATCCTGTTCAGTCAGCCTGCTGACCAATTCCATGGGTGTGGAAGGAACGGCAACCTCCGGTGAGATTATCAAAGCAGTACAGGATGCCGGATATGGAGCATCCTTAAAAGGAGCAGCAGGGGCGCAGGCTTCTGCTTCCGCAGCGGAGGAAGCGCTGGAAGATCACGAAACACCGGTGCTGAAAAGACGACTGATCGCATCTGTAGGTTTTTTGCTGGTACTGATGTACTTTTCCATGGGACATATGATGTGGGGCTGGCCGCTTCCGGCATGGTTCGACGGTAATCATGTAGCCATGGGCCTGGCACAGCTTCTGCTTGCAGGAATCGTCATGGTGATCAACCAGAAATTCTTTATCAGCGGATTTAAGAGCCTGTGGCATCGTGCACCGAATATGGATACACTGGTAGCACTTGGTTCCATGGCATCTTTTGTCTGGAGTGTCTATGCACTCTTTGCCATGACAAGAGCTCAGGTGGACGGAGATTCCGCAGCAGTCATGAACTATATGATGGAATTTTACTTTGAATCTGCTGCCATGATCCTGACACTGATCACTGTGGGAAAAATGCTGGAAGCCCGTTCAAAGGGAAAAACCACAGATGCACTGAAGGGACTTATGAAACTGGCACCTAAAACCGCGGTGATAGTCCGTGACGGACAGGAAGTGACAGTACCTGTGGAGCAGGTAAAAAAAGGTGATGTTTTCGTGGTACGTCCTGGTGAAAACATTCCTGTAGACGGTGTGGTTCTGGAAGGAACCAGTGCAGTAAATGAAGCTGCGCTCACCGGAGAAAGCATCCCGGTCGATAAAAATCCGGGAGATGCGGTATCCGCAGCAACCGTAAACCAGTCCGGATTTATCCGCTGTGAGGCAACCCGTGTAGGAGAAGATACCACCCTTTCACAGATCATCAAAATGGTCAGTGATGCAGCAGCGACCAAGGCACCGATCGCAAAGATCGCAGACCGTGTTTCCGGAGTATTTGTACCGGCGGTTATCAGCATTGCAGTCATTACCACGATCATCTGGCTTCTTGTGGGAAAACCGTTTGGATTTGCACTGGCAAGAGGAATTTCTGTTCTGGTCATCAGCTGTCCGTGTGCACTGGGACTTGCCACACCGGTTGCCATCATGGTAGGAAACGGTATGGGTGCGAAGAATGGAATCTTGTTCAAAACAGCCGTTTCTCTGGAAGAGGCAGGAAAAATCCAGATCGTAGCACTGGATAAAACAGGAACGATCACCAAAGGAGAACCACAGGTAACAGACTTCGTACCGGCAGATGGAATTTCAGAAACAGAACTGTTAAGTTATGCCGGTGCACTGGAACAGAAAAGTGAGCATCCACTGGCAAAAGCAATCCTTGCAAATGCAGGAGAGCGTAACATGGAGATTCCGGAAGTTACAGAATTTCAGGCACTTCCAGGAAATGGCCTTACCGCAGTTTTAAACGGAGAGACTCTGACCGGCGGAAGCATGAAATTTATCAGCAGCCGTGCTGCAGTTTCAGAGAAACTGAAAAAACAGGCTGAAAAACTGGCAGAAGAAGGCAAGACACCGCTTCTCTTTGCAAAAAATGACAAATTACTGGGAATGATCGCAGTGGCAGACGTGATCAAGGAAGACAGTCCTCAGGCTGTCCGCGAACTTCAGAACATGGGAATCCGTGTGGTAATGCTTACCGGTGACAACGAACGGACTGCAAAGGCGATCGGTGCACAGGCAGGTGTGGATGAAGTAATTGCGGGCGTTCTTCCGGATGGTAAGGAAAGCGTGATCCGCGCTCTGAAAGAAAAGGGCAAAGTAGCCATGGTAGGCGATGGAATCAATGATGCACCGGCACTGACCAGAGCTGATATCGGAATCGCAATCGGTGCGGGAACTGACGTTGCGATTGATGCGGCAGATGTTGTATTGATGAAAAGCCAGCTCAGTGATGTACCGGCGGCTATCCGCCTCAGCAGAGCTGCTTTAAGAAATATCCACGAAAATCTTTTTTGGGCATTTTTCTACAATGTAATCGGAATACCACTTGCAGCAGGCGTATGGATTCCAATCTTCGGATGGACATTAAATCCGATGTTCGGTGCAGCAGCCATGAGCCTTTCCAGTTTCTGCGTAGTGACCAATGCGCTGAGACTGAATTTGTTTAAGGTACATGATGCATCAAAGGACAAAAAGATCAAAAATGAAATCTCAGAGCTTCATGCAGGAAATGAAATTCATGAAAATGGAAGTTGTGAAAACGAAATTCATGATCGTAAAGATCAGGAAAATATAAAAGAAAACAAGGAGAATAACAACATGACAACAATCACAGTAAATGTAACAGGAATGATGTGCGGACACTGCGAGGCACACGTAAACAAGGCAGTGAAAGAAGCGTTTGGAGTAGAGGATGTGGTTTCCTCCCATGAAAAAGGAACGACTGTGATCCAGGCACCACAGAAACTGGATGAGGACAAGATCCGCGAAGTGATCAAAGAAGCAGGTTATGAAGTAACAGGCATTACACAGGAATAAGAAAAATTCATATAAAAACACCTGAAAATTGCTGGAATGGATTCAGGTACATGACCGGAAGGAAGCGAACGGTCATGTATCTTTTGAAAAACAGTAAATTTTCGGGTGTTTTTTTGTTGAAAGAAAAATCCGGTCATGCTATCATGGTACAAAAGTTTTTTAAAGAGGTTTATTCACATGACTGATAATAAGAAAAAGAAAAAACAATCCGGGATCATACAGGCAGGGATCGGAGTTCTGACTGTTATACTGGTGGTATTGATCCTGGTGATGATGTCACTTGTTTCCGGAATCCAGGGAACTGCCAGAGTCGTGAATTATGCAGGACTTGTACGCGGCAAAACGCAGCGTATGGTAAAGATGGAGAATGCAGGACAGCCGCAGGATGGAATGGTCCAGGATGTACAGTCTTTTATAGATGGCCTGCGAAATGGGAGTGATGAGCTGAATCTCGTCCGTCTGGATGATAAAAGCTTCCAGAATAAGATGGAAGAACTGGATGACTATTTTCAGAACCTGAAGCAGGAGGTTATGCTTGTAAGGGAAAAAGGTTATGAGAATACGCAGATCATTTATAAAAGTGAGCATTTCTTTGAGATTTGTGATGAAGCTACCGGACTGGCGGAAGAATATTCGCAGAAGAAAGCTTCCTCTCTGAAAAGAATTGAGAAGTTTATTACTGCGGATATTGTGGTGCTGATGCTGCTGCTTGGATATGAATTTTTTAAAGCACTGCGTTATGCTGCCATGAACAGGATCCTGCAAAGCAAAGTATATCTGGATAAAGCAACTGGTCTGCCCAACAAGAATAAATGTGAAGAACTGCTGAGTGTACCGGAGCCTGTCACAGAAGCGACCGGAATTTTCGTATTTGACCTGAATAATCTCAGGCGTATCAATAACAGCATGGGACATGAGATGGGGGATGAATATATCCGCAGATTTGCAGTTCTGTTACGCGGGGCAGTTCCGGAAGAACATTTTGTAGGGCGTGACGGAGGTGATGAGTTTATTGCCATTGCTCATGACCTGGATCATGACGGGATGAAAGAATGTCTGGAGCTGATCCGCAAAGCAGCGGAAGAATACTGTGAACAGAATCCGGAGCTTCCGATCAGCTATGCTGTGGGATATGCCATTTCTCAAGACTACGAAGGCTGTACCATGAGAGAGCTGCTGGCATATGCAGACAAAAATATGTATATCAATAAGAACCATATGAAAAGGGAAGAGGCAGCAGCGGAGAAGCGTCTGAACTATCAGCTTCTGAAAAAACTGAAGGCTTATGGCAATACCTTTTCGGACTGTCTGTACTGCGACATCAGGCAGGATACATATCGGCTGATCAGAGCAAGCGATACGTTCTTTCTGGCAGCAGACGGGAGCTATTCCGGTGCAGTGGAACAGATTGTGGAAGAACAGATCGGAAGAACGGACAAAGAACGGATCTGGGACAGTCTTCAGCCTTCTTATCTGAAAGAGCATCTGAACGAAAAGCACCCGTCCATAGAACTGCAGTATCAGCACAGAGGAGATGATCTGGGAATTTATGGCCGTCTTACCCTGATTTTTATTGACGAGGATAAAGATACAAATCTGCATCATTTTATTCTGGCCTTTGAGACGATCCAGAGTGAGGAACACAATACAATCGATGCAAAAAAACAGCTCACGCAGTATTACGAACAACTGAAACAGTCCATTCTGGAGAATGACAGCTATGTGGATGCCCTTTTGCAGACGGCAGATGCTGTTTATTGTGTAAATCTCACAGATGACAGGCTGGAACAGAACTTTCTGAAAAAGGAAGAGCAGGAGAAATCACAGGCATTGATCCGAAATCTGAACCTTCCCTGCGGATACAGCGAATACTGTAAGAAACTGACCGCGTTTATCACAGCAGATACTCTGGAGGGATATCGTCTGATCGATTCTCCGGCGAAACTTCTGAAACGATATGAGTCCGGGGAGAAACAGGTTGCAGTGGAATACTGTGAAACTGCGCCTGAAGGAGGACTGCGCTGGATCCAGAAAACCGTTCTGATGACAGAGAGCCTGGTCTATGACCACAGAGAGGAAGCAGAGAAAAAAGTGGTCCACGGAATGATCCTTCTGAAAGACACCACGAAATTTCATGAGAGAGAAAAGAAGGAACATGACCGGCTTCAGGCAGCAGTGGAGGAAGCGACAACTGCAAATAAAGAAAAAACAGAATTTTTAAGCCGGATGAGCCACGATATCCGGACGCCGATCAACGGTGTGATGGGAATGCTGGAGATCATAAAGAAAAATCGTGAGGACCATAAGAAAGTAGATGACTGTCTGGAAAAAATACAGATTTCCTCCGAACATCTTCTTGCCCTGATCAATGATGTGCTGGATATGAGTAAACTGGAAGCCGGACATCTGGAGATTGACCATATTCCATTTGATCTGAATGAGATCATGGGAAAAATCTATGCACTCACGGAGGCACAGACAGCATCAACAAATCTCTGCTATCATGCGCATCAGGGAGAACTGACTCATACGAAACTTCTGGGAAGTCCGCTGCATTTGCGCCAGATTCTGCTGAATCTGTTCAGCAATGCGGTGAAATACAACAAAAATGGTGGCACGATCGATACCTATGTGGAGGAAATCCCCTGGGCTGATGATCCATCCGGCAGAAAGCTGGCGGGATTTGAATTTAAGATTTCAGATACGGGGATCGGCATGAGTGAGGAGTTTGTAGAAAAAGAACTTTTTGAACCTTTTACCCAGGAGAAGTCAGATGCCCGTACCCAGTATCAGGGAACCGGTCTGGGAATGTCCATTGTCAGAGAACTGACAGAGAAAATGGGGGGAAGCATTCAGGTGGAAAGTGCACCGGGAAAAGGAACTACATTTACGGTAAGCATTCCTTTTGAGATCAATACACAGGCGGCAGAAACACAGATGCCAAAAGCAGAAAATACCAGAGAATCCATAGAAGGAATAAAGGTACTCCTTGTGGAGGATAATGACCTGAACATGGAAATCGCGGAATTCTTTTTACAGGAGATGGGAGCCAGAGTAGTCAGGGCATGGAATGGAAAGGAAGCAGTTGATCTGTTTGCCGCATCTGCACCGGGAGAATTTGAACTGATCATGATGGATATCATGATGCCGGTCATGGACGGACTGGAAGCGACTGCGGCGATCCGCGCCATGAACCGGCCGGATGCGCAGAAAGTCGTGATCCTCGCAATGACTGCCAATGCTTTTTCAGATGACGTGAGACGAAGCAGAGAGGCAGGCATGAACGAGCATCTTTCCAAACCCCTGGATTCAGAAGCAGTTAAAGCTGCAATCCTGAGAAATATATAAGAGGGAGATGATAGATTTCCGAGAGGTGAAAGGCGATACAGCCAATCGTAACCAGAATACCGATCCGGAACATCAGACGGTTTACGGTTCCCTTGGAAGAACACAGACCAAGCTGAAAGCCTTTTCTGAAAGGAAACAGCAGGCGCTCTCCCTTTTTGTTCAGGACATCGATTGCCAGATGAGAAAGAAAGGCAATTCCGAAATAAGGTGCCAGCAATGGCAGAAATACAGCCACACAGCCAGTCAGCATTCCACACGCAAGAAAGGAGTGCATAAAGGACCTGTGTGGCTGTTCTTTTCCAATCGCGCAGATAACGAAAAAAGCAGCGACAGAAGGTGCGGCCTGACGGATACTGGTATAATTGAGCAGTCTCTGCCAGATTCCCAGATGCCACACAGAATCCATAAGAATGATGGCGATCACTGTAAAAACCGTAAATCCGATGATTTTGTCTGCCTCCTTGTGAGAATCGGAAGTTCCGATATCAATATCACTGATCACAGAGCCGATCATGGCAGCTCCGGTGCCAAGGATCAGTTCTGTGATATTTTGTGGCTGCATGATGAGTAAACCGGCAGCAGTACCTACAGCCATATGTGTCTTTCCTAACATTCGTTTTCTCCAGAGTTTTTATGTATTTTCTGATAGTGGGACCGTTTTTGCAGATACATCAGAATATCCGCTTCACTGTAAACAGTATACCATTTCCGGCCGTGACATTCAATTAAAACTTGTTACTGAGAACGGAGTGAACAGCAACTAAAACTTTACTTTTTAAGTAAAAAAAGAAGATTTTGTAAGATCCCGCCGGTCGTTGCCATTGCCGTTATCCTGATCTGCTGGGAACTGGCATGTGTGTTTCATGTTGTACCATCCTATATGCTGCCGTCACCGGTAGATGTGGTAAAGGCACTGGTCGGAGATATGCCTACCATTTTGTTTCATGCGAAATTTACGCTGCTGGAATCTTTTTACGGTCTGCTGATCGGTATCGCACTGGCATTTGCCTTTGCGACCATGATGGACAGATTCCGTATCATGGATCAGGCATTTTATCCGATCATGATTATTACCCAGACAATTCCGACCATTGCCATTGCGCCGATCCTGGTATTGTGGATGGGATTTGGAATGGCACCGAAGATCACGCTGGTAGTGATCACGACCTTTTTCCCGATCACCATTGGTCTGCTGGATGGTTATAAAAGTGTAGATCAGGATGCGATCCGCCTTTTACAGGCAATGGGTGCAAACCGTCTGCAGATATTCTTTCATGTAAAATTTCCGTTTGCACTGCCGCAGTTTTTCTCAGGACTGAAGATTTCTGCTTCTTACGCAGTGGTAGGAGCAGTGGTGTCTGAATGGCTGGGCGGATTTAACGGACTTGGTGTGTATATGACACGAGTGAAGAAAGCATACGCTTTCGACAAAATGTTTGCAGTGATCATTTTTATTGTTGTGATCAGCCTGCTTCTGCTTCTGGCAGTCAATGTGATCCGTCATTTCGCTATGCCATGGCTGAATGTGGGACATGATACGAAGAAGTAAAAAATTATTGAAAAGAAAGAGGAACCTGAATTTATGAAAAAGATGAATCAGAAATATATGGCATCTGCGGTAGCAGTTGTTTTGGCAGCGACATCTGTAATGAGTGTGTCTGCGGTCGGAGTATCCGCAGCAGACAAAGATCTGGAAAAGGTTACATTCTGTCTTGACTGGACACCGAACACCAACCATACAGGACTTTATGCAGCTCTTGCAAACGGATATTATGAAGAGGCAGGTCTGGATGTGGAAATCGTTCAGCCGCCGGAAGACGGTGCAGCTTTAATGTGTGCTTCCGGACAGGCACAGTTTGCGATTGAGGCGCAGGATACCATGGCAGCTTCCCTGGCACTGGACGAGCCTCTGGGAATCACAGCAGTTGCAGCCGTGATCCAGCACAATACATCAGGAATCCTTTCCAGAGCAGGAGAGGGAATCGACAGACCGGCAGGACTGACGGATAAAACCTATTCTACCTGGGAATCACCGATTGAACTTGCCATGATTGAGAATGTTGTAAACAGTGACGGCGGAGATTTTGATAAAGTAACTCTGATCCCGAATGATATCACAGATGAGCCGGCAGCACTGGCAGCACATCAGACAGATGCCATCTGGGTATTTGAAGGATGGGGCGGTGTGAACGCTGAGGTAGAGGGCGTTGACTGCGATTACTTTGCATTCTCTGATATCAACCCTGTATTTGACTATTATACACCTGTGATCATTGCAAACAATGATTATCTGGAATCCAATCCGGATCAGGCGAAGGCATTTATGGAAGCAACTGCAAAAGGATATGAGTTTGCAGCAGAGAATCCGGATGAAGCAGCACAGATGCTCATCGACGGTGACAATACCGGTTCCTTAAAAGGTGCAGAAGATCTGGTAAAGAAGAGCCAGGAATTCTTATCTGCAAAATATATCGACGATGCAGACAACTGGGGTGTGATCGATCCGGAAAGATGGAATGCATTCTACAAATGGCTGTACGAAAACAAACTCTGTGACAAAGATCTGACAGATGTCGGATTCAGCAATGACTATCTGCCACAGTAGGAAAAGAAGAACGAAACAGGATAAAATAAGCGGCAGGGAGAAGTAGTGGATAAGATGGCATTATTAAGAGCAGAACATATTTCAAAATCATACGGAGAGAAGCATGTGCTTCAGGATATCAGTATCCATCTGGATCAGGGAGAACTTGTGTCTTTGCTTGGAGTCAGCGGCTCCGGTAAGACAACATTGTTTCATATCCTGTCCGGACTGGTAACTCCTGATAATGGAAAAGTATATCTGAGAGATAACGATGTCACTTCCACACCGGGAAGTATCAGCTATATGCTTCAGAAGGATCTTCTCCTTCCGCATAAAAAAGTGATCGACAATGTATCTCTGCCACTGGTGCTTAAAGGTGTGAAAAAAACCCAGGCAAGAGAAAAGGCAGATCCGTTATTTGCAGAGTTTGGCCTGGAAGGAACCCAGTACCAATATCCAAGCCAGCTTTCCGGCGGTATGCGCCAGAGAGCAGCCCTGCTTCGTACTTATCTGTCCTCAGACGGTGTTGCGCTTCTGGATGAACCGTTCAGTGCGCTTGATACGCTGACAAAGACAAGCATTCACAAATGGTATCTGGATATCATGCAGCATATTGATCTTTCTACGTTGTTTATTACCCATGATATTGATGAAGCAATCCTTTTATCAGACAGAATCTATATTCTGAACGGTGCACCGGGAGAAATCCGCGATGAGATCGTCATTAAGGAAAAGAAACCAAGGGCAGAAGACTTTGCATTGTCAGATGCATTTCTGGAATATAAGAGACAGATTATCAGTAAACTGTAAAAAATTAAAAAACTCAATTGTGAAAGCAGTGTGAAAAACTCCGGGGATGTGCTCCGGAGTTTTTTTATGGAAGAAAAAGGAGTAATTGTAAGGAAAATAAAAGGATGTTATCATTTTGTTGGACGATTGTCATGAGATATGATACAATTTTCGTATAATACAAAAAGGAGAAACTTATGGAAAATCAAAATCAGACCCCACATAAAAGACGTGTTCGTTATAAAGGAAAATACCCGAAGAAATTTGAAGAGAAATACAAGGAACTTCAGCCTGAGAAATATAAAGACACGATTGAGCATGTAATACAGAAAGGCAATACTCCGGCAGGAATGCATATTTCCATTATGGTAAAGGAAATTATTGATTTTCTTAATATTCAGCCGGGAGAAACCGGATTTGATGCCACACTGGGCTATGGCGGGCATACAAAGGCAATGCTGCAGTGTCTGAATGGCAAGGGTCATATCTATGCCACAGACGTAGACCCTGAGGAATCTGCAAAGACGAAGAAACGTCTGGCAGAGCAGGGATTTGGTGAAGATATGCTGACAGTGAAGCTTCAGAACTTTTGCACCATTGATGAAATTGCAAAGGAAGTAGGAGGATTTGATTTTATCCTTGCAGACCTCGGCGTTTCTTCCATGCAGATCGACAACCCTAAGAGAGGCTTTTCATTCAAAACAGATGGGCCTCTGGATCTTCGACTGAATCAGGAAGCGGGCATCAGTGCAGCAGAGAGACTGGATACCATATCCAGAGATGAACTTGCCGGAATGCTCTACGAGAATTCTGATGAGCCATACTGCGAAGAACTTGCCAAAGCTATTACTGATGAGATCCGCAGGGGAAATCGTATTGATACAACGACGAAACTGCGTCAGGTCATAGAGAAAACTCTGGATTTTCTGCCGGAAAAAGAAAAGAAAGACACGATTAAGAAAACCTGTCAGAGAACATTCCAGGCTCTTCGTATTGATGTAAACCGTGAATTTGAAGTATTATATGAATTTATGGAAAAATTGCCGGATGCCCTGCGACCGGGCGGACGTGTGGCAATCCTTACCTTCCATTCCGGTGAGGACAAGCTTGTAAAGAAAGCCCTCAAAGAAGGATATAAAGCAGGAATTTATTCTGACTATGCAAAAGATGTGATCCGTCCGTCTGCTCAGGAATGTGCACAGAACGGAAGAGCCCGCTCCACCAAAATGCGCTGGGCAGTAAAAGCGGAGTAATATGACAGAGAGGAACAGAAATAAAATCAGAAAACCAGAGAAATCAATTATCATCTTATTCCTGATAATTGTTTATATCTGTCTGGTCTGTTTTCCATATTCCAGACAGGGGACAGCATCAGAGGAAACACAGCAGAACTTTAAACATCGCCTGTTTCAGGACTTCCGTTTGTGATCAGCCTGATCACTGGAACCTCCATGGGAACTTTTACATTCCTGTTTAATATGCTGTTTCTGATCATGGAGGCAATCCTGCTTTCCATAAGCTGAATGGTGTTAGAGAAGGCACACTGATCAATGCGCTGGCAGTAGGAAATATTGTAAAAGTATGGAAGAAGCTACTGGGAAAACCGGTAGCACGTTTGGTTGCGTGAAAGCAGAGAGAATCGTCAGACACGGTTCTCTCTGTTTTTGCCTTGCGAAAAAGATGGAAAGTCCGGTAAAAAAATGATAAACTGTAAAAAGTAAGAAAGTTAAAAGAAGCAGCTGTTTTTTCGAAATCAATTCAACAAGAGGAAAAGGAGTGTGGAACGTATGGAACGCCTGATCTTTCATATAGATGTAAACAGTGCCTTTCTTTCCTGGGAGGCAGCAAGAAGAGTAAAGCAGGGACTGCCGGATCTGCGGGAGATTCCGGCCTGTATTGGCGGTGATCCGAAGAAGCGTACAGGTATTGTGGTTGCGAAATCAATCCCTGCAAAGAAATACGGTATACAGACGGGAGAACCCATGGCAATGGCTCTGAGAAAATGTCCGAACCTGACCGTCGTGCCAGGTGATTTTGCACTTTTTGACCAGTGTTCCAGGGCATTTAAGAAAATCTGTGCTTCTTATGCACCGGTAATGGAATCTTTTTCCATCGATGAAGTTTTTCTGGATATGACAGGGACATCGCTGATCTATCCGGATCCTGTTGCGACAGCACATGAGATCAAAGACAAGATATACGATGAACTTGGTTTTACTGTAAATGTAGGAATCTCCACAAATAAACTGCTGGCAAAAATGGCCTCTGACTTTGAAAAACCGAATAAAGTGCATACGTTATTTCCAGATGAAATTCCGGTAAAGATGTGGCCGCTTCCTGTAAGAGAACTGTTGTTTCTGGGAAAAGTATCAGAAAAGAAATTGACAGAGGCAGGAATCAGAACTATCGGAGATCTGGCTCATGAACGGGAAGAAAGAATTCAGGCACTGCTGGGCGAAAAAGCAGGCCATCAGTTATACAGATATGCCAGAGGGCTTGACGATTCCCCTGTCCGTGCTCAGCCGGAAGAAGCAAAGGGATTCAGTGTGGAAACTACTTTTAACGATGATATCGTTTCCATGGAACAGATACTGCCTGTATTACTGGAACAATGTGATGTACTTGCAACGAGAATGCGGCGAAAGAAAAAGAAATGTACCTGCATTTCCGTAACTTTCCGTACTCTGGATTTCAGGAACCGTTCTCATCAGACGAAACTCGAAAATCCCACAGATCTGACAGACGAGATTTACAGAAATGCAAAGAAATTATTTGCAGAATTCTGGAAAGGGCAGCCGCTGCGACTGATCGGAGTAGCATTGGCCAACCTTACAGAAGACGGGTTTGAGCAGTTGTCATTGTTTGAAGATACCACGGACAAAGAACGGCACCAGAAACTGGATGCAGCCATGGATGCGATCCGGAGCAAATATGGCAACGGTATGATCACCAGAGCCAGCATCATGAACAGCAACTCAGGGATTGCCCGGAAAGCAAGAGCACAGATGGAGAATGAACTAAACGACTGATAAAATACCCGCCAAAGACAGAGAGCAGATCTGTCACGGCGGGTATTTTTATGGAAAAAACTTGTCGGAGTAAACAGATTATATTACAATCGAAAAGAACGACATGTTCCTGAATATTATGCTTTCAGTGAATCAAATGATACAGTGAGCTTGCAACGCTTTTGTCAGGAAGGTACACAGAGATCAAGATGCTGCCGCTTTCTTTCCGTGAGTATATGGTGGTGACAGGTATGGCAAAAGAGGAAGCTTTTGCAGAGTTTATGAAAACTGGTGGAATTCCGTATGTGGCAGTAATGAACCGCACGGATGAAAAAATAGATCAGTATTTAGAGGGAATCTACAATACTGTTATTGTAAAAGATATCGAGCAGCGGCAGGCAAGAAGGAAAAAAGAAGGTGGAAAACGAAAAATCACAGACATTGCCTTACTAAAGACAATTGCCAGGTATCTGGCAAGCGTTATCGGCAGCCCGGTGTCAATGAAAAGTATAACCGACTATCTGACCTCAGCGGGTAGAAAAGTATCCCAAAACACAGTCAGCGATTATGTGGAAGCCCTGACAGAGTCTTTTATTTTTTATCCTGTGGAGCGATTTGACATTGTGGGGAAGCAGTTCTTAAAGGTCAACAATAAGTTTTACATGGTAGATATGGGAATCAGAAACCACATTCTTCCGAGAAAACGATATGATCTTGGATTTACCATTGAGAACATTGTGTATCTTGAACTTTCACGAAGGGGCGGCAAAGTCAACATCGGAAAATATGGTTCTACTGGGGTCGACTTTGTGTCACAGAAGGAAGGTGTGCTTACCTATTATCAGGTAACTGCTGATATGACGGCGGAAGAAACCTTTGAGAGAGAGATGAGACCGCTGCGGAGCATTCAGGATAATTATGAAAAGATTGTCCTAACACTGGATCGTTTTTCACTCGGAAATTACGATGGCATAAAAGTTGTGAATGTCATCGACTGGCTTTTGGGATGAGGAATCTGCATATATCTGGCATGGAAAAATGCGCATAACTGCGCTGACCTAAGTTACAGGCGTATCCGCCGATATTTAGTCTGACGCCTAAAGCGTCTGGAAGCACGCGCCTTCAGTCGTGTGAGGATAAAGTTTTTAATTCACAGTCCGACGCAGTTAAATTCCTTTACGTTAAAAAGATTTCGTGATAGTATATCTATTATGAAGCTTGCTGGTATAAGGATGGATTTATGAATAAAAACGAAATTTATATAAAAAGTGGTACACAGTATAAAGAAATGACAAAAGAACTTCTGGAAGCGTGTGATCTGGCGGTTCAGATTTCGGATATGGATATGCAGATTGGAATCAAGCCGAATCTGGTGTCACCATCCGAGGCTTCCTGGGGAGCTACTACACATCCGGAGGTTGTTGCAGGGATTATTGAATATCTGCAGGAACGGGGATATCATAAAATTGCCATGCTGGAAGGTTCCTGGGTGGGCGATAAAACAGCAGAGGCGTATGAGGTATGTGGATATCGGGACCTTTCGGAAAAATATCAGGTGCCTTTCTGGGATATGCAGAAGGAGAAAGGAATCGCGAGAGACTGCCGGGGCGTACAGTTAAACATCTGTAAACGTGTAACGGATGTGGATTTTCTGATCAATGTTCCTGTGTTAAAGGGACACTGCCAGACAAAGATTACCTGTGCATTAAAAAATATGAAAGGTCTGATCCCGAATACTGAGAAACGAAGATTCCATGCGATGGGCCTGCATAAGCCGATCGCGCATCTGAATGCAGGGATTCATCAGGACTTCATTGTGGTCGATAACATCTGTGGGGATCTGGATTTTGAGGATGGCGGAAATCCGGTTGTGATGAACCGGGTTCTGGCCGGAATGGATCCTGTGTTGATGGATTCTTATGTCTGTCAGGTTATGCACTATGATACAAAAGAAGTTCCGTATATCGGACTTGCAGAAGCACTGGGAGTTGGCAGTGCAAATCTGGAGAATGCCCGGATCATTTACTGCGAAGAAACAGCCAGAAAAGAACTGCCGAAGTCCAGAAAGGTTGTGGAACTTCAGGATGCTGTGGAGGAAGTGGAGTCATGCAGCGCATGTTATGGCTACTTGATTCCGGCATTGGAAATGCTGAAAAATGACGGTTTATTTGAAAAACTGGATACAAAAATCTGCATTGGTCAGGGATACCGTGGTAAAACAGGGAAACTTGGCGTTGGTGCCTGTACCTGTAAGTTTGAACATAATATAAACGGATGTCCGCCTACTGAAAATCAGATTTACGATTTTCTCAGACAATATATTTCTGAACAGGAAGAAAAGAAATAAGCGTAATGAAGTATCTATGGTGTCCGATTCCTGCGCCTGAGAAGTGCCTGGTATGTGTTATTGCTTAAATATGATGATAAAACTGGTAAAAATAAAAGATAATCAGAGATTTTGAAACGGAAATAAAAAATAAGTGTTATTTTTTGCAATAAAAACAGGCTCCCGGAGAGGAACCTGTTTTTGTATTATAGCCGAATTTACATTCCCTGATTATTTTTATACACCCAGTCCCAGCTTGATCATTTTCACAATGGTATCCTGATCAAATTTGCTGCTGTCGAATGCCAGATGATACTGGGAAAGATCAGCCCATTTCCGGTCTGTGAAATATTCGTAGTAGGTGCGACGTTCTTTGTCTACTTTTTTCACCAGTTTCTGGGCACTTTTTTCTTCACGGCCGGTGCGTTCCATGATCGTCTGTACACGATACTCATATGGTGCATGGATAAATACGCTGAGACATTTATCCTGAAGAATATGGTTTGCACAACGTCCGACAATTACGCAGTCTCCTTTGTCTGCGGCTTCCAGAATGATCTTGCGTTGAAGATCGAAGAGAACATCATTCATGGGAACAAAGTGAAAATCGCTGTCCATCTGAAGTTCATGGTCGATCGGGAAACGCCACTGGCTGCCTCTTTTTTCATCAACTTTAGCAAGTAAATCAAAAGGAATATTCTCTTTCTGAGCTGCGATATCGATCAGCTCTTTGTCATAAAAAGCAAATCCAAGTTCCTCTGCAAGAGTCCTGCCGATCAGACGACCGTTACTGCCGAGCATCCTGTTTATGGTGATTACACGTTTACTCATAATCAAAACCCCCTTTGTGATCTCCCTGTTACTGCTGATCTGTTTACAGTAACATATGTTTTTTATTTGTTAACATTATAACACTAATGTCAGAAAAATACCAGAAAAATACATAAAAAAACAAAAATAATACAGATATATTTATATATGGTATACAAAATGATGGGATGATGGAAAAATAATACCACAGATATCCTGAGGAAGGAACAGCAGAAGAAGATGATTGCCGGTTATCCGCACAGATTCCCAGATGATTGTGTAATTCCTGCTGATTTTCCTGTCATATTTTGGATATTTTTATCAATAGACATCGAGATTTGTCTTATGATAAAATTATATCGGAAAATTTATTTATAAGATTGACGATATTTATAGATTTTTGCTTTAAGTTATGTTATTATACTTAATTGGCTGTCTGGCGGAAACAGACAGAAGTTTACCGGATACGGATCATACAAAGATCTGTGGAAGTGCTGCTGTATAAAAGAGAACAGCAGCAAAAACGACGAATATGATAAAAAAGTTAAAGTAAAGTATGGAAGAAAGGGATACGATACATAATGCTGAAAATCAAAAGCTATGTAAAGGTAAAAAGTCTGGCGGAAGCGTATGAGCTGAACCAGAAGAAAACAGCCTGTGTTCTTGGCGGAATGGTCTGGATGAAAATGGGCAACAGAGCCGTGTCTACAGCAATTGATCTTTCCGGTCTGGGACTGGATACGATCATTGAGAACGATGATGAATTTGTGATTGGATGTATGACACCACTTCATGATCTGGAGACGAACGAGGCTCTGAACACCTACACACATGGAGCTATGAAAGATAGCCTTTGCCACATTGTGGGCGTACAGTTCCGAAACTGTGCCACTGTGGGAGGAAGCATTTATGGAAGATATGGTTTCTCAGATGTTCTGACCATGTTTCTGGGAATGGATACATGGGTGGAACTGTATGATGCAGGCCGCATTCCACTGACTGAATTTGTAAACATGAAGAAGGATAACGACATTCTTGTAAACATTATTGTGCGCAAGGAACCGCTTCTTACCTGCTATTTAAGCCAGCGAAACACGAAAACGGATTTCCCGGTACTGACCTGCACAGCGTCAGTGATCGGAGAGGAAGCGAGAACAGTGATTGGTGCCAGACCTGCCCGTGCCATGGTCGTGAAAGATGAGAAGCAGATTCTCAAGAACTTCAGACACATGACAAAGAAGCAGAAAGCAGAGGCGATCGAAGCATTTGCCGAATATGCAGCCGAGACGGTTCCGACTTCCGGTAATATGCGTGGATCAAAAGAATACAGAACTCTTCTTGTAAAAGTACTGACAAGAAGAGCCTGGGAAGCAGTAGGAGGAATGAAGAATGAATATTAATTTCTGGCTTAACGGCGTAAACCGTCATGCGGAAATCCAGCCGGATACCCTGCTGATCGATTTTTTAAGAGAACAGGGATGTTTCAGTGTAAAAAGAGGCTGTGAGACTGCCAACTGCGGTCTGTGCACTGTTCTGATGGACGGACGCCCGGTTCTTTCCTGCAGCACCCTTGCAGCACGCATTGAAGGAAAAAAGATCGTAACGCTGGAAGGAATGCAGAGAGAGGCGCAGGAGTTCGGAAGTTTTCTGGCGAATGAAGGTGCAGAACAGTGTGGTTTCTGTAATCCGGGATTTATCATGAATGTGTTTGCCATGCTCAGTGAGATCAAAGAACCGACAGAAGAGCAGATCAAAGAGTATCTGGCAGGAAACCTCTGCAGATGTTCCGGATTTGTTTCTCAGACTGCAAGTATCCTGAAATTTCTGAAATATAAAAAAGCACAGGAGGAAGCATAATAAGATGAAATATGTAAATCAACCTGTACGAAAAACAGATGCAATGTCACTGGTAACAGGTAAGCCGGTCTATACAGATGACCTGGCACCGAAGGACTGCCTGATCGTAAAAGTCCTGAGAAGCCCTCACGCAAATGCCTGGGTAGAAGATATCAAGACCGGTACAGCGGAGAAAGTTGCAGGCATTGTATGTATCCTTACTTATAAGGACGTTCCGAAGAAACGTTTTACACTTGCCGGTCAGACTGCACCGGAAATGAGTCCGGATGACAGACTGATCCTTGACCGTCATGTACGCTTTGTGGGTGATGCGGTTGCTATCGTGGCAGGTGAGACAGAAGAAGCGGTAGATAAGGCGTTAAAGAGAATCCGTGTGGATTATCGTGTGGAAACACCGATTCTGGATATTCATAAGGCGAAAGACAATCCGATCCTGGTTCATCCGGAGGAGGACTGGAAACTGAAGATTCCGCTGGGTGGAGATAATAAGAGAAATTTATGCGCCACTGCCATGGAAGAGCAGGGAGATGTGGATAAAGTTCTGTCAGAATGTAAATACACGGTAGAGCGTACTTATCACACAAAGGCAAATCAGCAGACTATGATGGAAACGTTCCGTACAGCCTGTTACATGGATCATTTTGGCAGACTGGTCGTGCTGTCTTCCACGCAGATTCCTTTCCATGTGAGAAGAATCGTGGGAAGAGCACTGGATATTCCGGCTTCCAAAGTCCGTGTGATCAAACCGAGGATTGGCGGTGGCTTTGGTGCGAAACAGACTTCTGTCAGTGAGATTTATCCGGCGATTGTTACCTGGAAAACCGGACGTCCGTCCAAGATGATTTTTTCCAGATATGAATCCATGATCTGTTCTTCTCCGCGCCATGAGATGGAGATTACGGTACGTGCAGGTGCAGATGAGAATGGTATCATCAGAGCGATTGATGTGCATACATTATCCAATACCGGTGCCTATGGTGAACACAGTTCCACAACCGTAGGCCTGAGCGGACACAAATCTATCGGTCTTTACAGACATACGGAAGCTTACAGATTTTCCTTTGATGTGGTATATACCAATATGCAGGCAGCAGGTGCCTATCGTGGATATGGTGCCACACAGGGTATTTTTGCCGTGGAATCTGCGGTAAATGAGCTGGCTCACCAGATGGGAATGGATCCTGTAAAGATTAAGGAATTGAATATGCCTATAGAAGGCGGCCCGCTTCCGGGATATCCTGATGTACCGTTCGCACAGAGCTGTTCCATGGACCGATGTATGGCGAAGGCAAAGGAAATGATGGACTGGGATTCCAAATATCCACGCCGTGATATGGGAAATGGGAAAGTCCGAGGTGTCGGTGTTGCCATGGCAATGCAGGGATCTTCCATTGCAGGAGTCGATGTCGGCGGTGCGGATATCAAGCTGAATGAGGATGGTTCCTACACGCTCGCACTTGGATGTACAGATATGGGTACCGGCTGTGATACGATCATGGCACAGATCGCTGCAGACTGCCTGAATACGCCGATGGATAATATCGTAGTATTCAGTGTGGATACGGATATTTCACCATATGATTCAGGTTCCTATGCCTCATCAACCACCTATACAACAGGCGTGGCAGTCATGAAGGCATGTGAGGATCTGAAGAAAAAGATCTGTAAACTTGGTGCAGAGATGATGGAAGTTGATGAGAAGAAAGTCGACTTCGATGGTTCTTATGTATTCTATGATGAGACACTTGATATGGATGAGACAACTGGCGCAGATAGCAGCAGTTCTGCCAGCGAAACATCAGAAGATAAAACTACATCAGCAGACTCAGGCAGAGTTACAGAAAACAGCTTTGACAGTGGAGAGGTAACATTTAACAGTTCAGAGGATGCAGAGAAAAAAGTATCTTTGCAGGATATTGCATTGAAGAGTACCTTCTTTAACAATATGGAACTTCAGTCTGTTAAACAGCATTCCTCACCGCTTTCACCGCCGCCGTTCATGGTCGGTATGGCAGAAGTGGAAGTGGATATGGAAACCGGAAACGTCGATGTGCTGGATTATGTGGCAGCTGTTGACTGTGGTACACCGATCAACCCGAACCTTGCCCGTGTACAGACAGAGGGCGGTATTGCGCAGGGAATCGGTATGGCGCTCTTTGAGGATGTGCAGTACACAGACAAAGGAAAGATCCGTAACAACTCCTTTATGCAGTATAAGATCCCGACCAGACAGGATATCGGAAACATCCGTGTAGCGTTTGAGAGCAGCTATGAAAAGACAGGCCCGTTTGGTGCCAAATCGATCGGAGAGCTTGTGATCGATACCCCGTGTCCGGCTCTGGCAGAGGCGATTTATAATGCAACAGGTGTGCGCCTGACAGAACTTCCAATGACACCGGAGAAGATTGCCATGGGAATCCTGAAAAATAAAGCGGAGCAGTAGAATGCAGATTTTGATAAAACTCGTGCTGGCAGGAATCTGGATGGGATTGGTACCTGCTGTTTCCGGAGTTATCTGGGTAAAAAGAAAGAAAGACTATACATTTGGAGAAAGTTTCCTGGCGGGAATCATATTTATGTTTGCTCTGGCAGAGATTCTGATCCTGCCTGCGATATACAGGAAACTGTCTCTGCATTTTGTCACAACAGTGTTTGCAGTGATCATGGGAGCAGCTGCCGTTTACGGACTGTGGGAACTTCGGAAAGATGCAAAAGCCCATATCCGCCGGATCAGGAGAGAGCTGCCGCAGGTATCGTTCTGGATGTGGATCGCAGCAACTGCGATCCTGGTGCAGATTCTGATCGCGGTAGTTTATGCACATATGGATGCAGATGATTCTTTTTATGTGGCAACTGCCACAACGTCCGTACAGACAGACTCTGTATTTCAGTTCAATCCTTATTCCGGAGTGGAATATAAAATCCTGCCGAAACGATATGTATTATCACCGTTTCCCATCCTGCTGGCAGTTCTGAGCCGGCTTTGCGGCGGGCTTCATCCGGCAGTGATGGCGCACACGGTTTATCCGGTGGCCTTTTTTACGGCAGCATATCTGGTATATCATCAGTTTGGAAAAATGTGGTTTCCGGAGAAGAAAAGAGAACAGGGGATTTTTCTGCTTTTCTGTGCTGTGCTGATCTGGTTTTCCGGTTTTTCTGTCTATACTGCCGGGAACTTTCAGCTTGTGCGTATCTGGCAGGGAAAAGCGATTCTGGCATCTTTGATCCTTCCGTTTCTGATGTATCTGGGATTTGAGATCATGCTGAAAAAAAAACCGGGATATTCGCGGGTACTGGTATTTCTGACAAGTATGGCAGCCTGCCATGTTTCCTCGATGGGGATTATGCTTGCACCGGTCGTTCTGGGAGCGTTTACGCTTCTTGCGCTGTGGAGGCTGAGAAGTATTCACTGTATCGGAGCTACTTTTTTATATGCGCTTCCCTCCCTGGTTCTGGGAACGGTTTATCTGATGCTTTAACGGAGGGAAAGTAGAATGAGAGAAATTTTTGAAAATGCCCTCACAAGCTGGGATAAATACTGGGATGGAAGTTTCTATCCATATCTTCTCCTGGGGGCGGCCCTTTATCTGCTTCTGTTTGAGAGAAAGAGGAAAAAAGCGGGTTATCTGCTGGGATATCTGGGAATTACGCTGTTTCTGTTTTTCTGCCCGCTGACTTCCGCTCTGATCCAGAAATGTATCGGCAGTATGGTCTACTGGAGGGCTATCTGGCTTCTTCCGGCAGTTCCGGTCATGGCATGTGCTTTTACAGGGCTGGCAGGAAAGATCAGAAATGCAGGACTTCAGATCATTCCGGTAGTATTATGTCTGACACTGGTGATTTTTTGCGGTACCAGTGTCTGGCAGGCCGGAAATTATGTGAAGGTGGCAAATCGTCAGAAAGTTCCGGAGGAAGCAGCACAGGCAGCAGAGGTGATCTGCCGGGAGAGAAGTTCGCAGAACAGTCTGGTTGTGGCAGATAATCATATGGCATCTTACCTCAGAGTATATGATCCTTCAATCCAGCTTGCTTTCGGGCGTGACGGAAAGGGCAGGCGTTCCCGTAATGGAAAACGACTGTATGAACATTTAAATGCACCGGAACCGGATTATACGATTGTGGCCAAACGTGCGAAAAAAGAAAAATGTGAGTTCCTGATTTTCCAGATTCCGGCAGAGCGGGAAGCGGAAGTTGTCGGAATTATGGAAAAATATGGATATCAGAGGATATCTGTGATAGATAATTACAGTATTTTTCAAATACCTATTGATATTTTGAATGAAAACTGATAGAGTGAATAAGTAAAAGAGAATATATGATAAATGATAGAGGCGCGGGATTCATCAGTAGACCGGAAAAGAAGGCATGGCAGCCATCCGGAGGAAAGGGGAGACCGCCGAAGGAATCTGACAGGCCAGGAGGCGGATTCCTGGGACGTCACAGAATATGTGCCGCACTGTCACCTGGGTGAAGCGCTATCGAAAGTAACTAACGTAAGCTACAATAGATACCACGAGTGTGTTTCATGATACATTCGTGGTTTTTTGTTTTATAGGAAATTACTACGTAATGTTCTTCCTTTCTGGTGGTGAAGAGAATTTGTTATATATTTGAATACAAAAGAGGGAGGTATTTTTATGAAAGTCAATTTAAGAAAATGCTCTGTCGCCCTGTCCATGATCATGCTGATGATCCTTGCAGGCCCGCTGACTGTACTTGCTGCGGAGGAAGAAGCGGCAGCGTCCACAAAATTCTACGGGACGTTCTGGGCACTGATTCCGCCGATCGTAGCCATTGCGCTGGCGCTGATCACAAAAGAAGTTTACAGTTCTCTGTTTGTGGGAATTCTGGTGGGTGCACTGTTCTATTCTAACTTCAGCTTTGAGGGAACCGTTCTTCACATTTTTGAAGGCGGAATGATCAGTGTTCTTACAGATTCTTATAATATGGGTATTCTGATCTTCCTGGTAATTCTGGGAACGATGGTCTGCCTGATGAACCGTGCCGGCGGATCTGCGGCTTTTGGACGCTGGGCAGGTAAAAGGATTAAAACCAGAGCAGGTGCAGAGATCGCAACGGTTATTCTGGGCGTTCTGATCTTTATTGATGATTATTTTAACTGTCTGACAGTCGGAAGCGTTATGCGGCCGGTCACTGACAAACATAATGTATCCCGTGCAAAACTGGCTTATCTGATCGATGCCACAGCAGCACCGGTATGTATCATTGCACCGATCTCTTCCTGGGCTGCGGCAGTCAGCGGATTTGTGGAAGGTGAGGATGGAATCTCTCTGTTTGTGCGTTCCATTCCGTATAACTTTTATGCGCTACTCACTATTTTTATGATGATCGCTATGATCTTTATGAAAGTAGAGTTTGGCCCTATGGGAATCCACGAGACAAACGCTTTAAAGGGAGATATTTACACAACGCCTGCACGTCCGTATGCAAATGCGGCAGATGATGAAAAAATAAACCCAAGAGGAAAAGTGATCGATCTTCTGATTCCGATCATCAGTCTGGTTATATGCTGTGTCATTGGCATGATCTATACAGGCGGATTTTTCAGCGGTACGGATTTTGTTACGGCTTTTTCACAGAGTGATGCTTCTATCGGTCTGGTGCTGGGAAGTTTCTTTGCTCTGGTCATTACAATTGTGCTTTATCTGGTTCGCCGTGTTATGAATTTCAAAGACTGTATGGCATGTATTCCGGACGGATTTAAGGCAATGGTACCTGCAATCCTGATCCTTACCTTTGCGTGGACGCTGAAGGCCATGACAGACAGTCTGGGTGCTTCTGATTTCGTATATGGAATCGTAAAATCTTCCGCAGGCGGTCTGATGAACCTTCTGCCGGCAATCATTTTCGTTATCGGCGCGGTGATCGCATTTGCGACCGGTACTTCGTGGGGAACATTCGGAATCCTGATCCCGATTGTGGTTGATGTATTCTCAGGAACAAACCATGAACTGATGATCATTTCTATTTCTGCATGTATGGCAGGCGCAGTATGTGGCGATCATTGTTCTCCGATTTCTGATACAACGATCATGGCTTCTGCGGGAGCCCAGTGTGAACATGTCAACCATGTCAGCACACAGCTTCCATATGCGACGGTGGCAGCGGTAGTCTCTTTCCTGACTTATATTGTGGCAGGATTTGTCCAGACACCGTGGATCGCACTTCCGGCAGGAATCGCATTCATGGCAATCGCGCTGGTGATCATTCGCGTGAAATTTGATGATCTGAAGATATAAAAGTGAAAGAAAAAGATATCTGAAGGGCTGCTGCCCGGAGGATGGGAAAACGATGCGGCAGAGGAGATTTTTCAGAAAATCTTCTCTGCTGCTTTTTCAGTAAATGAATCTCAAATATTTGTTGGGTATACTGTTGGAATAATAGATAAGTTTTGTTCATTTAAGCATATTCCCAAAAAAAACTTTACATTTTTTTGTGCATGTGTTAAAATCAGAGATAAATAATGACAAACATCTTTAAAAAGTCAATGTTATTATGTTACTTGCACCTGTAGCTCAGTGGATAGAGCAGTGGTTTCCGGTACCATGTGCGGGGGTTCGATTCCCTTCAGGTGTATTGCCTGGGACGTATGTACGGTTCCGGTGCGTTGTATCATAAGGAGGACAAGAACTTGGATGATTTTAGAGAATGGTTATCAGACAACCTTCGGTATTTCATGCTCGGCGGTGCTATTCTGGTAATCGTGGCAGTTTTGTTCTTTGGCATCCGTGCCTGTGTCGGAAGTAATAAGGGGAATTCCGGCGATGGACAGAAGACCACATCCGAAGACCAGGGAAATGTTCCTTCTTCTCCGACAAATGAAGGGGAGTCTGACGAGAAGAAAGAAGACGCCAATCCCATGGAAACAGCTGATGCAGAGATTACTGCACTGATTAAGAGCTATTATCAGGCTCTGGGGGAAAAAGATATTGCAACGCTGAAGACTCTGGAAGACGATTTCACACCATCTGATGAGTCAAAAGTCACAAATTTAAAGGATTATATCGAAGGGTACGAAGTAGGCGATGTTTACACAAAGAAAGGTATGACAGATGATTCTTATGTGGTTTACGCCTGTTTCTATTATATCTGTCAGGGTGTTGACACAAAGGCACCGGCACTGACACAGTTTTATGTGTATAAGAATGATGACGGTAACTGGGTGATTGATAATGATGCTTTACAGAATTCGGAAGTTTCTGCTTATATGGAAGCACAGTTATCAGACAGTGATGTGACAGCTCTGGTATCTAAGGTACAGGGTGAGCTGGATCAGGCTCAGGAAGAGGATTCCTCTCTTGCGGATTTTCTGAATGGTCTGGGCGATGAAGCGAGTGTGTCAACGCAGGCAGAGAACGGCACCATGCTGACTGCGATAGATGATTGTAATGTTCGCGCAGAGGCGAACACGGATGCTGAAATTCTTGGCGTGATTTCGGCCGGAGATCAGGTAGAGAAGCAGGGCACTGATGGTGAGTGGATCCAGATCGACTATGATGGCGAGACTGGATATATCCGTGGAGATCTGCTTGAATAAAATTGAATATGGATTTCGGACAAATAAAAACCACGCATGGATCCCGAATGCGTGGTTTTTGTTTTCCAAATAGCGAAGCGGATTGTGAATATCCGCCTGATTAATGAAATTCGCTGTATGTATTTCCACCAGTCAGCTCAATTCCTTTGGTTTCTGCCAGTTCATGAACAGTGAGCAGTTCATATCCATCTTCGATCAACTGAGGAATCAGAATCTCAGCGGCGTCTACAGTGGTACTGAAGATATCGTGCATAAGGATGACTGAGCCATCCTCGATATTGTTCATGACTTCCTCGATAATGGACGGTACATCCTGGGTTTTCCAGTCAAGAGTGTCAATGGACCAGAGGATCATCGGAGTGCCAACGGATGCTCTTACCGTATCATTGACAGAGCCGTAAGGCGGACGTACCACAGAAGCACCCTGGCCGGTAAGCGTAACAAGCTGCTGATCCACCCGGGAAATTTCATCGCTGATCTCCTCCGCTGACAAAGTGGTCAGATCTGTGTGATCGTAGGTATGATTTCCGAGTTCACATCCAAGCTCATTCATGCGCTTTACTTCATCCGGAAAACTTTCAATCTCTGTTCCTGTCATAAAGAATGTTGCTTTTGCATTGTTTGCTTCCAGACAGTCCAGAAGCCTTCCGGTAAATGAACTCGGTCCGTCATCAAAGGTGAGGGCAACTGCTTTTTTGGAAGATTCGGGAGATTCGGAATCTTTTTTACCGGAAACTTCTGAAGAATCTGAATTCTGGTCTGTGGAAGAAACTTTATCTTTGGATGAGGAACCAGAAGATTTTTTTGTTTTATATCCCTTCAGGGAACCGTCTTCATTGAGATGATAGGTTTTACCGTCAATCTGGATGTCGCCTGTCTGCATGATTCCGTCCAGGTCCATATAATAGCGTTTCCCGTCTATATCTGTCCATCCTGTCTGCATGATTCCGGCAGCGTCGAAATAGTAACGTTTCCCATCGGTATCTGTCAGCCATCCGGTGAATGCCTTGTCGTCCACCAGATACATCCAGCTGCTGCCGGAGGCAACCCAGATTCCATCCGGCGGTTTGGAAGTTTTTTTACCGGAAGAGGATTTCTTTGAAGAAGATTTCGCGGAAGCTGTTTTGGAGGATGAAGAATCCGGAACCGGTGTGGCTGTGACTGCCGCTGCTGTAATTTCGGAGGGAACAGGAGTTGGATTTTCGTGTTCTGCGACTACAGGAGCCGGTCCTGCGGAAGAACGGGTAAAAAGACCTCCGAGAATAAAGCAGAAAACAAATGCCAGCAGGATCAGCCAGCGGTTGGTTCGCGGTAAATGGTCTGATGACATAAAATGCCTCCTTTGTAATTGCTCAAAATGCTTTTTCATCATACAATAAACTACAAAAAAATACAAGGAAATTCCCCGTTGATAAGATTGGTAAAAAATTATATAATAGAAAAATGGACGAAAAAATAAGAATCAATAAATATCTAAGTGATGCAGGAGTATGTTCAAGAAGAGAAGCAGACCGGATGATCGAACAGGGCAGGATTACCGTGAACGGAGAGAAGGCCGTGAGCGGGCAGAAAATTTCCCTGAAAGATGAAATCTGCGTGGATCATGTTCCTGTGGTAAAAAATGAAAAAAAAGTTTTGCTGCTTTTTAATAAACCAAGAGGAATCGTATGCAGTACGAAAAAACAGCGTCAGGAGACAACAGTGACAGAATATCTGGACTATCCGCTGAGAATCTATCCGGTGGGGAGACTGGACAAAGAGTCCCAGGGACTTCTTCTGCTGACCAATGAGGGAGATCTGGTCAATAAGATCATGCGTGCGGGAAACCGCCATGAAAAAGAATACTTTGTGACAGTCAATAAACCGGTTGATGAGGAATTTGTCCGCCGGATGAGCAAAGGTGTACCGATCCTGGATACTGTGACAAGACCATGCAGGGTAACAAAAACAGGTACTTTTACCTTCCGGATCATACTGACTCAGGGATTAAACCGTCAGATCCGGCGAATGTGCCAGTATCTGGGATATGAAGTACAAAAGCTGAAACGAATCCGGATCATGAACCTGACTCTGGATGGGATCAAAGAAGGAGAATACAGAGAAATCACGGACAAAGAGTGGAAGGAGTTAAAAGAGCTTCTTTCAACTTCCACCAGTGAGACCGTAACAGAAACAGGAGGGCATCATGGAAACAGTGGCAATCAGGCGAATGAAAGAGCTGGCGCAGAAGCTGGACGAGGCGGCAAAGGCTTATTATCAGAAAGACATCGAAATCATAAGCAACCGGGAATACGATCAGATGTACGACGAGCTTCAGGCTCTGGAAAAGGAAACAGGAACCGTTCTGGCAAACAGTCCCACCATCCGCGTAGGGTATGAGGCGGTAGAACAGTTACCGAAAGAAGAACATGAATCCCCGATGCTGTCTCTGGATAAAACCAAAGACAGAGAGGTGTTACGGGAATTTATCGGAAACCATGAGACACTTCTTTCCTGGAAACTGGATGGCCTGACAATCGTTCTTACTTATGAGAACGGAGAACTGGTCAAGGCAGTCACCAGAGGCAACGGAGTTGTGGGAGAAGTTGTGACCAATAATGCAAAAGTGTTTCAAAATATCCCGCTGAAGCTTCCGTATCAGGGAAGACTGGTGCTTCGGGGAGAGGCGATCATCACCTATTCTGATTTCGAACGGATCAATGAATCCATAGAAGACGTGGATGCGAAATATAAAAATCCGCGAAATTTATGCAGCGGTTCCGTACGCCAGTTAAACAATGAAATTACGGCAGAGAGAAAGGTGCGATTTTATGCCTTTGCCCTGGTAAGCGCGGAAAATGTCGATTTTCATAATTCGAGGGCTGAACAGTTCGAATGGCTGCGGCAGCAGGGATTTGATGTTGTGGAATATCGGAAAGTCACGGCAGAGACACTGGACACAGCCATGGATTATTTTTCCACAGCGATCACACAGAATGATTTTCCGTCAGATGGCCTGGTGGCGCTCTATGATGATATTGCATACGGAGAATCGCTGGGAAGAACAGCGAAATTCCCGCGAAATGCTTTTGCGTTTAAATGGGCGGATGAGATTCGCGAGACACATCTGCAGGAGATTGAGTGGAGCCCGTCAAGAACCGGTCTGATCAATCCGGTAGCTGTGTTTGAACCTGTGGAACTGGAGGGCACCACAGTCAGCCGTGCCAGTGTCCATAACATCAGTATTGTAAAAGAACTGAAGCTGGGAATCGGAGATACCATCACAGTATATAAGGCGAATATGATCATCCCGCAGATTGCAGAGAATCTTACACAGAGTGGAAATCTGGTGATCCCGGATACCTGCCCTGCCTGCGGGCATGAGACAGAGATCAGGAAAGTGAATGATGTGGAGGCACTTTACTGCACAAATCCTGACTGTGCGGCAAAGAAGATTAAATCTTTTGCCCTTTTTGCAAGCAGAGATGCCATGAATATTGACGGACTTTCTGAGGCAACACTGGAGAAATTTATTGCCAGAGGGTTCATTCATGATTTCGGAGATATTTTTGAGATTGGGAAACACAGAGAGGAAATCGTGGAGATGGAAGGGTTTGGTGAGAAATCCTTTGATAACCTGATGGCAAGCCTGGAAAGGGCAAAAGAAACCACACTTGCAAAAGTAATTTACAGCCTGGGGATTGCCAATATCGGACTTGCTAATGCGAAAGTGATCTGCCGTCATTTTGATGACAATCTTGAGAAAATCCGCCATGCAGATGAAGAAGAGATCAGCTCCATTGATACGATCGGACCTGTGATCGCCAAAAGTCTTGTGGACTATTTTAAGACGGAAGGCAATAATGAAAAACTGGATCATCTGATGAGTTACCTTTCTGTGAAAAAAGAAGAGAAGAAAGGGGAACAGATCTTTCAGAATATGAACTTTGTGATCACAGGAAGTGTGGAACACTTTGCAAACAGGGCACAGGCAAAGGAATTTATAGAATCCCTGGGTGGCAAGGTGACGGGTTCTGTCACAGGAAAGACAAATTATCTGATCAATAACGACACAACTTCCAATTCTTCCAAAAATAAGAAGGCAAAGGAACTTGGAATCCCGATTCTTTCAGAAGAAGATTTTCTGAAACTTGCAGGACAGTAAAAGAAAAATATGACAAAGGAGAAACGCTATGCCAATTAAAATACAGGGTGATCTGCCCGTAAAAGAAATCCTTGAAAAAGAAAATATTTTCGTGATGGATGAGTCCCGTGCATCGCATCAGGATATCCGTCCGATCCAGATTCTGATTCTGAATCTCATGCCTCTGAAAGAAGAAACAGAGCTTCAGCTTCTGCGCTCTCTTTCCAATACACCACTTCAGGTGGATGTAACCTTTATGGCAGTACAGAGCCATGAAGCAAAAAATACTTCCATGAGTCATCTGAACAAGTTTTACCAGACTTTTACTGAACTCAAAGATAACAAGTATGATGGAATGATCATCACAGGAGCACCTGTAGAACAGATGGAATTTGAAGAAGTGGATTACTGGAAGGAACTGGTAGAGATCATGGACTGGACCAACACCCATGTAACTTCTACGATTTATCTCTGCTGGGCTGCTCAGGCAGGATTATACCATCATTATGGATTAAAGAAACGCAAACTGGACAAAAAAATGTTTGGACTTTTCTGGCACAAAGTACTGAACCGTAAGATACCGCTTGTCAGAGGATTCGATGACATGTTCCTGGCGCCGCATTCCAGACATACGGAAGTTCCGCTGGAGGATATCCACAACTGTAAGGAACTGACTGTTCTTGCTGAATCAGAAGAAGCCGGTCTGTTCCTTGCCATGGCAGATGGCGGCCGTAAAATTTTTGTGATGGGACATCCGGAATATGACCGTGTGACACTGGACGGAGAATATAAACGTGATGTAAGCAAAAATCTTCCGATCGAGATTCCAGAGAACTATTATAAAGACAATAACCCGGAAAACAGACCACTCCTGATGTGGAGAGCCCATGCAAACAATCTTTATACAAACTGGCTGAATTATTACGTATACCAGAGCACTCCGTTCGACCTTTACGGAACCCCGGATTTCAGCGAGATTTAGGGGATTTGCGGGAGTTTCAATTTCATGTATTTTACCGTAATTTCACGTATCTTTTTATAATTTTGGCGTAAAAATGGCGTACGGATGAAAAAATGGTGCGGGCGGCATTTTCTTGTCGAATCAGGCAAGAAGATGTCGCTCGAATTTTATTGACAGAATCCCCCTGAAAAATTTAAAATATACACGAAACAAACAACACACATAACAATCAATAAAAAATAAACAGGGAGGACGAAATGGGTAAACTTATGGAAAAATCAATGGAAACAAATCTCGAAGAAAAAATGGCGCAAATCAAAGAAAACATAAGCAGAAAAGATGCTTACATATGTCAGGACAATAATGATCTTGCAGAACTTGAACGCAGATATGAAAAGCTGAATCTGCCGCATAAAGTTCGCAGGATCATTGATGATTACATAGCGTGTATCCAGACGAGAGATGAGAGACTTTCTGAATTGTGTTATATAGTGGGAATGAAAGAGGGCGGAAGCAGCGGATCATATTTTCGACAGAATTAAGTTCAGGAACGGAATCCAGTCGGTCGGAGCAAACCTGTTTCCGTGAATAATTAATAAAAAATCACATAAAACATATACAACAGGCATTTTTTTAGGTATAATCAAAGAAAGGGAGAATGTAGGAATAATTTTTATATTTCTTACATTTTCCGGAATGAAATAAAGGAGGTAAAAAAATGCCAAGAAGAAAACGGATGGTTACGCTTACTCCGGAAGAAATTCAGAACAGGATCAATGAACTGGATGAACAGATCACTGCACTTAATGCAGAAATTAAAGGATTAAAATCAGAAAAGAAACAGCAGTTAAAAGATTTAAAAGTTGCTCAGAAACGTGCTGCTGAGGAACAGGAGCAGAAAGAACTGAAAGAAGTTCTGGAACTGATTAAAGAAAAGGGGCTTACAGCAGAACAGCTGAAAGAGCTCATTAAATAATAGAAATACAATCAGGACAATACAATTATGATGAACATAGGCAACATGTTAAAATTTACCAGTGCATGGAATACTTTTAAGAAGAATCATCCTAAATTTCCGGCATTCTGCCGTGCGGTGTCCAAAAAAGGAATCCGGGAAGGCTGTGTGTTTGAAATTACGTTTATCACTCCGGAAGGAGAGAGGCTGGAGACGAATCTTAAAGTAAAACAGAGCGATTTTGAACTGCTGGAACAACTGGGAAATTTATCACAGCAAAAATAAAAGTTAAAAACTGCAACGAGGATCCGTTGGCTGGCAGACAAATGCGGCTGACGGATCTTTTTTGCGTCCTGTCAGTATCCACAAAAATACTCTGGAAATTTTGTGAAAGATTTTACGGAATGTTGATTGAATATTTTACATGAATCTGCTATAGTGGATTTTGTTGATTGAAGTTAACAATTTGTTCTGAGGAGTTATAAGGAATCATATAAAGTTATAAATTCTTCATGCACAGGAAACAGAATTTCCTATAAGAAAGAAAGAGGAATAGAATTGCGTAAAAAATCACATATTTTATTAGCCAGATATCTTGCAGATCAGATGCAGACCACAGCAAGCCTGCAGTCACACCGGAAAGCGTTCTGCCTGGGAAGCATCCTTCCGGATATCAAACCGTCTTTTCTGACAAAGAGACATGAGTTTTTTGGAACTTTTGATGAGATTAAGGACAGAATGCGGGAGCTGATGGAAACCCGGCTGGATACAGGCAATCAGAGAGTGTACTGGCGGCGTTTTGGAGAAGTCATTCACTATATGGCAGATTATTTTACCTTTCCTCATAACAGGACTTATACAGGCAGCCTTGCAGCTCACAATTATTATGAAAAGGTATTAAAAAATGAACTGAAATCCTGTATACAGCGCGGAGAAGCACATCAGTATCTGGAGCCTGCAATCCATTTCTCCACATTTTCCACATTAGTGGATTACATTGAATATAATCATGCAAAGTATCTGAAAAAAATCAGATGTGTGGAAGAGGATATCAGATTTATTCTGAATATGTGTTTTCAGGTCATTCAGGGACTACTCCAGTTGTGTATTGGAAGAAACAGAGAGATGATGCTTCAGGCAGCTTGAAAATAAATGGCGTATAAAAATCAGAAAATCACTGCAAAACAGAAAAAAATATCTGTTTTACAGTGATTTTTTTCTATATATTTTTCTATATATTCATGATAATATTCGACAAAACGAGATAGATGTGTTAGTATAAGAACACACATAAACAGACATATATACTTGTATTGTTAGAAGCGGTCTATGATATATGTAGAATGTAGACTGCTTTTATACTGTTTAAAGCTCTGTCCGGAACAGGAGGGCTGATGATGTGAGAAACAGGGAAGGAAATAAATGAGGTCAGGAACAATGGGGAAATGAACAAACGAATGCAAAAACTGTCCGGGTGGGGTGGTATGAGGATTCCTTCTGGTGGAGGACAATGAACTGAATCAGGAAATATCATAGTATATATGGAAGGTGTTGTACAGATGAAAAAAACGAAAAAGCATGTTGATTTAAATAATCAGTTTCTGGAGCAGGCTGTTTTTGCAATTGCAGATGGATATTGCAGCATCAATCTTACGAAGGATGTGGTTCCGGGGGGTCATGCACCAGATAGTGGATGGTGTGAATTATGATCTGAATGAACAGCTTGGAATGCCGGAAAATTCGAGCTATACAGAACTGGTGGATTTGTGGGCACTGACAATTCCGGAAGAGGGACGGGATGAGTTTCTGAAAGTAATGAACCGCGAGAATCTGCTGGAATGTTTCCGCAATGGGGAACGGCATATATCCGTTACTTACTGGACACGAACTGCAAAATATGAGCCGATGCTTGCGGAAGATCATATGGCAATCTTTACGGACGAGGAAACAGGGGAAGTGCTCGCTGTCAATTATGTGCTGGACCGTACGGAGCAGCATCGTCTGAAACAGTACGAAAAGGAACTGGAGCAGAAAAACCGGCAACTGGAAGCTATGCTTGAAACAGAGAAGAAGTATAGTAGCAAGCTTTACCATGATGCGTTGACCGGGACGTTTAACCGCCGCTATTATGAAGAAGTGGTACATAATTTTAGCGGAACAGCCGGAGTTGCCCTGATCGATCTGGATGATTTTAAAATTTATAATGATACTTACGGACATCAGGCCGGCGACAGGGCTCTGGAGGTAGCGGCCTCGGCGATTCTTTCCTGCATCCGTCCGACAGATATGCTGATCCGCTATGGCGGAGATGAATTTTTGTTGATCCTTACGGGAATTCCTTCCGGTGTCCTGAGAGCCAAATTGGAACAGATCCGCGACAGAGTGCATGATTCTGTCGTTCCGGGATATTCTCAACTGTATTTGTCCGTCAGTGCCGGCGGAGTGATAAAGACAACAGACAGTTCCATGGGAACTGCGGTCAGCATTGCAGATAAATTAATGTATCAGGCAAAAGAAATGAAAGATGCAGTTGTTGTCAATGAAGTCAGAACGGATATCTTACCTCATGACAGTTCTCTGGAAGATACCAGACAGCAGATTCTGCTGGTAGATGATTCAGAGCTGAACAGAGAACTGCTCTCTGAGATTCTGGGAAAAGATTACCGGATCATGGAAGCGGAGAACGGACAGGAGGGGCTGGACAAACTTTATGAAAATCAGGGAGATATTGCGCTGGTACTGCTGGATATCAATATGCCTGTAATGGACGGATTTGAAGTTTTACATGCCATGAATACCAGTCATATTATTGAAGATATACCGGTTATCATGATTTCCAGTGATGCCTCTGAGGATGTTATCCGTAAATCCTATGAACTGGGGGCTTCTGACTATGTCAACCGTCCGTTTGATGCAAGGATTGTCTATCGGCGTGTTACAAATACGATCAAACTGTATACAAAGCAGCGGAGACTGGTAAAGATGGTTTCCAATCAGATTAAAAAACAGCAGCATGATACCGCTACGCTGGTAGGAGTGCTCAGTCAGATCGTAGAGTTCCGTAATGGTGAGAGCGGATCTCATGTACGGCATATCCGTATCATCACAGAACTGCTGTTAAACCGTCTGCTTACGATCACAAATCAATATCACATCACTTCGGAAGAGCAGACAGATATTGCACTGGCTTCTTCTCTTCATGATATCGGTAAGATTGCGATTGATGAAAAAATTCTGAACAAGCCGGGAAGACTGACTGATGAAGAGTTTGAGATTATGAAGACCCACAGTATGCAGGGAGCGGAGATGATCGCAAGACTGGAAAATTATAAAGAAGAACCTTTGCTGCACACAGCATATGAGATTGCACGCTGGCACCATGAGCGCTGGGATGGAAGAGGATATCCGGATGGACTGAAAGAAAATGAGATTCCGATCAGTGCGCAGATTGTTTCCATGGCAGATGTATACGATGCACTGACAAGCGAGCGGTGCTATAAAAAAGCATTTTCTCATGAAAAGGCAATTCAGATGATTCAAAACGGTGAATGCGGAACCTTTAATCCTCTGCTGCTCCAGTGCCTGAATGAAGTGCAGAATGAACTGAAGGCGGAACTGCAGAATGATTATGTTGATACATATTGACAGATATTAAAGGATCAGGAGGTGGCTGCTGCAAAGCGGCGGATACCGTAAGCAATTCATTCCTCTGTTTTTTACAGTGGGATGAATTGCGGAAAAAGTAGAAAACATAGAAAACATAGAAAACATGGATGCACCGGTCAGGGTAACCGTGTTAAGCGAAACAAATCTGCAAAAATGTTGTTTCCGGATATAAAATAATATTGGCAGGTTTCTAAAATGAAAAAGAAATTTAAAAAAATGCTTGACAACTTATAAACAGTATGCTAAAGTGGACGAGTCGTCTGAACAGAGGCGACAATCACAGATCAGAACGGTATTTCGGAAAAATGAAAAAGTTCAAAAAACTTTGAAAAAACTTGAAAAAGTTCTTGACAAAGAAAAAAAGACGTGATAAAGTAAACAAGCTGTCGCAAGACAGACAACCTTGATAACTAAACAGTGAAACACATACGATTCTCGAAAATTCTTTACATTTTTAAGAACGGTTGAATAA
>SKEL01000111.1_pt1 | contig 86431 bp, 92 predicted proteins | sample 4826741 | NCBI WGS metagenome assembly SKEL01 (sample SAMN11008810, study PRJNA524170) | human gut metagenome | biome: Human fecal sample; material: Feces; isolation source: fecal sample from pouch patient p33 | host: Homo sapiens | place: Israel: Tel-Aviv | collected 2016-03-22
CTGATGGAGCCGCCAATGCCAAACATGGTCGCCAGCCAGCCGCCGACCACCGCACCGACTATCCCGAGAATACAGGTCAGGAAAAATCCACCACCATCACGCCCCGGCATGATTAGCTTGGCGATAATGCCGGCTATCAGGTCAAAAATAATCCAGGCAATAATTCCCATGTTCAGGCCCTCGTTTCGATGAATCGGACGCAAGAAATGCTTACATCAACGCTCTAAGTATAGGCAAGGGCGGGATCGATGCTGGGCGTATGTCGGCTGATTTAAGAACAACATGTAAAAAATATTCACGCATTTGTATTAAGTTTTGTTAACTGTGACCGATAAACCAAAGACAGTTTGTCAGTCAGGAGTTTTTCCGCGTGAGTCATTACCATGAGCAGTTCCTGAAACAAAATCCGTTAGCCGTCCTGGGCGTGTTACGCGATTTGCACAAAGCCGCAATTCCTTTGCGTCTCAGTTGGAATGGCGGGCAGCTGATCAGCAAATTACTGGCAATAACCCCGGATAAACTGGTGCTGGATTTCGGCAGTCAAGCCGAAGACAACATCGCCGTGCTAAAGGCACAGCACATTACCATTACCGCCGAAACTCAGGGTGCGAAAGTCGAGTTTACTGTTGAACAACTACAGCAGAGTGAATACTTGCAGCTTCCGGCATTTATTACCGTACCGCCTCCCACCTTATGGTTTGTACAACGACGCCGATATTTCCGCATCTCCGCCCCACTCCATCCGCCTTATTTTTGCCAGACCAAACTGGCGGATAACAGTACGTTACGTTTCCGCCTGTATGATTTGTCGTTAGGCGGCATGGGCGCATTACTGGAAACAGCAAAGCCTGCCGAATTACAAGAAGGCATGCGCTTCGCTCAGATTGAAGTCAACATGGGGCAATGGGGTGTTTTTCACTTTGACGCCCAGTTAATCTCCATCAGCGAGCGCAAAGTGATTGATGGCAAGAATGAAACCATCACCACTCCCCGTCTGAGCTTCCGTTTTCTTAACGTCAGCCCGACGGTGGAGCGGCAATTACAGCGGATTATTTTCTCTCTCGAGCGAGAAGCCCGGGAAAAAGCGGACAAAGTGCGCGACTGATTTACATCGCGTCCAGTGCCTGCTCAAGTTTGTAGATATAGCGCGGAGCCTGCGGCGCAGGGTGATTTCGCGCTACGTGTTCGAGGAACTCGTCAGCATCCAAATCGTTGATTTTGCTGATCGCCTTTTTCCGATCTGACGAGAAAGTCCGTAGCAGCGCACCTGCCCCGTTAGCGTATGACACCACCAGCGCATATTGCAGTACCTTCGGATCTTCAATGCCTGCCAGCGGGCCGGTTTCCAGAATATTCAGGTAAGCCGCCCCCATTGAAATATTACGCTCTGGATTTTTCAGCTCGCTGGTCGTCGGCTCACCACTCCAGCCCATACGGCGATAAACATCACGTCCGGAGGTTGAAGCTTTTAACTGCATCAAACCAATGGCATTCGATTTACTCACCGCGTTCGGATTACCACCCGATTCGATAGCGATAATCGCCGTGATCAATTGTGGATCGACGCCCCAGGCTGCACCGGCTTTCTGGCTTATTGGCATCCACTGCATCGCACGTTGCACCGGAACTTTCGCGTTCCACGGCGGGTTCGTATAGTCATGCTTTGATGAACAACCCGCTAATAACACAATCAAAAAGGCAAACCATCTCAATTTCACTTCTTCTATCCTTATAGCCTGGAATCGCCGTTGAGGTGACAACGGCACACCTAAGCGGCATGATATACATTTCGTTTCTGTTGTCAGCAAGGAATTGCCATGTCTCTGTTTCACTTAATTGCCCCATCGGGTTACTGCATTAAACAGCACGCCGCGCTGCGTGGTATCCAGCGCCTTACCGACGCGGGGCATCAAGTCAATAACGTCGAGGTTATTGCCCGTCGTTGTGAGCGTTTTGCGGGTACGGAAACAGAGCGTCTGGAAGATCTCAATTCCCTTGCCAGACTGACTACCCCCAACACCATCGTGCTGGCTGTACGCGGCGGTTACGGTGCCAGTCGTTTACTGGCAGATATTGACTGGCAGGCACTGGTGGCTCGCCAACAACATGACCCGTTGCTCATTTGCGGACATAGCGATTTTACCGCCATTCAGTGCGGTCTTCTGGCGCATGGCAATGTCATCACCTTTAGCGGCCCCATGCTGGTAGCAAACTTTGGCGCGGATGAACTGAACGCCTTTACCGAGCACCATTTCTGGCTGGCGTTACGCAATGAAACCTTCACCATTGAATGGCAAGGGGAAGGCCCGACATGTCGGGCCGAAGGCACGTTGTGGGGAGGCAATCTTGCGATGCTGATTTCACTGATCGGTACACCGTGGATGCCAAAAATTGAGAACGGTATTCTGGTGCTGGAAGATATTAACGAGCACCCTTTCCGGGTCGAACGTATGCTGTTGCAGCTCTATCATGCGGGAATTTTGCCACGTCAGAAGGCGATTATTCTCGGTAGCTTTAGCGGCAGCACGCCCAATGATTATGACGCAGGTTACAACCTGGAGTCAGTGTACGCGTTTTTGCGTTCCCGCCTGTCGATTCCACTCATTACCGGCCTCGATTTTGGTCATGAACAACGCACGGTTACGCTGCCGTTGGGCGCACATGCCATTCTGAATAACACCCGGGAAGGCACTCAGTTGACGATTAGCGGTCATCCTGTTCTTAAAATGTAAAAAAATCACGCTTCAGGGCTAAGTAAAACGCTGTCTCTGCCGCTAATATGGTAGGGTTTATATAAGAGACAGCGTAATCAGGAGTAACCGACCGTTGGATGCCACAACAATAATTAGCCTTTTCATCTTAGGATCCATCCTTGTCACCAGCAGTATATTACTTAGTTCATTTTCTTCCCGTCTTGGCATTCCTATTCTGGTTATTTTTCTGGCGATCGGCATGCTGGCAGGAGTCGATGGCGTCGGCGGTATCCCGTTTGATAATTACCCCTTCGCCTACATGGTAAGTAACCTGGCACTGGCGATTATTTTGCTCGACGGCGGGATGCGCACTCAGGCCAGTTCCTTTCGTGTGGCGTTAGGACCGGCACTGTCGCTGGCGACGCTGGGCGTGCTTATCACCTCTGGTTTAACCGGCATGATGGCGGCGTGGCTGTTTAATCTTGATTTGATTGAAGGCTTATTAATCGGCGCTATCGTCGGCTCTACCGATGCTGCAGCGGTCTTTTCTCTGCTGGGTGGTAAGGGGCTTAACGAACGTGTTGGCTCGACGCTGGAAATTGAATCCGGCAGTAATGATCCAATGGCGGTCTTTCTGACGATTACCCTAATTGCGATGATCCAGCATCATGAGAGCAATATTAGCTGGATGTTCATTGTCGATATTCTGCAACAATTTGGTCTGGGCATTGTAATAGGTCTTGGCGGCGGTTATTTACTACTGCAAATGATCAACCGCATCGCCCTGCCCGCCGGATTATATCCATTGCTGGCATTAAGTGGCGGTATTCTGATTTTCTCATTAACTACTGCGCTGGAAGGTAGCGGTATTCTGGCGGTGTATCTGTGCGGTTTTCTGCTGGGTAATCGCCCTATTCGCAACCGCTACGGCATCCTGCAAAATTTCGACGGCCTCGCCTGGCTGGCGCAAATCGCCATGTTCCTGGTGCTGGGGCTGTTGGTTAACCCAAGCGATCTGCTGCCTATTGCCATTCCGGCGCTCATTTTGTCCGCATGGATGATATTCTTCGCCCGTCCCCTTTCGGTATTTGCTGGATTGCTCCCCTTCCGCGGTTTCAATCTGCGTGAGCGCGTGTTTATCAGCTGGGTAGGATTACGCGGCGCGGTGCCAATCATCCTGGCCGTGTTCCCGATGATGGCGGGGCTGGAGAATGCACGTCTGTTCTTTAATGTCGCCTTCTTTGTGGTTCTGGTTTCACTGCTCTTGCAGGGAACATCACTCTCGTGGGCGGCTAAAAAAGCCAAAGTGGTGGTTCCGCCAGTGGGACGTCCGGTGTCACGCGTTGGCCTGGATATTCATCCGGAAAATCCGTGGGAGCAGTTTGTTTATCAATTGAGTGCCGATAAATGGTGCGTGGGCGCGGCACTGCGCGATTTGCATATGCCAAAAGAGACGCGTATTGCGGCACTGTTTCGTGATAACCAGTTGCTTCATCCTACCGGCAGCACCCGACTGCGCGAAGGCGATGTGTTGTGTGTAATTGGTCGGGAACGCGATCTTTCGGCGCTCGGTAAACTGTTCAGCCAGTCGCCGCCGGTCGCGCTGGATCAACGCTTCTTTGGTGACTTCATTCTCGAAGCCAGCGCCAAATATGCTGATGTTGCGCTGATATATGGCCTGGAAGACGGGCGAGAATATCGTGATAAGCAGCAAACGCTGGGTGAAATTGTCCAGCAGTTGTTAGGCGCGGCACCGGTTGTCGGTGACCAGGTAGAGTTTGCCGGGATGATCTGGACGGTGGCCGAGAAAGAAGATAATGAAGTGTTGAAGATTGGCGTACGGGTGGCTGAAGAGGAAGCTGAATCTTAAATTTAATGAAGCATCTATCGCCGGTTGCGATGCTTTGCTGAACGCAGCCTGAGCCTGCAATTGTTTGTCGTCCATAATTTAACCTTCATTTGATGTTGAATTGAACATATCAAAATCAGGCAATTACACAAATCTATGTACAGGCTCCATCAAGGGTAAAGCGTGATTTATCTGAAGTCGAGTTCGAGTCAACAATGAAGCGTAAGCGTTTTATGTAGAACGCCTGTGCGGTGAGTTCAGGTTCCGGGGAAATAGTGTCCATCCTTTTAATGGACACTATCATGGGCAATGGCTCTGTCACATTAACAACTACAGTTGCTGACCAGCCGGATGGATGATTTTTTTGCACCCAGAAGACGTTGCCTCCGATCCGGCTTACAACAAGTTACACCGTCACAACCGGGACGCGTAGCGCCAGCGCGCACATCAACTCATAGCCCACCGTTCCGGCAGCGGCGGCGACATCATCAATTTTGATCTCCTTGCCCCACAGCTCAACCGGCGTACCAATACCCGCCTGCGGGCAAGGCGTTAAATCGACCGCTAGCATATCCATCGAGACGGTCCCCACCGTCATGGTGCGCACGCCGTCCACTAAAACAGGGGTACCGGTAGGCGCGTGGCGCGGATAACCGTCGGCGTACCCTGCGGCGACAATGCCGATTCGCTGTTCATCGCGCGCAGTATAGCGACCGCCGTAGCCCACACGCTCGCCCGCTTTTAGCGTCTGGACACCAATAATCTCACTGCTTAGCGTCATCACCGGACGTAATCCGGTATTGGCGATATCACGCCACTGACCGGACGGCGAAGCGCCATACAAAATAATGCCAGGCCGAACCCAGTCAAAATGCGCTTCCGGGTGCCACAGAGTCGCCGCCGAATTGGACAACGAACGCCGACACTCCAGCCCCTCCGCCGCCTGCTCAATACGCGCCATCGCGCCGGAAATTCCATCAGGATGTTCCGCTTCGGCAAAATGCGACATCAGGGTCATTTCGCCAACATTCGCCATTGCCCGCAACTGCTGCCAGACGGTAAGCACGCGATCGGGCTGGAAGCCCAACCGATTCATCCCACTGTTCACTTTAAGATAAATATCCAACGGTGCTTTTAGCCGCGCATTTTGCAGTGCTTTGAGCTGCCAGTTGCTGTGTACGCAGGTGGTCAGGCGGTGCTGGTCATAAATCTCCAGATCCTGAGCATGGAAAAATCCTTCCAGCATCAGGATCGGTCCTTTCCAGCCGCGCTCACGTAACGTTATTGCCTCTTCCAGGTTAAGCAATGCAAAGCCATCGGTGGCCCCGATCGCGCTCCAGATACGCTCAATACCATGCCCGTAAGCGTTCGCTTTTACCACCGACCAGACGCGCGCGTGCGTCGCGGCCTGGCGGACAATGGACAGATTCTGTTTTAATGCCTGCAGATCGAGGCTGGCCTGTATCGGACGGGTCATCTCGTTTCCTTAGCTGTGTGCGCCATGTAAATGGCCCGGACGTGATGGCGTAAATCCACGGCTGTAGCGCGCTACGCTTAGATCCTCATATGGGATCGCTGGCGTGCGACCAGAGAGCAGATCGCTTAACAACTGACCGGAACCGCAAGCCATCGTCCAGCCGAGCGTGCCGTGACCGGTATTCAGCCACAGATTTTTAAAGCGTGTACGCCCGACAACCGGCGTGCCGTCTGGCGTCATCGGGCGCAGACCAGTCCAGAAAGTCGCCTGCTCGACATGACCGCCGCGTGGATAGAGATCGCGAACCACCATCTCCAGCGTTTCACGACGCGGTTGCAACAGCTCGGTATTAAAACCAACAATCTCCGCCATTCCGCCAACACGAATGCGGTTATCGAAACGGGTAATGGCGATTTTGTAGGTTTCATCAAGAATGGTGGATACCGGCGCACCATCTTCCTGCGCAATTGGAATGGTCAGCGAGTAGCCTTTCAGCGGATACACCGGAATATCAACAATGCCTTTGAGCATCGCCGTCGAGTAAGAACCAAACGCCATCACATACGCATCGGCCTTAATCACTTCATCGCCACACTTCACGCCGTAGATTTGCTCGCCGTCGCAAAGCAGTTGGTCAACGGGCGTATTAAAGCGGAATTTAACCCCCGCCTGCTCCGCCATCCGCGCCAGATTCTGGGTAAATAGCTGACAGTCTCCGGTTTCATCATTGGGTAACTGCAGGCCGCCCGTCAGTTTGTGCGCCACTTCTGCCAGCGCGGGCTCCACTTCCGCCAGGCGGCTGGATTCCAGCAGCTGATACGGTACGCCGGCATCTTCCAGCACGGCGATATCGCGGGTCGCATTTTCATACTGTTGTTCGGTACGGAACAGTTGCAGCGTCCCACCCTGACGCCCTTCATACTGAATATTGGTTTCGGCGCGCAATGCTTTCAGGCAATCACGGCTGTATTCCGCCAGACGCACCATCCGCCCTTTGTTTTCCATGTAGTGGCTGGTGTCGCAGTTACGTAACATTTGCCACATCCATTTCAACTGGAACTGCGTACCGTCGAGACGAACCGCCAGCGGCGCATGGCGCTGGAACATCCATTTAATCGCTTTTAAAGGCACACCTGGTGCCGCCCACGGTGCAGCATATCCGGGGGAGATTTGCCCGGCATTCGCGGCACTGGTTTCCAGGGCGGCCCCCGGCTCCCGATCAATGACGGTGACCTCATGTCCTGCCTGATTTAAGTACCAGGCGCTGGCAACGCCTACCACACCACTTCCCAGTATGACAACTCGCATAGCCACTCCGATAACGGTAGATACAGTAAAAGAATAATAATCTAATCACATCTTGATAACTCAGTTGAAAATATTATTCAACATACGGCTTTTTTATGGTGAGCTGGCTCACATCTCCCTGACTCTGCGGCAATATGGCGTCTTTAGTATCTCCTGCTGAACGCCCTTTTTATCCAGCATAAAATTCCGTTCAGAAGCGGATTAGTGGCACTCTGATAATAAGAAATCGCAAAGAAAAAAATTCTCCGGCGACGCGGTTTTTAACAGGTGTTCTATGCTTGAAATGAGGTGCTCCACACAGAGAGCGCCGACAACAATGAGGTGCGCGTATGGCGACGATCGATTCTATGAATAAGGACACCACACGTTTGAGCGATGGACCCGACTGGACGTTCGACCTGCTGGATGTTTATCTGGCAGAGATAGACCGGGTGGCGAAACTCTACCGGCTGGATACCTACCCGCACCAGATTGAAGTGATAACCTCAGAACAGATGATGGATGCCTACTCCAGCGTCGGCATGCCAATTAACTATCCGCACTGGTCATTCGGTAAAAAGTTTATCGAGACTGAACGGCTGTATAAGCACGGTCAGCAAGGACTGGCCTATGAAATCGTCATTAACTCTAACCCGTGTATCGCTTACCTGATGGAAGAGAACACCATTACCATGCAAGCGCTGGTGATGGCTCATGCCTGCTATGGGCATAACTCTTTCTTCAAAAACAATTACTTATTCCGTAGCTGGACCGACGCCAGTTCGATTGTCGATTATCTGATTTTTGCCCGTAAATATATTACCGAGTGCGAAGAGCGTTATGGCGTTGATGAAGTAGAACGGCTTCTGGACTCGTGCCACGCGCTGATGAACTACGGCGTGGACCGGTACAAACGCCCGCAAAAAATCTCGCTGCAAGAAGAGAAAGCCCGGCAGAAAAGTCGCGAAGAGTATCTGCAAAGTCAGGTCAATATGCTCTGGCGTACCCTGCCGAAGCGCGAGGAAGAGAAAACGGTTGCTGAAGCGCGCCGCTATCCGTCCGAACCACAAGAAAACCTGCTCTATTTTATGGAGAAAAATGCGCCACTGCTGGAATCATGGCAGCGTGAAATCCTGCGTATTGTGCGTAAGGTGAGCCAGTATTTTTATCCGCAAAAACAGACTCAGGTGATGAACGAAGGCTGGGCGACCTTCTGGCACTACACCATCCTTAACCATCTGTATGATGAAGGGAAAGTAACGGAACGTTTTATGCTGGAGTTTTTGCACAGCCACACCAATGTGGTCTTCCAGCCCCCCTATAACAGCCCGTGGTACAGCGGCATCAACCCGTATGCCCTCGGGTTCGCCATGTTCCAGGATATTAAACGGATTTGTCAGTCGCCAACGGAAGAAGACAAATACTGGTTCCCGGATATCGCCGGTTCCGACTGGCTGGAAACGCTGCATTTCGCGATGCGTGATTTCAAAGATGAGAGTTTTATCAGCCAGTTCCTGTCACCGAAAGTGATGCGTGATTTCCGCTTCTTCACCGTGCTGGATGACGATCGGCATAATTATCTGGAGATTTCCGCTATTCATAATGAAGAAGGTTATCGGGAGATCCGTAACCGGTTATCGTCGCAATATAACTTAAGTAATCTGGAGCCGAATATTCAGATCTGGAACGTGGATTTGCGCGGCGACCGTTCGCTGACGCTGCGTTATATTCCACATAATCGCGCACCGCTGGATCGGGGGCGCAAAGAAGTCCTGAAGCATGTGCATCGCCTGTGGGGATTTGATGTGATGCTCGAACAGCAAAACGAAGACGGCAGCATCGAGTTGCTGGAACGTTGCCCGCCAAGAATGGGAAATCTGTAAAAACAACAAAAAACCCCTCGTTTGAGGGGTTTGCTCTTTAAACGGAAGGGATTATCGCCCCTGAATGGCTAAATCACCCGGCAGATTTTTCTGCATCCGGTGCCAAATCTCGCCACTCTCATGCCCATAGCGACGCACTGTTTCGTACACCTGATCGTGCGCGCCTTCACTGCACAACGCCGACAGTTTGTGGTAGAAGCCCAGCGCCAGACTGCGCGCTTCCGGATTGGCGAAATAGTGACGACCAATACGCGTATACAGCCCTTTCATCCCGTTAAGAATCAGACCGTAAATCGGGTTGCCGGAAGCAAACGCCAGGCCGCGGAATATGTTGTAATCCAGCTCGGCAAAGGCATCGGCGTGATCGGCCACTTCATTAGCGGTAGCCAGCACTTCCTGCGCTTTATCGGGATGCTGACGAAACGCGGTGCGAATAAAAATAGTGGAAATATTGGTACGCACCGACAGCAAATTATCAATAAGCTGCGGCACACTTTCGTGATCCAGTCGCGCCAGTGTTTCAAGGATATTTAAACCGGAAGTTTCCCAGAAATTATTCACCTTCGTCGGCTTGCCATGTTGAATGGTCAACCAGCCATCTCGTGCCAGACGCTGTAACACTTCACGTAACGTAGTACGCGTTACGCCAATTAATTCTGAAAGTTCACGTTCTGCGGGCAAAATAGTCCCGGGAGGGAAGCGGTTATTCCAGATACTTTCAATAATGTACTCTTCCGCGAAACCCGCCGGGCTTTGCGCCTTAATGACCATAGTGAGATTTCCATAACACAGCAAAACAAAGTTGGACTCATCATACCAGAGGGCTAACTACGCTGATAGCAGACAAAAAGAAGAAAAAGGGATCAAGGCTTCATTTTCCGCATTTCTTTCCCCTTGACTATCAAGACTTGCCTCACTCCTGCCTGACCGTTAAGCTTTGCGTTTAAACATAAAAACATCATTGATTATTTGTAAGGTAAGGGAAACCATCATGGAGATCTCCTGGGGCCGCGCGCTATGGCGCAATTTTTTGGGCCAGTCCCCCGACTGGTACAAACTCGCCCTCATCATTTTCTTAATCGTAAACCCGTTAATTTTCCTCATCAGCCCTTTCGTCGCGGGCTGGTTGCTGGTAGCGGAATTTATTTTCACTCTGGCGATGGCCCTGAAATGCTACCCGCTGCTCCCCGGTGGTCTGTTGGCTATCGAAGCGGTATTCATCGGCATGACCAGCGCGGAACACGTCCGTGAAGAGGTGGCGGCAAATCTTGAAGTCTTGCTGTTACTGATGTTTATGGTGGCGGGTATCTATTTTATGAAACAGCTGTTGCTGTTCATATTTACCCGTTTGCTGTTAAGCATTCGCTCCAAAATGCTGCTGTCGCTCTCTTTTTGCGTGGCGGCTGCGTTCCTCTCCGCGTTCCTCGATGCCTTAACCGTCGTGGCGGTGGTGATCAGCGTTGCAGTCGGTTTTTATGGTATTTATCACCGCGTAGCCTCTTCCCGTACCGAAGACACCGACCTGCAAGACGATAGTCATATCGACAAGCATTACAAAGTGGTTCTGGAACAGTTCCGTGGCTTTCTGCGTAGCCTGATGATGCATGCCGGTGTCGGCACCGCATTAGGCGGCGTAATGACCATGGTGGGCGAACCACAGAACCTGATCATCGCTAAAGCGGCTGGCTGGCATTTTGGCGATTTCTTCCTGCGCATGTCGCCGGTGACCGTTCCGGTTCTGATTTGTGGCCTGTTAACCTGCCTGCTGGTAGAGAAGCTGCGTTGGTTTGGCTACGGTGAAACGCTGCCGGAGAAAGTCCGCGAAGTGTTGCAACAGTTTGACGATCAAAGCCGCCACCAGCGTACCCGTCAGGATAAAATCCGTCTGATTGTCCAGGCGATTATTGGCGTCTGGCTGGTGACTGCGCTGGCGTTGCATCTGGCGGAAGTTGGCTTGATTGGTTTGTCAGTCATTATTCTGGCAACATCATTGACCGGTGTCACCGATGAGCATGCTATCGGTAAAGCCTTCACCGAATCTCTGCCATTCACCGCACTGTTGACGGTGTTTTTCTCGGTAGTCGCGGTGATTATCGACCAACAACTGTTTTCGCCAATTATTCAGTTTGTGTTGCAGGCATCGGAACATGCTCAGCTGTCGCTGTTCTATATTTTCAACGGTCTGCTGTCATCCATTTCGGATAACGTCTTCGTGGGGACGATTTATATCAACGAAGCGAAAGCGGCAATGGAAAGTGGCGCTATCACGTTGAAGCAATACGAGCTGCTGGCGGTCGCCATTAATACCGGTACCAATCTGCCCTCCGTCGCTACGCCGAACGGTCAGGCTGCGTTCCTGTTCCTGCTGACCTCTGCACTCGCGCCATTGATTCGCCTCTCTTATGGCCGCATGGTGTGGATGGCCCTGCCTTACACCCTCGTCCTGACACTCGTCGGCTTGCTCTGCGTCGAGTTTACGCTTGCCCCTGTAACCGAATGGTTTATGCAAATGGGCTGGATAGCAACGCTTTGATAACAACTTACCGGGCATATAAATGCCCGGTTTGCCTTTTCGCCCGATAATTGTCCAATTGCGTCCTATTTTTGCTGCCTCCTGGTGGCGCAGCGAATGAATTGGTTTAAACTGCGCACTCTATGCATATTGCAGGGAAATGATTATGTTGCGATTTTTGAACCAATGTTCACAAGGCCGGGGCGCGTGGCTGTTGATGGCGTTTACTGCTCTGGCACTGGAACTGACGGCGCTGTGGTTCCAGCATGTGATGTTACTGAAACCTTGCGTGCTCTGTATTTATGAACGCTGCGCGTTATTCGGCGTTCTGGGTGCTGCGCTGATTGGCGCGATCGCCCCGAAAACTCCGCTGCGTTATGTAGCGATGGTTATCTGGTTGTATAGTGCGTTCCGCGGTGTGCAGTTAACTTACGAGCACACCATGCTTCAGCTCTATCCTTCGCCGTTTGCCACCTGTGATTTTATGGTTCGTTTCCCGGAATGGCTGCCGCTGGATAAGTGGGTGCCGCAAGTGTTTGTCGCCTCTGGCGATTGCGCCGAGCGTCAGTGGGATTTTTTAGGTCTGGAAATGCCGCAGTGGCTGCTCGGTATTTTTATCGCTTACCTGATTGTCGCAGTGCTGGTGGTGATTTCCCAGCCGTTTAAAGCGAAAAAACGTGATCTGTTCGGTCGCTAATCCATTCGGCGCTCCTGCGGGAGCGCTTTTTTCCTGCCGCTATATTTATTTGACCCTCAGTAAATCAGAACTTCGCGTTGTATAACGTGGTGAAAGCATGGCTCGCTTCATCTGCCATTGTTGCTGGATCCCCTGCCCGGCAAAATAGAGTGTTCCTCTGCCCTCTTTAGCATTCAGTGTATCCATTACCGTCATCAATTGCTCACTCCCGGGGCGCGGTGCGTTGTCATCGAATAAATTGAGCTGCGCGACTCCCTGACTGAAGAAATCCCCCAGCATCACGCCCGCTTTTTGGTAACGATGGCCCGCTTGCCAGATGGCATCCAGAGATCGCGTAGCAGCGTTAATGATATCCCTGCTGTCCTGAGTGGGCGTCAGCAGTTTTACCGACGCGCTATTGCCGTAATAAGGTTCATTGAGCGCAAATGGTGACGTCTTAATAAACGTGGAGATAAACCGACAATATTGATGCTCGCTGCGAAGTTTTTCCGCCGCCCGGGCAGCGTAACTACAAATGGCCTGCCGCATCGACGGATAATCCGTGATGCGTTCACCAAACGAGCGGGAACAGATAATTTCCTGCTTCGTCGGTGCAAACTCTTCCAGTTGCAAACAGGGTTCGCCGCGCAGTTCACGCACCGTTCTTTCGAGCACGACATTAAAATGTTTACGGATAAACCGGATATCTGTATCCGCCAAATCGAGAACGGTTTTGATCCCCATCGCGTCCAGTTTTTTGCTGATCCGCCGTCCAATCCCCCAGACGTCATCCACGGGGAGAGCAGACATTAATTTACGCTGGCGTTCCAGATTTGATAAATCCACCACCCCACCCGTCTGCCGCTGCCATTTTTTTGCCGCATGATTGGCAAGCTTAGCCAGCGTTTTGGTCTGGGCGATCCCCACACCAACAGTAAGATGGGTACGTTGTAGCACCGTTGCGCGAATTTCTCTGCCAAAATCAGTCAGATCGCGACAATTACGCACACCTGTCAGATCGCAGAATGCCTCATCAATACTGTAAATCTCGACGCGGGGCGATAGCTCTTCCAGCGTCGACATCACCCGATTGCTCATGTCTGCGTAAAGCTCATAATTGCTGCTAAAGCAAACCACGCCACAGCGACGAAACAGATCTTTTTGTTTGAACCAGGGATCGCCCATTTTAACGCCAAGCGCCTTTGCCTCAGCGTTTCGGGCGATAACGCAACCGTCATTATTCGATAGCACAACCACCGGTTTACCCCATAAATCAGGGCGAAACACCGTCTCACAGCTGGCATAAAACGCGTTTACATCACAGAGGGCAAACATCAGCGCATCGCCTTAACGACGTGGATCACCACACCAAAGACATCCAGCGTATCTTCACTACTGATGGTAATGGGCGAGTACGCGCTGTTCATGGGAATAAGCTGTACCGTCGGGCGTAGTTGCAATTTTTTCACCGTAAACTCGCCGTCAACAGCAGCGATGACAATATCACCATGGCTGGCGGTAATAGCGCTATCGACAATCAGTAAATCACCGTCACTAATTCCACCATCAATCATAGAATCACCACTTGCTTTGACGAAGTAAGTCGCGCTGGGATGCTGGATCAACAGTTGATTCAGATCGATGCGCTGTTCAACGTAATCTGCTGCCGGTGAAGGAAAGCCACACTGAACAAGATCGCTAAATAGCGGAAAAGTCACAATTTCGCGGAGATCCGCAGGCTTGATAAACAACATAATAATCTGCCTGAAGTTATACTGTTTTTATATACAGTAGTCTGTTCTTGCCAGCAGATCAATACTGATTCAGGCTATCAATATTTGTCGCTGCATAGGCTGCTGATTTTTCGTTCTCTTATCTTGTGCTCACGTGGCCTTCTGGCGACGACGCTCATCCAGCAGAAATGAAAAATATCACCCGGCTAAAAAATAGAATAGAAGCATTCGCCATAATGACATTAAACATTGTTTGATATTTATCATATTAATAGAAATAAAGACATTGACGCATCCCGCCCGGCTAACTATGAATTAGATGAAGTAAAATTTATTAATAGTTGTAAAACAGGAGTTTCATTACAATTTATATATTTAAAGAGGCGAATGATTATGACTGAAATCGTTGCAGATAAAACGGTAGAAGTAGTTAAAAACGCAATCGAAACCGCAGATGGAGCATTAGATCTTTATAATAAATATCTCGATCAGGTCATCCCCTGGCAGACCTTTGATGAAACCATAAAAGAGTTAAGTCGCTTTAAACAGGAGTATTCACAGGCAGCCTCCGTTTTAGTCGGCGATATTAAAACCTTACTTATGGATAGCCAGGATAAGTATTTTGAAGCAACCCAAACAGTGTATGAATGGTGTGGTGTTGCGACGCAATTGCTCGCAGCGTATATTTTGCTATTTGATGAGTACAATGAGAAGAAAGCATCCGCCCAGAAAGACATTCTCATTAAGGTACTGGATGACGGCATCACGAAGCTGAATGAAGCGCAAAAATCCCTGCTGGTAAGCTCACAAAGTTTCAACAACGCTTCCGGGAAACTGCTGGCGTTAGATAGCCAGTTAACCAATGATTTTTCAGAAAAAAGCAGCTATTTCCAGTCACAGGTAGATAAAATCAGGAAGGAAGCATATGCCGGTGCCGCAGCCGGTGTCGTCGCCGGTCCATTTGGATTAATCATTTCCTATTCTATTGCTGCGGGCGTAGTTGAAGGAAAACTGATTCCAGAATTGAAGAACAAGTTAAAATCTGTGCAGAATTTCTTTACCACCCTGTCTAACACGGTTAAACAAGCGAATAAAGATATCGATGCCGCCAAATTGAAATTAACCACCGAAATAGCCGCCATCGGTGAGATAAAAACGGAAACTGAAACAACCAGATTCTACGTTGATTATGATGATTTAATGCTTTCTTTGCTAAAAGAAGCGGCCAAAAAAATGATTAACACCTGTAATGAGTATCAGAAAAGACACGGTAAAAAGACACTCTTTGAGGTACCTGAAGTCTGATAAGCGATTATTCTCTCCATGTACTCAAGGTATAAGGTTTATCACATTTAAAAACACAGACGTTTTTTAAAGATTGAGAGTTACCTGTTGATAATAAGGTATCGGGTAACTCTCATTATGACAGAGCGCTTTCAAAAACAGGGCTACGAAATGGCGAGCATCCAGACGTATATTAAGAAAGCCCCCATCAGCATCTATTAAATTTATCACTGCGCCCAGTCAGGTTTATTTAAGATATGATCCTGCCAGTCAATCACTTCTGATTCTTTCACTGCGATATGACGCACAGAGATACGTTCACCATGCATTGCCGCTTTCGAACCAGTAAGTAGCGGATGCCACGCAGGTAAATCTTTACCTTCCGCCAGCAAACGATAAGCGCAGGTCATTGGCAGCCATTCGAATGTTGGCAGATTTTCACGGGTTAATTTAATGCAGTCGGGTTCAAACTCGAAACGACGTTCGTAGTTCCGACATTGACAGGTTTTAATATTGAGCTGGCGACAGGCGACGTTAGTGAAGTAGATTTCGTCGGTGTCTTCATCCATCAGTTTATGCAGGCAACACTGACCGCAACCATCACACAACGACTCCCATTCCGCATCGCTCATTTCGTCCAGGGTTTTACTTTGCCAGAAAGGTACATCGCTCATCAGGTGTTCCGCCATTACGTTAAAACGCACCTTATAACCAGTCTGGCACAGCGATGCAAGTTTTGCCGCCGCTTTCAGGCGGCAAAAAGTATTACAAAACGCGAGTTGTCAAAGAATGCCCATCGAAAGTGACTGTCAGCTCATCACCGCTTTGCAACGGGCCGACGCCATCAGGCGTGCCTGTCAACACAACGTCACCGGCCTTGAGGGTAAAAAACTTGCTCATATAAGCGATCAGCGGAACGATTTTATGGATCATGTCCGCAGTCGTACCTTGCTGGCGTTGTTCGCCGTTTACGCTCAGGCTCAGCGTTGTATTTTGCGGGTCGCCGGTAAATTCCGCCGCGGGAATAAACCCGGAAAGCGGACAAGAGTTATCAAACGCTTTAGCCTTTTCCCACGGCTGCCCGGCTTTCTTCATTTTTCCCTGAACATCACGCAATGTCAGATCGAGCGCCACGCCATAACCGGCAATGGCTTTGCGGACATGCTCTTCCGTAGCCTGACGCAGTGTCGCGCCAATCAACACCGCCAGTTCGACTTCATGATGAACTGAACCGAAATCGGATGGGATCGCCAATGGCTGCCGCAGATCGCACAGTGCCGTTTCTGGTTTAATAAACAGCACTGGCTCTTCGGGCACTGCGCTGCCCATCTCTTTAATATGTTTGGCATAGTTACTGCCAACACAGACTACTTTACTCACCGGATAATCCAGCAGCGCACCTTGCCAGTTGTGATGTTGATACATAACGTTCCCCTCACCTTATCGTGGATATGAAAACCCGCGCCGACAAAGATAATGCCACCGCCGGATATCGGTTATTTGTTAGTGTCGTCTGTTTTCTGCCCCATGACGGAAAGATGTTGCTTCAGCAAATCTTCGGGTGGTGGCGGTAACTGCAAATAGTAACCTTGCTCGGTTAATGCCTGTTTAACCTTTTCAATATCGGCATTGACCAGTTTCTTCCGCCCATCCAGCGGCAGAATCATCGCTAACTGAGGCTGACCAAAACCTTTCATCAGTTCCTCAGGAACACGCGAAAAATCGTCTTTTTTTTCGACATATAAATAGGTCTGGTCACGCTTGCTGCTTCGATAAATCACACAAAACATACTTTTACTCTTTAAGATGCCAGGTTTTGGCATAAGCTAACATCAATGAAACCCGCGCCACAAGCCAGCCAGCTGTAGATTTCTACGGTTTGTTGAGTCCATGCCCCCTTTATAAGTAATCCCCCCGGCAAAAATGCCGCAACGTGATTTTACCGAACGCAGGAAAGCCACTGGAATTCTCCCGTTAGGGATTGTTATATTATAACAGTTCATCGTACTCATTCTGAACAGGAGACTACCAATGAAAATCAAGAGCATCAGGAAGGCTGTATTGCTGCTTGCACTGCTAACCTCCACGAGCTTTGCTGCGGGTAAGAATGTCAATGTTGAGTTCAGAAAAGGCCATAGCAGCGCTCAGTACTCCGGCGAAATAAAGGGATACGATTACGATACATATACCTTCTATGCCAAAAAAGGTCAGAAAGTGCATGTGAGTATCTCTAATGAAGGCGCTGATACTTACCTCTTCGGGCCAGGAATCGATGATTCAGTTGATTTATCCAGATATTCCCCAGAACTCGATAGTCACGGACAATACTCACTCCCTGCTTCTGGCAAATATGAGCTGCGAGTGTTGCAAACCCGAAACGACGCCCGTAAAAACAAAACTAAAAAATATAACGTCGATATTCAAATTAAGTAAATGTCAACCGACGGGGACTCTCCCCGTCATAAACGTTAATGCCCCACTCCTCTCTGTCGCTCAAGAGGTTAATGACGAATAGAACATAATGTAAACAAGACATCACTCACGACACATAAATAACATCTTTGTGGTGGTTTGATTGATTTTTCCACTCCGCTTACCATCCACACCAAAATAACGATCATCACGACATAATTTTTCTTTAACATCGCAAAATACACCGTTAGCGAATGTAAATTCTCTGGGATCGTAGCCTTGTAATGATTGTAAGTTTTCAGCGGCTTTTTCGCCGAGATATTTCCTTGTTAACTCTGGGGAAATGCCATCTGAGTTCACACAAATATACGGGTCGCAAACAACGCCGCACGCCGGAGATTGAAGTCCGCCAGCGTCATTTCCAGACGCCATTGATGAGAACATCATCCCCACACCTGACAATCCGATATAAAAAATACGCATCATATTCATAGCACATCCTGATAATCCAACCGTACAACACTTATGCTCATTTCATCATCAATCCGTAATCAAAACCGCTGACCTGGACGAGTTACGATGACCTGACAGAAGTATCAGACGTCTTCTGCGGTTTCTATGATAGAGCAATTCTGTGGCGGATATTAAGATAACGGGTATCTGTTCTTTAATGATGCCGCAAAAAATGGAAAGTTAAGAAAGCCTGGCGTGGTGAAAAAATACACTTGCCTCAATACTGGATATTTAAACAGGTCTGGAGATGCTGTCACGATTAGGGTGCGGAAAAAGGAAGCGTAAATAAGAACAATCAAAAGTACGACGGCAATGGGTTGATTGACAAGGGTATTTTTTAAGCTATGAATCAGCGCCATTTATCACAGAATAGACTTTTACTCTGAATAAATGGGAGGGTGACTTGCCTCAATATAATCCAGACTATAACATGCCTTATAGTCTTCGGAACATCATCGCGCGCTGGCGATGATTAATAGCTAATTGAGTAAGGCCAGGATGTCAAACACGCCAATCGAGCTTAAAGGCAGTAGCTTCACTTTATCTGTGGTTCATCTGCATGAGGCAGAACCTAAGGTTATCCATCAGGCGCTGGAAGACAAAATCGCTCAGGCCCCCGCATTTTTAAAACATGCCCCCGTTGTACTCAACGTCAGTGCACTGGAAGACCCGGTAAACTGGTCAGCGATGCATAAGGCGGTTTCGGCAACCGGTTTGCGGGTTATTGGCGTAAGTGGCTGCAAAGATGCGCAACTTAAAGCCGAAATTGAAAAGATGGGGCTGCCTATCCTGACGGAAGGAAAGGAAAAAGCGCCACGTCCAGCTCCCACACCGCAGGCTCCAGCGCAAAATACAACGCCGGTCACAAAAACGCGTTTAATAGATACCCCGGTGCGTTCCGGTCAGCGTATTTATGCTCCACAATGTGATCTGATTGTTACAAGCCACGTTAGCGCTGGGGCCGAATTGATTGCCGATGGGAACATTCATGTCTATGGCATGATGCGCGGTCGTGCGCTGGCAGGGGCAAGTGGTGACCGGGAAACGCAAATATTTTGTACGAACCTGATGGCGGAACTGGTGTCCATCGCAGGTGAATACTGGCTGAGTGATCAAATCCCAGCAGAATTTTATGGCAAAGCGGCGCGACTGCAGTTAGTCGAAAACGCTTTGACCGTTCAACCGTTAAATTGATCCCTTTTTAACAAGGAATTTCTATGGCACGCATTATTGTTGTTACTTCGGGCAAAGGGGGTGTTGGTAAGACAACCTCCAGCGCGGCCATCGCCACTGGTTTGGCCCAGAAGGGAAAGAAAACTGTCGTGATAGATTTTGATATCGGCCTGCGTAATCTCGACCTGATTATGGGTTGTGAACGCCGGGTCGTTTACGATTTCGTCAACGTCATTCAGGGCGATGCAACGCTAAATCAGGCGTTAATTAAAGATAAGCGTACTGAAAATCTCTATATTCTGCCGGCATCGCAAACACGCGATAAAGATGCCCTCACCCGTGAAGGGGTCGCCAAAGTTCTTGATGATCTGAAAGCGATGGATTTTGAATTTATCGTTTGTGACTCCCCGGCAGGGATTGAAACCGGTGCGTTAATGGCACTCTATTTTGCAGACGAAGCCATTATTACCACCAACCCGGAAGTCTCCTCAGTACGCGACTCTGACCGTATTTTAGGCATTCTGGCGTCGAAATCACGCCGCGCAGAAAATGGCGAAGAGCCTATTAAAGAGCACCTGCTGTTAACGCGCTATAACCCAGGCCGCGTAAGCAGAGGTGACATGCTGAGCATGGAAGATGTGCTGGAGATCCTGCGCATCAAACTCGTCGGCGTGATCCCAGAGGATCAATCAGTATTGCGCGCCTCTAACCAGGGTGAACCGGTCATTCTCGACATTAACGCCGATGCGGGTAAAGCCTACGCAGATACCGTAGAACGTCTGTTGGGAGAAGAACGTCCTTTCCGCTTCATTGAAGAAGAGAAGAAAGGCTTCCTCAAACGCTTGTTCGGAGGATAAGTTATGGCATTACTCGATTTCTTTCTCTCGCGGAAGAAAAACACAGCCAACATTGCAAAAGAACGGCTGCAGATTATTGTTGCTGAACGCCGTCGCAGCGATGCAGAACCGCATTATCTGCCGCAGTTGCGTAAAGATATTCTTGAGGTCATTTGTAAATACGTACAAATTGATCCTGAGATGGTAACCGTACAGCTTGAGCAAAAAGATGGCGATATTTCTATTCTTGAGCTGAACGTGACCTTACCGGAAGCAGAAGAGCTGAAATAAGCCCGCTGTAAAAGCGCATTTATCTTCAAGGCAGAGTTATCTCTGCCTTGAGTTTTTCATCCCTCTCATCCACGTTGTGGTAAAGCGGCGAGTATTCTTGCTGATACTCCTCATTGCTATTTCCACCTCCCCCTTTACACCTTAAGGCTGTTCCCACGCACAAAACAAAATGTTTATGCCTGGTTGAGTAAATAACCTTATTGTTAGTATGGATATACTGGGAGATGATAACCCCGCAATTTCATTATTCATTGTTCTCCCATAGGATGAGGTTTCCCGCCGTAACTGGCGGGCTTTTTTTGCCCCAGAATTTTCCCTTTCAACATCCTGTAAACGAAAACTGCGCCGAAGCGCAGTTTAATCGTTGATGGTCAGAACGACCAGTTCACACCAGCCACCGCGTTCCACGGGGATTCCACACCGGCACCATGGCTATACCCCACCCCGAGATGTCCGCTAAACGTACTGCTGAATGAGGCTTTAATAGCTGCCTGGTATATTCCACGTCTGCCCGACAAATCATTGGCGAAATTACCGTCATTATTCACCTTCACCCGGTTATCATCGACAAATTCTTTGCGCACAGCCGCCTTCAGCCAGGGTTCATTTCCATACCGTTCCCCAGGCGCATGTTGTAACTCAGCGTTGCACCCAGTTCACGATATATACTGCGGGTATCGACTGATTTCGATTCCATGCCATTGGATAAATGATAGTAGCGTCTAAGTGACCTAAGCTCTGCTGCAACATCAGCCCGCAGGCACCAGACCAGGGGATTCATCCTGAAGAGACAGCGCAGGTGTATTGTGTTCACCGCTCACCAAAGACATCATGATGAAATGATGATATCCCGCATAAGAAAGAGGCATTTTTTACACGCAGTGCGCTGAAGTGTAGTTGGATAAAAAATCACTCTTTTCTGATAATACTGTCGTACGCTTATCTTTCGACAATGAGGCCGTCGGCAAAATAAAATGACTAATGTAATCGTTGCTGATGAATATCTTCTGCTCACATAAAAATCACACAATAATATTGATAAATCAGATTATCTTACCTTTACAACATTGCGTTAACAGTCAATGACACTTCTTGAATAAAAATATTGTCAATCAATGAGTTATTCCTCATTTAAGATTATTCTCATTCACGTAAAAAACATAATTCCTATCATCACAGCCACGCTCATTTTGAATTATCTGAATAATAGCGAGCGTTCTTTAGTTAAGCAGATCTTAATTGAAGACGAAATTATTGTGTGTGCAACTTACTTAATACCGGACATCTAAGTTGAAGAAAAAAATACTTGCCTTCGGGCTTATCTCAGCATTGTTCTGCTCCACGCCAGCGATGGCGGATATGAACCGCACCACGAAAGGTGCATTGCTAGGCGCAGGCGTTGGTTTACTTACTGGCAATGGTGTTAATGGCGTACTGAAAGGTGCAGCTGTTGGCGCTGGTGTTGGTGCAGTAACAGAAAAAGGCCGCGACGGTAAAAATGCGCGTAAAGGTGCAAAAGTGGGTGCCGCCGTTGGTGCTGTCACTGGCGTTCTGACCGGCAATGGCCTCGAAGGGGCGATTAAAGGTGCCGTGATTGGCGGTACGGGTGGTGCAATTCTGGGTAAAATGAAATAAGGAATGATGATGAAAAAATTTGCTTTACTGGCGGGCCTGTTTGTTTTCGCACCAATGACCTGGGCGCAGGACTACAATATTAAAAACGGTTTGCCGTCAGAAACCTATATTACTTGCGCAGAAGCCAACGAAATGGCAAAAACTGACAGCGCACAGGTTGCATAAATTGTTGCGGTAATGGGTAATGCCAGCGTTGCCAGCCGTGATTTAAAAATTGAGCAATCTCCGGAACTGAGCGCCAAAGTGGTAGAAAAACTGAATCAGGTTTGCGCTAAAGACCCGCAAATGCTGTTGATCACGGCAATTGATGACACCATGCGTGCTATCGGCAAAAAATAATATTTCATATGTACCGCGTCGATGAATACGACGCGGTTTTTTAGCTAACGGCGGGATCAGAACTTATATTTCAGGCCCACCATCACTGCGGTGTCATTGTAGCCATTATCACCCAGCTGCACGCCCACATTCCCCAGACGCTGGCCGCTGGATTCAGGTTGCCATTTACGCCAAGTTTAATTTCCCCCAAATTACTCGCCCCATCTTGTTCGACTTTCACACCGTTCATTGAGACAGCAAAATCTTTACTGTTATGGATCCAGTTCATTTCAACAAAAGGTTCAAAGTCGTCACCGTGCGGACCGCTGTTTTTCTCCTGAGTACGAATAAAGGTGCGGAAGCCGAGTCGGGTCTGGATGTTGTTATTTGCGTCATTCTCAATACGTGAGCCATTGGCTTCCGTGTGCGCATTATGATCGACGCCCATCCAGATAGCCTGTGCCTGTGGCTGGAAGATCCACGTATATTTCGCCGCTTCCAGACCAAAGGATTTATTCAGGGCAAAACCGTAACCCGCTTCCAGCGAGACGGTTGCACCTTTCGCGCTATAGGATTCATAGGCTAATTCATCCCCTTTCACCGAGTTTTTAAACCAGCTATATTGCGCCCAGGAGTCAATGTATGCGCCTTTTTTACTGATGTCATCGGCAAACCAGGTGGCATACAGCCCTGCGCTATAGCCTCTGACACTCCCTTTCGAACGATAATCCGACACGCTGGAATGAGTTAAGTTGTAGTCGCGGGCATAACCAGCCATCACTCCCAAACGCCAACTGTCACTATCGGTAAAACCACCGGTTAACAGATCGCCCCCTAACTGCGAGACGTAGCGATGCGAGGTCGTTCTCAACTGTCCGTTGCTGTCACGCCAGGCATTATGCCCGCCAATTTGACGTAGCCAAAGTCGGCTTGAACGCTCCTGTTCAGTTACAGGATCGATGTAGCGCGTTTCACCCGCACGGTCGTTCAGACGCATAACAAAAAGAGTGTTAGCAGCTGCCAGGTTAGCGACGTAACTTCCAGCTTCGGGGCGCAGGACGGGGGTAGGCGTTTCTGTTGATTCTGAATTTCCCTCTGAGCTGTTATCCTCCTCATTCACTGACTGATAACTTGTCAAATACCAGTTTTTGCCTTGTTGTTTTAGTTGATATTCGAAAGCTCCAGCTGCAATCCTTGCATCACCTTATCTGAAGGCATCTGCTGGAGATTCATCGCCATTCACAGTTATGAGTTCGATCCCGTTTAGCGTGGCCGCGCCGCTTCCTCCAGCATTTTTCACATAGACGGTAGTTGAACCCGAAGTATTACCCTCAACAATAAGTCTGTCCGTAGCCGATTTATCATCACCTAATACGGTGCGGATATTAAGCTGACCATTATTACCGACATAATTACCTTTTACGGTTAATGTTTTTCCTTGGGTAAATGTTTGACCATCATCATACGAAAGATTGATAATACTGTCTGAATTAGTCAGATGGGTAACAACGGAGTCATCTTTCATATTCCAGATTGTATTTTCTGAAAGCTTCAGCGTGGTTGTGCCGCTGACGAGTTTAGTCGCTCCATTTAGAATAGAGTCGGACGAAATTATGTTTAAGTCACCTCCAGTATTATTAACCAGAACATTATTACCAGGTGTGATAATACTTCGATTAAGGATACTTACATCCGTTGTAGTTTTGTTAACATCAATACTATCCAAAGCACTTGAAAGTTCAACACTTAATAGTGCTATTTTGGCTTGAGAATCGATATTTGATGCATCAATTGATATTCCTTTATCTTGTTTTGATACCGCGGTGACATTGGAAAAAAATAACTCTCCACCATTGTATATTTTTGCAATGGGGGCTTTAGTGCCTGTTGTTGTAATAGAACTATTTTTTATATCAATGTTACCTTGTCGAATAGCAACTGCATAACTTCCATCAGCCACAGTTTCAAGTGCCACATAATCTAAATTAATATATGCTTTTTTCCCATTAGCATAAGCACCATAGCTATTAATGCCATTAGTTGTTATGGAACCACCATTCATTTTTAAATCAGCACGGCTAATAACTTCGTAACTGTTAGAATCACTAACTTCATCATCTACAGCATCGACACATGTTCGAGACTCTCCAGGACTTGAACATGCAAGAACACCTACTGCATTTTCCCCAGAGGTAACAATGTTCGTTTTATCTGTGGTTTCAAGACGGGTGTTATTTACCATCTTTTCAGAATCATTAACCTGGCTTAAAAGTCCCGCTGAATATGCCCCACCCGACTCGACTGAATTATCACCATTCATAAAGATGGTGCCACCAAATTCACTGACTACTGCGCTGGCTGTTATCCCTCCATTTTCTTTGTCAGATACGCTTCCAGAGGTCTTAATATCGCTATCGCTTATATATAATACTTTGTTTTGACTATCAACAGAAATACCATAAGATCCATCACCACTAGTCATCACACTGGCATTATTTATATATCCAGTTACACCGTCATCCACTTTCACAGCATGGCTTTCGTCTTCAGTGGTTAGATACTCTCCATTACTTATCGGATTATTATCTTTGATTTCAATCGGCGATTCTTCATCAGTCATATAGGAAATTATACTATAATCATCCAACAATTGTGTTGCATATGCATTACCCACCGCCAGAGCAATAAGTCCCAAACTAAACCCGGGGAGTTTTTTCAGTTTCATAGATTAACCATCCATTCATTGGATTAACAAACATTCCTGGTCAAATAACCTATGAGCTCAGATTACCAAAACGGAGGGTAAAGACAAAAACAAAAGCACAAAAAATTTAAATAGATAAACAGCGACAATATATAAATGATAAATAAGTCGGCATTATCATTTTTCACCTTATTTTCATGACATTGATCACTTTGAGGTGACGATTTTGTTTAACAAATAACTCTTCGACATCAAAATTGTTAATAGTTGCGATGAGGATTATTTCGGTGATATATAAAAACAACCGTGATAACACCAGGGTTGACAACTATTTGCGCAATAATGCCTTTCCTTCAATGATCCAGGCGTTCACTGCCAGCAACCCATTCAGCCGCATACTGACAGTGAGAAACTGAAAGATTATTGCTGATCCCTGTGGTTGACGAGTCTTTCTCTTAATCGATTAACCAGATTGATCGCCAGCCAAACAAGGGCATTAAGCAAATTTATCGTCACAAGCACTTCTCCCAGCCCGGTACTGGGTTTTGCAATAAGGATGACCAGGAGGGTGATCAGCATAAATGCAATGGAAAATATGATATAGAGAGTGAAATAATCCAGATTATTACTATTGTTCATGCTACTAATGGCAATCCTGTCAAAACTTTCAAACAATTATAGCAAACAAAATAATGAACAATAGTAACAAGAGGCAACGAGCTAATTAGCTGTCTATAATTACACCGCACTATGGCCTTACTGATCAATTTTCACTCAACCACAACCTTCACCTTCGGTTTAGAAAGGATAATTTTGACCAGGTCGATGTATGTAACAGGTTTATAGAAATAATAACCCTGCTGAAATGTGATATTATTTTGGTTCAGATAGTCAAGTTGTTCTTTCGTTTCGACACCTTCAGCGACGATACTGATCGAAAGTTTACGCGCCAGATCCAATACACAATCCAGAATTCGGGTTGATTCTGGGTCTGCGTTTACGCGGCCAACGAAACTGTGATCAATTTTGATATAATCAATATGCAGGTCATGAAGATAAGAAAGCCCTGAGTAGCCAGTACCGAAATCATCCAGTGCGATGACAAAACCATTTTCATGCAGTATGTTCAACCGCTGAACCAGACTTTCATCAACATTCAATGGCTCACGCTCGGTGACTTCCAGAACAAGGTTTAAATCGCGGCGGGTAAAACTGTCACGGAAATTTAAACACTCGTCGACAAACGTCGGCGAAATAATATGCGAAGCGCTAAAATTAATTCCAATATGAAAACCTTCCGGCAATTTACTCGCGATAGCGTTCATCTGTCTGGCAACCTGATTCATCAGGCTTTGCGTAAGCGGAACGATTAATCCGGATTTTTCAGCAAGTGGAATAAATGCCGCGGGTGATATATATCCACCGTGAGGTTGTTTCCAGCGGGCTAACACCTCAACTCCCCGCAATGTCCCTTCCCGACCATTTACCACAGGTTGGTAAAAAGGGACGATCTCCCCATTATTTATTGCCCGTCGCAGGATCTCTTCAGGCGTTGCGCTTTTATTGAAATATCTATCAAGCAGGAAGGCAGCGGCGCAGGCGATTAACAGAATAAATATTAAAATCCCAAAGCCTTTATCGATAAGTCTGTAGAAGCTAAAGAGTGGCGGCGGGTTAAAGATAATAGTGAAATGATATTTTGTGGAGTGAACCTTCTCGGTATAGGGATAATGTCCATTAAGCGTCATCACATCACCCGTTGGTCCAATAATGTCATCCGCCACGCGTAATACATACCTTACCCCTTTCAAGGGTACATTAAGTGCCCCACGAATATGCTGATCGCTTATCGTAACCAAAATGCGCGTATCTGCAAATTGGTTCTGATAGAGCAGGATAGGTAATCTATTAACGGTGTCGATTGCTGGAGCCAACAGTAAATTACTGTCCGGGAAAACAGGAATACGAGACAACAGGACCCGATTCCCAGGCAGGGATGTACACCAGACTATTCCCTGTTTGAGAATGATGATTGTGCGCAGGTGAGGTTTCAGAGCTGCTTCAGTGCCAAGCTGATATTGCTCCTCGAGGTTGCATTCCTTCCCGGCAATGTTAACCGCTGTTTGAGTCGCTTGTGACGCTTCTTCAAGTATATGATTGATATTGTTGGCGGCATATCTCGCTCCCGCCAGGTACTCTGCTTTTGCGGAATACCAGAGCTGGATGTTCAAAATAGCGACACCGGTAATAAACAAGCATATCGCAACGAGGATGGGTATGAGTGTATTGCGCATTTGCTTGTCCCGGCCAAAGGGTTTAATACATGAAAATGCCATTCATTCGCTCGCGCTGGCATCTACAGAGAGCATGGTAGAGAGCATAAGAAATATCCACGCCGAAGATAAAATTTTCTCCATCTTGATCTAACCCATTAATTATTGAGCATAATGTAGGCAGTACAAAATAAGTTAGGCGGGATATCAGGCGTCAAGAATGGAGAGCGAGAACTCTCCATTCTTGACACCTGATATTGCGGACATAATAAGAAAGCATAACGCCTGAAATGCTCACTTTGCATCAGCATGGTGATACAGCTGATGTTTATTCTAAAACCTTACTCAAGTTCTAAGAGAGCACGGATTCCCTGTCATTAATAATGATATCCGTTAGTGTAGTCTTATGCATTTCAATGTACTGCAATATTTGCAGATAGAGATCAGAAAGAATCACACTGGTTTCATCTTTTAAACGCAAGCGTAAAGCCTGATCAATAATATGACTATCAACATACCCATGCGTCATGAACACCTCCCTCTCGAGATTTTTAAACAAAGCACATTGAAAAATAAATCTCTCTGGGATTGAATTATTCATGTCAGCCTCGTAGAAATATTAACCCAATAAAATTATGCTGTGTATAGTCTAAAGCGACAGACAAAAATAAGATGAATGAGTTTTCTATAAACTTATACTTAATAATTAGAAGTTACATATCATCAGCTGTGTATCGCAACACGATTTCCAGTGTTTTTCTAATCACATCAGCTTTGAGAATATCACTTGTTGTTTCCAAGGAGTGTATCAGACTTAAGATAATATTTTTATTATTAACATTATCGCCTGAAAGCATTAAATTGGTGACAGCCTGCCCTAACACTGCTGATTCTTCTTCTAACAAATTACCCGAACTGCGAAAGTAACTTGCTAACGCTTTATCAGTTATTGCATTATGAATTGTAGTATCTTCAAGCATGGTAACCTCTCATCTTACTTATGAAATTTTAATGTATTCTGTTTATTTTCTTACCATTGAACATACTTTTATTGTCAGCTGTCGCTGTTCTTCGGTTTGGCCCTCCTGAATCACTATTGCTAAAATCACGAATTATGCTGTCAATTAAATCGCGTCGGAAAGCATCTTCCTCAGCCGATTTCATTACGAGTAATTGCTTAATAAGAGTCTGCAATGAAAAATTTATCTTCATGCGCAGTATCTGGAGCACCGCCTGGCCAGTAATTTCATATTTTATACGTTCATTATCAGATGTCTTCATAACGACTTCATAGCTAACCTGTTAAATAATCAGGCTGTTGCATTATTCAAAAAGCAACCCAATTAGTGCATTATAATGTTTCTGTTCCTCTTCCCCCGTCGCGTGTTCCAGTCGGCAAAGAAGTTTGGCACAAAGCGACTTTCGACTCAGATTACGTCCATCTTTCAAAATCTCAGTCACAATTTCCCCGAGAGTTTCCTGCTGAGTATGCAAGTTAGCTTTTGCAAAGTAACGAGTGATTGCTCCCGCAGAATCTAAAGTCACTGAATTTTGATGCATGCTACGCCTCTGTTAAAAATGTTAATCAATGTTAAGTGAAGTAACAATAGCAAACTTGTACGAAATATGTGTACAGAATGATAAATTAATTTTTTGCAATTAGTGCTAATGCATATAAAACAATGTGTTATGATAAAACATATTGCATCATTTAACTGACAATCTATACAAGATTTTTCGCCAACTAGTGTTCAACTTTTTCCATTTTTTATCAATGTAAAGAAACGGTTATGTTTTGGTATTAAAAGAAAGACACAAGAAGATATGTCTGTTACCGTCTTACTCTCGCCTCACCCATTACCCTAGATTGTTAATGCTTACCACCCTTATTTATCGTAGCCATATACGTGACGACGAACCTGTCAAAAAAATCGAAGAAATGGTTTCGATAGCAAATCGCAGGAACATGCAGTCTGACGTAACAGGGATCTTACTGTTTAATGGTTCTCATTTTTTCCAGCTTCTGGAAGGTCCGGAAGAACAGGTTAAAATGATATATCGGGCTATATGCCAGGATCCACGGCACTATAATATTGTTGAGCTGCTGTGCGATTACGCGCCTGCTCGCCGTTTTGGCAAAGCGGGAATGGAATTATTTGATTTGCGCCTGCACGAGCGAGATGACGTTTTACAGGCCGTATTCGACAAAGGCACATCAAAATTTCAGCTAACTTATGATGACAGAGCGCTACAATTTTTTCGTACTTTTGTCCTTGCAACCGAACAATCAACCTATTTCGAGATCCCTGCCGAAGACTCCTGGCTTTTTATCGCTGACGGATCTGATAAAGAACTTGATTCCTGTGCCCTTTCACCAACTATAAACGACCACTTTGCCTTTCATCCTATTGTCGATCCCTTATCGCGGCGGATAATCGCTTTTGAAGCCATTGTGCAAAAAAATGAAGATAGCCCATCAGCCATAGCGGTTGGGCAGCGTAAAGACGGGGAAATCTACACAGCGGATCTCAAAAGTAAGGCGCTTGCATTCACGATGGCACACGCACTTGAGCTCGGTGATAAAATGATTTCAATCAATCTATTACCTATGACCCTGGTTAACGAACCTGACGCAGTCTCTTTTTTACTTAATGAAATAAAGGCCAATGCTCTGGTGCCTGAACAAATCATCGTTGAATTTACTGAAAGTGAAGTCATATCTCGGTTTGATGAGTTTGCCGAAGCGATTAAATCGCTAAAGGCTGCTGGTATCAGTGTAGCAATTGATCATTTTGGCGCAGGTTTTGCTGGTTTGTTACTCCTGTCACGCTTCCAGCCTGACAGAATTAAAATCAGTCAGGAATTGATTACCAATGTTCATAAAAGTGGGCCACGGCAGGCAATTATTCAGGCGATCATAAAATGCTGTACATCACTTGAAATTCAAGTCAGTGCTATGGGCGTGGCAACACCAGAAGAGTGGATGTGGCTTGAATCCGCAGGAATTGAGATGTTTCAGGGAGATCTGTTTGCTAAAGCTAAATTGAATGGTATCCCTTCCATAGCGTGGCCAGAGAAAAAATAATTTTCAGCACATTCTTTCACATGATTTCAGTAAATCATCGTGAAAATGAATACGTTACGTTTAAATTTAATCCACATTAAAAATAATGTTTCATCCAATTTAGCTGAAATCTTATTTATACTTTGTACAATTTTAGCGTATATTGTACAAAGTATTATTGGGTCGTGTACAGGCGACGGAGATTTGTGACCGCAAGGAGGAATTGTGGCTTATTACAGCATTGGTGATGTTGCTGAACGTTGCGGGATTAATCCTGTCACTCTCCGGGCCTGGCAACGCCGCTACGGTTTGTTAAAACCACAGCGCAGTGAAGGCGGACACCGACTCTTTGATGAAGAAGACATACAACGCATCGAAGAGATCAAGCGTTGGATAAGTAATGGCGTCCCTGTAGGCAAAGTTAAAGCATTACTGGAAACCACCAGCCAGGATACGGAAGATGACTGGAGCCGCCTGCAAGAAGAGATGATGTCAATTCTTCGCATGGCTAATCCTGCCAAACTACGCGCGAGAATTATTTCACTGGGTCGAGAGTACCCAGTAGATCAATTGATTAATCATGTTTACCTTCCTGTTCGCCAGCGTCTCGTGCTTGATCACAACACCTCCCGCATTATGAGCAGTATGTTTGACGGCGCATTAATTGAATACGCAGCAACCTCGCTTTTCGAAATGCGCCGTAAGCCCGGTAAAGAAGCCATTCTGATGGCGTGGAATGTTGAAGAGAGAGCACGATTGTGGCTGGAAGCATGGCGTTTATCATTGTCAGGATGGCACATTTCTGTTCTTGCTGATCCCATTGAATCGCCGCGCCCGGAACTGTTCCCGACGCAAACATTGATTGTCTGGACAGGCATGGCACCAACGAGAAGGCAAAACGAACTTTTACAACACTGGGGTGAGCAAGGTTATAAAGTCATCTTTCATGCCCCCTAATTTCACCTTTATCCCGCCCCTTAGACAGAATGTTATAATCTGAACCCACAACAGCGTTTGTACCGGAGCTGGTCCGTTGCAAAATGCTCACCGGGAGAATTCAGATATTCCCTCTATCACACTCTGTACATATCACAGCCAAAGGACAGACCAGATTGAAGTGGTAAAACCGATCGTGCACACTACGCAGTCTCACAACTAACAAGAGGTTATTATCCTGATGGATCAGGTCGTTGTTTTTCAAAAGATGTTTGAGCAAGTGAGAAAAGAGCAAAACTTCTCCTGGTTTTATTCAGAATTAAAACATCACCGTATTGCACATTACATTTATTATCTGGCTACGGATAACATCAGAATTATTACTCACGATGATACGGTTTTGTTATTAAGAGGAACCAGGAACCTGTTAAAAGTTAGTACGACCAAGAACCCTGCTAAAATAAAAGAGGCCGCATTGCTTCATATTTGCGGAAAATCTACATTTCGGGAATACTGTTCAACACTGGCAGGCGCGGGCGTTTTCCGGTGGGTTACTGATGTTAATCATAACAAACGCAGTTACTACGCCATTGATAATACGCTTTTATATATTGAAGATGTAGAAAATAATAAACCATTAATCTAGCTAAAGTTGGATACTTAAGAAATGCTTCATAATTCAGTAAGGCATTAGCATAATGGAAATAAAAGTGCAGAGACTATCTCTATGGATGATTAATACTGTCTTTTTATTGTCACCCATAAATAATCACCAGACTAATACTATCAACTTGATATTTGAAATGTGATCACTTGACTTTTGATACGTTATTTTATAACGGTTAACATATTTATAAAAACAACGGCCGTGCCACACGTCCGTTTCAATACTTAACGCACATGTATTTTGGTTTAGTCATCATCCGGTTATATGTATTTTAGCCAGGAACAGGTTAAATCATTCCTATATAACTCAAAAATTGAAACCTTATTCTCATGTCATGCTTATATTCATTATTATCGTTATATAAAAAGGCAACCATAATGTTTAGCAAATTGGCACAAAGTAGCATAAAGGCTATGTTTTAATTACAGGATGTTCAGTCATTTGAATGTATAACATTATAGCTAAACAAATCTAAAACGAAGTCAATAATTTATTGCTTTCACAAAATCTCATTTTGTTTAACATCCATTGAGATTCCTTGCTTTAAATTTTATTTTATATAAGCCATCATTTTAATTAATTTATTTTTTTGAGGGGGGGGGGTAATATACTCATATGCAAAATCAAGAAATAAACATCCTAATGAACCATATTAAATACCGTGGGATAAGACATAACAAATGAAGTGGATAGTAATTGACACGGTAATTCAACCTACATGTGGTATATCTTTTTCAGCCATATGGGGTAATATGAAAATGATCATCTGGTATCAATCTACTATATTTCTCCCTCCTGGCAGTATATTTACACCGGTTAAGTCTGGTATTATCCTTAAGGATAAAGAATATCCTATTACTATTTATCACATCGCACCATTCAACAAGGATTTATGGAGTTTACTCAAAAGCAGTCAAGAGTGTCCTCCAGGAGAAAGCAAAATAACAAATAAATGTTTACATAATAGTTGCATTATAAAAATATGCCCATATGGGCTCAAGTAATGGGCTTCATATAAATATGCTCGATATGCTATTAATAATATCCACATAAATAAAACAACGGGCGTGTTATACGCCCGTTTCAATATTTAACACATGGAGAGATTACATGTTTTCGATGATCGCTTCACCAAACTCTGAACATTTCAGCAGCTTAGCGCCTTCCATCAGACGTTCGAAGTCATAAGTTACGGTCTTGGCATTGATTGCGCCTTCCATACCTTTAACAATCAGGTCAGCCGCTTCAGTCCAACCCATATGGCGCAGCAATATCTACGCCATAAATTCTTAAGAGACTGATTTTATTATTTATTTAACCAATGCATCGAATTTTTATTGCCTTAAACTACATTGTTTAACTTGTTGATTTAGATAATTTTAAGCTTCGTTTTGGGGAATAAATTATCGCCTTTGACCCAAAACCTATCGGCCATTACAACGTGGCGCCAGGGACTAAAGCTTTGCTCCTGAGCTAACGCGACGAGCAGTTGTACCTCGACCCGGTTCACTGGGTTACGCGCCAGGGTGGTGGGACAAACCGCCATTGATTAATGCGAAGTACTGATAATATAAAAAATAAAAACCGGGATAGAGTATCCCGGCTCAAAGTTAGTGCACCGTAAGCTTTGATGGATTATCAGAGATGTCGAATGAAAACTCATCCCCATCTTTATTGAAGCTGAAAGAATCAACATTATTTGTCTTAACGGACACTAAATCACCTAAAGGCCCATATACGCAAGTTGCCGTTCCACCGTTAGTAAACAACACTTCCTTGGTCACACCGGATACATTGGTAATTGTATTTACAGAAACCACGTTTGCTAAATTTTTTGGATAAGCATATTTGATTGACGAATAGTTGATGGTGAGCACGGTTCCACTATTGCTAATGGCAGCTCGATGGCCCCCATTCATCTCAGCCACCATACTCCCGTCTGGATAATAAGTCACTTTATGCCCATTTTGTTCAATAACTTTTTTCCCGTCGGAATACTCAGTTACTGTATTAATACCCAACTGAAAAACTTTCGGTTGTTCATTATCTGCCATTTAATTCCCCTTTTTTTCTCCTGAAGAAACCCCATCAACCTTTACTTACTTTGTTAATATACACAAATATTTTTATAAATCCGCAGCCTAGATCAAATAAATGCTCATTGTTTTCAGCTGAGCCCTATCGAACTAATACAGAAATGAACTAAACGAATAAAATTTTTCTATTCTAGAAAATTGATACTACTTAACCTGTAACAGGTCGGAGTATCTTGTAGTATAGCAAGGTGAAAGCATTTCCCGCTTCATCTGCCAGGCCGTTTGGATCCCCTGCCCTGCAAAATACAGCGTTCCCCTTCCGTCTTTCGCATTGAGATGGTCGAGTACTTCCATCAGTTTCTCGCTATTCCGCCGTGGCACGTTATCATCAAACAAGTTTAGCTGGGCCACCCCCTGACTGTAGAAATCCCCCAGCATCACTCCGGCTTTCTGGTAGCGATACCCGTCTCGCCAGATTGCATCGAGACATTCCGTCGCCGCTGTGATTATGTCCCGACTGTCCTGGGTCGGGGTCAATAGTTTCACTGATGCACTATTGCCGTAGTACGGCTCATTCAGAGCAAATGGGCTGGTTTTGACGAATGCAGAGATAAAGCGGCAGTACTGATGCTCACCACGGAGTTTCTCCGCGGCACGGGATGCGTATAAGCATATCGCCTGGCGCATCTCTTCGTAGGTGGAAATCCGCTGCCCAAAGCTGCGACTACAGACAATCTCCTGCTTTACCGGCGCGAACTCCTCAAGACCGAGACATGGCTCTCCGCGTAGCTCCCGCACGGTTCGCTCCAGTACCACATTAAAATGCTTCCGGATAAAACGGATATCGGTATCCGCCAGTTGCAGTACAGTTTTAATCCCCATGGCCTCCAGTTTTTTACTGATGCGGCGCCCGACGCCCCAGACCTCATCCACCGGAAGCAAAGCCATCAACTTCCTCTGTCTTTCCAGGTTCGACAGATCCACCACGCCTCCGGTCTGCCGCTGCCACTGTTTCGCGGCGTGATTGGCCAGCTTCGCCAGGGTTTTAGTCTGGGCTATGCCGACGCCGACCGTTAGGTGTGTCCTGCGCAGAACCGTCTCGCGAATTTCCCTGCCAAAGTCGGTAAGGTCGCGACAATTCCGAACTCCTGTCAGGTCGCAAAATGCCTCATCAATACTGTAAATTTCGCAGCGTGGAGAGAGTTCCTCCAGCGTTGTCATCACTCGGTTGGACATATCGGCATAAAGCTCATAGTTGCTGCTAAACGCGATAATACCGTGCCGGCGAAACACGTCCTTTTGCTTGAAATAAGGCTCACCCATTTTGACGAAGGGCTTCGCTTCTGGCGAGCGGGCGATCACACAGCCGTCGTTGTTTGACAGAACGACCACCGGACGCCCTTTCAGGTCAGGACGAAATACGGTCTCGCACGATGCATAAAATGAATTCACATCACAAAGCGCAAACATCTTAGCCAGCTGATTTAATGATGTACGTAACCACCCCGAACACGTCGAGAGTGTCCTCACTACCGACGACTATTGGCGAATATGCAGGGTTCATTGGGTTAAGCTGAACCCGCGGATGCAGTTGCAGCTTCTTAACGGTGAATTCCCCATCCACAGCAGCAATAACGATATCGCCATGAACTGCTGTTCTTGAGCTATCCACGACCAGAAGATCACCTTCCCCTATGCCTGCGTCTTTCATGCTGTCGCCGGCGGCTTTGACAAAATACGTCGCACTTGGGTGGTTAACGAGCAACTCGTTCAGATCAATACGTTGCTCAACATAATCCTGCGCTGGACTAGGAAAGCCGCACTGCACAAGGTCACTGTACAACGGGAGCAGCATGATCTGGCGTAACTCAACGGGCGTGTAGAACTGCATAATAAACTCGCTCACAAAATACTGTTTTTATATACAGTAGTTTTATTCGCTAATCTAATCAATAGAGGTTTTAACTATCAATCAGGAACACAGAGGGGGGGGAAACCAGTCACCTTTGAGCCCCTGATATTGGTTTCACTTAGTGATTATGTTGTCTATATGCCAGCTTTGAACTATCTTTTCTCAAAACCTGCTACTGCAAAATGGATATAAGATGTCACAGACGGACTTGCTGATTGTTGTTTTTACGCTGGGCATTTTAGCCTTTGGCTATTCCATATGGTTCATTTCGAACAGAATACTCTGCTCAATATTTCATAGACTTACAAAGAATATATGAATTGGGATGGTATAGACCAAAATTCATGGTCCTTGCTCCTCGACGTCGGAAGGTACTTACAGATCATCTTCGCTCTTAACCTATCACATCGGCACCTACTCCATGATGTAACAGCTCAGACCAGAAATATCTGGAAGCTTTAGGCATCTTCTTGGAAGATAGACGAGCGCAAAGACGCACACAGCAATGATGTTATGTAGTATTTTCCCCTTGAGTGTGCCTGCTCAAGGGGATTTTTTATCGCCGCATTGTACCGGCAAATTTTTGTAAATAGTCTTCACATCTACGCCTATCACATCTGCGATCTGTTGCCGAGTAGCGCCGTTCTCCAGCATTCTGCGGCACCGCTCCACCACTTCTTCAGTCATTACCCGGCGGCGGCCGCCGACTCTCCCCTGCTCCCTCGCTGCGGCTAACCCGGCTCGGGTACGCTCCACTATCAGCTCGCGCTCCATTTCTGCCAGGGCGCTCATGACGTGGAAGAAGAATCGCCCTGCTGGCGTCGAAGTGTCGATCGAGTCGGTAAGGCTGCGGAAATTCACCCCACGCGCCTGCAACTCTGACACGAGCGTAATCAGATCGCGCACGCTGCGGCCCAGCCGATCCAGTTTCCAGACCACCAGCACATCACCCGGGCGGAGCCGTCGCAGCGCTCGCTTCAAACCTGGCCGCCGGGCATTCTTCCCGCTGGCCATATCCTCGAAAACCAGCTCACATTCTGCGCGGATCAGCGCGTTTTTCTGTAAATCGAGGTTTTGATCCCCGGTTGATACCCTCGCATAGCCAATCAGCACGATCTAACTCCTTGAAATAGCTGATTGTAAAAAGCCGCGGCCATTCGCTCAAACCCTCGTTTGGGCGAAGCCTCTTTTTGGAGCAAAAAACATGGCCGAACTTAACCCGCCACTGGGCACGACGACGCCGGAAATATTCATGGACAACGTTAAGCGCGCTGACGAGCTGGTTAACGGTCCGGCCGGAACGGTTGACGACCGCGGCGGTGAACCACTCGATACCTGGCGCCAGATGATGGCGAAAAACGATGAGGTCAGGCAGAACCTGATCCCGCTCAGTAAGCAATACCAGACGCTGGCAGCGGCGCAGGCGGATATCGCGAATATTCCGGTGGGGTCGACCACGTATTACCGTAGCCCGGATGACAACGCGTTAGCTGTAGAAGTGATCAATAACGCCGGTACGCTGCAGCCTACCGGGCGGAAAATGCCATCTTATTCTTCGCTACGCGGGGCGAACATTCTGTTTGATGCTCTGAATGAATATTCAGCAAATGATCCTAAATTCGGTGCGTGGGACTGGTATCGCGGAGCAGTGATCACCTTCAGCACTACTGATGCCAATATTTCGTTACCGACTCCAGTGGCACAGTATTCCGGCGTATGGTCTGCAGATAAATATTATGACCTTGCCCGCCTGCCTGTAAGGGTTGGTGATAAGTTAACCTTTTCCGTGCTGGCGTGGTTCCAGGATGCCGGTGCTATGTTCCATATTTTCTGGATGTCCACCGCTGGCGCTGTTATTTCGTCTAAATCACAGCTTGCTCTGGCCGCAGGTATAAATACGCCGGTTATCACAGATGTCATTCCATCCGGCGCATCCTACGTCAGGATCCGGGTTGAAAATACTACGGCAGGGATATTTAAGGTCGGTGCTTATGCTGCTGCGTTGGGGGCTATTCAGCCTGATTTTGTTCGCGCCACGCCGGATAAAACTTATCTGTCAGCCGTCATATCATCCGGTATTTCGGGGTTAACATCACGCGTCGATGCGCTCCAGGGAGCTATCTCTGTTGGTTATGCTTATGCAGCTGCCTGGCAAGTCGGGAAATTTATCAACCCAACTACAGGGGCCATCACTGATAACTCTGCGCTGAACTGCGCAATCATTCCGCATTCCGACGGGGATGGCTGGCTGGTGACAGCCCTTGTGACAGGATCGGCGACTGCTCTGGCCGTGTACATGAACAGCGCCGGGATGGTATTGGGTGTTGAAGGGCGGGGAACGGCAACCCCGCAGCAGTATACTAATTATCGTCTTAACGTTCCTGCCGGGACAACACAGATCGGTATAACGGGTCGTAATTCTGCGGAAATTGCTGTTAAAAAACTTGCTGTCGTTGAGACGGCCAAAGTACTGGCATCGATCGATTCTCTGGATGTCAGGGTACAAACAATAGAGGACTCTCTTGTTTATGATTTTATTAAACACGACGTCACGATTACCTCAGGAGCATATATAAACCGTGCTGATGGCAGTGTGGTGGCAAATGCTGCATTTGACTGTGCAATTTTTAATTACACAGCAGGAGACCGCTGGAAAGTCACAGCGAGGGTTAACGGCAGTGGAGTTTCGCTCGCGGTGTATATGAACAGTGCCGGGACGGTTATCGGCACCGAAGGGAACGGTACTACAGAATCGGTGGACTACACCGATTACGAGCTAACACCTCCTTCCGGCACCGCCAAAATCGGGATCACCACCCGTATAGCCGTCCCCATTATTGCCAAAAAATATGTAGTCGTTCCCGGTGGTAGCACGGTCAGTCCGTGGTCTGGAAAAGTCATCGATGTGATGGGTGACAGCAACGTTGCTTATAACAAATGGCAACCTCTTGTCGCGGCAGAACTGGGCTGCACTTTTCTGAATCACGGGGTCGGTGGTTCGAAAATAGCCAAACCGGATAGCTCCTCAACGCAAATCAGCATGTGCGACGATGTGCGAATCAATGCTCTGGATACATCGGCGGCGGCGTGGATTTGCGGTCCGTGGGCAACAAACGACTGGGCGCAAAATATTCCGATTGGAAGTATCACCGACTCAGTGAATACAACCGTTTACGGCGCGCTGAACATCATCGCTCAGAAACTGCGGGCGCGGGCCCCAACAAAACCTATCCTGTGGGCCACGCCGTTCAATGGGGACTATGATTCTCCACGTTCAGCGGCATGGGTTGACGGTGAAACAAATGGCTATGGGCGGGTTTCTGACTATGCAGCGGCCATACGCGCCGTGGCGTTGCGATATGGATTCCCCCTAATAGACCTTAACGCTGACTGTGGCTGGACAAAATTCAATAGCACTAGTTTTTTATTAACCGAGGGGGATACAAATCCGTCCCGCATCCACCTCAATGCGGACGCGGGGCCTGTGCGTATTTCCTCACTGATAACCGATCGGCTTACTGCCCTACAGAAACTGGTGGGCTAGTTAACAGTGCTTATCGCGTAGTAGTGTTTCTAAAATGCTGTAATAAGAAATATCTGGAAATGTTTTGAATTATCCAGGAGTATATCAACGCGCAAAGACGCACACAGCAATAATGTCATTCATCGCTTTTCCCCCGGCGTGCCTCCGGGGGGATTTTTTAGTCCTTTATGACGTCGTCTTGTCCCGTCCTCAGGGAAGCTATAGTGGTCTTATTTCACGTGGTAACTGAAACTGAATACAGTACGAGTCAGCTTATTACGCGATTGATAAAATCCCTTCATAGCTCTGAGTGACGAGGTCAACCATATCCATTTTTTCAGCCTGAGAGAGTATTCCGCCCGCCCACACCCCTGTCATTGCAATATCCACAGCGCCTAAAAAATCTGACGTGATATAGGAGTAGCCAGCATAAATCGACTTATTCGGAACAGGGATTGCGCGGGCGGTAACAGCGACCTGTTCAGTCGATAACAGCTCACTGTTCGTCATTTTATGAAGCTGAACCATAGAGTTATTCACATCGAGGAAAACCAGATGGAATTTACTGGTGTCCAGTGGAGTCGCGAGGGTGGCGGTTGCTGTCCCGCTTGACCGCCCCACAATCCCCCTGATTTGAGGAATGGCCGGTTCAAAAACAAACGTATCCCCCTGCGGTTGTACAGCAGAGCCGAGATAGTTACCCATGCCCAGCGCTCTGGTAGTGCTTTTAGGCCGGAGTAACACCATCATGGTTTTAACCGGGTTATCCGTGACTTTCAGATCATAACCCCCCGCACCAACACCACCCGTAAACCAGTACGTGTTGATGACAGGTGCCCCCACTATGGTTGGCTCTTCCCCAAAAATAGCCCCAAAGTTCTGGCTGCCAAATGTGGCAATGCTCGCGATAGACGGCTGCGGATAACTCGAACCAATAATACAGTCATCATCCCAGACGGCATCAACATTAATAGATAATCCCTGATTAGACATAAGTACCTCACAACGTGATTTCAAACATGACGCAATAGTTATCCATACGGATAACCTCGCTATTAAGGGTAAAACTGATAATGTCGCCCTGGCTGTCACGCAGACAACCGCGCGGCCCGGTCAGGCGACCCGGTGACTGGCCGGTGGTGCCGCCGTGAAAGGCATACTGAAGAATGGCCCCGGCAGGGATATCCGCTGCCGTTGAGACAGTCACCGCGTCATAACGGATATTGAGGCTGGTCAGCGGGATAATCGCACGTGTGTCAGGGTGCAGTAGCCGGAAACCATAATTACCCGGATCAGAAACAATGCTGGTATCAAAGCTCAGCCGACCCACCGGATTCAGCCACACCGTAGCGGCGCGGCCCTGGCGTTGATGACTAACTGGCATCAGTGGTTTTGCCGCTTTGCCGTCAACCAGCGCCCGCTTTTCCATCACGGAAATATAAAGCCCCTGAATATAGGAACTTCTGGCGGTGAGGTGTGCGCCATCCGTGTAATCGTGAATGTACATCGGGTTCGTGAGATAGACATTTTCGCGTGTCTGCGCCAGCTCCAGCAGCGCCATCGGAATGGTGGGATAGGCTGTGTTCGGCGTCCGGTTTATCCAGCTGCTGAACTGATAAACAAAAATCGGCACATGGACTTCTTCGCCGCACACAGCTGAGGCGTGGGCATCGATCCGCTGTTGCATGGTGTCGAAAATAGCCTGATAGTCTGCTTTGGTGGTGCCTTTCGTCTGGTCTGCTTCGCCCTGCATCCAGTACATCGCCACAGGCCGGTAGGTTTTCCCGAGCTCCTGAGCGCGGGCGTAACCATAACTGATATCATCGAAAACTCGCTGAATGTACTTTCCGGGATACGCCGCCAGCACATCAATGGGTTGACCGCCCTCCGCCGGAACAGAACCCAGAATGATCAGATCATCCGGGTTAAAGCCATAGTTCTCGGCAATCATCAGTTCGTACCAGCCGCGAATGCTGGCCCCCATTGGGGTTTCCCATGCCTGGCCGTTATCGGTGTTTTTATACGTCTCGACGTAGGGAACCAGCTGAGCATGGTTTTCTGCCGAAGTGCCGGAGCCATCCTGCGCCCGTGCCCCACCGATAAAACGCAATGCGGTATACAGCGCGGCTATCGTAATCAGGGCCTGAGTATTCACGCCAGCGGCAAGCGATTGTCCGTAACCGATTTTATGGGCAATATCCGGCAGGCGTGAGTAAATGGACTGATTAAAATAGCGCAGAAATTCAGGGGAAATAATCGCTTTAACTTCCAGAGTTTCGGCTTTCAGCGATTTTACCTCTCCATGATTCGCTTCAATTTTCCCCGCAGCAAATGCCCCGTTTTTTTTGATACCCACAGCCGGACGATTTAACGTATCACGCCACGCCATAACGAAATCGCGGAATGTCGCAGTAGAAATGCTGGCGTTGGCTGGTAACCCTAAGATACTGGCAATCGTAAGATTGTTGATCTCAGCCTTCCCTGATTTCAGTACCCCTTTTTTATTAATGGCAAAACAAAGCCGTTTAAGGGTGTCATAAACTGAAACAGCGTTACCGTCAGCCACTAATGATAAAGCAGAATTCCCGATATTCAGACGTGATGACGAGATGATCGACGAAATAAATTCATCCGCTGAGAGCTTTTTTAATTCTGCTTTATTCGCCTTAATCCACCCGGCAAGCAACCGGCCCGCCTCATCCAGCCCTACCGAATAATTTTTTCGTTCATCCATAAAGGCAAGAGACATACCCGCTGGCGCATTCTGGCTGAACGTTGCTCTGATCAAATCAGTCATGATATTGACCAGCTCCTGAGATGGCATTTTCCGCCCGGTAGGTTGCAGCGTCCCGCCGTTATTCATGTACTCGTCCGCCAGCGCCCAGACGTCCTGGCTGCGAACATAGGTCGTGGAGCCAACGGGGATATTCGCGATATCTGCCTGCGCTGCCGCCTCATTCATATACTGCTTGCTGAGTGGGATCAGGTTCTGCCTGACCTCATCGTTTTTCGCCATCATCTGGCGCCAGGTATCGAGCGGTTCACCTGCGCGGTCGTTAATCGTTCCGGCCGGACCGTTCACCAGTTCGTCAGCGCGCTTGACGTTATCCAGGAATATTTCAGGCGTCGTCGTTCCCAAAGGCGGGTTAAGTTCGGCCATGTTTTTTGCTCCAAAAAGAGGCTTCGCCCAAACGAGGGTTTGAGCGAAAGAAAAGTTGAAAGGGATTTTTTTGGTATTAAGCAGCGTCGCCGGGGTATGTGGCGTCGTCGTACTGGTAGAACGATTCGAGGTATTCTTTTGCGGTGACCTGGCAGGTTCCGTCAGACTGCGGGGCGATCTCCTCTACAATGGCGTCGTAGACGTGGCGCGTTGAGCCGCAGAACACCAGGCGGATCGGCTCGATGGTTGCCGACGACAGGTCAACCCGCATGGGATCATCAAACTCGCTCAGGTGCGGGACTGACAGCTGAAAATCACCCACCCGGCTCGCCACCATCAGCCCGGATGCAGAGCCATCCTGATAGCGGATTAGCGCGCGGGGATTTTCGAAAGACCAGTCCAGCGGCTCCGTAACGGTGAACGTTGTCACGCCACCAGCCGTTGTCATCGCCTCCACCAGACAGGAAATTGTGTTGTTACCCGGAATATCATCCGTGAGCACAATGCGATCGCCCGTGTTGTAGCACAGCGCGTCCAGCTCGGTAGTGGTCTGGAACGTCACCCGCTGCTGCAGGTATTTCATCAGGCGACGCATGCCGATCTGGTAGGCGTGATCCTGATTCAGTACCCCATCGAGTTTGTAGTTCTCGATTTTCACCGGCGTGGGATTATCAGGCGTCCGGCATTTAACGGTCTCCTCCGCCCAGGTAGTCCCGTTGATGTATGTCACGTCGACGCCATCAAAATCATCGTCGGACGGTACGGTAAATCCGCTCTGCAGCTCCTCCACCATCTCATGCGGAGTGATCACGCCAGTCCAGGGCTTAATCCCCTCACGGTTGACCGTCGCCAGGCCATCACTCAGCAGAAAACGTGACTTCCCGGCATTGGCTATCTTCTGCAGCATTTCCAGCGCTGAGATACTGTCGCCCGTGGCGAAATCAAAATTTTCGCCCCGTGGCGTCCAGTACGCGGATTCCAGCGCGTTGATGGTGTCGACGTCCATCTCCAGCCCCAGCGAGTTCCCGACATGCAGCAGCGCCCCCGAAATGGTTCTGGCGGTTCCTGAGTCGTAGGCCCGCGTGGCCACAACGTTTACGCGGCGGTCCGACTGCGCCGCCAGCTTCCCACCCGTCTCAACGGTCACCGCCATCAGCGACACGCCGGGATAGGATGAAGGGCGCGTCAGCAGTCGCCCGCGCAGTGCCTGCCAGTACATCGAATCCCTGGCGTTGTTTGAGCCCTGCTCATTGCGCCGACGGCAGCGAACCTCTACCAGTCCCGGAGAACTGAGGGTGATCCGCTCAGTGAAACCTAACCCGTTGACGTTTTTCAGCGCATACTCGCCCTGGTGACTCACCCACCCCGATCCGGAACCGTAGACGCGATACTGTATCTCCCACTCAACGTGGCGGATCCGTTTTTTGCCCTTACTGTCAAAGCCGCAAATACCGTTCGGGAAAGAGAAATTCACCTCGAACATATCGACGGTCTCATTTTCAGGGCAAACCAGGAACGGCCCCAGCCAGCTCAGCGTGTCGTTAAGACCAGTGGCCTCATAGTCGATCATCGTCCGGGCGGTGAATCCCGGCCATGACTCATCAACGGCACCGTTAACCAGGCGCGCCACCGTCGCCGTTGTGCCGTCGGTCGAGACAATGCGGTACTCATTCCCGCGGTGAGCAAGTGAAAGCCGTTGCACCCCCTCCGGCATGCCGGAAAAGGCCGTTCCCGTGGCGCTGTTATAGGCAAGCGTCACATTCGCCGTTACCGCCGGGCTGCCGCCGGTTGATGCCGTGCCGGAGGTGTAAACCGGGGCATCACCGAAAACAGCTGCAGGCAGCGAAGAGGACGTGATCTCCCCACCCGCGAACGGACTGGCCGACTCGGTTATCAGTACGGTGCCGCCGTTGTCCTGCGCAACCAGGCCGGCGCCAGTGAGTCCCTCGGTGATGGCCGCCAGCAGTCCCGACATCGAGACGTAGTTAGCCACCAGCGACACCGGGTAGGTAACTCCCTGCCAGGTGATCGTGAACGTGCTGGAGCTGGTCGAAAAATCGTAGGTGGTCGGGGCCGCACTGGCCTGGACTTTTGCCACACTCCCCCCGGTGCCGGGCACTGCAGCCTGACCGGGGGTATATGACGCGATAAACAGATCGTAATCGACAGAGTTAAACCCCAGCGTCACCGGCATTCCAACCACCGGCGCGATCTCCGTCAGCAGCGGGCTTGCGATAACGCTGTATCCGGCCGCCGTGGTGATCTGGTAGTTCGCCTGGGCTTTCAGTTCGACCACGGCGCCAGCGACCCAGCTGGGCGGCAGTGAGTTATCGTTCTCGTCATTATCGTCATCATCATCCGTATCCAGCCCGGTAAACGTTACGCTCGAACCGGATACGGTCATGCTGTCTGCGATAATATCGTCGGCATCCGGCGACGTCTGGGCCATATCCAGCCCGGTACCGGATGATGTCCCTCCGACCTCAGTACTATTGACCCAGTTTTCACTGCGCTCATCGCCGGAAACGTCCGCGCCTGGTGGAAAATAGGTGATGTTGAAACCCGGCAGCGTTGAAGCTGGCGTACTGCCTACCCTGATATCGCCAGTGGTATAAATCAGTTCACCGACACCGAGACACAGCAGCATCTGGACGCGCATTTTCGTAGGATCGGCGGCATCGAACCGGGTAACGGGCTGGACCACATAATCCGGGTAGATACGCACCCGGCCAAACACCTCACGAATGGCATCACCGAGTTTTGCGGTGTTGGCCCGCGCCGGGTTCAGGTCGAGACTCCGCCCTGTGGATGAGGTATAGCCGCCCGTATCGATGCGGCTCATCAAAACAAGCGAATAGGCTGCAGCGGCAACGGAGATACCGACGCCGATCCACGCGATTGTGGCGGCCTCCAGCCCGAAGGGGACCGGATAAAGCCGTACATCACTATCAGGGCGGATCACACAGGTAGCCCACTCGCCTGGCGGAATTGACTGACCCTCAACCTCAACGGTCAGCGGTGGGACATCCCGATCGGTATAGTTTTCAACATTTTCCACCAGCCAGGTGCGGATACTGGTTACACCATGCTCATGCGTTTCGAGTGGTTCACCGGGAAGCCGGGACGGGTAGAAACGAATGGTCATCGCCAGAACTCCACTTTGACAAATCGCCGCTTAAACCGCGGCAACGGCAGAAAGGTGACGTTCGTTCCCGGGTTGCATTCCGCCACATGCAGCAGGCCACCGATACTGACGACAATCCCCACATGGGTGACGGTCGACCCGGAATAACAGGCCACCCCGGCCCCTTCGCAGGGTTCGCAGCGCTCAAGGGTAAGCATCATCCGGCGCGCTTCCCGGTCGAGTCCGCCGTCGTCTTTGGTGACCCCGGCAAAATCAGGCCAGAGAGGCATGCACAAATCGCGGCGTATCTCGTTCACAATGCCGAAGCAGTCGAGCTGCGGATATACGCGCCCGCCCTTCAGCCAGGTGACTGAACGGTATTTATCAGGAATAAACATGATGGATTCCTTAGCTGATATAACGCAGTCCGGGGAAGACAGGGAGCGTGTAGCGGTAACGTGGCCAGGCGGTATCGAGGATATTCATGTAGCCCGCAGTGATCTGCACCTCTGTCGCCGTCCAGTAACCAGACTTGATTTTCAGCGTATAAGGCACTGCCGCAGGCACTGCTAAATCCGTGGAGATATAGCTCCGGTATGTCAGCGATGCAGGCAATCTGTTAGCCAGGGCATTGCGGATCGCCGTTGACACAACACCATCGATATTGCACAGGGCAAATTTCAAATCTTGCGTGCCGTCCGCATTACGCGCCGGCAGCGCAATGTCTATCGCACAGGCGGTAAACGTTACGGTATCGCCGTTCTCCGTCGTTGCCGTAATATCCTCGTAGCCCTGACACAGGTAGTGAATATCTGAGCCAACGGTGATCTGCAGCGTTTCAATGATCACCTCCGGGCCGCTGCTGGCGTAGAGGCGTTTAATCTGCGTCATGATTCGGCCACTCCTTATTCAGGGCGATATCAAGCAACGAACTTCCGACTATCCATTCCGGGTAATGCCCCCATCCAGACGGCGGCAATGGGCGCTCCCAGAGTTCTACTGGCGCGGTATATCTCCAGTAAAGTCCGCCTTCTGGCGTGGGGCCTTTATAAATATCCGTGAAACGACACACGTAATTTTTCAGCCCTACAGGCGTTAATAACGGTATGTTGAACCACGCCGCCCCATCTGATAACTCATCCCGAAACCACGCCTCAAAAGCCTGCGCCTGGGCATCAGAAAAAATCCAGGCCAGATCTGTTTGGGTTGGTGTCGAGGTGTAGGCACGCCGCTGCCGTGCCCGGCCAGTTACCATCTGAGTCCGTTTCAGAGGAGATACAGGAGTTAAACCAAAACTCTCTTTAAGCGGACCAGGCAGGTAAGCGGAGGGGTAATAAAGCGTTGTGGTGATAGCCATCAGCTAATTTTCCTCCCCGAGGTAGTTTTCCCCATCAAGGCCTTATGCAAATCACCCTGACCGCTTGCGACTGAATTAACCGCCTTCCGGTATCCCCTTTCTGCCCCCTCATCTGCAGCTTTACGGACCAGCGCCAACGTTGCATCGGAAGGGTTACCATTGATGGGGATATTGATTGTGGGCGAATAAATCGCGCCGCCACCTGTTGACTGGTTTGCAACTCGATCCAGAGTGGCATCCAGTTTTGCGCTGGTTTTAGCTGTCGTAACGCGCTCACCTTTCTGCAGGAGCCAGGTTCCTGTTTCGGGCACAGAGTCGATACCGTCGTGAGCCTGTCCATGAAGCGCCGATCCGATAGCAGTCATGAACACGCCAGCAGCAGCTGCCGCAGCTATTGCTTGGGTTGACGCCACCACGGGACCTACATAGGGAACACCAATCCAGGCAGTGAAGGCACTCAACGCTGCCATTGCTACCTGAGCAGCCGCATATTGCAGTAATGCAGCCCCAACAGATTGAATGAATGTCGCCGCAAAGTCCTGAGCGTTTAATTTACCGGTTTCCGCCCAGTTAATTACCATATCAGTTAAACTACTAAACGTTTGTGTACCTACTTGCTGCATATTTGCATATAGGTTTGAATATGCAGCAGCTTGATCTGATATTCCAGAAACGAAACCTGCGACACCATCGTTTTGTAACTCTTCTAACTTCTTATAGTGTTCCTCTTGAATTCTTAGCCTTTCATTCAGCGAGTTTTGAAGCGCTTCTTTCTTTTTATCGTATAGACTTTTTTCAATATCTCCAGACTGAAATTGATTTAAAAGCTCTTCCTGTCGAGAAGCAAAATCTTGCTGAATATCATTATTATCCTGCATGCGTGAACGTTCACGACTACCAGAATAACGGCCAACTATTTGGTTTTCAAACCCTTGGCGGACTAATTTATTCTGTCTTTCGAGATCTGAAACATATTCAGCTACTTTCGCATTTTCCTGATTAAGCCGTAACTCTTCCTTCTTGGAATCAAGGATTTTAGCCGCAGTTCGAAGTTGTTCCTTCTGCCCTTCAGATAATTTTTTCAGGTTTCCGCTGGTTATATCAAAATTAATCTTCTCCAGCTCGGTTACTTCTGCAGTTTTTTTACCGGTTGTTTCAATGAGGGCGGCCTGCTTCTGTAAATCAAGAAGCCTACTTTTGAAAGCGTTGTCAGTCGGATTGCTTTTTGGTTTTATTTTGGGCTGATTCTGGTTAGACTCCCCTTTTCCCAACGAAAAATCATTATCCTTAGCCGTATCAATGCCAAGATCAGAAAGAAGAGATGTGAGTCCTTTCGCTCCTCTATCTACCTGCTCCGGGGTCATTCTTGACTTTATCGCGCGAAGAAATTGAAGACGTTTAGTTAAAAAGTCTAATTCGTCTTTTTGTTCCTTACTTTGATTCCCTCGTTTATTAAGGAATTCAATGCGCTGTGAAATATCACTTTCATCAGCAGCATTATAATTACCTGATACAGCACCTATACGAGAGCGGGTATAAGTAGCAATGGCCCCCAAGCCACCAGCAATACGCCCCACAACCCCGGCAAGGCTTATGGCTTCACCAACCAAGTCTGATAGCCCCTGAAGAACAGCAGGATCGGTGAAGACGTCACGAATGTCATCAAGCCCATCCTGCAATGGCGTAAGGTCAACCTTAGCCAGCCCCGAAGCCATTTCCATTTTAAGACCGCGGGCGCTAGTCTCTATATCCTGAAAGAACTGATTAACCTTAACAAGGTTATCAATATCTTCTTGCGGTGGTGCGACACCAAAATCTTTTGATAGCTGGATAAACTGTTTCAGCTTCTCGTTGTTGTTGTCGAACAACGGCAGCATTTTTGACAGGTCATTACCCAGACTTTCGAGAATATTAGTTTTCCCGGCCTGAGTGGGTATTTTCTGTAATGCTTCACTGATTGCCATCAGCTGCTTATCTGGGGATTGCTGAGCCAGCTTCTGAGCTGAAAGCCCCAAAGTATCCAGCGCCTGAGCAGCCTCACCTGATTTATTCAGGACCGCATCGCCGACCTTATCATTAATGTCTTTGAAAATATCGGCTATGTTGTCACCGGTTAAACCGGCTTGTTCAGCAGCATATTGCCAGGATAACAAATCCTGGGTGGACATTTTAAGAGATTTTGCCCAGCGATCAACTTCTGTAACCTGCTGTGCAGTATTTTTAACAATGGCTAGCCCAGCAGCGCCAATACCAACAGCTGCGGTAGCCGCTGCAGCCCCCACAGCAATGATTGAAGAACTTACCTCTTTAGCGTCTTTTTTTACCTGGTCGCGCCACTTCTGAGAAGATCTTTCGGCTTTATCCATGCCCTGAACAAATCCACCTACTTTAGCGATCAGGTCGATTGTTAACGTACCGAGGGACTTGCCAGACATTTAATTTCTCCAGGCAACAAAAAAACCCCGCCGAAGCGAGGTTTTGGTTTGTTTATATATTGGTTAAAATTATTTAACTTTTCCCGTATAGCCCGCATTCACCTGAGCATCAGCGGAGTCTATTTTCCCATGGGAGTAAAAAATAGTATGTGCTTCAGCACCTGTATATCCACCATAGGAGTTTTTAGCATTAATGGTTATCGGAATAAGCCATCCATATCGCATAGCCCCACCTGATTCAGCTAAAATGCCATCCTTAAACCATGCTTTCTCTGGTGTACCAAAAGTATAATGAGCAGAATATGGGTCTTTTAACATCCTTCCCCACCAATCCTTTATCTGCTGCTGATAGTTATCCGGTAACACCCCATAATCAGCCGAGTGCAACTGAACTTGGCTAGGTGGATTTGCGGCGCACGCAGTTAACAATAATGCAAATAACATAATCGCTATTTTCTTCATATCCCTATCCCATTGGTTATTGTTGTACTGATGATATTGATACCTACAGCGATTTAAAAGTTATCAATGCCAACTTTTCATAGCTTCTTCAAGAGATAATGGCGCTTCGTTGATGTGCGGTGCAAAGTCACTAACCTTGAACGGAGGCGTGTTCTTTGCCTTATTGATGTTAGCCAGGACAGAAGCCACCAGCGAAGCCCCCCACTCGGTACGCATCATAACGTTAAGCTGACCATACTTATTACGGTACTTTACCCACACCTGAAACTCACGAAGGCTCATTCGCTCCTGAGCCTCCGCTATGGTCCGCCCACCGATGCCGTTCATGACTAACTCACACCAGAACTCGTCTTCTCCTGTGAGTTCGTAGTCTTTCCCAGATCGTTGACTTCCTGGATGACGGCCAGCAAAGCAATAACGATCGGCCCATCGAGCGCGCCACGATCTGGGGTAGCAGTTCCAAGAATGTCAGCCGCGGTAAACACTGGGGCGCCGTCCTGATCGCAAATATGCGCCGCAATGCGCTCAGCAATCGGGTCCGATTTCCCGTTATACGCCAGCAGTTCAGCTTTAGTGGTGTGGTAGCCCATCGGGCGCACATAGACGGTTGCGATATGCTCTTTCCTGTCACGGCCTTTCCACTTAATTTCTTTTTTCACGGGACGCCCGGTAAAGGCACCGGTTTCTTTTAACGTATCGAGAGTAAGTTGCATTTCAGCTCCTGAATTGAAAAGCCCGGATAACCGGGCATATTAATTACGCTGCGGCCTTCGGCACCCATACGGAAGAGCCAGACCGCTGGATCGTGGCGGAGGTCGTCACAACAGCGTTACCCTGAAAATCAAACGGGAAGTCGGAAACGTAACCCTGGAAAATGAACCAGGTGCGATCCGATGGCAGCACCAGGCCATCAACAGCATCCTCAGCGCCAGGAGCGGCGGCTGTCGGGATACTGGTTCCATCTGACCAGCCAACCGCAAAAGTTAACGGCGTCTGATCATTCGCTTCAGCGAGACCATGCAACATAATGTGGCTGGCGTTCGTCGGATCAGCGTTAAGCCCGACGGTTGCGGCCGCAGGCGTTTTAAGCCCCTTTTTGTAGGTTCTTGAATCCCGCTCACTCAGACAGGTATCTTCAATCTGATCGGCAGGGTTGCCGCCGGGGTTGAAACTGGTGATGCATTCAACCTCGCTGACCACGCCAGACTTGAGCACAAAAAATTGCGTGCCTTGCGTTAATACAGACATGTTTTGTCTCCATAAAAGAAAAACCCGCACAAGGCGGGTCAGTTTGGGGTTGTTGGTTATCTGGGCGTTATCCAGTCAACATCGAAGGAATAGCGGTATCGCATTGTTTCAGGATCACGGCTTTGTTCACCCCATCGGGTGATATAGGCCTTGCCCTCAATCGCGTCGCGTAAAGCACGGGCAACGGCGATCACGTCGGTGTCAGTATCACCATAGACATCAACCTGCAGAGAATAGTGATCTGCATCTGGCCGCTGGTTTAGATAATTTTCAGGGTTGCCACCTATGTTTTGCCAGACTGCATAGGGGTAAACGATATTATCGTTCTGCATACCGAACGGATAAAGCCGCACGGGATTAGAGCCTAACAAATCCCTGACTGCCTGGCTGGCTGCGCAAACTGCAAATATTGGAGCAATCATACCGGCGTTCCTTTTTTAGCCGCCCGTCGCACAGCGCGATCAATGGACTTTTCCAGCTCCGCTGCGAAAATATTAATTACGTCGGTATCAACACCATTGATCGCCGGTCGCAAAACAGGCTTTGCTGCTGCGTGCTCTGTGCCGAACTCCAGGAATCGCCAGTACCAGGTATCCCCGCCGGGATTACCTTTATCTCCGGCAGTGTTAAAGCTTTTACCCACCCTGCCTTTTCGGACGTTGGCCTTTGTATTGGCGTATTGCCTGGCGCCGCCCATCACCCCGACACGAAACGTTGGATCGCCGGTTCTGCGAAATGCCTTGCTGCTGAAACTGACCACAATGTTTTTGTAGATAGCCTCTTTGGTGAGAGGGTCATCAACCCGCGCGGCATTATTGCGCGCTCTGTCCCTGATCACGTTTGCCGCTTTACGCAGCGCTGCACGACCGGATTTATCGCGAGTGACCTGTGAGACGGCATCCAGTTTCCCCAGGACGGAATCGAGCCCAGTCAGGTTTACTTCTACGCCATCAGCCATCGTTAGCCCCCTCTGAACATGGCAGTGTCAGGTATTCCCTGCCGCTCCGGGGGTCAGGTAAAACGCCCTCAATGTTGTAGATGCGGCCACGAAACAGGATCCGATGTTTGCGGGTAACACCCTCACGGTAACGAATCGTTATCCGGGTGGTAACTTCGCCCTGAGAGGCCTGGGCGGCGATAAACTCACGTGCGGATAAAGCAGCGACTTCGGCCCAAAGGGTTGCGACATCGCGCCAGGTATTAATCACGGCTCCCGTTGTCGGGTTCTGTTCTTTTACCGGCTCCTGCAGGGTTATCCTGTGACGCAATTTCCCGGCCTGCATATCACCCCCTCGTTCTTTGACTCAGGTACACAGGGCGATCATCACCCAGTGAAGTGATATCAATATCGTCATCTGCAGCCAGCGACTGGATAATTACATCGGACAGGGCGACGTTAGATTCAGCCAGGCGGTTTATCGCTTCCGTCTGCTCTCTCTGTGCTGCTGTTTGTTCTCTCAGCGCTGCTATCAGCGCGTTTACCAGTTGCTCGTTCATAGGCTATTTTCGTCCACTTTTTTAACCATTCACGCCGTTTAGCACATCCAGAGCAGCCCATTAATTCCACCTCCGGTGCCGAATCAGAAGCGCTTCAACACCCAGCGGAACTTCCGAAAGGTTCTGCGCTACCGCTTCGCGGTTCGCATACCAGTGTCCAATCAGCAAAAGCATTGCCGCCCAGATGCCGGAAGTAAAAATAATCTCACGGGGCTGAGTTTCCCCTTCCACTGGCGGCGTTAATGTTTCGACCAGCGCCCCGTCGCAGAACCGCTCAACATAATCGACGGAGGCCGACGCATAGGCAGAAATAAGCGTATCTTCGTCGTCACCATCAACCTTCAGATGCGCCTTTATCTGCGCCAGCTGTTCCTCGCTTATTTCCACCTTTACCCCCTGGTTTGGCTTTAGCAGGCTCCGCAGAACCAGAGTCTGTTGCCTTTTCCGGCTCAACCGCCTCGGCCAGATGCAGTTTCACCAGTACTTCGCCGATTCCTTTATGCACCTCGCGGATTTCCCCCTGAGATACCGTACCCAGGTGATAATGCGAGAACATACGGAGAGCTTTAATTTTCATCGCATTTACGCGGCCATTGCTGGCCGCGCCCTTTTTGTTATGCACCAGTGCTGACAGCAATATCACCCGTCACAATCGCTGCCGGGCGATAGTGGGCCAGCGCCAGGCGCTCTTCGCAAAGGATGGTCAGCATGTTTTTAACGAAGTTATCGCGGTCCTGGTTGCTGATCTCGATGGTGGCATCCATGCGATCCCAAACCTGCGACGCCAGGCCAAACGCGCCAACGGTGAATTTGCCTGCCGTCTGCGCCGTGGTCGACACCACCGGAAGCCCCCAAAGCACTTTCGAGGCAAACGCCTGCGGGCCACCGAGAATGTAATTGCCGTTAGCGTCCTTCAGCAGGGCAATACGGTGCCAGTCCGCCGGGTTCAGAATGATGCCGTCTGCTTCGAACTCACTCAGCGATACCTGATAGATGGCGTGTGCCAGAACATCAGCGCCAGTATCTCCGGTTGCGTTGAGTGTGGTTTCGTAGTCGTTCGCTACTACGTTGAGCCCCTGCAGGTTATCGCCGGTACCGTCCCCGTTCAGCATCTGGTTCTCTTCCACCAGTGCCAGTCCGTACATCATGCGGGAATTGATGTAAGACTCGAGCGCCGGGGCATCATCCATGATCTGGCGCGATGCCTGGATCCAGTGGGCGATAGTTTTCACGTTCGCCGTTTCTTTGGTGAAGGTGATATTACTTTCCGGCTTGAGGGTACCTTCTGCCACTGGTGCTGCAGCGTTGGTAAACACGTTTTCGCGCACGTATTCCAGCGCGTTACTGGTGATACGCCCCTGTGCCAGCAAGTCACGCACAGTCAGACGGCGAAGGCCCGGCATAAGAATACCCGGCAGCTGCTGCGGCTGGACCAGGGCGCCTGCCGACGCTGCGCCGGAACCAATCGCTTTATCAAAGCTGGTGACTTTCGCTTTGGTACGCGAGCCGTCCCAGCCCTTCATCAGATCTTCAGATACGCGCTGAGCAAATGACTTCTGCGCAGTCTGATCAGGAGAGTTCCCGGCCAGTTTCTGCTCAAGATCGAACAGGCGGGCACCGGTGGCTTTCAGTTCTTCCTGTGCTTTCGTCAGATCGGTCTGCATCTGCTTGTTGATTTCACCGGTCTGGTTGATGGATTTACGCTGTTCTTCGATAAGCTCCTTTACTTCTTTTTGGGAGTTTTCGATAGCTTTTTCCAGTACAGATAATTCAGACATGTGTTACTCCGTTAAGGTGTCCGCAGGTTAGCGGCAAATGAGTTAATGCGCTGTGCCAGCGCGTCAATGTCGTCGCTACCGAACTCGCTTCGGCCTGCAGACTTAACACGGGCGATAAATGCCTGTGCTTCAGAACGCGAAAGCCCGACTGAATCCCTCAGCCAGGCCTCCGCATCGCGAATAGATTTGATACTGTCGATGCTCTTCATAGCCGTTACGCCAGCGAGCTCGTTGGCCGGGAAAGTACAGACGCTAATTTCCCGCAGGTAAGAGATGTTTTTGAAGATGAGCCCTGACGTGCCAACGGTGTAATCATCAGGCCCAACGGAAAACCCCACTGACATCCCTTCAACCGTGCCATGCTGCATGGCAGCTTTCAGGTCTTCGGCCAGGCTAAGCCCTGGAGTAAGTTGACCACGGACAAATAGCCCCTTGTCATCTTCATGCATTGCATCCCATTTACCGACCGGGATAGCACGTGTCTGGTGGTTAAAGAACATGGCCACCTTGCGACTCTGGTTAGCAATCACACCAGCGAAAGCACCTGGCAAAATAATGTCGCCATCGGCGTCGGTGTTATTAAAAACCGAGGCATACCCTTCAAATGTTCCCTTACTGCCGTCGCCGATGAACTTGATTTCTGTCTGGTCGAAAGCCAGCGTCTTCTGAATGTCAGGCATCATAGCCCCCATAAAAATTAAGCCCCGGCATTGCGGGGCTCTTTGTTTGTTCCGAGATCGGTAATGGGCACGTTCTGCGACTGCCGTGTCGCCACATCACCTCCGGGCAGCGGCGGCAGGTTATCGAGCCTTCGAACCTCGTTAACGGTCCGAATCCCGGTATTGACCATGATTTGCATAAATGATGCCCGGCTTGTTGAATCACCGCGCAACAGCCCGTCGAGGTTATGCTCGGCGTGAATGATGCCCTGTTCTGACTCTTTGACCAGCCAGCGCTCAATGCTGTACTCCCACCGATCAAGGTAGGGTTTGAGGGTATACTGGAGAAAGCCTAGGTTTTGCTGTTCAATCCCCGATCCCCAGGAGGTGGTTTTGTCCACATCGCCGACCAGATGTGGAGGCACGCCGTAAAATCGCGCCAGTTCGGCGACCTGAAATTTACGCGCAGACAGAATTTCTGAATCCTGAGGCGAAACGCCGATAGGTTGCGTGGTGAAGCCGCTCTCAAGGATCCAAAGCCGCTTTTTGACCGGGCCACCAGCAATCTCCTTAAAGTTTTCCTCCAACTGCCCGCGCTGCTCTTTCGTCAGCACCTTGCCGTCAGTCATCAGGATCTGCGGAGACTTCGCACCATTGGCGAAAAATTCACGCTGGTTATCTTCCATCGCTATGGCCACACCAGCAGACTTCGCACTGAACGCCAACGGCGAAAGACCAGTCAGCCCATTGAAGCCAAACCCTTTGAGATGAAAAATTTCTTTCTGTGAAAAGTCGGCGTATTCAGTGTCCCGTCGGTAGCGATAGATAATATTTTTACCGTTATCGCTGAGCCGAACTTCCATATTGGCGCTCATCAGTGGAACCATGCTAATCACGTCACCAACACTGTTTCGCTCAACATGTGCATAGGCGTTGCCGTAGGCACATAGTTGCATAGTCATTGCTTCGCGAAACTCAAGAGCGGTCATGAAGTTGTTGGGACGGAATCTCAGCAGCTTCGCCAGGGGGTGACTGTTGTCCACTTTCGTGCGCTGATCATTTTTGGTCTGATAAACATCGAGTGGTAAAGATGCTGTTACGGTGGAGATTAACCTGATGCAGGCCCATACCGTACTGATTTGCATATTACGCTCATCAGTCACAACAGAATCACCAACCACACCGTGCGCTGACGTACCCGCCATTTGCGAGCCCTTATCGGGTGTCACCAGGCGGCCGCCGGTCAGGATAGAGGCCATGCGCGCCCAGAATGGCGATCGCGTCCGCAGGTCAATGCTGTAATCGGTATCTGCCATTTTTACACGCTCAAAAAGTTGTAAATGAAATCATTAACGTCACCCTGCTCCTCTACCTCGTCACTAGTCTGCGCGCCAATAGACATCGCCAGCGCTACCATGCCGTCGATACGTCCGCTCGACTTACCTTTCACAAACTTGCGGTTACCGGCAGGGTCAGTGATTACCGTGGCGTTTTTGGCGCACATTTCGAGGATCGGATGATTGCCGTGCTTCAGCTGCGCACCGAGCAGTTTGGCTTCCAGCTCCCTGAGAGCAGGCGACATGGAAACAAACCCCTGACCGAACTCTACGAATCGTTCGAGCTCCACATCTGTGAAACCAGCATCGATGAGATGCGGGCGAAGGAAGCGCATGTTATAGCGGTCAAACGCCAGCGCCCTGACGTTACAGAGATCAAAAACGCGCCGCAGCTCCCTCGCGATAAATCCATACTCGATAGCCTTACCAGGTGTCGTGTTTAGCCAGCCCTGCTTCGCCCATATGTCATAAGGCACACGATCGTTACGCGCCTTATCTGCCAGCCCTTCCTCCGGTAGCCAGAATTTACAGTGCACATCGCCCTGCGTGGTGTTCAGCACCAGTGCGGTCAGGTCTGACACGCTGGAAAGATCGAGCCCGCCCCATACGGTAGCCCCCGCAAGTTCGCCGGGTTCCTCCTTGTTCATATGCCATACACTCTGGCTAACGAACGGGCTTTTCGCTTCAACCCTGCGGTTTAAAACAAGGTTCTCAAACTCTGCCTGGCGAGACGGCAGGCGTTTCGCACTGGCGGCCATATCCAGCACTTCTTTCTGGTTCATGAACACATCGAAGGCCGGGTTTGCCAGCCTGATTGCCTCGACAGAGAAAGGATCGATATCTTCCGGCGCGGTCTGAAGCCGGACCACCGTCCGGGGATCGGCTCCGGTCAGGCCATCATCAATCAGCAGGCTAAGCAGGTCGCTCGCATCGGGCGCCTGGGTGCTGATGATTATCGAAATAGGGTTATCCTGTGCAGCGGTGGCGGTTTCCAGCGCTTCATAAAGCGGATCTCGCGGACCACGCACCTGGCCCAGTTCGTCGTGTGCGACAAATCGCGGCGAGAAACCGTAGGCCGTGGTAGCTTCGGCACTCAGTGCGCGGTAATAAGAACCCAGCTCAGGGCAGTGGATTTCTTTAGCTGAATCCTTGATCGCAACGTACTGCATTAGTACCGGGTTCATCCGGCACATCTTCGAGGCCAGGTTAAACAGAATGGCCGCCTGGTCGCGTGAGCGTGCCGCAGAATACAGCTGCGAGTTCGGTGCAGCCTCGGGCCCTATCAGGTAGAGCAGCATCAGCATGGCGGTTTCCACCGTTTTGGCGTTTTTTCGCCCGCGACTGATGATTGCGCGACGTGTACCATGCTTGTTGTCGAAAATGGCTCTGAAGTCATCCTTCATGAACTCAGCCATTTTCAGCGGCTGGCCGACAAACTTACCTTCGGGAATATAAATATTTCTTTCGCACCAGAGGATATTCCTCTCGGCTCTTGTCAGAGTTTTTTTAGCCATCGAAGAGCCTTATTCAATTTCCCAGGGTTTTTTCTCCCGCGGCAGATTTTTGTTGGCGCGTCCTACTGTTTTAGGATCAGCAGTCGCCTGCCGGGTGATACGCAGTCGCGTTGCCAGTGAAGACGCAGACCGTACTTCACGTTCGCGCATCGTGAGCAATTTATCGTAGCGCTTCAGCCCATCATCCCGAGCCAGCCACTCCAGCTCAAACTCCTCGATCTGAGTGGTTAACAGTCTCGCCTGCACCACATGCCGACAGTACATTTCCATCATGTCGCGATGTGTTTCAGTAAATGAGCTGGCCGGGTTATCGTTAACCAGTCTGATCCAAACGTTTATCTCTGGATCGCTAAGGTGAAACGAGGGCTGCAGCCTGCTTTCAGCCAGAGCCGGAAGCGACACAGCCGTCGTCGCGGCAAGAGATTTTCTGCCTCGCTGTGCCATCGCTTTTTTCCTTTTTTTCTGGACGTTTTTGAAAAGAAAACTGGGGGCGCGGTCTTTTTACGATTGCGGCCAGAGTTTTACCCCTCCCCCCATCCTGTCGGGCTGATAATGAGAAAAGCTATCATTTCTCGATGATCCGCAGGTTTTCACGGGGAGGACTGGGTAACACCAGGCGCTCACCGACACCGACAGACATTGTCAGGATGATCGTTGGTAGCGTCTCTTTTGCTGTATGACTGAAGGATATGGCGGATGCAGAAAGAAAGCTCATACCATCAATGCTCAGCTCCACCAGCTTGCCATCCTGGTATTCAATCTTCAGGTCTTGCATTGCGTGCTCCTGTTACCAGATAACCCTGCCTTCATTGTCGAACTCGGTAACCGTTCCGCCCTTCTCCATGCGTTGTTTAACCGAGTCGTGGCAGCGCTTGCATAGCGACTGAAGATTGTTCGGGTCGTGGAAGAGGGTTTCATCGCCCTTGTGAGGTTTGATGTGATCAACAACGGTTGCGGATATCACCTGATTTCGCCTGAGGTGAAACTCGCAGAGTGGTTGCTTCTGAAGCTGGTGATAACGCAGCCGGTACCACCGTTTAGTGTTATAGAGATGATGCCAGGGTGAACTTGACGCCATATTCACTCCAATAAAAAAGCCACCGTTTAAAAGGTGGCTTTCATAAATTACAAAGGGATTCTATAGAAGGTTTTTCTTTGCCATTCTTAGCTTATGTTCGAGATTTCTTATTGTTATCCCTAGCTCATTAACTTTCTGCTTGGTATATCGTTCTGAATATATCCAGTAGTCTGATTTCTTCTCACATATGTCTGACAACTCAGGAGAAATATCTTGAAACAAGAGACCGACACGCCTCCACTCCTTTGCAAGTTCAAGTTCCCTTTGAGCGTCTTTAACACCTTGGTGTGCGAAATCCCTCAGGTAGGCCCGATTATCTATCAATAAATTTGATAGCGCTTCCAACTTGGATAATGTTAGCTCTCGATTCTGTTTGGACCATGACAAATAGCATTCCCATAATCCAGTAATAGTAGCGCTTATATATTCGCCCATATTTAACGACCTGATTGTGTGCAAGTAGTTAAACATATCACAAACAACCAGTATTTGCATACTGCAGTGCCTTAACTTACCTTTCCTACGTTTTATTGACACACTGCAAAGATTCTCTATTGATTACTTTAGTTATCGAACTTGGCTGCTGTATCGACAAAATCATTGAGCCAAAGAACGAACTAAAAATACTACTATTTAGGGTTTCTTGATGCTTGCGTAGCTAAAAGCGCATACGCTGTCATGAAAATCATAGATATTAAATCAAAAGTCATCAGCATTCCATATAATAATAAAAAGATACTCAACACATGTGTAATAAACCCAACCTGGAATAGTTTCAGAAAAAACTCACCCATCAGGACAACAGCATATACCATTAGAGGATAAGCCATATCGACAACCATTAACGATGCGCCAAATGTTTTATTTTTACCGTTATGTTTGATAAGATTTATTTTCTCAATGAATTGATTCGGAAGGGCAAAAACAACAACAAACACACCAATGCCAAAACCTAATATGCTCGGAAATATGGATAAAGCAACAAGGGTTGCGTCGAGACCTGCAGTGTTTGAGTTGGGATTGTAAAGCCCATCTCTGAAAAATGTCACAATCAACAAACTTAAAACAAAAGTAAATAAAACACCAGAAAGTACCCTCCGCACCCAATTTTTGAAATTTGCAATTCGCTTCCTTTCTGATAAAACTCCAGAATTAGCATAAAAGTTGGCAATGATAAAAATTGCACCAACATATGGAATAGACTTAATTATTTTAAGTATATTCTCATGATTAATGTCCCATCCACCAACTTTCATCATACTATCCTTTTCTAATTTTCTTTAGCAATCCACTTCCTGTTCTGGACTCATTATTAGCTGCATTAATTGTGTTTTTCACATCATAATAATAGTCTAAAATTGATGCCCTTTTTTTCATAGACTCAGACACACGTTTTCTTACAGGATAATCGGCCATTTTGAAAACTTTTTTCTTATTGCTTTTGTCTTTATAAGATATTTCAGTATTCCCAAACTTGCATGATAAACCTGCATAAACCAACGCGATTGTACTAACGTCAGTCATTATTGAGTCTTTGTCTGATGACTCTTTATGCTCCAGCTTATCAATCCCTTTATCTTTCATTTCAGCCTCAACCCCCTCTAGCAATTCTTCTAGTCCTTCAATAAAATCATTAGAGTTAGAGAAAGTTATTTCTGTTTTAAAGGAATAATATCCTTTAGACTCTTTTATAACATTATCTAGACTAGCAGAAGATGTTAATTCATCAACACTCATGCGAAAGGATGGATATAATTTCCTGCGCGCATCTTTAAACACCTCATTAAGCACCTTATATAAAACACTTGCGCTAGGTAATGAAGGGCTATCTTCGATAGCAAGGATATGCAATACAGGATCAAATACAAACCTATACTCATAAATCTTACTAGACTCGCCAAAACCAGCTGCATAAGTCTGAACTCTGCTAATAGTTTTTCTAACAACATCTACCTTGTCAAACTTTAAAAAACGACCATAAACCATGTCCTCTCTAGCATTTATTTCATACGGAGCAAAAAAGAAATCATTCCTCAATGGAACAGCGATATTTCTTAAATCACCTTCCGATGACAAAACTTTGCGAAGTTTGTCTCCCAGATGCTGGAATAATTTAATATAACCCTCTTTACCAATATGTTTTTTACTATTGGTTAGAGGTAGCATCTGTATATTATAATATTTGTAAGTAGCCATAAATATCCATTGCTATGTGAGTGTAAACACACATCATAATTCAATGGATTTTGTAACACTTAGCAACGCAATGGATAATTGGGACTTGCGTCACATTTTTAGTTGGTTACAGTTTCTTTTAACTGTTCTGTTGTGGGTTAGAATGTCGCGCTTGGTCTGCCTATCCAGCACGTCGATATCGTGGTCGGTCAGGTAGATAATGCGAACCCAGCTGCAGGCCGTATCAACGACTACCGGGGCGGGTAAACTTTTCGCGCAGCTCCCGATCAACATCGTCATCAGGCATATGGCTAACAGTCTGCTGTACATTACTGGCCCCTTTCACAACTTCCGCCTTACGTTCTGCCGCGGCGATGGTGGCGGCGGCGTTTTCTTCGGTACGTTGCTGATCGGCTTTGGCTTCCGCCTTATTGGTCCCGCGAGCGTGACCAATGCCGAATGCACCAGCGATAGTGCCCAGGATTACGACCACCAGCCCAGCAATAATTTCTAAGCTCATCGTTCATCCCTTACTGATTGCGGAACCTTGCCAACCATCTGGCTATGCGAACCTACCTCGGAAATCCCAATACCGCTGATACCGATGTATTCCTGTCCGGTCTGCTTATCCTGAATGAGATAAACACCCCGCCAATTTCCATATGCAAGCCCATCGCGGAACTCAGACATTTTTGTCACGCTAATCCGGTCTGCATCTGCAGAAAGTTGGGATGATACAGCCATAGTCGATTTGGCAGGTTCAGGGCTGGCATCACACGCAGAAAGAAGAAGCGCAAAAGCGACCACACATATTTTCAGTTGCATGTCACACCACCAGTACCGATTTTGCTTTCAGGAAGCGAGCGCGCCGGTTATTAATCCCGTTTTGTCCGCCGTTTATAATCTTCGTGACCCGGACAAGATCACCCGGATATTTCAAGCAACCTTTTGAGACATAGAACCATGCTGCACTACGGGCTGCGTAGGAGGACTGCTCCAGTAATTCTGGCTGTGCCACCAGATCAACCTTCAGCCCGTTGCCGCAGTCCCTGTAATTAGAAAGTCCGGTTATTTGAATAAGTCCGCGCCCTCTATAAACCCATCCATCAGTTGCCCTGCTGTTACCCAACCGCTTGCTATAGACAATGTTGGCGATAGCCCGCTGGCGCTCCAGAGGTAACACAGTTTCCGACTGGCTGCGCCCGAGGGAATTGGCCTGATCCTGCGTTAACCTGCCGTAACGAACAAAATCAGCAAGCCCGGCGATGCTGTAGTTGAAATTCTCCACTACCCTGTTAAACCCGAGGCTTTCATGGCCGCACTGAGCAATGAACATTGCCTGGTCGATAGCGGAAGTGATGCCAAACTCTTTCATCGCGGCTGTAAAGTGCGGAAACCAGCGCGCAGCTAACCCGGCGCTGATACCAGCCGCCTTCTGGAATTGTGTTTGATTCATTAGTGCCTCAGTGCATCAACCAGACGCGCTATATTCCCCCTGAACCAGAGAACCGCGCCGCAGATAAGAATGTTTGCCAGTACCACCAGCCAGTGGGATGACTCGTACAAGCCAAACAGGAAACGGAAAGGGATGCTGGCATAAACCAGCACAGTGAAGTAAGCCATCAGCGATATCATGGGGCGGTGTCTTGACCCGTCGCGCCGGTAGAACATCAACGCACCAACAATTACAGCGCATATCACCGCATTGACGATTGCGCTCGGATCACTTGTTACCATTGCTTGTCCCTCCTCCACGTAAGCGAGAGAGAATCCCAAACAGGCTACCCAGATCCTGACTGTTAACGAACGTCAGCAATTTAATGGCTATTGCTGCAACGATTACAGCACCGAGAGCATCAAGCGGCCTGTCACTGTACCCCGTCCACTTTGAGAAGTAAGACCCCAGCAGAGGAGCACCAATCACACCGAAGATGAATGAAGTTATGAAGTAGCCCACCAGCTTTAGGCGGCTGATATTTACCGCCGTCGCGACATAGAACACTGCCCCAGCGAACGCACCAAATACCACGCCATAATCAATGCCAGTTGCAAGGCCGAACATACTGGCCCCCATCAGCCCGCCAGCAGCTACCGTTGTGCCAGAAACAGGATCGGACATTTAGCCCCCTCTTTTTGCTGTGAGTCCTCTCAATCGAGGGGAAAGATAAATTCTATTTACTTGAATACCGTATGTACTTCTAAGGGTATACTTAGGATCTTTACGTTCGATTTAACACTGGAGCAAGAAATGACCAGTTCAGAACTTTTGGAATTGATCAAAAAAGATGTAAGTGATGTAAAGCAACAAGGTTCAGAAACCATCCCGGTCGATAATTTACTTCACTATCTTTCAGAAATAGATGTGACAGAGCAGCCAGAGGCTAATGCTTTAACTCTCGAAGGGATTAAACATCAAAACTCCACCCAATTGGAAATAATGAAAATTGAAAATAGCTTTCAAATAGAGTCTTTCAAAGCTGCTATCAGTATTGGTGCGAATGCTTGCAGAACATTTCTAATAATGAATGGAGGTGCAGCAATCGCTCTGTTGGCTTTTTTAGGAAATATTTGGAACAAGAATTCCTCAGCTGAAGCTGCGTCTGCTATCGCATCAGCTCTCTATCTTTTCTGTGGAGGAGTCGTTCTGGCCGGACTTTGTTCGGGCTTATCCTATTTCTCACAGTGCTGCTTCGCATCATCATATCTTGGAACCAAAAAATTTTATCTTTGGCTCGGGCATACAATAAATGCTGTAGCTTGTATATGCGGCGCCGGTTCCATCTTCATATTTGCTTATGGTTCCTATTGTGCTTATCAATCAATGATTGCTCAGTTAGTAAAATAAAAAAACCCGCTCATTGGCGGGTTTATGTTTTGTTCTGCTGCTCAGTTCGCTTTAACGTCCCGAGCCTATCACAATTCAAGCAGTTTCTGGCTCACTTTGCAAGTAAAATCTGTCGCGATTTGTGCCGAATGCGTCACACATTGGTGCGTACAGCATCGATTCTGCCAAACTTATCCATGCATCAACTCTTCTCCTACAGGTCATAAAGCACCAGTCAGGATGCTTTTCATAGAGCTCTTCCGCTATGCGGCGTTTGCTCTTCCGTAACCGGTAATGCTCCACCAGCAGGTGATACAGCTCTTTGTGACCACCCGTAATAAGGACTGCCCCCAGTACCTTATCAATCAGCAGTCCTTCATCGTCTGTACAGAAGGCCAGGCCGCTTTTGTTTTTCCCCGCGAGTATTTCACGAAAAAACGCCTCAAGCTCAGGCTTCGAGATGCCAGACTTCTTCATCCGGCGTAATGCTTCGTTGATGGCTGTTTTAGTGACTTTCCCGGAAGCCAGTAACTGGTTAAACATATTGCCGCCACTACCGCCGCCGATGTAAGACCAGCGGCCCCACATGCGCAGCTTCCCCTGAATCCAGATGGCCTCCAGCGTTTTCAGCCTGACCATTTCACCAGCTTTTCCAACCTCGGACGGGTTAATCATTATGCGTTCTCCACTATGCCAGCACGCCAATTGCCAGCGAACGATCCAGAAATCGAAACAGCAGCTCAAGCTGTGAGCCGTACTTCTCCTCAAATGCCACGGTGTCAGCGTGCAACTCGTCGTGATGTGCTCTGCAAAGCGGCAACACAAACAGGTCATGCGCTTTTGTTCCCATTCCACCTTGTCCGTGGCCTATCAGGTGATGGGGATCATCTGCTGGTTTGTTACAGCAGACACACTGCTGGGACTTAACCCAGCGCGTCCAGCTCTCGTTTACCCAGCGGCGGCGCTTTGGTCGCAGCATGAATGATTCCGGCGTTTCAGGATCTACGCGAAGACCGAGAATCTTTTTCTGTACCACTTCGCTCGCCGCTGGCTCCGGCACAATATCGCTCTCCTTCATCACTGGTTGATGCTTTATTTCCGGCAATCGCAGGGCTTTCCGGGCCAGCGATTCAGGGATGACGTGCGCCAGATTGTTTATCACCAGCCACCAGCACAACTCCGGGATCGTCAGTTGATGGTCTTCGTTGAACCCCAGCTGTGAGCGGATGACCGTTATCAGCCAGGATACCAGGTTCTCACGCGCAATGCCTGCCAGCGTCTCTGTGTACTGATCACGCAGCAGGTTATCGCAGGCCCAGCAAAGGCGGATGCTGCCAGGCTCATGCCGGAACAGCGTAAAATTTTCGCTGTGCCATGAGCCGTGGGGATACTGGCATTCAAAACGACGCTCCAGCTCGGCCTCCAGCGAGCTAATACCACCCGCGCGCAGAATGACGTCTTTGTTTTCGAGTACTGGTATCAAAACTGGGTCTTCTGCCAGTGGCTGCGTAGCGGGAGGAATGACGCCGGTTGCATAGTCGCTGTATTTTTCCGGTGCAGGCTCAATCAGTACCCGCCCTCTCCTGAACATCGGCATGAGATCAGCACCTGGGCGAAGCAGAACAACGCCCATGCGTGGGGCAATCTCAGGGGTTAGTAGTGCTCTCATATCATCTCCACGTCAGGCAGCTGCACGAAAACGACGGATAGTGATTTCTACTTTCCCTTTCTTCACGATGTTCCCCCACTCCACCAGCATGCGCTTAACCTGACTGTCGTCTTCCCAGACGCCTGTTAGAGTCAGGGCATCGAACAGCGCTTTGTTGTAGTTATCGATATCCCGACGGCGCTGATCCGGCGGATACAACACTATGTGAACCTCGGCCAGATCAGAGGATGGCCGGGGAACGGCCCGCAGTTGCTCAATAATCGCCGCTCTCGCTGCCTGCTGGAACTTGCGCCCTGTCTCGCTTACCAGATGCCTGCCTTTCAGCGGTCCCTTGCTCGGGGCGCGCCAGTAACTATTTACGCTCGGTGGAAATGGTAAAGTCAGTTTCATTTAGCCCCCTTAAAGGATCGCGACAACGTCTTTTGCGACTTCCCGCGTACTGCTTTTGCAGGAAATCGAACGGCGCGCTTTGATGAATTGCAGGTTAAAACCATGCTCCCGGTACAGGTCGAGAACCTTCGGTGCAGATGAGTTAGAAATCACTACCCGAGCGCCACGGTGAAAGGCAGATACGCATTGCTTCGCCAGGTCCACCTGGTTCTCCCAGCTAAAACCACCAGCGGCATAGGCGGTGAATCCGGTTGTTCCCGGCATCGGTTCGTAAGGCGGATCGCAGTAAACCACATCCCCTTTCCCGGCCAGGCTGATTGTCCGGCGGTAATCAGCGGTCATGAAGACGCAGTTATGCGCCATAGCGGCGAAGGATTTCATTTCGACCAGCGGGTAATACGGCGCCTTGTAGCCTCCCCATCCCACATTGAACTTGTTCGCCTGGTTGTAGCGCATCAGGCCATTGAAACAATGCCGGTTGAGATACAGGAATGCAGCTGCGCGTTCAGTAGCATCCAGCGTCTGAGCGTTGAACTCGGAACGGATCAGCTCATAGCCATCTGGTGACCGCATGTGCTCGAACATCCAGCGGGCCTTCAATTCCACTTCATCCGGCACGACCGCTAACATCTGATACAGATTAATCAGGTCCGGGTTAACGTCCGCCAGCAGATAATCTGCGTGCTTATCGCTGTTCAGGAATACCGACCCACCACCAACGAATGGCTCTATCAGGCGTTTCCCTGCCGGGATATGCACGAACAGGTCAGCCAGCTGGGTATACTTTCCACCTGCCCATTTCAGAAATGGCTTGCTCATGAACGGAACCCCGCTGGCACTGAATAATCCACGTCGGAATAACTGGACTTGAACGCCGTGTCTTGTTTAACCCACTTTCCGCCAGTCCAGGCTGGGCGCCCGGCTGCTTCCCATTTTTTGGCCTTGTCGAAATACTCGACGCAGTTCTCGGGAGCAAACAGCGTTTTGGGCCGCAGGTAGTCGCTCATCTTCGGATCCTGAGCCCATTTCTCGTTCAGGTAGTCAACCACCAGCATCAGGTCTTTAGGGCTGTAATCTTCGGCCAGGCGTCCCCGGATATAACCCAGCGTCGTTTTGGTTCGTCCCCCCTTGCCATAGGTCGAGTTGGTTACCCGATTGAAATGATCCAGAACGAGTTCTGCCGGATCGGTCTGGTCTGGTTGCAGCGCAACCGGACAAGAGTCTTTACCTGTAATCTCTGTAGTACTCTCTGTTGTATTCTCTGTAAGATCATCGTGCCAATTTGACCTGATGACAGCGGTTCGTTTTGACCCGGTGGAGCGTTTCACAATGACCTCTTCCATCGTGTCATTTTGACCTGATGGAACGGCGCATTTTGACTTCTTCGATTTGGTCACTTTGACCTCATCTAAAAGCTCACTCTCGTAGTTGATCGTGTAGTAGTTCGTCATGTCGCGTTGGGACTTGTTCAGCTGCTCAACTTTAAGCACGCCCAGGCTCTTCAGCCGGGTGAAGGTGCGCTTCAGAGTGGATTCAGACCAGAACGGGAATTGCTCCAGCCATTGCTCTGTCGTGTTGTAGATCCAGCGTACGCCGTCACGCTCCAGCCCTGAGTTAGTCTCCTGCAGCCAGTAGTTAAGCTGCTGCAGCGCAATGGCTTCATTCAGGCCTATGCTGTACGCAAGGTCAGGATTGATGACTATCGGCCTTGATGGCATTAACAGGCTCATAAGACCCCTCTATTTCCCTGAATTTTCGTCTGAACTGCTCGAGGGGGCTGAAACACTCGTGCTTATACCCTTCGCGCAGGTATATAACGCGCTGTGTCTGGGGCTCCCAGCGTATGACCCTGACCGGGACACCGTAGTGATCTCTGAACCATCGGTTAAGTTCTCGCATACTTTCTCCGCCTGGCCGTTAAAGTCCCCTACCACCCACTGAGCAAACTGGTAGCAGACAGGTTCGAACCCGCCTGGTACTCTTACCCCATACACGAACTGCACCGGTCCTGCTCCACCAGGAACTGGCCGCGCTACAAGTTGCGACCTGCGGTACTGTGTTGATAAACTGTTCATGCGTTAGTAATCTCCACTGATAACGACACGCCACGACGCCAGGAGCTGCAACTCGCTGGCGTCACTTCTTTTTGCGTGAAAATAACGTGATAATTGCGGCAATCTCTTCTTCCCGAGCTGCCAGATGGCGGCGGTGATGCACCATGATTTCTTCGGCCTCGTGCCTTTCAATAACGCCATCTTCAAGTGCCTGTTCGATAATCTGATCAACCTGTCCCCTGGCGGCAGAGGTACGCATTGCCCGGCTAAACAAGTCCACGCGATCCAGCTCTTCCAGGTGCGGAACATCCACCAGCAAAGCACCACGACGGCGGGCGAAGTAGTCTGCCAGTAGTGACGTGTTGGAAATGTCTTCCATCGCTTCCAGCTCCGATACTTCAAAAAATCGACAGCCGTTTTTCTCGTAGAGGTTGTTGTTGAACTGCGTCACGGTCATTCCCAGTGCGCCAGCCATTGCTTCGCGCCCACCTGGATATGCTTTGCACATCGCTTTGACGGCTTCTTTGAGGTTTGGCTCTACCATATTGATTTTCCTTTTGTAGTTATCGAATAACCGCTTAAGCAGTACGATTATTTGCACTTGGTACGTCATCTGTTTGATAGCGACTTGGGTACAAAATGTGTAATTCGCTTATTTCTCCTCTAAAGAACTTGGCTAATCTCTCCGCCAGTTCGACAGATGGGACTTGCTCGCATCTTTCAATGCGGCTCAACGTTGCAGGATCTACCTGTACCCCGGTTGCAACGTGCAATAAGGTCATGCCATGCGATTTTCGCAATTTTCTTAATGGTGATTGCATAACGCCTCCTATTTTTGCGTATTACGCATGCTATTCCACGCTAGCGAATTGCGCAAGTTGCTTTGCACGAAACGCAAAAACAACATGTAATGAGTGAATGAAAATAGGATCTCGCATACGACAACTTCGCTTAGCGAAGAACATTAAAATCGCAGAGCTTGCAGAAGCTGTGGGCGTTGATGCTGCCAATATTTCCAGGCTTGAAACTGGTAAACAAAAGCAGTTTTCAGAACAGACACTTAACCGACTTGCTCAAGCTTTAAGCGTAAGTGTACCTGACCTATTTACCTCTGACGAAAATGATACTACTGTACATATAAACAGTAAAAAATATGCATCTCCCGTAAAGGATGTGGATGTATACAGAGTCGAGGTACTTGATGTGAGCGCAAGCGCCGGGGCAGGACATATACACGGTAGTGACGTCATAGATGTCATTCATGCTATCGAGTTCAGCAATGATCAGGCATTGGCAATGTTTGGTGGCAGGACTCCATCTGGAGTAAAGGTCATCAACGTTCGCGGTGATAGCATGGCCTCAACGATTGAGCCTGGCGACCTAATCTTTGTGGACGTAACTATCAATGAGTTCGATGGGGATGGGATTTACGTCTTTGGTTTTGATGGAAAAGTTTATGTTAAACGCCTGCAGATGATACCAGACCAACTGCTAGTCATCTCTGATAACCCTCGTTATAGAGAATGGAATATAACTAAAGAGAATGAACACAGATTCTATATCTATGGAAAGGTTTTAATAAGCCAGTCTCAGTCCTTTAAACGGCATGGATAGCATTCATCATCATAAACTAGGCCTCATTCGAGGCCTTTTTTTTCGCCATAAAATTGCGAGTAACGCACATAGCTATTGCGTTACTCGCAATTTATGATTATCTTCTACTCGTCGGCACATGACGAAACTTACGGACAAGGATGAACAGAACACAACATGGAAGCGCATTCCCCTTCTTTCCGGTGGGGATCGGTTTGTAACTGAAGGAGTGCGCTTCCAGTTGTGTGGAGAACTAACGTACCGCCATTGCAGTGGCGGTCCCCCATCAGCAAGAAATTTTAACCAGCTATTCACCCACTTTCATGGGTTGGGTTGCTGCACCCTAAATTTACGCGTTGCAGCGCGTCAGATGGAGAACAAAAGATGGCTAAGACAGCAAATCAATTGATTAAACAGGCGTACGAAATAGCCAAAACTATGCCACCAGAACAGGCAGCAATCATCAAGGAACTGGCTACCGTCCTCGATGTTTCGAATGTAGCTCTGCGCCAGACACGCACCGAACGTGACGCCCTTCTCGCAGAGGTCAAATCTTGGGCGAAGGAGTGTGATCGTATTACTGAGCGATATACCAAGAAGCGCATAAATCTGCATGTCCTCGAAGCAATGCGCGATTTGAAAGCAATTTGCCCCACCAGCTTCCGTAACGTGGAGGCTCTCTGATGGCTAAAGACTCAAAGCTGGTATATGGCGCGAGTGGCAAAACGAACGTTTTGACGTTCGAACCTGAAAACCTGCACCTGGTTACCGACAAAACGCACCCGCTTTACGATGAGCGTATCCACCTGCCTATCAGCGAGGCAATGGTGCTGAACATCATGGACCAGGGCGTTCTTGAGCCGATTATCGTCTGGAAAGACCCGGAGACAGGGCTGTCTTGTGTGGTTGATGGTCGCCAGCGTGTGCGACATACACTGGAAGCCAACAAGCGTCTGTCGAAAGAGGGCAAAGAACCGTTACTGGTTCCGGCAGTCGCTAAACGTGGCTCTGCCGTTCGCATGGCGCAGGCGATGGTAAGTGCTAACGAAATCCGCCAGGCTGATACGCCGCTGGGCCGAGCAAAGAAAATGGCTGATGCGCTGGACCGCGGGCACGACGAGGACGATTTATCGCTGATGTTTGGCGTGAGTGTTCAGACAGTACGTGCAACGCTGTCGCTGCTGGATGCCACCCAGGCTGTCCGCGATGCAGTGGAATCTGGAACTGTCACCGTTACCCAGGCGCGTCAGCTTGGTGCGCTCCCACCTGAAGAGCAGCGTGCCAAAGTGTCAGCAATCGAGCTGGCGACAGCTGGTACAACCGGCCATGAAAAAGCCCGGCGTCAGCGTAAGATTCTCGGTGAGGAAAAGCCGCGTCTGAAAACCCGCAAAGAAATTACTAAAGCCCTGGAATCTGCCGAGGGTGAGTATGCAAGCGCACTCCGTTGGGTGCTTGGGGAGTCCGTATGACAATCATAAAAACCCATACCGGTACCGTGATCACCAAAGACGGTCCGAAGCTTAAAAAACTGCATCAGACAGAGCGGATGTGGGTCGTTGGCAAAAACGAGTTTTACCACAAAGCGACCGGATGCCGTCATTTTGCAGAAAATACGCGCCGCCGGCTGCTGCTCGACACCATCAAGCCTATCGAGTGACGACTGGCCCGGAGAAAAGAATTGTAGAAGTTAAGCCGGTTGCAGCCGGTATATGGAGAAGAAATGTCACGTATGGTCTCTTTACTCGAATGGGCAAAAGATGAATTCGGTAGTGAAGCCCCTAGCGAGCGAGTATTAAAAAAATATGCTAAAGGCCAGATGATAGCACCACCACCGATGAGAGTCGGGCGGCGCTGGATGGTTGACAAAGAGGCTCGTTTTATAGGTGTAGTTGCTGAACCTCAACTTCCAATAAATGTTAACCCAAAACTGAGACGGATAATTAGCGATGGCAGCTAGACCGCGTACCCATAAAATCACTATTCCAAACCTATATTGCAAACTTGATAAACGTACCGGAAAGGTTTACTGGCAATACAAACACCCTATCTCTGGTCGTTTTCATAGCCTCGGCACGGACGAAGCTGAAGCAAAGCAGGTGGCAAGTGAAGCAAATACGATTATTGCAGAGCAGCGCACCAGGCAGATCCTTGGTATTAACGAGCGTCTGGCTCGCATGAAAGGAAACCGCACGGATATTACAGTTTCTTCATGGCTCGACAAATATGAATTGGTGCAGGAGGAAAGATTGAAACACAACGAACTGCGCCCAAACTCTTTTCGACAGAAAGCTAAACCAATTCGTCTTTTTCGTGAGCATTGTGGTATGCAATATCTAAAAGATATAACAGCACTTGATATTTCCGAAATAACAGATGCTGTTAAGGCAGAGGGTCATAACAGGATGGCTCAAGTTGTACGCATGGTACTAATAGATGTTTTTAAAGAGGCTCAACATGCTGGTCACGTTCCTCCGGGATACAACCCTGCCCAAGCAACGAAACAGCCACGAAATAAGATAAGCAGACAAAGGCTATCTCTGGAGGAATGGGAGGCTATTTATACATCCGCCGAACAACAACAACCTTATTTGCAATGTGGAATGTTGCTTGCCATTGTAACAGGGCAACGCCTCGGGGATATTTGCAATATGAAGTTTTCGGATGTATGGGATGATATGCTGCATATTGAGCAGGAGAAAACAGGAACTCGTTTAGCCATTCCCCTTTCTCTCAGAAATGAGGCGTTAAATATTACTCTGAGTGATGTTATTTCAAAATGTAGAGATGCTGTGGTGAGTAAATATCTTGTTCATTTTCGCCATAGCACCTCACAGGCTAGTCGTGGTGACCAAGTGTCAGCCAAAACACTTACTTCAACGTTCAAGAAAGCACGGGATAAAAGCGGTCTTACCTGGGAAGAAGGAACAGCACCGACTTTCCATGAACAGAGGTCTCTTTCAGAGCGATTGTATCGTGAGCAAGGAATAGACACTCAGAAACTATTGGGCCACAAAACAATGAAAATGACTGACATATACAATGATGACCGCGGCAAAGAGTGGATCGTTGTTGGTAAAAAAGCAGTATGATCTTTAATCAGTTTTGGGGAAGAATTTTGGGGAAGTTTTGGGGAAGCCTCCGCACACTCCAAAAAAAGCGGGAGCACATCGGCTCCCGCTTTTACTTAATCCACAAACGGGATTACATGTTCGCGATAATCGCGTCGCCAAACTCGCTACATTTCAGCAGCTTAGCGCCTTCCATCAGACGTTCGAAGTCATAGGTCACAGTCTTGGCGGCGATAGCGCCTTCCATGCCTTTGACGATCAGGTCTGCGGCTTCGAACCACTGCATATGGCGCAGCATCATCTCAGCGGAGAGAATAATAGAGCCAGGATTTACTTTGTCCTGACCGGCATATTTCGGCGCAGTACCGTGGGTGGCTTCAAACAGGGCGCATTCGTCACCGATGTTTGCACCAGGGGCGATACCGATACCGCCAACCTGCGCTGCCAGGGCGTCAGAAATGTAGTCACCGTTCAGGTTCATACAGGCGATAACATCATATTCAGCCGGACGCAGCAGGATCTGTTGCAGGAATGCATCAGCAATCACGTCTTTAATGACGATCTCTTTGCCAGTGTTCGGGTTTTTAACTTTCAGCCACGGGCCACCGTCGATCAGTTCACCGCCAAACTCTTCACGCGCCAGCTGGTAGCCCCAGTCTTTAAACGCTCCTTCGGTGAACTTCATGATGTTGCCTTTGTGCACCAGAGTCACAGAGTCACGATCGTTAGCAATTGCGTATTCGATCGCTGCACGAACCAGACGTTTGGTGCCTTCTTCCGAACACGGCTTAATACCGATACCACAATGTTCCGGGAAGCGAATTTTCTTCACCCCCATCTCTTCACGCAGGAATTTAATCACTTTCTCGGCGTCGGCAGAGTCTGCTTTCCATTCGATACCCGCATAAATGTCTTCCGAGTTTTCACGGAAGATAACCATATCGGTCAGTTCAGGGTGTTTAACCGGGCTTGGAGTGCCCTGATAGTAACGTACCGGACGCAGGCAGATGTAGAGATCCAGTTCCTGGCGCAGGGCAACGTTCAGAGAGCGAATACCGCCACCAACCGGAGTGGTCAGCGGACCTTTAATGGCAACGCGATATTCACGAATCAGATCAAGAGTTTCAGCAGGCAGCCAGACGTCCTGACCATAAACCTGTGTGGATTTTTCACCGGTGTAAATTTCCATCCAGGAGATTTTACGCTCGCCTTTATAGGCTTTCTCGACTGCAGCGTCGACCACTTTCAGCATGGCTGGGGTTACATCTACACCGATTCCATCACCTTCAATGTAAGGGATAATCGGATTTTCAGGAACGTTGAGTTTGCCGTTTTGCAGGGTGATCTTCTTGCCTTGTGCCGGAACAACTACTTTACTTTCCATTCACCTCTCCTTCGAGCGCTACTGGTTTGCTCGTCTGCCACCACGTTGCATATGCGTTTGCGTCCTGCGATACGGATGCTTTAGAGCAATTTTTTGTTAATGATTTGTAATTGGCTTGTCAATACTACCCTATTGTTTGCCGTCATGAAAGATGCGCGTTATTAGGCTATAATGCGGCAATTCATAATCTCTGAAAATACCATGCAAAAAACTTCTTTTAGAAATCACCAGGTTAAGCGATTCAGCTCGCAACGTTCTACCAGGCGTAAACCTGAAAACCAGCCCACGCGTGTGATCCTGTTCAATAAACCCTACGATATTCTTCCGCAGTTCACCGATGAAGCCGGACGCAAAACATTAAAAGAATTCATCCCGGTTCAGGGTGTTTATGCAGCAGGTCGCCTTGACCGCGATAGCGAAGGGTTGCTGGTGCTGACCAATAACGGCGCGTTGCAGGCGCGTTTAACCCAGCCGGGTAAACGCACCGGAAAAATCTATTATGTGCAGGTGGAAGGTATTCCCACACAAGACGCACTTGAAGCCTTGCGCAATGGCGTAACCTTAAATGATGGCCCTACCCTGCCCGCCGGCGCGGAGCTGGTTGACGAACCCGCGTGGTTATGGCCGCGGAATCCACCAATTCGTGAACGCAAAAGTATTCCCACCAGCTGGCTGAAGATCACCTTATATGAAGGACGTAATCGCCAGGTGCGCCGCATGACCGCCCATGTTGGCTTCCCCACGCTGCGACTGATTCGCTATGCGATGGGTGATTACTCTTTGGATAATCTTGCCAATGGTGAATGGCGAGAAGTGACAGATTAAGGATGCAAAATGTTTAAACCGCACGTTACCGTTGCTTGCGTGGTGCACGCAGAAGGCAAATTTTTAGTCGTTGAAGAGACGATTAATGGTAAAGCGTTATGGAACCAACCTGCCGGGCATCTGGAAGCCGATGAAACCTTAGTGGAAGCCGCCGCCCGTGAACTGTGGGAAGAAACCGGCATCAGCGCGCAGCCGCAACACTTTATTCGTATGCATCAGTGGATTGCGCCAGATAAAACGCCGTTTTTGCGTTTCCTCTTTGCCATTGAGCTTGAGCAAATATGCCCGACCCAGCCTCATGACAGCGATATCGACTGCTGCCGTTGGGTCAGCGCCGAAGAAATTTTACAGGCGTCAAATCTTCGTTCGCCGCTGGTGGCGGAAAGTATTCGTTGTTATCAAAGCGGGCAACGTTATCCGCTGGAGATGATTGGCGATTTTAACTGGCCTTTTACAAAGGGTGTCATCTAAAAGGCTGCGTGATAGAATACGCCGCCTTGAAGTTCAATGTCGTGAGTGATCCAATGTCTGAAACCGCAAAAAAAGTAATCGTCGGCATGTCCGGCGGTGTCGATTCCTCCGTTTCTGCCTGGCTGTTGCAACAACAGGGATATCAGGTCGAAGGCCTGTTTATGAAGAACTGGGAAGAAGACGACGGTGAGGAATATTGCACAGCGGCAGCGGATCTGGCTGATGCCCAGGCTGTCTGCGACAAGCTCGGCATTGAACTGCACACCGTTAACTTTGCTGCCGAGTACTGGGACAACGTCTTCGAACTGTTCCTTGCCGAATATAAAGCCGGTCGCACGCCGAATCCGGATATTCTGTGCAACAAAGAGATCAAATTTAAAGCCTTCCTCGAATTTGCCGCCGAAGATTTAGGTGCCGATTATATCGCTACCGGTCATTACGTACGTCGGGCCGATGTCGATGGCAAGAGCCGCCTGCTGCGTGGTCTGGACAGCAATAAAGACCAGAGCTACTTCCTTTATACGCTCAGCCATGAGCAGATTGCGCAAAGCCTGTTCCCGGTCGGCGAACTGGAAAAACCGCAGGTGCGTAAGATTGCTGAAGATCTTGGTCTGGTCACCGCGAAGAAAAAAGACTCTACCGGCATTTGCTTCATTGGCGAACGTAAATTCCGCGAGTTCCTGGGCCGTTATCTCCCGGCGCAACCGGGCAAAATCATTACCGTCGATGGCGATGAAATTGGTGAGCACCAGGGGCTGATGTATCACACTCTCGGTCAGCGTAAAGGTCTGGGTATCGGTGGCACCAAAGAAGGTACCGAAGAACCGTGGTATGTGGTGGACAAAGACGTCGAAAACAACATTCTGGTTGTCGCTCAGGGCCATGAACACCCGCGGCTGATGTCTGTCGGGTTGATTGCCCAGCAGTTGCACTGGGTCGATCGCGAACCATTCACCGGCACTATGCGTTGCACGGTAAAAACCCGCTATCGCCAGACCGATATCCCTTGCACCGTCAAGGCGCTGGACGATGATCGCATTGAAGTGATTTTCGATGAACCGGTTGCCGCCGTGACGCCGGGCCAGTCTGCCGTCTTCTATAACGGTGAAGTGTGCCTCGGTGGCGGTATTATTGAGCAGCGTCTGCCGCTGCCGGTCTGATTATTATCTTTACTTAAAACAAGGAAGCAGTGAACGTGGCAAAGAATTACTATGACATCACCCTCGCCCTGGCCGGTATTTGTCAGTCGGCACGCCTGGTGCAACAACTCGCTCACCAGGGGCATTGTGATGCCGATGCGCTACACGTCTCACTCAACAGTATTATTGATATGAACCCCAGCTCGACGCTGGCGGTTTTTGGCGGTAGCGAAGCCAACCTGCGCGTCGGGCTGGAAACCCTGCTCGGCGTGCTCAATGCCAGCAGTCGCCAGGGCTTAAACGCCGAATTAACCCGCTACACACTCAGCTTGATGGTGCTTGAGCGCAAACTCTCCTCAGCGAAAGGCGCGCTCGACACTCTGGGCAACCGGATCAACGGCCTGCAACGCCAGCTCGAACACTTCGATTTACAGTCCGAAACGCTGATGAGCGCGATGGCTGCTATCTATGTTGATGTGATTAGCCCGCTTGGCCCGCGCATTCAGGTCACCGGTTCCCCTGCTGTACTGCAAAGCCCACAAGTGCAGGCGAAAGTTCGCGCAACCCTGCTGGCAGGCATTCGCGCCGCCGTGCTCTGGCACCAGGTCGGCGGCGGACGTCTGCAACTGATGTTTTCTCGTAATCGCCTGACCACTCAGGCAAAACAAATTCTTGCTCATTTAACCCCGGAGTTGTGATCTATGGAATTATCCTCACTGACCGCCGTTTCCCCTGTCGATGGACGCTACGGCGATAAAGTCAGCGCGCTGCGCGGGATTTTCAGCGAATATGGTTTGCTGAAATTCCGTGTACAAGTTGAAGTACGTTGGCTGCAAAAACTGGCCGCGCACGCAGCGATCAAGGAAGTTCCTGCTTTTGCTGCCGACGCAATCGGTTACCTTGATGCAATCGTCGCCAGTTTCAGCGAAGAAGATGCGGCGCGCATCAAAACTATCGAGCGTACCACTAACCACGACGTTAAAGCGGTTGAGTATTTCCTGAAAGAAAAAGTGGCGGAGATCCCGGAACTGCACGCGGTTTCTGAATTCATCCACTTTGCCTGTACTTCGGAAGATATCAATAACCTCTCCCACGCATTAATGCTGAAAACCGCGCGTGATGAAGTGATCCTGCCATACTGGCGTCAACTGATTGATGGCATTAAAGATCTCGCCGTTCAGTATCGCGATATCCCGCTGCTGTCTCGTACCCACGGTCAGCCAGCCACGCCGTCAACCATCGGTAAAGAGATGGCAAACGTCGCCTACCGTATGGAGCGCCAGTACCGCCAGCTTAACCAGGTGGAGATCCTCGGCAAAATCAACGGCGCGGTCGGTAACTATAACGCCCACATCGCCGCTTACCCGGAAGTTGACTGGCATCAGTTCAGCGAAGAGTTCGTCACCTCGCTGGGTATTCAGTGGAACCCGTACACCACCCAGATCGAACCGCACGACTACATTGCCGAACTGTTTGATTGCGTTGCGCGCTTCAACACTATTCTGATCGACTTTGACCGTGACGTCTGGGGTTATATCGCCCTTAACCACTTCAAACAGAAAACCATTGCTGGTGAGATTGGTTCTTCCACCATGCCGCATAAAGTTAACCCGATCGACTTCGAAAACTCCGAAGGGAATCTGGGCCTTTCCAACGCGGTATTGCAGCATCTGGCAAGCAAACTGCCGGTTTCCCGCTGGCAGCGTGACCTGACCGACTCTACCGTGCTGCGTAACCTCGGCGTGGGTATCGGTTATGCCTTGATTGCATATCAATCCACCCTGAAAGGCGTGAGCAAACTGGAAGTGAACCGTGACCATCTGCTGGATGAACTGGATCACAACTGGGAAGTGCTGGCTGAACCAATCCAGACAGTTATGCGTCGCTATGGCATCGAAAAACCGTACGAGAAGCTGAAAGAGCTGACTCGCGGTAAGCGCGTTGACGCCGAAGGCATGAAGCAGTTTATCGATGGTCTGGCGTTGCCAGAAGAAGAGAAAGCCCGCCTGAAAGCGATGACGCCGGCTAACTATATTGGTCGAGCTATCACGATGGTTGATGAGCTGAAATAAACCTCGTATCAGTGCCGGATGGCGATGCTGTCCGGCCTGCTTATTAAGATTATCCGCTTTTTATTTTTTCACTTTACCTCCCCTCCCCGCTGGTTTATTTAATGTTTACCCCCATAACCACATAATCGCGTTACACTATTTTAATAATTAAGACAGGGAGAAATAAAAATGCGCGTACTGGTTGTTGAAGACAATGCGTTGTTACGTCACCACCTTAAAGTTCAGATTCAGGATGCTGGTCATCAGGTCGATGACGCAGAAGATGCCAAAGAAGCCGATTATTATCTCAATGAACATATACCGGATATTGCGATTGTCGATCTCGGATTGCCAGACGAGGACGGTCTGTCACTGATTCGCCGCTGGCGTAGCAACGATGTTTCACTGCCGATTCTGGTATTAACCGCCCGTGAAAGCTGGCAGGACAAAGTCGAAGTATTAAGTGCCGGTGCTGATGATTATGTGACTAAACCGTTTCATATTGAAGAGGTGATGGCGCGAATGCAGGCATTAATGCGGCGTAATAGCGGTCTGGCTTCACAGGTCATTTCGCTCCCCCCGTTTCAGGTTGATCTCTCTCGCCGTGAATTATCTATTAATGACGAAGTGATCAAACTGACCGCGTTCGAATACACCATTATGGAAACGTTGATACGCAATAATGGCAAAGTGGTCAGCAAAGATTCGTTAATGCTCCAACTCTATCCGGATGCGGAGCTGCGGGAAAGCCATACCATTGATGTACTGATGGGACGTCTGCGCAAAAAAATTCAGGCACAATATCCCCAAGAAGTGATTACCACCGTTCGCGGCCAGGGCTATCTGTTCGAATTGCGCTGATGAAAAAATTACTGCGTCTTTTTTTCCCGCTCTCGCTGCGGGTACGTTTTCTGTTGGCAACGGCAGCGGTAGTACTGGTGCTTTCGCTTGCCTACGGAATGGTCGCGCTGATCGGTTATAGCGTCAGTTTCGATAAAACTACGTTTCGGCTGTTACGTGGCGAGAGCAATCTGTTCTATACCCTTGCGAAGTGGGAAAACAATAAGTTGCATGTCGAGTTACCCGAAAATATCGACAAGCAAAGCCCCACCATGACGCTAATTTATGATGAGAACGGGCAGCTTTTATGGGCGCAACGTGACGTGCCCTGGCTGATGAAGATGATCCAGCCTGACTGGCTGAAATCGAATGGTTTTCATGAAATTGAAGCGGATGTTAACGATACCAGCCTCTTGCTGAGTGGAGATCATTCGATACAGCAACAGTTGCAGGAAGTGCGGGAAGATGATGACGACGCGGAGATGACCCACTCGGTGGCAGTAAACGTCTACCCGGCAACATCGCGGATGCCAAAATTAACCATTGTGGTGGTGGATACCATTCCGGTGGAGCTAAAAAGTTCCTATATGGTCTGGAGCTGGTTTATCTATGTGCTCTCAGCCAATCTGCTGTTAGTGATCCCGCTGCTGTGGGTCGCCGCCTGGTGGAGTTTACGCCCCATCGAAGCCCTGGCAAAAGAAGTCCGCGAACTGGAAGAACATAACCGCGAATTGCTCAATCCAGCCACAACGCGAGAACTGACCAGTCTGGTACGAAACCTGAACCGATTGTTAAAAAGTGAACGCGAACGTTACGACAAATACCGTACGACGCTCACCGACCTGACCCATAGTCTGAAAACGCCACTGGCGGTGCTGCAAAGTACGCTGCGTTCTCTGCGTAGTGAAAAGATGAGCGTCAGTGATGCTGAGCCGGTAATGCTGGAGCAAATCAGCCGCATTTCACAGCAAATTGGCTACTACCTGCATCGTGCCAGTATGCGCGGCGGGACATTGCTCAGCCGCGAGCTGCATCCGGTCGCCCCACTGCTGGACAATCTCACCTCAGCGCTGAACAAAGTGTATCAACGCAAAGGGGTCAATATCTCTCTCGATATTTCGCCAGAGATCAGCTTTGTCGGTGAGCAGAACGATTTTGTCGAGGTGATGGGCAACGTGCTGGATAATGCCTGTAAATATTGCCTCGAGTTTGTCGAAATTTCTGCAAGGCAAACCGACGAGCATCTCTATATTGTGGTCGAGGATGATGGCCCCGGTATTCCATTAAGCAAGCGAGAGGTCATTTTCGACCGTGGTCAACGGGTTGATACTTTACGCCCTGGGCAAGGTGTAGGGCTGGCGGTAGCCCGCGAAATCACCGAGCAATATGAGGGTAAAATCGTCGCCGGAGAGAGCATGCTGGGCGGTGCGCGGATGGAGGTGATTTTTGGTCGCCAGCATTCTGCGCCGAAAGATGAATAAATATGCCCATACTTCACGCATTACGTTAAGCATCCGTTATAATCGGTTGCAGATACCAGCCTGTGGATGCTTAACATGGAATACCAACTCACTCTTAACTGGCCCGATTTTCTTGAACGTCACTGGCAGAAACGCCCGGTGGTGTTAAAACGCGGCTTTAATAATTTTATTGACCCGATCTCTCCAGACGAGTTGGCGGGTCTGGCGATGGAAAGCGAAGTTGACAGTCGACTGGTCAGTCACCAGGATGGCAAATGGCAGGTCAGCCACGGCCCGTTCGAAAGCTACGATCATCTCGGTGAAACCAACTGGTCATTACTGGTACAGGCAGTGAACCACTGGCATGAGCCGACCGCCGCGCTGATGCGACCGTTCCGTGAACTACCGGACTGGCGTATTGATGATCTGATGATTTCTTTTTCTGTACCCGGCGGCGGCGTCGGCCCGCATCTCGATCAGTACGACGTGTTTATCATTCAGGGTACCGGACGTCGTCGCTGGCGAGTGGGCGAAAAGCTGCAAATGAAACAGCACTGCCCACATCCGGATCTGTTACAGGTCGATCCGTTCGAAGCCATCATCGATGAAGAGCTGGAGCCTGGTGATATTCTTTATATTCCGCCAGGATTCCCGCATGAAGGCTACGCGCTGGAAAATGCGATGAACTATTCCGTGGGCTTTCGCGCGCCAAATACGCGGGAACTGATTAGTGGATTTGCCGATTATGTGCTGCAACGTGAACTGGGCGGCAACTACTACAGCGATCCGGATGTTCCACCTCGCGCTCATCCTGCGGATGTTCTGCCGCAAGAGATGGATAAACTGCGTGAGATGATGCTCGAATTGATCAACCAGCCGGAACACTTTAAGCAATGGTTTGGCGAGTTTATATCCCAGTCACGTCATGAACTGGATATCGCGCCGCCAGAGCCGCCTTATCAGCCGGATGAAATCTACGATGCGCTGAAACAAGGTGAAGTGCTGGTGCGCCTGGGTGGTCTGCGCGTATTGCGCATTGGCGACGACGTGTATGCCAATGGTGAGAAGATCGATTCCCCGCACCGTCCGGCACTGGATGCACTCGCCAGCAACATTGCGCTGACTGCGGAGAATTTTGGCGATGCGCTGGAAGATCCGTCATTCCTCGCGATGCTCGCGGCGCTGGTCAATAGCGGGTATTGGTTCTTCGAAGGGTAAGTTTGGATTTAAGCCGGATGCGGCATCACATGCCGCATCCCTTTTCGCTTACTTCCGTTGCGCCGTTAACTCGGCAATACGGACGATCACCTGCACCGCTTTTTCCATACCTTCCAGAGTCACAAACTCATGCTTACCATGATAGTTGTAACCGCCAGTGAACAGGTTCGGGCACGGTAATCCCATAAACGACAACTGCGCGCCGTCGGTACCACCGCGGATCGGTTTCAGTTCCGGTTCAATATCGCAATCGCGCATCGCCTGCTGGGCGATATCGAGAATATGCGGATGCTCAACCACTTTCTCGCGCATATTGTAGTAACTGTCTTCAATCACCAGTTCAATGTAGCAATCAGGATGTAACCCTTTGCCCACTTTTTTGGCGATCTCCATCATTTTACGTTTACGCGCTTCAAACTGTTTACGGTCGAAATCACGGATGATGTAGTGCATATCGGCCCGTTCAACGGTGCCTTTCATGCTCGCCAGATGATAGAAACCTTCATAGCCTTCTGTCATTTCCGGGCTTTCATCCGCCGGAACTTCCGCATGAATACGTGCCGCCAGCGACAGCGCATTTACCATCACTCCTTTCGCCGTGCCCGGATGAACATTGTTACCGACAATTTTGATATTGACCGACGCGGCGTTGAAGTTTTCAAACTCCAGTTCGCCTACGCCACCACCATCAACAGTGTAAGCCCAGCGGGCATCGAAGGCGTCAACATCAAAATGTTTCGCCCCTTTGCCCACTTCTTCATCCGGGGTAAAGGCGACGCGAATATCACCATGCGGAATTTTTTTCTGTTGCAATACCGCCAGCGCGGTCATGATTTCTGCAATACCTGCTTTGTCATCGGCACCTAACAAGGTTTTACCATCGGTGGTAATCAGCGTCTGACCCAGTAGCTGATGCAGCACCGGGAACATAACCGGTGATAAAACTTCATCGCCGATACCCAGCGCAATATCGCCACCGCGATAGTTTTCAACAATTTGCGGATTCACATTTTTGCCGCTGCAATCCGGTGAGGTATCCACATGAGAAATAAAGCCAATCGCCGGGATATCGCCAGGGACGTTAGCCGGTAACGTCGCCATCAAAGTGCCCTTCTCACTTAAGGTCACATTGATAAGCCCCATCTCTTCGAGCTGCTCTTTCAGCAGATGCAATAACTTCCATTGGCCTTCCGTGCTGGGAACCTGTCTCACCCCTGCTTTTGATTGGGTATCCAGAGACACGTAGTTCAAAAATCGCTCAAGTAGTTTATCCATGTAGTCACCCTCACTTTTTGTGACAACATTATTAAGAAGCAAGAAAAGACAAATATTGCGTCAGGTCACTTTTACCCCTGCAAGCGGGAATATTTATCAGCATTACCTTAATGAATATAAAGCTAAGCCAGTAATTCACAACAAAGATTGGCGATTCAAGCGGTTTGCCGTAGAATTACCGCCCTCATTAAGAGTCACCAAGGTGGTTAACCACAAACCCCGCATCGGTAAGCCATCCGTTGCGTTTACATGGGACAGAGTAAAAAATTGAATAAACAACCGAGTTCGCTTTCACCGCTGGTGCAATTGGCGGGAATTCGCAAATGCTTTGATGGTAAAGAGGTCATTCCCCAGCTGGATCTGACTATCAACAATGGCGAGTTCCTCACGCTGCTTGGCCCTTCTGGCTGCGGTAAAACAACCGTTCTTCGCCTGATTGCAGGTCTGGAAACTGTTGATTCCGGACGCATCATGCTGGATAACGAGGACATCACCCACGTTCCGGCGGAAAACCGCTATGTGAACACTGTTTTCCAAAGCTACGCACTTTTCCCCCACATGACCGTGTTCGAAAATGTGGCCTTTGGGTTGCGCATGCAAAAAACCCCCGCTGCTGAAATTACGCCCCGCGTGATGGAAGCCCTGCGGATGGTGCAGTTGGAAACCTTCGCTCAACGCAAACCGCATCAGCTCTCTGGTGGTCAACAGCAACGCGTCGCCATTGCTCGCGCGGTGGTTAACAAGCCTCGTCTGTTGTTGCTGGATGAGTCGCTCTCAGCGCTGGATTACAAACTGCGTAAGCAAATGCAGAACGAGCTGAAAGCGTTACAGCGTAAGCTTGGCATTACATTCGTCTTTGTGACTCACGACCAGGAAGAAGCACTCACCATGTCAGACAGGATTGTGGTGATGCGCGATGGTCGCATTGAGCAAGACGGCACGCCGCGTGAAATCTACGAAGAGCCGAAAAACCTGTTTGTTGCCGGCTTCATTGGCGAAATCAATATGTTTAACGCCACTGTCATCGAACGTCTAGACGAGCAGCGCGTACGCGCCAACGTTGAAGGCCGCGAATGTAATATCTACGTTAACTTCGCCGTTGAACCGGGGCAAAAACTGCATGTTCTGCTGCGCCCGGAAGACTTACGTGTTGAAGAGATTAACGACGACAACCACGCTGAAGGGCTGATTGGTTACGTTCGCGAGCGTAACTACAAAGGCATGACGCTGGAGTCGGTTGTTGAACTGGAAAATGGCAAGATGGTGATGGTCAGCGAATTCTTCAATGAAGACGATCCTGACTTTGACCACTCTCTCGACCAAAAAATGGCCATTAATTGGGTAGAAAGCTGGGAGGTCGTACTGGCTGATGAAGAACACAAGTAAGTTCCAGAATGTAGTGATTGTCACTATTGTCGGTTGGCTTGTGTTGTTTGTCTTTCTGCCCAACCTGATGATCATTGGCACCAGCTTTTTGACCCGCGACGACGCCAGTTTTGTCAAAATGGTCTTTACGCTGGATAACTACACGCGTCTGCTCGATCCGCTCTATTTTGAAGTGCTATTGCACTCGCTGAATATGGCGCTGATCGCCACCCTCGCCTGCCTGGTGCTGGGCTACCCGTTTGCCTGGTTTCTGGCGAAGTTGCCACACAAGGTGCGTCCGCTGCTGCTGTTTCTGCTGATTGTTCCGTTCTGGACCAACTCATTAATTCGTATCTACGGGCTGAAAATTTTCCTCAGCACCAAAGGCTATCTCAACGAGTTTTTGCTCTGGCTGGGCGTTATCGACACACCAATCCGTATCATGTTCACGCCCAGTGCGGTGATTATCGGTCTGGTTTACATTCTGCTGCCGTTTATGGTGATGCCGCTGTACTCCAGTATCGAAAAACTGGATAAGCCGTTGCTTGAGGCGGCGCGCGATCTCGGTGCCAGCAAGTTACAGACTTTTATCCGTATCATTATTCCACTGACGATGCCGGGAATTATTGCCGGATGTCTGCTGGTGATGCTGCCAGCGATGGGCCTGTTCTATGTATCCGACCTGATGGGCGGTGCGAAAAACCTGCTGATCGGTAACGTCATCAAGGTCCAGTTCCTTAATATTCGTGACTGGCCGTTTGGTGCAGCTACCAGCATTACGCTGACTATCGTAATGGGCCTGATGTTGCTGGTTTACTGGCGCGCTTCTCGTTTGCTGAATAAGAAGGTGAGCGAATTAGATGATTAATCCTTTATATTCAATGCATTAGGTTTGTTTTTGAGTGGTTTTGCCGTTTAAGGTAACGGCATTATAGATCCTATCAAAATCAATCAATTGCATTCTGGTTTTGGAGAAAGATTTTTCGAGAACTTCGGTCTTTAACTAAAACTGATTGCGTATAATCCCAATCCCCCCTCCCCGACTATCTGAATGGTCGGGGAGGCACTTCAAGCACAAAATATCATCCCTGCGCCGTTGATTACTCTGCAGGTGAAGTCGGCCACTCAATATCAGGTGCAGTTGATGTATCAACACGATTCAACAACACCCGATATTTATTCCATGCCTCCAGCAACGATCTTTCTTCCTCCGTTGCGATTTCCAGATCTACAGCATCCTGCAGTGGCGCAATATACTCACTGAATTCCTGGATGTAGAACTGTGTGGTGACGG